>JACKQG010007153.1_pt1 | contig 11393 bp, 9 predicted proteins | sample 8237621 | NCBI WGS metagenome assembly JACKQG01 (sample SAMN15677084, study PRJNA649215) | marine metagenome | biome: marine; feature: Black Sea; material: saline water; isolation source: suspended particulate matter (SPM) from the Black Sea western gyre | collected 2013-06-09/2013-06-10 | depth... | reverse complement strand
GGGGAGACACTGCCGGTCGGGACGTTCTTCAAGGCTCCGGCATTCCTCCGGCCGCGCCTCGCCCCGGATGGCAAGTGGCTGGCCGCGATCGCACCCCGCGAGGGCAAGTACAACCTGAAGACCATCCGCCTCTCCGACCGCAAGCTGTTTGGCTGCACCGCCGAGGAGGAAAACGAGGTGTACAGTTTCAACTGGATCAGCAACGAGCGCCTGGTGTTCCAGATGAAGGATCGGAACAACTTCCCCAACGGCGGGCTTTACGCGGTCAACCGGGATGGCACCAAGCCCAAGGTGCTCAACTTATCCCATAAAAAAAATAGCGAGTTTGGAGCCCGCGTGTTCAAGGCTGTCGAGTTGTTTGACCCGTTGACCGATGAGGGCGGTGATATTTTGGTCGAGATTCGCGAGGGCGGCGGGAGGTTCCGGGAGGAGCGGGCTTTCTACGGGAACATCGTTCGGCTCAACACGTTCACCGGAAAGGAGGATCGGGTGGCGTATAACCGGGGCGACATCCTCGGGTTTGTTGCTGACCGCGACAAAGTCGTCCGCATCGGGATGGTTCAGCATGGCCTCACCCGGTCGATCCTTCATCGCCGGGACGCCAAGTCGGACTGGGAGGAAATCTACTCCGCCGATTTTCGCACCGCCATGGAGCCGCTTGGTTTCGGCACGAACCCCGGCATCCTCTACGTCGCCGCGCTCAACGGCGACAAGCGGGCGCTGTTTCAATACGACCTAAAGGCCGGGAAACTGGGCCGGATGATCTTCGCCCACCCGACGTACGACGTGCCGGCCGGGCCGCCGATCGTGTCCGACAAGACCGGCAAGGTGCTCGGGGTGCGCTACGAGGCCGAGCGGCGGCAGGTTTACTGGTTCGACAACGATTACAAAAACTACCAGGCGATGATCGATAACGCGCTGCCCGGCATGGCCAACGACATCAAAAGTTGGTCGAAGAAAGAGGATCGCATCCTCTTCCATTCGCACAGCGAGAAGACCATCGGCGCCTACTACCTGTTGGACATCAGCGACAAAAAGAAGCCGAAGATGGAAAAACTGCTCGATCTCGCCGAGTGGGTTGATCCCGACAAGATGTCGCCGATGAAGCCGATCCAGTACACCGCCCGCGACGGGCTGGTCATCCACGGGTTCCTGACCACGCCGAACGGCAGCGACGGCAAAAACCTGCCGCTCATCGTCCACCCGCACGGCGGCCCGACCGCCCGCGACTACTGGGGCTGGAACGCCGACGTGCAATTTCTCGCCAACCGGGGCTACGCCGTGTTTCAGCCGAACTTCCGGGGCTCGACCGGCTACGGCAACAAACTGCTCACCGCCGGGTATCGCGAATGGGGCGGTGCCATGCAGGACGACATCACCGACGGCGTGAAACACCTCATCGCCGAGGGCATCGCCGATGCCAAGCGCATCGGCATCTACGGCGCGAGCTACGGCGGCTACGCGACGATGGCCGGCCTCTGTTTCACGCCGGAACTGTACCGGTGCGGCGTCAATTACGTCGGCGTCACCGACATCGATCTCATCCTCAAGGAATACCCGCTCCCAAAAAAAATCAACGACGCCATTGACGCCGTGATGATCGCCGACCGGAGCAAGGACAAAGACTGGATCAAGTCCCGATCCATCCAGAACAACATCGGCAACGTGCGGGCTCCGGTGCTGATGGCCTACGGCATGAAGGACTGGCGGGTGCCACCCAAGCACGGCCGCATCCTCAAGCGAGCGCTGGACCGCAACAACATCCCCAACAAGCTCATCATCAAGGCCAACGAGGGCCACGGCTACCGCAACGAGGACAATGTCTTCGAGTTTTTTCGCGAGGTCGACGCCTTCCTCGAGACGCACATGAGATAAGCCCAAGCGCCTGGCCAAGCGTTGACACCGGGCAATGGTTTCCTTACCGTCCCTGCGCTAATGAGGGACAACCCCGGGCTTGGCTTCGGGATTGTCGTTTCGTTAGCCATTGATCGGGCGACCAAGCAGTGGCGTTATTAAACAACCGGCGGTTCACCCTCATCCAGCCTCCGGCCACCTTCTCCCGGAGGGAGAAGGAACCAAAGGGAACGCGCTTGGCCAAGCTCCCTCTCCCAGCGGGAGAGGGTTGGGGTGATGGGGAACGCAGAGTATTATAAAGACATCCGGTGCGTTTTTGAATTGCCGGATGATAAAAACACAAATGTCAAACACCATTCTAGTGGGCGCCCAGTGGGGCGACGAGGGCAAGGGCAAGATCATTGACTACCTGACCGAGCAGGCCGACATCGTCGTGCGCGCCCAAGGCGGCGCCAATGCCGGCCATACCGTCATCGTTGGCAAGACGAAATACATCCTCCACCTCATCCCCTCCGGCATTCTTCGCAATCGCACCACCTGCGTCATTGGCAACGGCGTGGTCATCGATCCCGCCGGTCTGGTCGAGGAGATCGACGGGCTGAAACAGAACGGCATCGACCCCGCCGGGCGGCTGCTCGTCAGCGATGCCGCCCATATGGTGTTCCCGTACCATAAGGCGCTCGACGCCGCGCGCGAGGCGCTCAAGGGTCGGGGCAAAATCGGCACCACCCTGCGCGGCATCGGCCCGGCGTACGGCGACAAGATCGCACGCAGCGGCCTGCGCATGGGCAGCATTCTCAACGCAAAGCGGTTTGTGGAACAACTCGGGCAGGCCGTCCGGGACAACAACATCCTGCTCCGGTCGCTTGGCGCGAGGCCGCTCCCTCTCAAGCGCACAATGGACGGCGTCCTCAAGGCCGCGCGCCGCCTCAGGCCGTACGTGACCAACACCGTTCAGTTGTTGCACAAGGCCGTGGCGGCGGAAAAACGGATCCTCTTCGAGGGGGCGCAGGGCACGTTCCTCGACATCGACCACGGAACCTTCCCTTACGTCACCTCATCGAACACCACCGCCGGGGGCATGTGCACCGGTTCCGGCATCCCGCCGACGATGATCGACCGTGTGATCGGCGTGGCCAAGGCGTACACGACCCGGGTCGGCGAAGGCCCGATGCCGTCGGAGGACCGCGTCGTCGGCGACCTGCTGCACGGCATGGGCCGCGAGTACGGGGCCACCACCGGCCGTGAGCGCCGCTGCGGCTGGTTCGACGCCGTGACCGTCCGGCAGTCGGCCAGGCTCAACGGCATCACCGACCTCGCGCTCACCAACCTGGACGGACTCGACACGCTCGGGTCGATCAAGGTGTGCGTCGGCTACCGGCTCGGCGGCAAACCGATCGACCACCAGCCAAGCGACCTCGCCCAGTTGGCCCGGTGCCGCCCCGTTTACGAGACATTCCCCGGCTGGCAGACGCCGACCGACAAAATCCGCACATGGAAGGCGCTGCCGCCCAACGCCCGGCGTTACGCGAAGGCCTTGGCCAAGCTGACCGGCACGCGGCTCAGCCACGCCTCGGTCGGCCCCGGCCGGTCGCAGACCATCACCCTGTAATCGCCGTCGCTTGGCCAAGCGCATGAGCCGCGCCCCGACAGAACTCAGTGAACAGGCCAAGGCCGCCCTCCCGGCACATGTCGCCATTATCATGGATGGCAACGGCCGCTGGGCGGCCCAACGCGGGCTGCCGCGCGTGGAGGGCCATCGCCGCGGCGCCGAGTCGGTGCGCGCGGTGCTGCGTTGCGCCTCGCGGCTCGGCATCCGGCACCTGACGCTGTACGCCTTCTCGGTCGAGAACTGGAACCGGCCCAAGGCGGAGGTCGAGACGTTGATGACGTTCCTCGCCCGCTACCTGAAAACCGAGCAGGCGGAGATGGATCAAAACAACGTCCGGCTGCGCGCGATCGGCCAGTTGGACCGGCTGCCGGGATTTGTCCGCGAGCAGCTCGACGCCACCATTGCATCGCTCGACCAAAACAGCGGCACCACGCTGCACCTTGCCCTGAGCTACGGCGGCCGCACGGAGCTGGTGGACGCCGTCCGCGCCATCGCCGCCAAGGCCAAACGGGGTGAACTGTCCGCTGCCGACATCGACGAGCAAACATTGTCGAATCACCTTTACACCGCCGGCACGCCGGATCCCGACCTGCTGATTCGCACCAGCGGCGAAATGCGCGTCAGCAACTTCATGCTGTGGCAGATTTCCTACGCCGAGCTGGTGGTGACCGAGCGGCTTTGGCCGGACTTCGGCGAGGCGGACTTCCTCGCCGCGCTCGAGACGTTTGCCGGCCGCGACCGCCGTTTCGGAAATGTTTGACCCCGGCCAACGCGGCTGAAACCCTCCCGCCGACTGTCAAATGCCGGAAGACAACAAATTTGATGAGTTGTTGGACGATCTCCTCGAGTCGGATTCGTGGACGCTCGTGTTCTTGCGGCGGTTTGCCAGCACGGTGGTGCTGCTGGGGGTGGTGTTTTACAGCCTGCTCGGCGGCAGCCCGTACGCGGTCTACCTCGTGGGCGGCGTGGTGATGCTGCTCAACATCGTCGGGCTGCTCGAGTTTTACGGCATGGTGGAGGAGAACGGCCTGCCGCGTTTCAAGTGGCTAGGCCTCGCCGGTGGCGTAACGCTGGTTGGCGCGCTGTTCCTGCACCTCTCCGGCCTGGCCCGGGCACCGGTCAGCGCGGCGGAACTGGAGCTGGGCATCCTCGCCGTCCTGCTGCTGTTGCTGCTGGCACGGCGGGTGTTCGCGCATCCGGCACCGCCGGCATTCGCGATGGTGGGCCACACGATGCTCGGCGTGTTGTACGTCTCATGCCTGCTGGGGTTCCTGCTGAAGATTTATCTTATGCTTCCGCCGTATGGCGTGCGGCTCCACCCCGGATATTGCCTGCTGTTTTTCATCCTCACGACCAAGTGCAGCGACATCGGCGCGTTCCTGCTCGGGTCGATGATCGGCCGGAACAAAATGATCCCGGCGGTCAGCCCGGCCAAGACGTGGGAGGGCTTCGCCGGCGCGATCCTGCTCTCGACTGCCGCCGCGCTGGTCATGGCGCATTACTGGGGCGCGGCCAAGCTGGGCGGAATGACGCTGGCGCACGCCGCCGCGCTGGGTCCGGTGCTGGCCGTTGGCGCGGTGCTGGGCGACCTGATCGAGTCGGTGTTCAAGCGCGACTCCGGCGTAAAGGATTCCGGCTCGTTCTTCCCCGGCATCGGCGGCGTACTCGACCTGCTCGACAGCCTGCTCTTCAACGCGCCGCTGATGTATCTTTACCTGCACCTGGTTTTGTTCAATGAGTAGCGGCTGCTTCGCGAGATGAAAAACGTCGTTCTGCTTGGCAGCACCGGATCGATCGGCACCAGCACCGTTAGGGTGGCCGAAGATTTGCCGGGGGAACTCCGCCTCGTCGGTTTGGCGGCAGGGAACAACGATGCCCTGCTGGCGCAACAGGCCAAGCAGTTCCGGCCCGAGCTGGTCTCGATCGGCTCGCCGGAAAAGGAGGCCGAATTGCGGTCGCAACTCGACGGCATCCGAGTGGCCTCCGGCGACGACGGACTGATCGAGCTGGCCACGCTGCCGTCGGCCGACATTGTGCTGGTCGCCATCGTCGGCACCGCCGGGCTGCAACCGGCCCTGGCCGCCATCCGCGCCGGCAAGGATGTTGCCGTGGCGTCGAAGGAGATCCTCGTGATGGCCGGCGAGATCGTGATGGCTGAGGCGCGCAAACACGGCGTCCGCGTGCTGCCGGTGGACAGCGAGCACTCGGCGATTTTCCAATGCCTCGACGGTCGGCCAACGGAGTCGGTGCGGCGACTTATCCTGACCGCGTCCGGCGGGCCGTTCCGCGAGACGCCGGCCGGGGAGTTTGCCGGCATCACCGTCGAGCAGGCGCTCAAGCATCCGTCGTGGGTGATGGGCCGCAAGATCACCATCGACTCGGCGACGATGTTCAACAAGGGCCTCGAGATGATCGAGGCACGCTGGCTGTTCGGCATCCCGATGCCGCAGGTCGACGTGATCGTCCACCCGCAGAGCGTGGTGCACTCGATGGTCGAGTTCGTCGACGGCTCGATCCTGTCACAGCTCTCCACGCCGGACATGTGCCTGCCGATCCAGTACGCGCTCACTTGGCCAAGCCGCGCCGAGAGTGACCGCGTGCAGACCGATTTGGCCGCGCTTGGCCGGCTCGATTTCGAGGCACCGGACCTAGCCAGGTTCCCTGCGCTTGGCCAGGCGCGCCGCGCCGGCGACGTCGGCGGCACGCTGCCGGCCGTGCTCAACGCCGCCAACGAGATCGCGGTCGACGCCTTCTGCGACCGGCAGACGTCTTTCCCCGGCATCAGCGATGCCGTTGGCCAAGTGTTGGATCGCCACGAGGTGATCGGGCAGCCGTCGCTCGAGCAGATCCTCCAAGCCGACGCATGGGCGCGCGACGCCGCCCGGGACGTTCTGGCGCTTGGCCAAGCGACACCGTGATGCCGGCCATTCAATCCATCGAGACACGCGATTTTCGCCGCCAACTCGAGGGGGGCGCCGGCTCGGACGCCGTCCACACCAACCCCCAGTACGGCTACGGCGTGACGCTGCTCAAGGCCGACAACGGGCTCACCGGCAGCGGCATCGCCTACACGCTGGGCAGCGGCACAAACCTCGTTTGCGACGCGATCCGCATCCTGGCCGAGCCGCTGGTGGGGCGCGACATCGAGGCGTTGATGGCGGAGTTCGGCGCGGTGCAGCGCTCCATCGCCGAGCACCCGGCGGTGCGCTGGCTTGGCCCGCACAAGGGGGTCACGCACCTCGCGCTGGCATCGTTGACCAACGCCTGTTTCGACCTGTGGGCCAAGGCGCGCGGCGTGCCGTTGTGGCGGCTGCTGCTCGACCTTTCCCCGGAGGAAATCGTCCGGCTGGTCGACTTCAGTTACCTCGAGGAGGTGCTCACCGCGGAGGAGGCGGCCGGGATGCTGCGCGAAACCCAAGCCGGTCGCGCGGGGCGCGAAGGCGTGCTCCAGGCCGGCTATCCCGGATACGACACGTCGGTCGGCTGGTTCCAGTACAGCGACCGGCAGATTCGGGACAATGCCCGGGCCGCGGTCGATGCCGGCTTCACGGCGATGAAGCTGAAGGTCGGCGCGAGCGACCCCACGCAGGATGTGCGGCGCGCGTTCATGGTGCGCGAAGCGGTCGGGGAGGACGTACGAATCATGCTCGACGCCAACCAGGCCTGGTCGCTGCCGCGGGCCGTCGAGGCCTGCCTCGCGCTCCAGGGGATGGCCCCGTACTGGATCGAGGAGCCGACCCAGCCGGATGACGTCTCGGCGCACAAGCGGCTGGCCGGCGCGATCGCCCCGGTGCCGGTGGCCGTCGGCGAGGCGGTCTCGAACCGTGTGTTGTGGAAAAACTTTTTGCAGGCCGGCGCGGTCGGCATCGTGCAGGCCGACTGCACGCGCCTGGCCGGCATCAGCGAATGGCTCGCCGTGGCGATGCTCGCCCGCAAGTTCCCGGTGCGCCTCGTGCCGCACGTCGGCGACATGGGGCAGATCCACCAGCACCTCGTGCTGTTCAGCCACATCGCGCTGGGGCACGAGAAACTGTTTCTGGAATACATCCCGCATCTGCGCGACCATTTCGTGCACCCGGCCCGCGTGGATGGCGGCCGCTACAGGACGCCCACCGAGCCGGGATGCGGCACCGACCTTTTTCCCGATGAATGACACCGTGAAATGGATTCTCCCCGCCCTGCTGTTCACCGCCGGGCCAAGCGCCGCCAACGAGCCGGCCAAGCCCGACGCCGGCCCCAGGCCGCTCCTCCGCGCCCACGCGCACAACGACTACTACCACAAGCGCCCGCTGCTCGACGCGCTGGCCGCCGGTTTTTGCAGTGTCGAGGCCGATGTGTTTTTGAAGGACGATACGCTGCTTGTCGCCCACTCCCGGTTCGAGTTGAAAAAGGAGCGCACCCTCGAGTCGCTTTACCTCGCGCCCTTGGCCAAGCGCGTGAAGGCCAACGGCGGCGGCGTGTACAAGGGCAAGGCGCCGTTTCACCTGATGATCGATTTCAAGACCGCCGGCCCCGCGACCTACGCCGCGCTCAAGCCGCTGCTCCGGAAATACCGCTCGATGCTCACTGCGTTCACCGCCAACAGTACGAAGCCCGGCGCGGTGACGGTCGTCATCTCCGGCAGCCGGCCGCGCGCCGCGATGGAGCAGGACGCCACGCGCCTCGCCGGTTACGACGGGCGGCTGGGCGACCTTGGCCGGGCGGAGAGCCGCCATTTCATGCCGTGGATCAGCGACAGTTGGCGGTCGCATTTCAACTGGCGTGGCAAGGGCGAGTTACCGGAGAGAGAGCAAGCCAAGCTGGCCAAGCTCGTGAAGCGTGCCCACGCCGACGGGCAGAAAATCCGCTTCTGGGCCGCGCCGGACACCCCCGCCGCATGGGAGGTGCTCCACAACGCCGGCGTCGATTTCATCAACACCGACCGCCTCAACGACTTGGCCAAGTACCTCCGGGCCAGGGAAATCAAATAACCGGCTTGGCCGGGGTCAGTTGTAATAGAAGGTGAAGCGGACGAAGCGGCGGTCGGAGCCGATTTCGTCGAGCATCTTTTCCGGCCACGGCTCGTACGGGGCCGGATCCTCCACCGCGATCTTGCATTTGAGCGCCAGCAACTCATCGACCGTTTTGCGTTCCACCTGCACGTTGGTCACCTTGCCGTCCGACCATAGGTTGAAGGTCAGCACCACCTGCCCGACGCTGGGCACGTAATGCAGATTGAGACTTTGGTTCCAGCGGTTTTGGATGGCGGCGATGAGGCGGGCGTCATAGTCGCCGAACGGCGACGCCTTGGCGTCGAGCCCCACGATGGTGGCTCGTTTTTTGACGCCGCCGTCCTGCTTCATTTTTTCCCCCTGGATCATGGCGAGCTGCTTGGCCTCGGCGACGGTGCGCGGCCGTCGGGGCTTGGGCTCCGGCTCCGGTTCGGGCGTGGGCTCCGGCTTGGCCTGGATCGGGTTGAGCGTCTCGGCCTTGGGCGGCTTCGGCTTGGGCGCGGGTGGCTTGGGTTCCGGCTCCGGCTCCGGCTCGGGCGGCTTGGCCGGAGTTGCCGGCTTGCTGTCGACGATCCTCGGAACCTTGTCCTGCGTGCCATCAATCTTGGGCTTCTCAGTCTCCTTTTCCGACTGCTCGTCGGCCGCCTTGGAGTTTTGATTGGAGTAAAATTCGGTATCCTCGGGGGCCTCCTCGCTGGCCATGTCGGCGGGCACTTCAAGGAAGATCACGGACCGCTGCCGTTCTCGTTGCTGCTGCTCCAGCGCCTCGAAGTCGATCAGGTCCGGGACGACAGCGGCCATCATTTTTTCGACCTTCGGGAAGGCACCCAGCAGGTAGCCAAGCGCGGCTGTCAGGTGAATCAGCAGCGACAGCAGGAACGAGCGCTGGATGGAGTTCAGCGAGAACCACCAGTTGCTGACCTTTTGCCGCTCGACTGACATGGGCCGCCAGTGTGGGGCAGGAGCGCCCCCGGCGGCAACCTTTGTTTGCGCTTGGCCAAGCGGGGCGGCTCCGGTTAAGTCTTCTCCCGTGAATAACCGACTGAAGGGAAAATGGGCGCTGGTGACCGGCGCCTCGAGCGGGTTCGGCGCGGAGACGGCCCGGCAACTCGCCGATCTGGGCGCGAATCTGCTGTTGGGGGCGCGCCGGGAGGATCGGCTCGCCCAGGTCGCCGCCGACTGCCAAGCGCGCGGCGCGGCCTCGGCGCACATCCACAAGCTGGACGTCGCCGACACGGCGAGCGTCAACGCGTTCGCCGACTGGGCCAAGGCCACCGCCGGCCGTGTGGACGTACTCATCAACAACGCCGGCGGTGCCCACGGGGTGGAACGCGTCGAGGACGGGCGGGACGCCGACTGGGAGGCGATGTTCCAGTCCAACGCGTTGGGCATCCTGCGCGTGAGCCGCGCCGTTCTGCCGCTGATGAAGCCGCACCCCGGCGGCATCATTTTGAACATCGGCTCGATCGCCGGCCGCGTGGCGTATGAGGGCGGCTCGGCCTACTGCGCCAGCAAGGCGGCGGAGCGGAGCATCACCAAGGCGCTGCGGCTGGAGTTGAACGGCACTGGCCTGCGCGTCGGCACGATCGATCCCGGCATGGCCGAGACCGAGTTCTCGATGGTGCGACTGAAGGGCGACAGGGAAAAGGTCGATGCGGTGTACAAAGGCGTTGAGCCGCTTGACGCGGGGGATGTCGCCGAGGCGATCGTCTGGGCCGCCAACCGGCCGCCGCACGTCTGCATCGATGAAATCCTGATGATGTGCACCGCCCAGGCCGCCCCGTACAAGGTGCACCGCGGGGAGGGGTAGAGCCGCTCAGCCGGCGGGCCGTTTCACGAAAGAGGCCGTGCGCGGCCGGGCCAGGTTGACCGCCAGTTTGCGTTCGCGAATCTCGCGGCCGTTGTACATCTCGACCGCCTTGCGCGCCTCTTCCGGCGAGGCCATCTCCACAAAGCCATATCCCCTCGAGCGGCGGTCGAACTTGTAGGTCATCAGCGAGGCTGAGATGACTGTGCCGGCATTGAGGAACATCGCCTCGAGGTCGTCGCGCTCGATGCTGTACGGCAGGTTGCCAACGTGTAACACGGCTTCATTCATGAATGGAAAACTTGGCCGGGCGCGAGAACGGCGGCCAAGCGGCGCGAGGCTGGCACAGTCGGCGGGCGGGCGTCAATTCGCGCTTGGCCAAGCGGGGGGGAATCGGCCCATCTCACGCATGCTGTGTGCGGATCACGCATTCTCCGCTTGGCCAAGCGTTTCAAAGCCAATGAATTAGCTGAGGAGTCAACTGGCATGTGCGATGCTGCATAATGTGACAGCCTGCAACGGGTCTGATACAAGCCAAGCTGCGGGATTCTACAAAATCCAACATTGTATCTCCAAAATATCAACGGGGGTTTTGAAGGTTTCTACAACCTTGAACCCCCGCTATTCTTTTATAACACCTTCTCTTCGAATAATTTACCCACTCTATTTATTGAAAATATTCTCACACTCTGTTTCGTCTGTTTTTAGTGAGATTATTGAGATGAATTTCTATCAAAAGAAAATCGTTTGGTTTTTCCTTTGGCTTTTTTTGAATCAAAGGAGTTCTCTTTTGGCTAAATTTATTAAGAAATAATAGGTTTTTAGACATTTGAGTCCGATATTAGATTAAAAAACTAAGGAGTTTTCCTTTGGTAAAGGAGTCAGTGTATTGAGAAAATCATTACTTTTGATGAAAAACATATGTTTAAACACAAAAACAATGGTTTTAAACAGAAAAGGGAATATTCACTCACTCTTTGAGTTGGAATATTTTATTACAAAATATGAGTGAAAGTTATTCGATACATTAACCTCTTCATTTTGAACGGTTTATGGTGGTAAAAATTTACAACAAATTGATATTATTTTTGGAACCCAAACTGTGTGATAGAGATTTATTTGATTAGAG
>JACKQG010007152.1_pt1 | contig 11394 bp, 3 predicted proteins | sample 8237621 | NCBI WGS metagenome assembly JACKQG01 (sample SAMN15677084, study PRJNA649215) | marine metagenome | biome: marine; feature: Black Sea; material: saline water; isolation source: suspended particulate matter (SPM) from the Black Sea western gyre | collected 2013-06-09/2013-06-10 | depth... | reverse complement strand
AATCAATGTGGATTAAATTATTCAAATGGATTGATAAAAAACTACACGAGATAGGTGAAAAATGATAGGCGAAGTATTTGGATTTATTAGTAAAATAATTAAACCCGTTACAGATTTAGTTGATGACTTACATACATCTGCAGAGGAAAAAGAAGAGATTAAATTAAAAATAAAAGAACTTGAGAATAAGTTCCGTGCAGATGCAATTAAGTATGAAGCGAAGATAATTGAGTCTCAAGCTTCTATTGTTAAAGCCGAAGTTCAAGGTCAATCTATACTACAAAGAATATGGAGACCAATACTGATGCTTTCAATAGTTGCCATAGTTGTTAATAACTATATTCTGTTTCCTTATCTATCAGCATTCACAGATAAGGTGCAAGTCTTAGATTTACCAACTGGATTATGGACATTAATGACAGTTGGAGTAGGCGGATATGTTGCAGGCAGAAGTTGGGAAAAAGGAAAAGGAATATAATGACATCAATAAGGACTGAAATATCACGCTCAAGGGGTCAAAGAAGTCCGTCAGCGAGTTTAAAATAATTATTGGTGTGAAAGGTTAAGTATGGACCAGAGTAAGATATATGAGAAGTATTTAGATCGTTTAAGGGGTAGGAGGGCGGAGTCTCCCTACTATACACAGGCACGCAGAGAGATACGGCAATTAGCACCTGCTTACAGTGATATACGTAGGACATATGAACAGCGTTTACGCAGGCAGGACTTACCAGAAGAAGTTGCAATGCAGTATTCTATTGAGCAACAGAAGGGGTGGGCTGAACAACTTGGTGGAGTATATAGTAAAGCACGTACTGCGGAAGAACAGAGAAGGGAACAGATAGTTGCTAAGGAAGAAGAAATTGAATTTAAACGGGATATAGCTTTAGAACAGGAAGCGGAAGAAGAGAAGAGAAGGAAAAAGGCTGCAAAGCGAAGTATCTGGAAGACCCTTGGAACTGTAGTTGGTGGAATTGCTGGTGCAGTACTTGCTTTACCCACAGGTGGTATGTCTTTAGCATTAGGTGCTGGGTTAGGTGCCCAATTGGGTGGTGGTGTTGGCAGTATTGTTGGTGCTGGTGAAGCAAGTGGTTGGGCAATGAAAAATATGGAAATAGAGGATATTGGTGCTTTGGAAACAGGTGTTGGACAAATATTTTCTGGAATAGGTAGTTTGGCACAGACTCAAAGACAATTGAAGATGACAGAAGGTGCACAACAAATAATGTCAGACATGCAGGCAGGGCTTATAACACCAAAAGAGGCAGAAAGGTATATGCAGTCTCTGGGATTGGGAGCAGGATACCAAGGAGTTAACCAAGGAGAAGTAGGACAGGAGACTCGTTTTCGATCCCAAGCAGCGTATTATAGTTCTTCCCCGCCAAGATATGAATCAAAACCCATTTATGAGGAATAAATTATGGCAACATTAGAAAACACAATTAATCAGTTGGCAAAGCAAGAAATACTGGATATGCAGAAACAGTTTGATAGAGCTATGCCCTACTTTGAAAAGTTAATAGAGTTAAAGAAAGAAGAACGGTCGTGGAAATACCAATATCAATATGAAACAGAGGTTGGTGCTACAAAAATACCAACATTTGAAGATTGGCGAAAGGAAATAACCGACAGATACCCCCACATAGATTTGAATATGTATCAATCAATATACGAAGGAAAGAGGACACGACAAGTAAATATTGCTGGAATGCAAGAGCAATTTGAATATTCCAGGGATAGTATAGGTGCCTATTTTAAAAATGTTATGGGACTGAAACAACCTGATGAGGTATTAGCTAAAGTACAAGAAGCATGGGATAAAATATTCAAAGTTGACCCTACTGTACCAACAACAGCAATACAAAGTAACTTAAAAAAACTCTTAGGAGATGTTGGGGAATCTGTTAAAACAACAAAATCAGCAAGGGACTATATTAACCTTCTTGAAGATGCAGGGATTATAGATATAGGTGAATTGTCGTATGCGAAATTTATGACAGGTCCGTTTGGTAAAGAACAATATAATGACGTTAATACGGCTTGGAAAGCATGGCAAGCCCACTATGGGATAGGAGATGATGGAACAATTACAAAGACAGATGATGAAACAACTACAGGGAAAGATCAACAACCTCCTGGTAGGGTTACCTGGGATTATGATTCTGTTGTTCCTAAAATTAATGGTATTCGTGCCAAGGTAGACGACGAATATCACCTCAGCATTTTAAAAACACAGGGAATAATTTCATCATTTATCAAAGGGAATGCAACAAAAATATTGGCTGCGAAAGACCCCATGGATAGTATAGAAGAGATATTTCAAGGATTGGAGGAAACTGGATGGAAGCAAAAATTTCATGAACAAAAGAATCAAGTTCTTTCAACCATAGGTGAAATGGCGGGAAGTGGACAGTTTATGAGTGATTTAGAGTTTTTCAAAATTGTTGTGGGAGATCAAGAAAGTTTTGCAAAACTATTAGAACAAGAGTCAACTGAGTCTAAAGAGGCATTTAGTGAAATATATAATACAATACATGGTATAAAAGATAAAGAGAAGGATATTTCTGACTCGTCATCATTTAAAAAGACGGATGAGCATCATTGGACTTCAAAAGTTAACCGTTTCTTTGAAGATATGTGGCAGGGGGTTGTGGGAAAAGACAGCGAAAATGCACCCACTACTTTGAATAAAAATTTTATAAAAGGTACTGAGACTGAACAGACCGAAGAACTAAATGTCATACCAAACGCAGTAAAAGTGCGGGTAGGGAAAAATTTTCAACATATGCCCAAGTATGTTGATCTTATAGAAAAACATTTTCCTGAGAAAGAACGGAGTACAGCATTAGCGGTTCTGACTGCCGAGTCTTCGGGAGATTCTAATAGCCATAGAAAAAATAAGTGGGAAAATAGTTACGGTCTATTTCAGATAAATTATAAGATTTGGGAAAAAACGTTAAAAGAAGCAGGTATTATTAAAGACGCAAAAGACTTACTTGATCCAGAAACGAATATTAAAGCAGCAGCACATATTTTATCTGTTTCTAATAGAGGTTGGGGAGAGTGGACTGGTACTTTCGGAAAGAATCTTCACAAGCAATTTATACCCGAAAAGTAATATAGGACAAAATACATGAACGGCACGAAAGAAAACACAAACGAATTAACAATAAGAGACTATTTATCATCGGAAGATTTTTTATCACTTACCGTAGAAAGACAAACTGAAATATTAAATATGTTATTTGGGAAGTATCTAAAGAGTGATAAAGAACTTATGGCTATGGTAGACCCTATGGCTGTACACAACGAACACTACACATATCCCAAAGAAGTAACAGACCAAATGGCAAAGGATAATCTCGAGTTGGTAAAGAGTGATTTTTTAGCCAATGCATTCCCTAACAAAAAGCATTTATTTGAAACATTTGATCCTACGGGAGAGGGGTATGATTATGAAACAGCACTTGAGAAGGGGATAAATGTTGATAGTGAAAATCGTATTATGCCTTCTACTGTAGAACTTACTCCAGAAGAATCTCTTGATATAATGAGTAAGTCTGACCTTGAGAGATGTGATATGCCAGAAGAAGTTCCTATATCAAGGGTTCTGATAGGGAAGTACAATCCTCGCATAAGAGAGGTTGAAAGTAAATTAACTTCTGAAGGTTATCATATTATTAAAGGATATGATGGTAATTATTATACAGTACCGTCTGAATATTCTTATAAAGTTTCTGGTATACAATTTCAGAAAAAGGTTGAAAGAGAAAAGCAATTAGAAAAATGGGATAATGAAAGAACACAAATAGAGGGTGATCTTGAAAGAAGGATTATAAAGGGGTTGGGCAAAGTTAAACTAAGACCAATAACAATAGTCAGCAAGAAACCAGAGGAAGAATCGGACGAGGGACTATTGGCAATTTTACTTCACGAGGGTGTGTATACAGGTAATCCAACTCTGGATGATTTAAGAGAAGACGGCGTAACAAGAGAGGACATGATTGCTGATGTTAAAGGTGTTGTTGGCGACTATATTATTCCACCATCACCCGCTAAACAGCACTGGACTGATTTACCCACATTAGGTGAAGAAAAAAGAGAACCACCGTCATATGTAAAATTGGCATTCACCAACGTTGCTACTGGAGATTTGGACTCAAGACGTAGATTGGCAGACCTTAGAGTTAAAACATATTTACAATCAGACAGATCAGAAGATGATTTTAGCGATTTTGGACGTCAAGAACATTTTTTAACGACCAAGGAAGAAACTGTATCATGTCCATTGGAGACTTGTCCTGACCATGATATATTTCTTGAAGTAAGAAAGCTCCATCCAGAAACATCTACTGCGTCTATGTCTCGTGAAGAGGCTATTGAGTTATTGGTAAAAGACGGTTATGAAACATTAGAATTAAAAGAACGGGAAAAAGTATTAAATTTAAAGAATTTATTTAGATATACCAGTCAAGCAGGAACAGACGAAAAACTTCTTGACTATTTTCAAAGAACAAATCATTCTTATTGGGACCTATTTCCTAAAGATATTCAAAGTGAGATAAGGATATTATACGACTATAAAGACATAAAGCCCCGTTACGAAAAAGAAGTGAAGGAATTATACCAAGATGTGGCGGAAGAGTATCAATTATTTAATGAAGATGGTTCTATAAATAAAGAGAAAATAGATGCTGGCTTAGATGCTGTTATGCCAGCTATTGAGGAAGAAGTAAAAAAACAAAAGGAAATAGCAAAACATCAAGAAAGGTGGTTAGAAGAAGAAGCAATACCAGCTAAGGAATATGCAAAAAGACATCCTTACTTCGCATCGTGGGAGGCTGGGTATTTACACTTGTTTGGTGGTACGGAAAAACTAATAGGAGATGCTTTTGGTTGGGATGCGTTAGAGAAAATAGGAGAGAAAGACCTAAGACGAATGGAAGCCCTTACGAAAACTAGACCTGGGGATGAGAAGGGAGTAACGGGTTTAATGGCTGAGGGGAATTGGAAACAAGCATTTGATTTATCATACAGACAAGCACTTCAATCAGCCCCAATTACTTCTGTTGCAATGATAGCACATCTTAGCGGACATCCATATATTGGCTTTGGTTTAATGATGCCTGGTACTACGGGAGCAAGAAAGTATGAATTAGATAGATTTTATAAAGACCTTCCCGAAGGGATTAAATGGGCAAATGCTTTTATCCACGGTATTGGTGAAGCTGGTTCAGAAATGCTTGGTGCTACAGCTGGAATAGATGGTGGTAAACAAATTTTGATGAAAATGGGCAAAACAACCTTTATCAAAAAAGGTGTTTTGTCTACTATGAAAAATATTGCCAAAAAAGGTGCCGCAGTGGCAACTGTTCATGCATACGAAATGGCTGTTGAGGGTTTGGAAGAAGGTGCTAACCAATTTTGGACAAACCTTGCAGACAACATTATGGGTCTAAAAAATGATTGGAAATTAGGAGAAGGTGTTTGGGAAGCTATTGTTTCTGGTACTATGTCTGCAGGATTCTTTGAAGGATCTACAATAACTGGTTATACCCTCTTGGATGCAAAAGGTAGAGCAATACCATTTACCATAGAGTTAAAAGAAACTGGTGATAAATATAAAGTTGTCTGGGATAGTGGCGTGTCATTGGATATGATAAATCCAAAAAAAGGTAAATTTAGTGTTAGGGGAGTAGATAATGAAATATATGAATTTAATAAAAAAGATGTAAAAATAAAATTATCTGAGCTTTCAAGGAAAAGAGCGGGGAAAAGGCTTTCAGAGAATCTGAGTCTTGCTGAAGAGGGGACACTAAAGTATAAGGTTTCGTTAGAAGGTGTTGGCGATCATTATCGTTTATTACATGGTGCGGAGAAAGGGTCCAAGAAGTTTGCAAAAGAGTTGGGCGAAATTGCCATAAAGGTAAGAAAGAATATAGCGAGTGGTAATTTAGATGACCTTATGGATGCCAAGAAGTTGTTAGATGAAATGTGGATAAGGAACAAACGTGGAGTATTGGATAATTATTTAACAGAAGAAGATAAGCAGAAAGTTAAACAAGAATGGAAAGAATTAAATGCACAATATATTAAAGTGATAGATCAAAGAGAGGGGAAACCCCTTTACTATTTAGACGGCAAAGAATATAAAAACAAAGACGATTTTTTTAAAGATGCTTTTTCCTCAATAACAAAAGCTATTGATGAGGGCAGTACCACAAAGATTGCTGTAGAGAATGATGATGAAACACTGAAGGTCATTAACAATTTTATATACAATAAGAAAGTTATAAAAGAGCAAAAGATAAAAAAAGAAGCCGAAAAGGCAAAAGAAGAATTAAGCAAAAAAGAAAAAGAGATAGAAGGAAGAAGGCAAGAAGAGTTAAAGGATATAACTGATACCAAGAAAATAGAAGAAATCAACGCTAAATATGATAAAGAATTAGCTGCTTTAAAAAAAGAGCCTGTTAAGACAACAGAAGAAAAAGCCGAAGTATCTGAAGGTAAAAAAGTTAAAGTATATAGGGGAACTGGTGGTGGTGTAAAATCAAGGGGATTAAAGGTTTTAGGCTCTGGAAAATATTTTTTCACCAACAAAGCATCAGCCAAAATATACGGAGAAGAAATAGATGAAACAGAAGTGTCAACAGACGATTTGCTGGTAATAGATGGAAATAATTATAAAGAAATTGCCGCCGACGTAGGTGTAGATATAGACGGATTATCATCGAAAGAATCTGTGGCAAAACTAGGCGAGATTGGGAAAAAGATTGAGGAATATGCGAAAAAGAAAGGATACAAGGGTGTTTATGCGATAGATAATGTAAAAGATGTTGACAATGGTTGGCACAGATTCATTGGTATAGAAGGTGCAGACGGAACACAAATAGTAGTATTTGAAGAAACTAAAAAAGAAAAACAGCCAGCTAAAGAATTAACAAAAGAGCAAGAAAAGAAAAAAAGAGGATTTTTTATTGGGGCTCACAAGAAAGAAAGGTTTATCCGAGAAAAGCTTGGGCTAAAAGGCAAGGAGAATAAGCCAGTATTTGATAAGTTAATAAGAGCATATAAGAAACATGTAACGGACAAAGAATCAATGTCAGATATGACATTAGAGGAGGCGGAAAACTATAGTAATGCTCTTATAAAAAGCACCGATGCTATTAACTGGATAGAAAAAAATAGAAAAACAATTTTAGAAACCGAAGTATTAGAAGAAGAAAAAGAACCAGTAACATCTAAGTTAAAAGATATGTACGAGATTGCGGAAGAAGGTGAGGGAAGTCTCGACTACTATATGGGAACATTGGAGAGCAAAGACCTCAAATTTATTATTAACACAATGATAGAGGAAAACATAGTTGATGATTCATTTGTAAAAGATTTGGAAGATAAGAATATATTAAGAGATGGTAAGTTTAATCTTGTTGGTAAAGTAGATAAAATAACAAAGAAGGAATATTTACGTAGAGAAATAAGCAAACAGTTCCTCAAAGAATTTCCCACGAAGAAAGAAAAAATTGAGAAAAAGCCCAAGAAAAGTATATTAGAGAAAGACATAACAAAATTAGACTATTCAACAGAGTTTAGAGCAAACCCACATTTATTTACCAAAGAGGAGTGGGTTGGTGAATATGTAAGAAGAGAAGGAGAAGATAAAAGGAATACTGCAGAAAAGCTTCACAAAAAAGGAGTTGAAAAAGCGTTAAAGGGTGGTAAGACAATAGATGATAATGTTAAGGCTGATTACCCTGGACTTTTTAAAGAAAAGAAAGCAGAAAGCAGAATTGAACAGCCAGAGAGGACTCCTGTAATTGGAATTGGTGATTTACACGGAGAAGATCCCAATACTCTAAATGAAGATTTAGAAGCAAATGAAATTACTAAAGATGGGGAATGGGATACTGATAAAACAATATTAATTAAACCACCTCCAGAAATTTTGCGTAAAGAGACAACCGAAGTTGATAACATAATTGAAATAGGTGAGCCACAGAATATAAGAGGTAAACGCTCGGATGGGAATTGGATAGTATCTTATAAGATAAAATTGAAAAAAGGACAAAAGGGTGTCGGTGGCAAGGATTATTTTGAAAAAGACAAAATGTTTTGGAAAAAAGAAGATGCTGAGAAGTGGATAGCAGAGAATAAAGTGGAGAAAAAGAAAGACCAAGATTATATCATGGCGGACGAGGAAATTGAGAAAGCAATAAAAGCATCTCCCACAAAAGATAAAAATGAATTTGTAAGAGAGAGCATAAATGATTTTTCGTTCTTGCTTGAACTTAACGATGAAATGGATTTCCAGGAATTTGCAGAGGGAATCAAGAAATATGCTGATCTTGGTGACCTGAAGAACCGAGTAACCTATAATGCCATAAGGCGTAGTAAGGGTGTTGTAAAACGAACACCAGATAAAGGAATTAATATTTCTATCGAAAGTGTTTTGGAGCCGACAGATGTACAGAAGATTAAAACGGATTTACCCAATAAAATAGCTGCGGATATACTTGTGGATCTGAAACAGTATATAAACCCTGAAAATAAAGAATCTGATGTATCGGGATTGGTGTCAAAAGATTTAGAAATGAAATTTACCAAAAGAGTTGCACCGCTGGCTGAAAGCAATCCTGAATTATATAATGAATTAGTCGCCAAAAAAGATGTTATACTGAAAGAAGCTGAACAAATAGCCAAAGATGATATAAGGAAACAATTTGAGGGGATAAGCAAGAAGAAAGAAGAGAAAAAGATAGCCAAAAGATCCCCAGAGAGTCCAGACGAACAAAGAGAAAAAGGATGGAAAGAAGGTAAGGACGGAGAGAAAATATATAGAAGAAAAGTAATAAAGAACAAAAAAGGTGAGAAAAAACGGAAATTGGTGGGTAAGATAAAGTCTTTACTATTTGCAAAGAAAGTACAACCAGAGGGTAATTTAGTGATTGTTGAAGTAGAAGATATAGTACCATCTCATAAACATATTGGGCAAGAGAAACTTATAAGGAACATTGACAATTTTATACCAGAAGCTCAACCAAAAGAAAGAGAAGATGATATAGTAAGTGCAATTGAAATATTAGAAACAATACAACCTAATATGTGGGACCCCAAAAAACTATCTCATCTTACTGAAACTGCTTATACTGGTGTAATCTCAGTCAATACACGTGGGGAAGTGATACAGGGGAACAATAGAGCAGAATTTATAAGAATGGCTTATAAAATGTTTAATAATTCTTCTGGGGCAAAATATAAAGCCTATCTTATTGAACACGCAGATGAATTGGGAATAGACGCCGAAGAAATAAAGAAAATGAAAAGACCAGCTCTTGTCAATATGCTTGATGTATCAGACGGCAAGGCAATAGAATTGGGTAATTATACAGCTCTTGATATTGAGACTGGTGGTAAACAAAAGATGATACCCCAAAATATTGTACAGAAAAGTCGTAAAACAAAAGGTATGTTAAAAAACATAGTTGATATGATAACTCATATAGGCGAGGGAATGGAGGAACTAAGTTTTAGAAAAATAGTGAAATATAATGCGGAAGATGCATTACATTATTTACTTGAAAAAGAATTAATAACTAAAGACCAGTATTCAACTGCGTTGGAAAAAGGACACATTACCAAAGAAGCCATTGATGTACTCGAACAAGTAGTAACATCTGGACTAATGATAGGTGCACCTACTGGTTTTATGGAAAAGCTTAGGGCATTACCAAAAGATGTGCAAAATGTTTTAACTCCCATAATGCCATTTCTGGGTGAGGAAGAGAATGATTGGAATATAATAAAGGATGTACAAGATGCTGTTATAGGAACATATTTATTTTTAGACACTACTGGGGGTAGAACAATAGTGGAACGAAGGGGTGATTTTACTTCTTGGTTAGACCAAATAGTAATAGGAGAAAAAGTTACACCCAGGGAGAGATATTCCAATTTCACATTAAGTCTTATTAAAGAATTTGCAGTTAATCGCTACAGTGCAAAATGGTCAGATGTAATGATAGGTGCTATAACCTCTTATCATGATTTGGTAACAACTCCTGATTTGTTTCATAAAACCCCTGATTCAAAGAAAGGTGCACTGTTGAAAATATTCGGTGTAGAAGAAACAGATGAGTGGCTCAAGATGTTTCCAAGAAATATACGTAGTATCACACAAATATACAAAACAAGTGATGTTCGTTTCCGAGAAGCCCTCTCAATTGAAATACCTCAGTTATCCGAAGCTGCCAAGAAACGACTTATAAGACTCAACAAATCTATATTCGGTGATGACTGGATTAGGATAGTTCCTGAAATATCCGAAAACCGTAAAGCTCTCGGTAAGTATCACGATGGTTGGATAGACATTGTAGAAAACAGAGCCAATCCTAAAGACACATTCCTACACGAAGCAGTTCACAAAGCAGAGGATTTATTCCTGACCGAAGAAGAGAAAGCAGAACTCGAAAAAGCGATGCCTGGCAGAGAAAAAAGAGCCGAAGATATAATAAACTATCAGAACGGAACAAAGACTTTCAGGGGTAAAGTTAAACGTATCATAGACAAATTACTTAGAGTATTAAGACGTTTATTCGGTAAAACCCGCAACATAGACAAAGTCCACGATTTCTACGATAGATTGATGAGTGGCTATTATGCACAGCAGAAAGTACCCACAACAAAGTTACAACCAGCGATGTTCTCAGCACCAGATGTATTCTATTCTAAACTTGCCCGAACAGTTGATAATAAGTTTCCTACCCAAATGAAAGCACAATCAATTCCTAACTGGTTGAAAAAACAACAGGTCAAACCTGCTGAGATGGACTGGATGGGGTTAGATGAGTTCCTGAAAGGCAAAGACAAGGTAACTATACAGGAAATGCAAGAGTTTGTTGCTATGAATAGTCTAACGTTGGAAGAGTTTATTCTAAAAGAAATACCCGAAGAAGACATAGATACACTCTTAGATGATGAAATCGGCGAAATGATGACAAGAGAAGAAGCAAGAGAATACTTAAAAAGTGACCAAGAATCTGGTTATGTTAAATTTTCCGACTATCAACTTCAAGGTGGTACTAACTATAAAGAATACTTTGTGACTGCACCTTTCAATAACCTTTTTGAACAAAAAAGATTTGACTACTTAGATAAAAAAATAACTGAATTAGAAACAAAACTAGGGAAAAAAGGCATAAGTAATGTAGAACGCACAAAGATAACAAAAGAAATAGAGTCATTAATGCCTGAGTGGAAAAAATATAGATGGGGTATTGGTAAAAAGATTTGGGAAGACGGACACAGTGCTTATTCCGACATAGAAAACCCAGTAGTCCGAATCAGGACAAATGATAGAGTCCTTACAGACGGTAGAAAGTTCCTACACGTTGAAGA
>JACKQG010007151.1_pt1 | contig 11394 bp, 12 predicted proteins | sample 8237621 | NCBI WGS metagenome assembly JACKQG01 (sample SAMN15677084, study PRJNA649215) | marine metagenome | biome: marine; feature: Black Sea; material: saline water; isolation source: suspended particulate matter (SPM) from the Black Sea western gyre | collected 2013-06-09/2013-06-10 | depth... | reverse complement strand
CAGCGCATGGCGGAAGGTCAGGCCGTTGTCGCCAGGCCCAGGGTCCTTGCCGACGATGGTAATTTTCGGTACCCGCTCAGTGCCATCGGCGGTGAGTTGGCGTTCTTCCAGCTCAATTCGGAAACTGCCCTCCATACCGACGGTAACCCGACCCAAACCATCGGTGGGCCACGGGAATCCGTCTGGGCCCACGCCCAGCGGGCTGCTATTTCGCTCGCGGTTTAGATACAGATTGAGCATCAGCAATGCCACCGTGAAGGCAATGCCGATGTTCCCTAAACGCTTAAAATTCACGGAGTTCCGGCCCTCGGACCGGATTTGGGACTGGTGGCCGCGAGCAACAATTCGCAAACTTCGCGCAAAGCGCCCCGGCCGGCGTCGGCGTGGGTGATGTAGTCGGCAAGCTGCAAGATGGTGGCAGTGGCTTGCGGCGGGGCGCAGCGCAAAATGGCGGCGTCGAAGAGGGGCAAGTCGGGTAAATCATCGCCTAGGGCGGCGACTTGGTTTTGATTCAGGCCGCGGGCGGCAACCAGGGACTTGGCCAATTCAGTTTTGTCGCTGATGCCGAGATGGATTTCTTGAATGCCTAGCTGTTTGGCACGGGCCGCCACAGCCGGGTTGTTGCGGCCACTAATGACGACCACTTCCAGACCCAATTTTTGCACCTGTTTGATGCCGTAACCATCATGCGCGTAGAAGGTTACGGATTCTTTTCCGGCATGGTCATAGGTTATGGTGCCGTCCGTCCAGCAGCCATCGACGTCGGATAGCAACAGCTTGACGTGGGCCGCCATAGCGATCAGATTGGGGGCGAATTTCATCGGTCGGCCTCGCGGGAAGTGGGGGATATTCGCACTGCCGCACCTCGGGAGAAGCAAGGGGAATGGATCACAGCCGCACCTCTAGCAAATCTTGGACGTCGACCAAACCGACGACCTTGTCGGTGCCGTCCACCACCGGCATTTGGTCTACGTGGGTGTCTTTGAAGCGGCGCAGCACTTCCCCGACCAGTTCGTCGTGCCGCAGTCGTTGCGGATTGGCGGCCATGTGTTCGCAGATGGAACTGCTCAGGTCAAAATTGCCCGATTCCGCCAGCCGACGTAAATCACCGTCGGTGAAAATCCCTTTGAGTAAACCATTTGCGTCGATCACGATGGCTGCGCCAGGGCGTCCCGGAGTTTGCGACATCACCGCTAGCGCCTGTTTGAGGTCGGCGCTGTCGGCCAGGAGCGGTACTTCCGCGCCGTTGCGCATAATTTCGGACACCAGCATCAGCTGTTTGCCCAGCGAGCCGGCTGGATGAAAGCGCGCGAACTCTTCACGCGTGAATTCGCGGCCTTCGAGCACGGCCATCGCTAGTGCGTCGCCCAAAGCAAGCATGACGGTGGTGCTGACGGTCGGCGCCAAACCCAGTGGGCATGCCTCTGGTCCCTCACCCAGCTCCAACACGACGTCGGCCTTTTGCCCGAGCGGAGATTTTGCCGACTCGCACATGGCGATGGTTTGGGCGCCGATGGCCTTGATTGGGCCTAGCAAGGACAGTAATTCGCGGGTGCTGCCGCTTTTGGATAGGGCTAGGACTACGTCCTCTGGTCGAAGCCGCCCCAAATCACCGTGCAACGCTTCGGCTGGGTGTAAAAATAGGCTTGGGGTTCCGGTACTTGCCAAAGTCGCCGAAATCTTTTGCCCGACCAGGCCAGCTTTGCCCATGCCAGTTACCACGGCTCGGCCACGGCACTGCAGCAGCAGCTCGCAAGCTTGCAAAAAGCTCGGGCCGAGGCCATTTTCAAGCCTAGGCTGCAAAGCGGAGAGTGCGTCGGCCTCAAGTTGGAGCACCTGAAGGCCGCGCCGAAGGGCGGATTGGGGGTCAAAAGCCATGACTACCACACGCGGAGCACCGAATGCGCCGCAACTTATTGTAGGAAAGCCAACGCGCGGCGAGAATGCAGGGACCGGATGGAACCAGCCACTCTAGTAGTCATTGGAATCGTGGTCATGTCGATCACCACCCACGAAGTTGCCCACGCTTGGGCGGCTTATCGATTGGGTGACGATACCGCTCAACGCATGGGTCGACTGACGTTGAATCCGTTGGTTCATATTGACCCCTTTATGACTGTGATTCTGCCAGGGTTGCTGTTGCTCTCTGGTAGCCCGGTAGTTTTCGGTGGTGCCAAACCGGTACCGTTTAATCCGTTCATGCTGAAAAAGGTCAAGCGCGACGTTGCCCTCGTTGCTGCGGCTGGCCCGCTGTCCAATATCTTGATTGGGTTCGCGCTTTTGGGGATTTTGGCTGGATTTCTTCACTTCGGAATTTGGACTTCCAGCTCTAGCGGCTGCAAAATTCTGTGGGGCGGGGCGGTAATTAACCTCTTTTTGGCGGTGTTTAATTTGCTCCCCATTCCGCCGCTGGATGGCTCCAAGGTTTTGCAATATTTCCTTCGTGGCGACATCCGGACGAAATATTTGCGACTGGAATCAATGGGATTTTTCCTCATCTTAGGATTGCTGATTCTCGACCGATCTATTCTCCATACCGGCATGTTCTCGAAATTGATTAACATGACCGTAATACCTATGGTTGAGGGATTCGTCGAAATTCTCGGGTTGAGTTCTTATTACACTCACGAATGGTGGGATGTAATTAGTTAGTATGTTGCTTAGTTTGAATCGAATACTAGAGTCAAAGCTCCACCATCTTGCATGATCGAACCCGTCCACCCCGAAGAATTGCCGCCATCGCGGCCGGTGGTAGGGGCGAAGGCGGACATTGCGAAGAGTGGCGATGAAGTGGAACCCAAAAGCTTCAAGCCTGGCGATCCAGAAGGGCCGGATGACGACGGTGAAGACAATTTCACCGTGCACTTGGATCGTGTATTTCGCGGTCCGCTGGATTTGCTGCTGCAGTTGGTGCGTGAAAAGGAGCTGGAGATTCACGTCGTCAGCTTGGCGAAGGTTTGTGATGCGTATTGCCAGTACATTCGTCAGTTGCCGACGGTGGAGATAGACGAAGCGGCCGACTATCTAGTCATCGCCGCGACGCTGCTGGCGATTAAATCCAAGTCGCTGCTGCCGACGGAAGAGGTCGCAATGGATGAAGATCCGTTCGACCCCAGCGAAGAGTTGGTGGCACAGCTGCTGGCCTACAAGGAGTTGCGGCAGGCGTCGGATCAATTGGCCGAGCGCTGGTACGCGCGCCAAGAATTGCTGCCGGCCGGTGGCAAGTGGCTAGGCAAATTGCAGGTAGTCGAAGACGAAGAAGAAGAGGAGTGGGACGTCGGCGATTTGTCGATCTGGGATCTGCTCAAAATCATCAATCGCCTGGAGGCGGAGACCGGCTTTATGAAGCCGCACCAGGTACGTCCGGTCGGTCGGCCGCTGCGCGCTTACGTGCAAGAGGTCTGGGAAAAACTGCAGATGATTTCGACCACCTCATTGCTGACTTTGTTGAAAGACGGCAATCACGGGCGCTCCGATGCCGCGTTTTATTTTGTGGCGCTTTTGGAGTTGGCCAAGCAGCAGCAGATTGATCTGCGGCAGCGAGATTTTTACGACGACATCCACGTGCAGCGGCTTGAGTCGACGGGTTATTTCAATTTGGACAGCATTGATGATCAATTTGATGACGACCCAGAAAGATCTGAGCCAGAAGTCGATGAGTTGCTCCAATCGGAGCTTCCTTTGTCCTAAAATTACCTGACGGCAGACGCCGTTCGCCCCATCCAACCGGATCCCGGTCCAAGCATGTCTAACGCCTTAGAAGTAACCGACACCACGTTCCAAACCGAAGTTTTGGAATCCGATAAGCCCGTCCTAGTTGACTTTTGGGCGCCGTGGTGTGGTCCTTGCAGGGCAATGGCCCCAGCAGTAGATGCCATTGCCGAAGAACTTGACGACCAACTCAAGGTGGTCAAGCACAACACTCAGGATTCTCCCAACACTCCATCCAGTTTAGGCGTCATGGCCATTCCCACCTTCTTGGTTTTCAAGGGTGGTCAAGAGGTCGGTCGTCACACTGGCATGATGTCGGTGGATGATTTGCGCGGACTGGTTTCCTCGCACCTGTAGAGAAACATTGCAGCTTGCAATAGGGGATGAATTAGCAAAGCTTTGCGACTAGTCTTCTTTGGTTCCCCGCCATTTGCGGAAGACTCGTTTGGCGCTTTGCTGGATAGTCCGCATAAACCAGTGGCGCTGGTGACGGCGCCTGCACGGCGCGCGGGGCGAGGTCGTAAAGAGGCGTTGAATCCTCTGGCTGTAGCCGCCGCCGCTGCCGACGTGCCTGTGTTGCGGCCGGCCAGTGCTCGCGCCGACGACTTTTTGGCCGAGCTCGCAGAGTTCAAACCAGATTTGGGCGTGGTCGTGAGCTATGGGCAGATCCTCAGTGATGATTTGCTGGCGATCCCGCGCTATGGCTGTATCAACGTGCATGGATCGTTGCTGCCACGATGGCGTGGTGCCAGCCCAGTGCAGGCGGCGATTTTGGCTGGCGACCGTGAGTCGGGCGTCTGCGTGCAGAAGATGGTGGCGAAGTTGGATGCCGGCGCGGTTTTGGCGTCGCGAGGGATTGCACTGTCGCCTGATGAGCGGGCTTTGGAGCTTTTTGAGCGCTTAAAACAGCTTGGCGCCAAGTTGCTGTTGGAATTTCTTGAAGAGGTGGGCGACGGTCCGCTACCCGAAGGCCAAGTTCAAGACGAAAATGCGGTAACCATTTGCAAGCGAATCCGTCCTTCTGATGGGAGGATTTCGTGGCAGCAGACATCAGTTCAGGTAGATCGATTGGTCCGAGCCATGGCCGGTTGGCCGTGGGCGCAGACGCAACTACCCAACGGCGATATGGTCCGTATTTTGCGCGGCGAGGCCAGTTCTTTCACGCCCGACGGCAACAGCTTTCAGGTCGGCCAAGTCGTGCGTTTGAATGGCGGGATTTTTGTGCACTGCGACGGCGGTGTGTTCCGGATCGACGAACTTCAGCGGGCAGGCAAAGCAGCACTGCCAGCGGCGGAATTTTTGCGTGGCTGTGCGCTCAAGGTAGGACAGATACTGACATGAGTGACATAGATGCACGCGGTGTGGTTTTGGATTTGCTGATCAATTCATCGGACTATCCAACCCGGCAATTTGGAGCGGCGGTCAAGCGCTCTGGGTTGGCTGCAAACGATGTAGGTTTAGCACGGCAACTGTTGTCCGGTGTGCTGCGCCATTGCCATACCTTGGATGCAATTTATGCACCTTACTGTAAAGGTCGGGTAAGTGATGAAGCAGTGCGATGGACGTTGCGATTAGGCACTTTCCAACTGTTTTATTTATCAAACGTGCCTGAACACGCTGCGATTCATGCCACCCTTCAATCGTCGCGGCCGTATTTGCGTTCCAAGATTGGCTTTGCAAATGCAGTGCTGCGGTCGCTGCAACGCAAGTCCACGCTTGAGGAGCCTAGTTCCACCGAACCCTCGCGCAAGCGTTTGACCGTTGGCCGTCGCTCATGGGTGTTTGATAAGCCGATTTTTAGCGACGCCACTCGCTATGCAGTGGAATCGTGGTCAGAACGTCTTTCCTTCCCGCGGCCACTAGTGAAAAAATGGTTTGATGAATGCGGAGAAGAGCAGGCAATCAAACGCATGATAGCTTTGAACGAAGTGCCCCCCGTTTGGATTCGCGTCAATCTGCTGCGTGCGAAAAAAGAACAAGTGTTGGCGGCGTTTCTAGCAGAAGGATTGCAAGTCGAGGATCACAGCAATCCACGCATGCTCTGCATGCGCAAACCCGGTCGCGAGATAAGTACCCTGCCCGGTTTTGCTGAAGGCTGGTGGTCGGTGCAAGACTTAACTTCGCTGACATGCTTGGAGTTGGCTGCACCCAAGGCTGGTCAACGTATTTTGGATTTGTGCGCTGCTCCAGGTGGCAAGTCGTTTGCAGCTGCAGAATTGAGTGGCGGCAAAGCTGAAATAATTGCTTGTGATATTTCGGAATCGCGATTGAGTAAGCTGCAGCCTGAAGCCGAACGATTAGGACATACCATTCAAACCCATACTCTCAACGCCGACGGCAGCGGGTTACCGGAAGGTCCATTCGATCTAATCATCCTTGACGTACCGTGTACCAACACCGGTGTGCTAAACAAGCGATTAGAAGCCCGTACTCGCTTTCATAAGGATCAACTGCATGGTGCCACCACCACTCAAAACGTCATTCGCAAGGCTGTGCAAAGGACATATTTTGGTGATTCGGTTGAAACCAATGGCGGCAAACAAGCCGCGGTTTTGTGGACAACTTGTTCCATTGAACCGGAAGAGAATGAAGAAATGGCACAGCGTTTGGCCAAGCAGGCTGGCCTGGAGTTGGTAGCGGAATTGCGGTTGGAGCCCGACGGCGTTCATGCTGGTGGATATGCAGCTATGCTTAATCAGAGCTGCCTTAAATAGGTTGACGGAGGAATCATGGCTAGGAAAAAAAATAAGGACAAACCCAAATTGGTGGACAGTGGAACTGTAGCTGGCAGCATGGCAGCCGCGGCAGTGTTGGCGCTTTGGTTATTCGTTGAGTTTTCATCCGCAACTCCCGGCGATTCAAACTCGTCGGGCGACGGAGATGCTGGCGGCGGCGGCACGACGAATTCGTCAACCTCTAGCGAGAACGATGTTGCGCCACCACCGATTCAAAGTGAACCTAATCTGCCTGCTTGGAAACAGGATCCGCGCTGGGATCAATCGATTAAGCTGGGCGAAGAGGGATTGCAGCAGGCTGCAGATGCAATCAAGTGGAATGAAGATGTTGGCGGAGATCCGTTTTTCTTTGCCAGCCAAATCAAAGAGGCTGGCGATAAGGTCGGGCAATCCATTCGTATTTTGCAAGCCTTGAAAAAGGACCATGCCGGTTCGCCGCAGGCAGAAAAAGATATCGACAAATGGGTGAAGTACTTTGAACGCAAGTTACCGCGGCACTCCAAGTAGTGGTCAAACTCGGCTATAACTCGAACAGCTTTCGCAGTCATCGGCTGCTCGAGGTGCTGCCATGGTTGGCGGATTTAGGTTATCAAGCAGTAGCAATTTCTCCCGATGTCGGATGTTTGGATCCAGCGGAAACGGAGTATTCAGAATTAGAAAAAGTCGGGCGTTTATGTGATCAGCTCGGGCTGGCCGTCGTGGTGGAAACAGGTGCGCGATATATATTGGACGCACGGCGCAAACATCGGCCGAATTTATTGGAAGTCGATGAGCAATGGCGCCAGCGTTTGCAGTACTTGATGCAAATGCTGGATTGGTGTCAAGCATTGGGATCTTCGGTGTTGTCGTTTTGGAGTGGCGAGTTACCTCCGGAGCAGTCGAAGGAAGCGGCGCTACAACAATTTGAGCGGGCCCTAGAACGTTTGCGGGCGATGGCGGATTCGGCAGGGGTTTCTTTGGGCTTGGAGCCAGAACCTGGGCACTGGATTGGCAGCGTTGGCGATTGGGCGGAGGTTCGTCAAAAGTGCGCGGTTCCATTTGAAATGACCCTGGATATTGGCCATTTATTGGTCAGCGGCGAGGTGCCAGTAGAGGCGCTGATTCGGCAGAACGCCGGATCCATCGTCAACGTGCATGTTGACGATATGCGCAGCGGCGTTCATCATCATTTAGCCTTAGGGGAGGGAGAAATTTCCTGGCCGCCGGTCGTGGCGGCGTTGAATGAATTACCCGCCGACCTTCCGGCCTGTTTGGAGCTGAGCCGTGACAGCTATCGCTTCCACGAACTAGCTGGTCGCAGCATTTCCTTTCTCAGCGACCTCGGATTAATCAAACATGCGTAGCCTAATCGTAATTCTCATCCTCGGCGTCCTTGCCTGGTTCGCCGCCGATTACTACCAGGACCTGAAAGCAGAGCGAAATAAGCCGCAGCCGGTCAAGGAGTACGTCGATCCTGCCCCTTTTGAGGCTGCCGAAGCCTTGGACGGCGGGCCAATGATTCCAGATCATTTGCGGTGGACGCTTGACCAGCGCTGGAATCGAGCCGAAGAGGAAGGGGAAGAGGCGCTCAAACGGGCCATCAAAATGTACGAATGGCACGAAAATGAAGGGGGAGACCCCGTGCGCTTCCGTAGAGAGAAAGAAGAGTTGGTCAAAATTTTTGAGCCAATCATTGCCGGGCTGGAGGAAATGAAGCTGGAAAACGTCGGCAATACGGGGGTAATTGGGAATCTTCAAAAGAAGATCGATCGATTTTCCGCGGCAATCAGCGGGGTTTTAAGGTAATGGCCCTTTGTTTTCCGAAAGAAATGTAAACTCCAAGAACTAGTCACAACCCAACTGGCGCGATGAAACCTGTCCAATACTTAGCTTGCTTAATTTTGCCCTTTGCTGCCTTCAGCTGCGGCATGAAACCCGTTGACCATCAGATCCCGACGAAAATTAACGTCGAACGGGAAAGGGCGAGTACTCGCCACAGCTTGTATCAGCATCATGACATCATGCTTGGGGGCGAGAAATTTAACGACGCTTTCGGCATGGTTGCCGACGCCAAGGTCCTGATAAACGGCTACGAAGCTTTGCTGCTGCAAGAGCCTACTCCGGCTGAAACGAAGCAAGAGGGCAATACAGCCACCAGCGAGTGGAAAAAGCGGGTTTACCCCAAAAGCCAATGGACCCGAACCACTGTTTTTGAAATCTCCGGCGTAGATCCAAAGCAAAACGCAACTCGTCCATGCTGGACCGGTGACCCTGAAGTTAAGCAGCGCTGTCAAAAGCCGTTGCGTCAGCGTGAGATTTCACGTATCGGCCCCGATGGCAAGGTGACCCGCAGCTATCGCCGTCCTGGTTCGGTGAATTAGGCTGCAGAGCTGAACTTTCCGTTAAACCGGATTTTCCAGCCCGTTAACGCAGAGCCCAATCTTTCGGCGGGCTCCAATTAGCGGGCTGGCTTTCTTTTGGTGGTGGCGCGTGGTCCAGAGTCGGTCCAGTCGGGTCCAGCTTTAGCCAGGATTCAAGCAGCTGGCGCATAGCTAAAGCTCGTTCAGGCTGGGCGAGGAGCAGGTTTTTCTTCTCGTCGGGGTCGACGTTGAGGTGATAGAGCCATTCCTTCACTGCGCCATCGCTTTGATTGACGCGTCGCACCAATTTGTAGCCGTCGTCAAACAAGGCAAATTGGGCCCGGGTGGAATTTACCGCGACAAAGGGCGTCGGTTTATTCTGGAGCAGGGCCTTTGGCTCGCCCAAGAGAGTGGGCAGCAAATTGCGGCCATCGCTTGTGTGGTCGCTTGAGCCAGCAACGGCTAGCAGGGTCGGAAAGATATCCAAAATAGTTGTGAAGGCGCTGATTTCAGCCCCATGTGAGAATTTTTCCGGCCAGTGAATTACAGCCGGCACCTTTAGCCCGCCTTCAAATACCGAACCCTTGCCAGCGCGAAAAGGCTGGTTCACTGCGCCTTGATCGCGTGCGCCGCCGTTGTCGCTGAGAAAAAGCACCACCGTATTCTGGGCTTGCTGGTGCAAATTTACTGCTTTTAGAACCTGGCCGACAGCGGTATCCATTTGGGTAACCATCGCGCAATAAGTGCGGCGGGCTGGGTCGGGGATTCCGATGTATTGCTGCAAGGATGGTTTGGGCGCCTGCAACGGACTGTGCGGCGCAGTGAAGCTTACAACTAGGAACAATGGTTGTTCAAAATCGTGACCGTCGATGAGGCCAACGGCTTCGGTTGCAATCAAATCCGTGGCATACTCCGCCGACGCTACGCTGGTGCCGTTACGTTGCCAATCCAGTCCGCCGCTGCGCGATTGATGGGTCCAATAATCAATGGCACCATTGAGGCAGCCGTAAAAATGCTGAAAGCCATTTTGATTGGGATGCTGGGCTGCTGTGGTGTGGCCCAAATGCCATTTTCCGATCAGGGCAGTGCGATAGTTCACCGCTGCAAGGCGGGTGGCGAGGGTGGGCTCTTTTGCCGTCAAACCATCTTCGCTCCATGGTGGAAGTGGCGACCATGCAAGTCCATTGCGTAGTGGCGACCTTCCAGTCAACAACGCTGCCCGTGACGGTGAGCAGACAGGAAACGCGTGAAAATTGCTCAGGCGAATGCCGGCGGCGGCAAGGGAGTCGATGTTGGGGGTTTGCGGCTGGCCACCCAGATAAGACAGGTCGCCCATACCCAAGTCGTCGGCAATGAAAATGATGATGTTTGGCTGGGAATCCTGCGCCGAGCCATTGTTATTTGCACCGGCTTTGGTGGGTTCCGATCGAGCATCGCAAGCCACGTTTGCGAGCATGCCCACCGTCAAAATAGCGGCGACGAAGGAACTCGGCTTCAGGGCAAAGTTGGGGAGCCAATCAAACACGACTTGATCCTAACAGGCTGGTGGCCGACGGCTCAAAGGTGAACGGTTTGCTTGGTTGCCGCGATGGCAAAATGGAGTCATGCCATCCCTACTCCAGGAATTGGTCGAGACTGCTGCGCAGGGTGCGCGCGAGTGGGCAGCGGTTGCAGCTGCAGATAGGGCTGCATTGTTACGTGAATGCATGCCCAGCTTGCAAGCGTCCAGCGCCGAGTGGGTGCGCATTAGCTGCGAGGCAAAAGGAATCGATCCCAATTCGGCCTTGGCTGGTGAAGAGTGGATTAGTGGGCCGGCAGTGATTATGCGCCACTTGCGTTTGTATGCCGAAACCTTGGAAGGCAAACACGCTGTGGAGAATTTGTACCGCCCCGAAGAAAATTGTGTGCAGGTTTATCCGTCGGCATATCTGGATTCATTTTTGTTCCCAGGGTGTAAGGGCGAGGTGTATTTCCACTGCGACGGAGTCGGCAGTCAACGAGCGGTTCATCAACCGCAATCCTTGGGTGAGGGAGGAGTGGCAGCCGTTCTGGGTGCCGGCAACATCAACTCCATACCTCCGCTGGATGCAATCTATTTATTGCTGACGCGCAATTTGGCGTCCATTGTAAAACTCAATCCAGTGAACGACTATTTGCAGCGCCATTACCAACTCGCTTTTGCGCCGTTGATGAAGCGTGGTTTGGTGCAATTTATTTGCGGCGATCATCATGTGGCCGCCGAATTAATTCACAATCCCGCTGTCAGCCATGTGCACCTCACTGGCAGCGAACAAACGTATGATGCGGTGGTATGGAATGGCGACGTGAGCAAAGTGGAAGCGGCCAAGCATTCTGGCATCAAACAATTAGATAAACCAGTCACCGCAGAACTTGGCGCGGTGACTCCAGTTTTTGTAGTGCCCGGACCGTGGTCGCGTGCGGATCTTAAATGGCAAGCGCGTCATGTCGCGGGCATGTTGGCGCACAACACCTCGTTTAATTGCAATGCACCAAAGCTTTTGGTGACTGCGCGCCATTGGAAACAACGCGAGCAGTTTATGACTCAACTGCGTGCGGCGATGAAAGAGCTGGCCCGGCGCAGCCAGTGG
>JACKQG010007150.1_pt1 | contig 11395 bp, 8 predicted proteins | sample 8237621 | NCBI WGS metagenome assembly JACKQG01 (sample SAMN15677084, study PRJNA649215) | marine metagenome | biome: marine; feature: Black Sea; material: saline water; isolation source: suspended particulate matter (SPM) from the Black Sea western gyre | collected 2013-06-09/2013-06-10 | depth... | reverse complement strand
TTTCCAGGTCCAATCGCACGGCCACGCCTCGACCATCGATCAGGTCGTTGGTGTACAGATGCCGGTCCGTTCGGCCCCAATTCAGATTCGCGCCCAATTGAAAGCCCCACCCCTTGGTCATGTAGACCGTTTCAATCGTATGCGATTCAAGATCGATGACGCAGACGTCAGCCGTGTCACCTGGGTTCGGTTGACGATCCTGGAACGGGAACCGTGTCACCGCCAGGTACCGTTGTGAAGGGCTGAACGGACAAATGTCGTAGAAGGTGTGCAGATAGAAACCGTCGTCCGGAGTCACGCAAGTGACCTTGCCAAATGTTTCCCCCGGACGATACGGACGCACGGTGAACGAACGTTTGTCCGAAGCCGGCTTCGCCACCGCCCAAACGCCGGGGCCGACGGTGCCCGCTATCAGCCCGGCTGATGTACGTAAAAAAGCTCTGCGTCTCATCGTTATGTTCTCCTGGGTTTGACAGTATGTTAGTGCGCTGAGTCGCTTGAATCTATATACCCGCGGTAACGGCCCGACGACTTTCGCCATGAACACGCATACAACGTCGTGACCGGCAGGCTCGCGTCTCGTTGGAGGCCCAAGAAGAGACGGAGCGGCTGGTGCGCGATCAGGAGATCGCCCTGATGCAGCGGAAGCGAGTGAATACGTGGTTTTGCACCACGTCGCGCCGCTGGAGGTTGGCTCCGCGATTCGGATGACCATGGGTAGCTTGACGATAGTCGCGCAACCACGTAGAACATGCGCCATGTCCATCACGGCATTGAAGTTAGACAAGGAGATCTCGAAATGGCTGGTGAGATGAGTGTTCAGGATTTGCTTGCGTCCAAAGAGAAAGAACTGCTGGAAACTTGGATGACGGCCCAGACTGCGGACGCCGCGTTGCGAGCGGATCTACTGAGTGTCGACGACCTGCGCAAGCAGTCGATTGAGTTTTTGCGGGCCTTTGTCCAGGCTATGGCGTCGGGGAATCTGGGAGACATCGCGCAGCCCGAATATGCGAAGGTGCGAGATACGCTGAAATCAATATCGAAAAGCCGGGCTACACAGGGCTTCACTCCGTCCGAAACGGCGGCGTACATTTTCAGCCTCAAGGACAGCATCCTCGAATTGCTGCAAGCAGAATTTGGCGGCGTACCCGATCGGCTGAACACTGAAGTGATCCGCATCTCGAAGCTCTTGGACAAACTGGGGCTGATCACGTTCGAGGAATACACGCGGGGACGCGAAGAGACCGTGAAAGAGCAGCAGAAAAGTATCCTCGAAATGTCTTCGCCCATCGTTACGCTCTGGGAGAAGATTCTGGCCGTGCCCATCATCGGTTTGCTGGACAGCCGGCGAACGCAACAGATTATGGAAGAGCTGCTGCAGACGATCGTCCAGACCGGTTCGAAGGTGGCTGTCATCGACATCACGGGCGTGGGCGTGATGGACACGTTGGTGTCGACGCATCTGATCAAGACAGCCAGTGCCGTGAAGCTGCTGGGCGCCGAGGCCGTGATTACCGGTATCCGTCCCGAAGTCGCTCAAACCGTGGTACACCTTGGTGTGGACCTGGGCGGTTTGGTGACACGAGCCAGCATGGCTGATGGGCTGGCTTACGCGTTCACCAAGCTGGGCCTGCACGTTGTGGAGAAGAAGACCGATGCGTAAGATCCCCATCATCAAGATCAAAGAAAACTTGATCGTCTCGCTGCAGTTCGACATTGACGACAAGACGGCGCTCAGCCTGCAGACCGATCTTCTCCAGGAAATCCGCCGCACCGGCGCTACGGGCGTGCTGATCGAGCTATCGGCGTTGGACATGGTGGATTCCTTCATGGGCCGGACCCTCTCGGATATCTCGCGCATGTCGGCCAGCATGAACGCCCGCACGGTGATCGTGGGCATTCAGCCGTCAGTCGCCATCACGCTGGTCGAGTTGGGTCTTCAGTTGGAAGGCGTGTACACGGTACTGAACGTGGAAGACGGCCTCGATCTGCTGGAAAAGCTCCGAACGGAAGAGGTGGAACATGGTCAGGCCTGACGTGCGCGAGGTCCGTATCCAGAAAGAAGAGGACCTGCTGCACGCTCGACAGGCGATCCGCGAACTTTCTACCGAAATGGGTTTTGGGCTGGTGGACCAGACGCGACTGGTTACGGCCGTCAGCGAGCTGACGCGAAATGCATTCAAGTACGCTGGCGGCGGCGTTCTTGCGTTGGAGCATATCGAGCGGAACGGCAAAACCGGCATCCGCGTAACCGTCACCGATCACGGTCCGGGGATCGCCGACATCGAACTTGCCATGACCGCAGGATACTCCAGCTCGAACGGACTGGGCCACGGCTTGAGCGGAAGCAAGCGTTTGATGGATGGACTCGAAATCCAGTCGAAAGTCGGTGAAGGAACCAAGGTCGTCGCGGTGAAATGGATGTGATGCAGCGCCAGCTTTATGCACCCCACCGAGCCCGTCTCGAATGGTGTAAGGATAAGCGAAAATGCTAGGTATGGTAACCCGAAGCGTAAGCGAGGCACCGCGGTATCAAAACCCGAAGCGTAAGCGAGGCACCGCGGTATCAAAACCCGAAGCGTAAGCGAGGACGAAGCGGTTTCCAGCCTCATTCCTCGCTAACGCTTCGGGTTACGATGGGGAGACATTTTCATTCCTCGCTTACGCTTCGGGTTACGATGCCATCAATGCCGCCAAAGTCCTTGATCTCCCAACATTCGGCCCTGTGCCGGTGGAAACGGGTTTGACAACTAAAGCACCGCCATCATGGACGTAGCAAGCTCACATATCGCCATCGACATTTGCGAATGGGCTCATATGGCCAAGGCCCGTCGGCGGGCGGCCGAATTGGCAACGAAGCTGGGGTTCACGGAACAGGCCGTGGGTGAGGTCTCGATCGTCATGGTCGAGTTGACCGAAAACCTGGTCGCTCACGGCGCCGTTCGAGGACGAATTCTGTTGTCCGTAGTCGAACAGGGCGACCGGAAAGGCCTTCAAATCATCTCGGAAGACAGCGGGCCTGGTATCGCCGATGTCAGTTGGGCAATCCAAGACGGTCACTCGAAGAAGACAACCCTGGGCATCGGCCTGGGGGCAGTCAAACGGTTGATGGACGAGTTTGACATCATCTCGCAGACGGAGCGAAAGGGAACGACGGCAAAAGCAGACAACAAGCAAGGCATCGGCACGGTCGTGGGGGCACGCAAATGGTTGCCTGCGCAAGGCGCTGAAACAACCAAACCGGCGGCGACCATGTCCTTTGGCATCATGAGCCGGCCCGTTCAGGGCGAGACGGCCAATGGCGATGGTTACTTTCTGAAATACGACAAAGACGCCGTCTTAGTCGCTACGATCGACGGGTTGGGCCACGGACCGGACGCCGAAGCCGCCACCCGCGAAGCCACCGCCACGTTGGCCGACGAATCCTCGAAGCCGCTGGACGTCATACTGGCCAGCATGCACAAGCGATTGCGCAAGACGCGAGGCGTTGCCGTGTCCCTGGCTCGCATCCGTCCGGTCGACGGCACCATGGACTACGCAGGCGTGGGGAATGTGGTGACGCGAGTGTACAATTCTCCCCAACCGGTCCGACCTGTCAACTTCAACGGTATTGTGGGCGCGAACCTGCGCCAAATTCGTGTCTACCAATACCCCTGGCACGCGCAGAACGTGCTGATCATGACCAGTGACGGTATCTCGGAGAAGTACGACCCTGACAGTTATCCAGGGCTGTTGGGCAAGCACCCCATGATCATCTCTTCGGTGCTTTTGCGTGATTTCGGTCGCGAAAACGACGACGCCACAGTGGCCGTTGGAGCAAAACCATGAACATCGGCCAGATCCAGGTCAAAAGCGAAAGAGATATCGTCACGGTCCGCCAGGCGGTCAAGGGCCTGGGCGCGTCGATGGGTTTTGAATTTCTGGATAGCGTTCGCATCGCTACGGCGGCCAGCGAACTGACTCGCAACGTGCTGGAGCACGCCGGCGGGGGCAAAATCCAGTTCGAGGTTCTGGATGGACGCGGCCTGAAGATGACCTTTGCCGACAAGGGCAAAGGCATCGACGACATGGACGCCGTACTCAGCGACGATTATGTCTCCGAGGTGGGCATGGGCATCGGGTTGAAGGGCGCACGGAGCCTGATGGATGATTTCGAGATTGTCTCCCGGCCGGGACACGGCACTACGGTGACGGTCGTCAAATGGCTGGAACCGGGCAAGCAGCTTACCACGTCCCGCTTGAAAGAGATCCGCAAAGGTCTCGCCGTGGTCTCCGAAGAATCGGCCATCGAACAACTCAAAGAGCAAAACCGAGAGCTGGCAGAAGTCCTGAACCAACTGCGAGACAAGAACGTCCAGTTGGAATCGGTCAACAAAGAGCTGCAGGTGACCAACGACGGCATCCTGTCGTTGTACCAAGAGATCGACACGAAGAACGAACAGCTTGCCCTCGAAAGCAACCGCAAAACCGAATTTCTGCGGTCTTTCAGCCACGAGACTCGAACGCCCATCAATTCGATCGTCGTCATGACGCGACTGCTTCTGAAGGAGGAAGACGGGCCGCTGAGCGGCGAGCGGCAGACGCAGGTCAACATGATCCGGAAGAACGCCGATCATCTGCTGAACCTGGTCAACGACCTGTTGGACCTCTCGCGCATCGAATCGGGCATCGCGGAATATCAGTTGTCCCGGTTCACGGTGGACAATCTGTTCCACCACGCATCGGCGACCGTGGCGCCGCTGGCCGAAGAGAAAGGGCTGAGTCTGAGTTTCCTGCCGGATCAGGGGCTGCCTGAAATCGAGAGTGATTTGAAGATGGCGCGGCAGGTGATGCTGAATCTGCTGGGCAACGCCATCAAATTCACGGACCATGGCCAAATCACGGTGACCGCACGCGGCGAGACAATCGCGGACGATGCCGCAATCCGGATCGAAGTGCAAGATACGGGTATGGGCATCCCGGAAGACAAGCTGGCAACCATCTTCGAGCAGTTTCAGCGAGTCTATTCCCGCGACGATATTCAGCGAGGCAGCGGCCTGGGCCTGCCCATCGCCAGGCAGCTTGCGGAGAACTTGGGCGGAGATATTAGCGTTGTTAGCCAGATCGACCGGGGCAGCACATTCTCGTTCACGTTGCCTGTGCTATTCCCGCCCGACAAAAGGTCGTTGGCGATGGACGAAACGACGACGACCCCTGCGTCCACCGACGCCGATACCATCCTGATCGTGGAAGACGACCCGCTGGCTGCCGACCGACTGGATGCGTTATTCCGGGGCGAAGGGTACCGGACAGCCATAGCCAGGACCGCGGAAAGGGCCATTCGGCTGGCCACCGAAGGGCCGCCGCCGCTGGCCATCTGCCTGGACCTCTTACTGCCACGCGAACAGGACGGCTGGATGGTCCTCAAGACGCTCAGGCGACATCCCCACACCAGCGATATACCCATCGTGGTCACTATGGTGCTGGATGACGCCAAAGACCGAGCCATGGCATTGGGCGCCACGGCCTATCTGAATAAGCCCATCGAGCAGGACGATATACTCGCCCGAATCGAAGCCTATACGAAGTCAGGCGGAATTGAGACGATCCTGGTCGTTGACGACGAAGAGGCGATCCTGATGCAACTGCGGTCTTCGCTGGGAGAACGGTATACGTTGCACACGGCACGCGACGGGCGTGAAGCGGTGCGAGTTTTAGAGAGCGTCATTCCGGATCTCATCATCCTCGATCTGATTATGCCCGTCATGGACGGGTTCGAGTTGTTGGATCGAGTACGGAAGGACAAACGCCACCGCGCAGTTCCCATACTGGCCTATACATCCAAGGAACTCAACGGCGACGAACAGGCAACGTTAGCCAAGAATGACGTGGTTGTGGTGAACAAATACGAAAGTCGAGTGGAAGAATTGCCGCTGCAGTTGAGAGAGACGGTCGCGCGTCTGCGCAAGGGAGAATGGTGATGGCCAAAATTCTGATCGCCGACGACAACCAGGCGATGAGGTACTACTTGGAGAAGACGCTGGCCAGTGCGGGGCACGACGTTTGCGCAGTCAAGGATGGGAAGGAGTTAGTCGATCAGTTCGACCGAGACACGCCCGACCTGGTTATCACCGACGTCCAGATGCCGGTCCTGGACGGCTTTGAGGCCGTTCGCGAACTGAGATCCCGCGCGGGAACAGGGCACATCCCCATCATCTTCGTCTCGGCGACTTTCCTGGAGTTGCGATCGAAGACCAAAGGACTCGACCTGGGCGCCAACGACTATCTCCCGGCCCCCATAGAGGAAGAGGAGCTGTTAGCCAAAGTCGGCGCCATGCTTCGCGTCAAAGCGGTGTATGAAAAACTGTCTGCAGCAAAGGCGACCATCGAGCAAAGTGTACACGAGCTGGAAACGCATCGGATGGAACTGGAGATGCAAAATGAGGAGTTGCGCCGTACGCAGGAAGAACTCACCGACTCCCGCAACCAGTACTCGGACCTCTACGATTTCGCACCCATTGGGTACTTGAGCGTCAGCGACAAGGGGCTGATCCTGCAGGCGAACTTGACCGCAGTTGACATGTTGGGTGTGGAACGAACAGGCTTGATCAAACAACGCTTGTCCGCTTTCGTCCACGATGACGACCAAGCCAGCTATTACCTGCAACTTCGCCAGGTCTTACACACGAAAGAACGACAAACATGCGAATTGCGCCTGCGGAAGGCTGACGGTGTTTCTTCATGGGTCGAAATGATCTTGAGCACCGCGGCTCCCGCTGACGACACTACCGGCGTCCAGGTCCGATCGGTGATCACTGACATCACCGATCGCAAGCAGGCGGAATTCGCTCTGAAGCAAAGCGAGGAGAAATACCGGCTCCTAATTAACAATGCCGACGTACTGGTCTCGGTGTACGACCGGGATGGCAGGTGCTTGTTGATGAACAATCGCGTGGCCCAGAATCTGGGCGGCACGCCCGCGGATTTTGTCGGCAAGTCGTTTCAGGAACTGCATCCGGAAATGGCCGAGGAATTCACCGCTGTATTTCGTGAGTTGGTCGAGACGGACACCTCGCAAGATTCCGAGAACCTGGTGCAATTTCCGACGGGGGCACGGTGGCTATTGTCGAACGTGCAGCCCATCAAGGATGCAGATGGTCACGTCATTGCCGTGCAGATTATCTCGCATGATATCACCGAGCGCAAACACGCGGAACAGAAACTACTGGAGAGCGAGACGCGACATAAGCGGGCCCAGGAGGTCGCGCACATCGGCCACTGGGAATTGGATTCCTACGATTCCGCCCCACGATGGTCTGATGAAATCTTCACCATATTCGGCGTGGACCCTGGAAAAGGCGAGCCCTCTTTCACCCAGCACGACACCATTATTCACCCTGAGGAATGGCCTCTGCTGGAAGAAGCGATCCAGGCGGGTTTCCGGGATGGAGCATCGTTTGATCTGGTCTTCCGTATCCTCAGGCCGGGGGACGCAATAGGTTGGGTGCACGCGATCGGAATGGCAACCAGAGACGCCGAGGGGCAGGCTTTCAGGATGTTCGGCACAGCGCAGGATATCACAAGACTAAAACGACTCGAGGAGGAACTCCACAGGATCGAATGGTTGCTGACGAAATCCCTGCCCGGTGACAGCCAACATACCGAGTTTCGCCCGGCGTATGGCGATGTGACCGAATTGAACACGTCGCGCATCATTCTCGATGCGGTTGGCGCCGAGACCCTTCGAGACATCGCTACCGATCTGATGTCGCTGCTGGGGACGTCCGTGGCGGTCTACGAGCGAAACGGAGACTATGCCTTTGGAATGTTCGAATCGGGCTGGTGCCAGCTTCTGGATCAGGCATCGCGTGACCTGTGCAATACCGACGACAATGCCCGGGCGCTCGCCTGCGGCAAATGGCTGTGCCACGAGGACTGTTGGAACAACTCCGCCACACCGGCGATGAAAACCGGAGAACCTACCGACATCGCCTGCGTCGGAAATATTCGGCTGTATGCCGTGCCGATCCTGGCGGGAAGCGAGGTCGTTGGCGTAATCAATGTGGGCTACGATGCACCGCCGACCGAAGCTGGCAAGCTGGAAGAGCTTGCCGAAAAATACGCGGTCGATACCAGCGTACTTCGCAGAGAGGCGTCGGCCTACGAACAGCGGCCCAAGTATATTGTCGAGATGGCAAAAGAACGTGTCGCCAGTTCGGCCAGGCTGATTGGGGAAATCGTCGAACGCCGGCGAGCTGAAAAGAAGGCGACAGAAACCCACCAACAACTGCTGCGCCAACAGGAACGCGAGAAGACGCAGGTCGAGGCCGAGCTGGAAAAGGTTCGCGACGAACTGGTCCGCAAGACTCGCCTGGCCGCCATCGGCCAGGTGTCGGGCAGTATCGCCCACGAATTACGCAACCCCTTGGGGTCGGTGCGTAACGCGGCCTACTACCTGAAGAGGCATGCGCCGAAAGATCAGCCAAAGATGACGCAGTTCCTGGAGATTATCGAAACCCAAGTAACACGGGCCGACAAGATCATCAGTAGCCTGATGGAAATGACACGGTCCAAAGAGCTGGCTGCCGCGTCGATTGACCTGCGAAAGATGGTCGAAGAGGTCTTGGAACACTTGGGGGACATCGACGGGCTCCGCTGCACGATGACGATGGATCCCGACCCATACTTGTTTCATGCAGATCCGGAACTGTTCAGGCAGGTTGTCACAAACTTGATCACCAATGCGGCCGAGGCGATGAACGGCGACGGGGCCCTGGTGGTCGAGGCATCTCGTAATGACAGAGCCGATATCATCATCTTTCGCGATAGCGGACCGGGCGTAGTGCCCGACATTCGCGACAGGCTGTTTGAACCGTTGGTGACTTCCAAGACGACGGGGACGGGGCTAGGATTATCCATCTGTCGCCAGGTCATCGAACGGCACGGCGGCACGATCGAAGTAGTGGACGAAGATAAGCCGGGCGCAGCGTTCCAGATATCGCTGCCGCGGGGTCGAAGTAAGAAGGAGTCGTAAACAAAATGCCCGGCATTACACGGGCGCCCAATGGTAACCCGAAGCGTAAGCGAGGAACACGACATCCAAACCCGAAGCGTCAGCGAGGAATAGATCCCGTCCCCATACTGCTCCCTCGCTTACGCTTCGGGTTACGAACGTTATCGCCAATCTCCCGGCGCTTGCGTTGCCCATCGTAACCCGAAGCGTAAGCGACACCACATCATAACCCGAAGCGTAAGCGAGGCAGCGCGACATCATAACCCGAAGCGTCAGCGAGGAACACGACATCCAAACCCGAAGCGTCAGCGAGGAATAAATCCGTCCCCATACTGCTGCCTCGCTTACGCTTCGGGTTACGAACGTTATCGCCAATCTCCCGGCGCTTGCGTTGCCCATCGTAACCCGAAGCGTAAGCGACACCACATCATAACCCGAACCGTAAGCGAGGCAGCGCGGCATCATAACCCGAAGCGTAAGCGAGGCAGCGCGACATCATAACCCGAACCGTAAGCGAGGCGGCGCGAAATGGACGATCCGATTGGCTATTTCCTGACGTGGGTCACTTACGGCACGTGGTTGCCGGGCGATGCTAGGGGGTGGGTCGAATATCGACACGGCTGGCAGCTTCCCGATCCTGCGCGGGAGTTGGAGGCGGCGGCAAAGATGACGGAGGATGCATGTCGATTGTCCAAGGAACAGCGGGACGCCGTGGAACAACAGATCCGTGAAACGTGCCGCCATCGTGGCTGGCAACTTCACGCCGTAGACTGTCGATCGAATCACGTCCATGCCGTCGTCTCCGCCCCTGACACACGGCCAAAGAAGATTCGTACCGACCTGAAGGCATGGGCAACCAGATGCCTGAAACAACAGTTCAAAGCGACGCGAGAGAATTGGTGGGCCGAACGCGGCAGCATACGGTACCTGTATGACGACGATAGTCTGGAATCGGCTGTACTATACGTGACCGAAGGCCAAGAACGGAAGCCGGTAAGCTAGGCAAGCCAACAAATCCAAACCCGAAGCGTCAGCGAGGCACACGACATCCAAACCCGAAGCGTGAGCGAGGCACACGACATCAAAACCCGAAGCGTCAGCGAGGCACACGACATCAAAACCCGAAGCGGCAGCGAGGCACATCGACAGGAAGCGTCAGCGAGGCACACCAACAGCCACGCAACCCGAAGCGTCAGCGAGGGAAAACGCCTCTTGACTTCGTTCCTCGCTTACGCTTCGGGTTACTATTCCCTGGGAACCCGTGAAACTCGCAACTTCAAAAAGCGTCAGCGAGGCAGCAGGAGGTTGGCGGGCGTATTCCTCGCTGACGCTTCGGGTTATGATATCCAGCTAATCCATAATCTGGTTATCCACACCATCATTCGACGAGAAAGGCAACTATGAGCGTTGAGAATGTAACGGAGACGGCCGAGAAGATCCTCGTGGTGGACGACGAAGAAAGCATGCGCGTCACCTTGGCTGCGATTCTGGAGGACGAGGGCTACGAGGTAGTAACGGCAGGCACGGGAGAAGAGGCGATCGAGCATTGTTCGCGAGAGCGGTTTGGTGTCGTGCTGATGGATGTTCGCATGCCCGGCATCGACGGCGTGGAAGCATTTCATCAGATTCGGCGGCACCAAGAGGGCGTTCGCGTGATCATGATGAGCGCGTTTAGCACCGAAGAACTGAAAGAAGCCGCCCTGGACGACGGTGCCATCGCCTTCCTGCCCAAACCGCTGGATCTGGAGAAAGCGGTCGATCTGATCCGAGCAACCACCGAAACAGCGATCCTGGTCGTGGAGGACGAGGAACAGACGGCCAGCTTGTTGAAGCAGAGTCTCGGCGAACGAGGATATCGAGTGACCGTGACGGATTCACCGCATCGGGCATTGGAGTTGGTCGAACAAATACGATTCGACATGATCTTCGTCGATGTGGCCTTGCCGGCGATGAACGGTCTGGAGTTGTATCTGGCCATCAAGAAGATAACGCCCACGGCACTAGCCATCATGATTACCGGGATGGAAGACGAATTCGAGGCCCTTGCCCGCGAGGCCGTCAAACGAAATGCCTATACGATTGTGAAGAAACCCCTGGACATCGACCACGTCCTGTCGATGCTCTATCGCATCGTCGGACGCCGTATGTCCGGAGACCATCGAAAGCCAAACACGTGACGCGATGAAGCCAATCGCAGAACGACGCAGGAACATCAAAACCCGAAGCGTAAGCGAGGCAACGCACGCTACACTATGAATCGAAACCCGAAGCGTGAGCGAGGATCGCAGTCCCGAACGAGCACATCCCTCGCTTACGCTTCGGGTTACGATGGGAGGGACGGTGTAAGTCGAAACCCGAAGCGTGAGCGAGGGAGCGGCGGAAGTAACGACCACCGATATACTG
>JACKQG010007149.1_pt1 | contig 11396 bp, 7 predicted proteins | sample 8237621 | NCBI WGS metagenome assembly JACKQG01 (sample SAMN15677084, study PRJNA649215) | marine metagenome | biome: marine; feature: Black Sea; material: saline water; isolation source: suspended particulate matter (SPM) from the Black Sea western gyre | collected 2013-06-09/2013-06-10 | depth... | reverse complement strand
GGAAGCGCCCGGCGCGGAATCGACCCCCCCCCCCAGGCACCCCTGCTCGGCGGCGCCCTCGGCCCCAAGCGGGCGGGCCCGGTGGCGGCCGCGCTGCGAGTCCTCGCCGACCACCACGTGCCGCCGGGGCGCGCCGGCGGCGGCCGCCCGCGGCTCCAGGCCCAGCGCCGACCGGAGCTCGTTCTCCTGCGCGAGCCCCACCAGCCAGTCGTCGGCCGTCGGCAGGTGGAGCCGGTTGGAGAGCCCGACCGCCTGGTATTCGCCGAGCTCCCCCTTCCACCAGTCCTGATCCTCCGCGCGGGCGTAGACCTGCAAGCCCTTGTGGTCGCCCCAGCCCGGCCGCTGGTACTCGGGCAGTGGCAGCGGCAGGTCCTTGATCTTCTGGAACTGGCGCGGGGAGAAGGCGCGCCCTTCGACGGCCATCCGGTCGGTCATCAGCGTGACCACCGAGACCACCGTGGCGCCGGTGCCTTCGCCGGCCAGGCAGACCCGGCCCGGATCGACCGGGAAGCGCCGCAGCACGTAGCCCCAGACCTGCTCGATGCCGGTCTGGAGGAAGCCGGAGTCGGCGTCGAAGCGGTCCGGCCAGTACCAGCGCCCGCCGACCGACTGGTCGTCCTGCTCGGCGAGGTAGGGCGGCTCGATGGCCACGATCACGGCCGAATCTCCCAGCCGGCTGCGCCACAGCTCGAGGCCGTCCTCGGCGTTCAGGCCGCGGTCCACCAGCCAGATCAGGAGCGGCACCCGCTGGCCCGGCGCCAGCGACTTGGGAACGTGCAGGCGGTACTTCAGCTCGCGCGAGACGTGGACCGAGTGCGTGCCCTCGTTAAGGTCGGTCGCCAGCGCGTGCGCGAACACGACGTAGTCGGCGAAGGGCGCGCCCTCCAGGGTGGCGAGGGCCGGGTTGGCGGCCGGCACGATCGAGACCGTCTTGAGGCGCGTGCCGGGCCGGCGCAGGAGCAGCTGCCTCGCGGTGCCGTCCCAGTAGCGGCTGTGGAAGCCGCCGTTGACGTGCAGCACCATCTCCCCGGGGTGCTGCTCCAGGGCCACCGCGCAGGACTCGCCCATCGAATTGTCCCACAGCGACTGGGTCGAGTAGAGGCGGGCGTCCTCGCCGGCAGGCCCGCCCATCATGCCGATGTGGCCGCGGATGGCGTTGTCGACCCGCCGCCAGTAGGAGGCCTGGTTGGGCAGGAGCCCGGCCGGCACCAGCCGGGCCTGCTCATCGTCCAGGGTGTCCAGGGCCTTGGCGCCGCCGCGCGCGACCAGGTAGCGCAGCGAGACCGGGAAGTTGGAGGCGATCACCGGCCTCCCGGCCGCCTTGGCGCGCTCGATCATCGGCCGGTAGGCGGTGGCGTAGTTGCCCCACGGCCGCGCGGCGGCCAGGAAGGCCGGCTCATCGATCTCGCCGGCGAGGTAGGCGTCCAGGTGCTCCTGGACGTCGCGCTCGAACATCTCCATCGCCAGGATCACCTCCCCCGGCCGGCGCGCGAGCAGGGCCTCGTAGACGGCGAGCTCGACCCGGTGGGTCGATTCGTCGATGTGGGTCTCGCCGAGGAACACGGCCTCGGCCGCCGCCAGCTCGGCGGTCATCTCGTCCCAGCTCAGACGCGCCCCGGTGCGGCCGTCGCGCACCGAGACCGAGTGCTCGAAGGGAGGCGCGGACCAGCGCTCCGCCGGCGCCGGCGACGGCGCGGCCTGGCCGAGCAGCGGACCCAGGAGCGCGAGGGAGAACAGCGGGAAGAGGGATCGGCGCCTGGCGGTCCGAAGCAGCGTGGAATGCTTCATGGTGGCCAGATTATGACCTGGCGCCCACCTCGACGCTCCCGGGGGCGCCGGCGTCCTTGCCGGCGCGCCGGGCGCTGCCGAGGGGCGTTGTGCCGTAGTCGTCGACGACGGCGGCGTCGGCGCCACGATCGACGAGGAAGGTCACCGCCGCCAGGTGCGCCTGGCCGGCGGCGTAGTGCAGCGGGGTCTCGCCTCCGCCATCCTTCGAGTCGAGGGCGGCACCGGCATCCGCCAGCAGCTCGAGCGTGGCGACGTGGCCGTCGAAGGCCGCCCCATGCAGCGACGTCTTGCCACCCGCGTCCTGGGCGTCGACCTCGACCCCCAGGCTCAGGAGCCAGGCGGTCATCTCGGCGTGACCGTTGGTGGCCGCGAAGTAGAGCGCGCTGGTTCCGCCATCATCGAGGGCCTCGGGGTCGGCGCCCTGCTCGACCAGTCGCCGGGCCAACTCGAGCGAGCCCTTCCGCGCCAGCAGGTGGATGGCGCGGGCGCCCTGGCTGGCGGCAGCATCGGGATCGGCGCCGGACTCGAGCAGGGTCTCGGCGACGGCCAAGCGGCCGTCCCGCGCGGCGAACAGCAGCGGGGTCCATCCGACCCCGTTCTCGGCGTCGACGGCGGCTCCCTTCGAGAGCAAGAGGGTGGCGGTCGAGGCGTCGCCATGAATCGCCGCGAAGTGGAGAGCGGTCATGCCGCGGTCGTCCTTCGCCACGGCCCACTCCGGGTGAGCCTTCAAACCGGCGTTGACCTCGGCCAGCCCGCCCTCGCCGGCGGCCTCGAAGAAGCCGGCGAGATCCGCAGGCGCCTCGGCGTCGGGGATCTCGAGGGCGGTCGAAGTGCCGGGGGGATCCCCGCCCCTGGCACACGACCAAGCGCAGAGCACGGCACAGGAGAGCAGGGAGAGAGCGGACTTCATGGTGACGGGACGAGCCGCAGCGCGCTGCGTGGCAGACGACTGCTCGAGCCTACCAGACCGGAAACGCCGCGCTAGCGCTGCATCAGGCTGAGGATCTCGGCCCGGATCCCGTCCAGCATGGCCTGCAGCTCCTCGGTCTGCCGGAGGAGTTCGTGGAGCTGGTGCAGCCGCCGCTCTCGCTCATGGCGCTCCTGGCCGCCCCGCTCCTGCGGGGCCCGCTGCCGTTGGAGGTAGAACTCGGCCAGCGAGCCGCAGGCCGCGGCGCGGGTCTCGTGTCCCCGCTCCTGGTAGAGCCTGGCGGCTCCTCGGAGCAGCTCCACGACCCGCTCGGTGGACAGCCCTTCCGAGGCCTGAGCGATCGGCTCGGCGCCAGCCTCCACCAGCTGCAACTCGCCGAGGTGGATCACCCGCTCCAGGGCGTCGCGCGCCTCCGCGTGCTGCGCCTCCGCGTGGGCGGCGCGGGCGTAGCGGAGGATCTCGATCCGCCGGGAGAGAGAGTCCAAGCCCCCATCGAAGTCCGGGTGACGTCGCCGCCATTGCTCGGCGTAAGTCTCCGACAAGCCGGCGAGAGCCGCGGCGCGGTCGGGCTGGCCCGACTCCCGGCAGAGCGCGGCAGCGGCGCCCAGCAGCTCGGCGAGCTCGGCGCGGTCCGGCGCCGCCTCGCGGACGAGCTCGGCCTCGGCGTCCCGCCGGCCCTCGATGCTCAACTCGCGGGCGCGGATGGCCTGGGCGATGCGCGCGGCGGCGGCGGGTCGTCCGGCCTCCGTGAAGGCTTCGGCGCCGGCCCGCATCACCTCCAGCCGCCGGCGGACCGCCCTGATCTCGTCGCTCTCCTCCGGCGCGAGGACTTCCCCTTGGCGCTCGGGAGTCCAGTGGGGCGGCCCTCCGCCGACTGCCGGCTCCTGGCGGATCTCCTCGGCGGGCGGCGCCGGCGGGGATTCCTCGGCCGTTCTCCGTGCGCAGGCCGAGGCGGACAGGAGGATGGACCCGCCCAGGGCGACGAGCGTTCGGAACCATCGGGTGGTGTGCATGTCGATCTCCGCGTTCCGTGGTGCTGGACCACTGTATCCGACCGTTCCCGCCTCGGCGTCTTCAGGTTGTATGCGACGAGGACGCCCCGCGGAGGCGCCGGCGCAGGCCGGCGAGCTTGTGGAAGATCCAGAATTCGACCGGGAAACCGTAGATCCGCCGCCTGACCCGGAAGCGGGCACAGACCCCCAGGAAGCGGTGGACCGGGTTCAGCGGCGCTCCCATCCGGTAGATGTCGTAGCCCCAGTGGAAATAGAGGTTCATGACCCACCTCACTCGCCTCAGCATCCTGGGGTGGAACCGCAGGTGCGAGAGGTCCGTGGTGTACCGGGGAGCGTTCCGGAACTCATCGAGGTGCTTCTGTTGGAAGATCTGCTGCTCCTCCGGCACCTCCGCTGCCATCGCCGTGCCTGGCAGCGGCTGATAGGCATGGATGACGCTCTCGCACTCGGGGTCGAGGGTGCGACAGAGGCAGGCCTGGTCCACGGTGGCCTTGATGTCCTCCAGCCGCTCTCCGGGCATCCCGGCGATATAGGACACGATCGACCCGATCCCCGCCTTGCGCAGGCGCACCACGGCCGCTGGCGTTTCCCCTGGATCGAAGACCTTGCGGGTGAGCGAGAGCGAATGCGCGGACGCGGACTCTGCGCCGAGGAACAACACGTAGCAGCCGCTCCTCGCCATCTTCATGAGGAGGTCGTCCGACCAACTCGCGACGTGCTTGACCTCGGAGAAGCAACCCCAGGAGATCTTCAACCCGCGGTCGAGGATCTCATCGCAGAAGCGCTGGATCCGCTTGGGGTTGACCGTGAAATTGGCGTCGACGAATTGGAGGACATTGACGCCGACCCGGCTGCTCCACTCCTGGTACTCGTCGAGGATCCGCTCTGGGTCGATGGCCGTCCAGCGGCGTCCGGTCACACCGGGAGAGGTGCAGAAGGTGCAGGGCTCGGGACAGCCGTACGAGGAAAAGTAGTACAGGATCCGGAGGTCCAGGTCCCAGGCCGCCGAACCCAGGGATCGCGCGAGGAAGGAACGCCACCGGACATTGGTGTCGCTCTTGAAGTACGGCTCGAAGTCCAGCAGCTGGTAGGGCATGGGAGGGAGCTGGTTCAGGTCGGCGATCGGCCGCTCCGGGTTGTTGACCACCTCCTCGCCCGCCAGGTAGCTGATGCCGTCCAGTCCGTAGGGCGACCTCCCTCGGTGCAGGGCCTCCACCAGCTCCATGAAGCCGATCTCACCCTGGCCTCGGACGACGATGTCGGCCGGACCTTCGCGCAGCGCCATCTCGGTGTGGACCGTGGAGAACCACCCTCCCCAGACCAGGGGCACCTCCGGGTGGGATCGGCGCACGGCGCGCGCCATCTGGCCGGCCACGTAGACCTGCCAGCCGAGGATGCAGGTGATCCCGACGCACAGGGCGTCCGCCGCCTCGGAGAGCAGCCGTTCCTGGTAGTCCTTCTCGACCGTCCCGTCGACGATGACGACCTGGTAGCCCTTCTCCAGCGGCAGGGCGGCGACCGACAGGACCTCCAGGGGCAGCCGGCCCTCGGTCAGGTACTGGCCCGGCTGGCGGGGCGGATGGAACAGGACGATCTTCTTGCGGCCGCGGACGGCGTCGAAGGTCCTGGTCGAGGTCGAGGTCTGATCGCGGGAAGGCATAGACAACCGGTGGCGGAGAGGAGCGTCTGGCTTCGGGACCCGGGAGGATCCAAGCGCTGCGGAGAAAGCGCCAATTCTGCGCCTGCTCCACGGCCCTGGAGCCGGATTTTTCCGCCAGCCTAGGGACCCAGAATCCTGGCCCGGGCCTGGCCAGCTTCTTGACCATTGGCTCCTGCCAGGGCACCGCGGGAAGGGCAGCCAGGAATAGGGATGGAATCGTCAGACTCGAGAGCAAACCGGTCCTCCTTCGATGATTGAAATCCGATCCCGGAGCTAGGCGGGCAACCGGCTCTTGGCAACGCGGTTTTTCGGGGGAACGCCCTCTGGTGAGCGCGCTTTCCTGCCCGGCGGTATGTTTTGGGCTGCGGGCCTGCCGAGGGCGGCTGCTCCGGCCATCCGGCCAGGCCCCGTCCGCGCGAGGCTTCCCGCGCCCAACCCTGGAGAGTTTCACCGATGAAGACCCTGATCACCCTCGCCCTGTCCTCCCTGCTGGCCGCCGGCTGCACCTCAGAGAAGCAGGAAGTGGTTCCTGAAGCGGCGCCGACGGTCGCCGTCGCCCAGGTCCACGACGCGATCTGCGGCCACGCCCTGCCGGAGGTCGGGAAGTGCGGCAACTACATCAAGATCGACGGCGAGTACGTCGTCCTCGAGCACCCCTCGCTGGGCAAGATGGACTACTGCGGGGCTGGAGAGGCCGGCGCCAAGGTCAAGGTCGCCGGCGAGCTGGCCGACGGGAAATTCGTCGCCGTCTCCTACGAGCGGATCAATTGACCTCCTGAGCGAGGCTCGCGACGGAGCCGCACACGGCCCCTCTGAGGGACCGTGTGCGGCTCCTCTCCAGTTTCGGCCCCGCCTCCTCCTCCTGGGGGGGAGATCCGTGGTAGCGTAAAGTCCCCTCTTGGCCCTGGATGTCCCGTCGCCCATGAAGCACCGAATTGCCCTGATCCTGAGTCTCTTTCCCCTCGCCGCGCTCGCTGCTCCGGCGGCCCAGGCTCAGGTCGTGATCAACGAGTTCGTGGCCTCCAACGTCGACGGGCTGCGGGACGAGGACCGCGACACCTCGGACTGGATCGAGCTGGTGAACCAGGGGCCGCTGCCGGTCAACCTGCAGGGCTACGGGCTGAGCGACGACCCGCTCGACCCGCTCCGCTGGACCTTTCCGGACCTCACCCTGCTGCCGCAACAGCACCTGGTGGTGTTCGCCTCCGGCAAGGACCGCAGCAGCTACGCCAACGAGTACACCACCGTCGTCGACCACCAATTCAGCTGGCGCTACTTCGAGGGAGTGGCCGAGCCGCCGACCGGCTGGTGGCAGCCGGGCTTCAACGACAGCGCCTGGGCGGTCGGGCCGAGCGGCTTCGGCTACGGCGACAACGACGACTCGACGATCGTCTCCAGCCCGACGGTCTACGTCCGGCACGGCTTCACCCTGACCCAGGCGCAGATCGACGGCCTGGTCGAGGCCTACCTGCACGTCGACTTCGACGACGCCTTCGTCGCCTTCCTCAACGGCGTCGAGGTCGCCCGCGACAACATCGGCCAGCCCGGCGACCACCCGGCCTACAACGCGACCGCCAACAGCCACCACGAGGCGGCGCTCTACCGCGGCAAGGACCTCGAGCCGGTGCCTGCCCCGGAGCTCGCCGGCCTGCTCCAGGTCGGCGGCAACGTCCTGGCGCTGCAGGTGCACAACCGGCAGCTCGGCGACAACGACCTCAGCCTGATCCCCTTCCTGAGCCTCGCCAGCTCGGTCGGCAGCCCGACCGGCGGCGGCCACCCGCCGGAGCTGCTGTTCCCGGAGAGCGTCCTGCACGCCAACTTCAAGCTCGACGCCGCCGGTGAGAGCCTGTCCCTGAGCGATCCCGGCGGCGCCGTCCTGGACCAGCACGACACCGGCCTGATGAAGGTCGACGTCTCGCGCGGCCGCGGCCCGAGCGGCGGCCCCGGCCTGCTCTACTTCCAGGCGCCGACGCCGGCGGCGGCGAACACCAGCCTGGGCTTCCCCGCCATCTCCGAGCCGGTGACGATGTCGCCCGAGGGCGGCTGGTCGGCCGGGCCGGTGTCGGTGAGCCTGAGCCACCCGGCGCCCGGCGCGACGATCCGCTACACCTTCGACGCCCGCGAGCCCACCCCCTCCGACCCGGCCTACGGCGGGCCGATCCAGGTCGCCGGCCCGATCAAGGTGCTGCGAGCGCGGGCCTTCGAGAGCGGCAAGTGGCCGAGCGACGTCGCCACCGCAACCTTCGCCCAGGGCGTCACCGCCAAGCTGCCGGTGTTCTCGCTGGTGACCGATCCGCCGAACCTGTGGGACCCGCAGACCGGCATCTACCACGGCAGCATCTTCGGCGGCAACCACTGGAAGGACTGGGAGCGGCCGGTGCACGTCGAGATGTTCGAGACCAACGGCAGCGTGCCGCTGCGCTTCGACGCCGGCATGAAGATCCACGGCGGCTTCTCGCGCACCTTCCCGCAGAAGAGCCTGCGCCTGATCCCCCGCGACGGCTACGGCATCGACTCGATCGACTATCCCTTCTTCGGGCCGGAGGCGCCGCAGTCCTTCCGCCGCCTCGTGCTGCGCAACGCCGGCAACGACTGGTGCGAGGGCCACCTGCGCGACGGCGTCGTGCACCGCATGATGGCCGGAGAGGACCTCGAGGTCATGCTCTTCAGCCCGGCGCTGGTGCTGCTGAACGGCGACTACTGGGGCATCCACAACGTCCGCGAGCGCCAGGACCGCTACTTCCTCGAGACCCACCGCGGCGTCGACCCCGACGAGCTCGACCTGCTCGAGCTCAACCAGGAGGTGGTCGAGGGCGACAACGTCCACTACCAGGCGATGCTCGACTTCATCGGCGCCAACGACCTCGGGATCGAGGCCAACTACCGCCACGTCCAGACCCTGATGGACACGGAGAACTTCGCCACCTACGCGGCGCTGCAGGTCTACGTCGCCAACACCGACTGGCCGGGCAACAACATCAAGTACTGGCGGCCGCGGACGCCGGAGGGCCGCTGGCGCTGGATGCTCTACGACACCGACTTCGGCCTCGGCCTCGAGAACCCGCCGAGCCACAACACGCTGGCCTTCGCCACCAACCCGAACGGCGGCATCTTCAACCCGTCCTGGGCCACCTTCCTGTTCCGCAAGCTGCTCGAGAGCCCGCTGTTCGCCCGCAGCTTCATCAACCGCTACGCCGACTACCTGAACACGCGCTTCCGCCCGGACCAGACCCTGCCGGTCGCCACCGAGGTCGCCCGCTCGATCCAGGCCGAGATCGGACCGCACATGCAGCGCTGGAACAGGAGCGTCCAGACCTGGCGGCGGAACCTGGGCGAGATCCGCGACTTCCTCAACCAGCGGCCGCAGTTCGCCGCGAGCCACATCATCCAGAAGTTCAACCTGGCCGGTAGCTACCAGCTCGACCTCGACGTGCAGCCGCCCGGCGCGGGCTCGATCCGGCTCACCGCCATCGACGTCGACGGCCCCTGGACCGGCAGCTACTTCCTCGGCGTCCCGGTGGAGCTCACCGCGGTCCCGAAGCTCGGCTGGGAATTCGTCGACTGGTCGGATCCGGGGCTGCCGGCGACCGCCACGGTCGATATCGACCCCTTCGGCAACTACAGCCTGAGCGCCAACTTCCAGCCCGGCGGCCCGGCCGCGGTGATCAACGAGATCAACTACAACTCCGCCGCGAGCTTCGACCCGGGCGACTGGGTCGAGCTGCACAACGCCTCCGACTCGCCGCTGGACCTGTCCAACTGGAGCTTCCACGACGAGGCCAGCGCCTTCACCATCCCCGCCGGCGCGGTGGTCCCGCCGCGCGGCTACCTGGTGCTGTGCGCCGACCTGGTGACCTTCCAAGGGCTGTTCCCCGGCGTGGCCAACGCCATCGGCGACCTCGGCTTCAGCTTCAAGGGCAGCGGCGAGCTGCTCCAGCTCCGCAAGCCCGACGGCAGCCTGTTCGACGAGGTCTTCTACGACGACGAGGCGCCCTGGCCGACCGAACCCGACGGCAACGGCCCGACCCTTGAGCTGTACCTCCCGACGCTCGACAACGCCCTCGCCGCGAGCTGGCGCGCCTCGCTCGGCACCGGCGGCACTCCGGGCAGCAAGAACAGCGTGACGCCCTGAGTCCGGCCCGGCCCGCGGCTCCGCTGCCCTGGCCGCCGCCGGTCCGGCCATCGGGGACTTCGGGGCCCGGGAAAGAATCGCCGCGGATTCTCCAGCGAAGCTCGCTACTCCTTGGGAACGCCCTTTGCTCTGCCAGCGAAGGGGGAATCGATGCCGTCGGCAGCTCCGCGGAAAGGCGGCGTGCCACCGCCTCCGTGCCGCCCGCCGTTCTCGGAGGAGCTGCTCCCTTGGGCCAGCTCGCCGGCGGTCGCGATATCCAGCGCCCCGACTCATCGTTCCGGGAGCGAGTACGAATCGGCCGCCGGGTCGCCCCGGCGGCCTATCTCTACGGCGAGGTCAAGTGCCTCGGGCCAGCGCTCAGAGCACCGTCAAGGCCAGGCTGTTGCTCAAGGTGCAGCTGCCGAAATCCAAGGCCTGCATCCAGACCGGGACGCCGGAGGCGCCGGCCGGGACCCCGGAGGAGGTCGTCATGGTGGTGCCGACGGCGGAGTAGGTCCCCAGGACCTTGATCGGCAGGCTCAGGGAGACCGTGAGGCTGCCGCAGGAGCCGGCGTTGATCGTCGTGGGTCCCGCGCCGGCGAGCGAGTAGCCGACGCCGACCAGGCCGTTGGCGGTGGCGCCGGTGACGGTGATCGTGGCGGTCTGGCCGGCGACCAGGTTGGTCACCGCCAGGTTCGGACCGGAGAAGGTCACCTTCATCCGGATCCAGTCGCCGTTGCCGGCGATCGCCAGTCCGCCGAAGTCGGCCCAGAAGTCGTCGGCGCTGTAGCCGGGGACGACGTTGGCGACGCCGGTGACGCCGGCGCTGTAGGAGTCGACCGCGTAGCCAGTGATCGCCGAGACGGCGCCGTAGGTGTCGTGGAAGTGCCAGCCGTTGAAGGTGGTGTTGGACCAGTTCGAAGTGGCGTTGAAGCGGAACTCGACCCAGTCATCGCCGATGTCGATGTCGAACTTGGAGTCGTTGACGATGGTGGCGCTCGGGAGCTCCACGCCGGCGGAGACCGTCACCAAGTGTGACTCGATGGCGGACCCGATATCCGGGTAGCGCCACTCGGCGGTGAGGGTGTTGCCCATGAGCTGGGCGTGGGCGGCGGTCGTCAGCGCCAAGGCGGCGACCGCGAGGAGGAGGAGGCGTTGGATCATGGTGAAAGGAGCGTCGCGAGGGGTGTTGGGTTCGAGTGGTGGAGGACGGATCGCCGATGCGGCGGGTCCGAAGTCCACGATAGCACCGGAACGCCGGCGCTGGGGCTCAAGCGCGGCTGGAGGCGAGCTCCGCCACCAGGGCCCGCAACCGGGCCTCGGCGGCGGTGGCCAGCGGATCCCCGCGGTAGCGGGCCCGGTAGAGCTCGGGCAGGATCTCGAGCACCTGCGGCAGCGCCGGAGGGCCGGCGCGGGCGAGTTCGCGCGCGAACTCCAGCGGGGTCTGGGCTGGACGGATGCGGTATCCGGCGGCGGCGAGGGCTGCCAGCAGGGCGCCGATCGCCGTGTCCAGCCCGGCGCGCGGGCGCGGCGGGTCCCCCGCCGGATCCGGCGTCTGGCTGCTCCGCCTCCGCAGCAGCGCGGCGAGCGCCAGCGCCGAGGCCGCCAGGCCCAGCCAGCGCCAATCGGCGCCGGCTCCCTGGTCCGGCGGCTCGGAGTCCGCACCCGGGATCCCCTCGCCGCCCCCGTCGCGCGGCTCCGGGGCCAGCGGCTCGGCTTCGCCGCCCGGGGCCAGCCCGGCGGCGGCCGTGGCGGCCTCCACCACCGCCCCGCGCCCGGGCGGCGTGCGCCCGAGCGGCGGCGCACTGCGCCCCCGCGCCGGCTCCGCCAGTCAGGCGCGGTCCTCGCCGGTGCGGACCATGTATTCCCCGCCCGCCCGGTCCCACGTTCGGCCGC
>JACKQG010007148.1_pt1 | contig 11398 bp, 21 predicted proteins | sample 8237621 | NCBI WGS metagenome assembly JACKQG01 (sample SAMN15677084, study PRJNA649215) | marine metagenome | biome: marine; feature: Black Sea; material: saline water; isolation source: suspended particulate matter (SPM) from the Black Sea western gyre | collected 2013-06-09/2013-06-10 | depth... | reverse complement strand
TTCTGTCGAAAGAAGAAGGCGGCCGTCATACTCCGTTCTTCAAAGGCTATCGTCCTCAGTTCTACTTCCGCACCACCGACGTAACCGGTGCGGTGGAACTTCCCGAAGGCGTTGAAATGGTTATGCCCGGCGACCGGATCCACATCGTGGGCGAACTGATCATGCCCATCGCCATGGAAGAACAACTTCGCTTCGCCATCCGCGAAGGCGGACGTACCGTCGGCGCCGGAGTCGTCTCCAAAATCTTCGATTAGACATTAGGAACTATCTGAGTATTAACTGCCGGCCTGATTGCCGGCAGGATATAATAACACGCTGCAACCGGGCCCTTAACTGCCCGGCTATAAAACACTGATTCCTTAAGATACTTAGTTTACCAAAAAGTGAGTACTGTAAGTGGCTGGACAATCAATTAGAATTAGGCTTAAAGCCTACGACCACAACCTTATTGACAAATCTGCGGAAAAAATTATCCGCACAGTTCGTCAAACTGGCGCCGTTATTTCCGGACCGGTTCCTCTGCCCACGCAGAAAACCATCTATACTGTCCTCCGTTCACCCCACGTGGACAAAAAATCCCGCGAACAGTTTGAAACCCGGGTCCACAAACGGCTCATCGATATTCACAACTCCACTCCCAAAACCATCGATTCTCTGATGAAGATGGAACTGCCCTCAGGCGTGGATATCGAAATCAAAACCTGATCGTAATCGCTCCAGTCGCTGATTGGCTCTTTTACGATTAAAGATAGATATTATGAATCTATCTCAACAACTTTCATGCTTTGTATCGAGTTGCATTGATCACGGAGTGTATCACTTTTTCGGCGGAATTCTGCCCGGCTGAAAACACCCGGTTGAACATGCCGGTCTCCATCATGCGCTGATACTTCAAGCATTACCTTGTAAAAAACAATAACACGCTCATCCGAGTACAGGGAAAGAGAAATGAAAGGTTTATTAGGAAAAAAAGTCGGTATGACCCGAATCTTCCTCGATGACGGAAGAATGATTCCCGTGACCCTGATCGAAGCAGGACCCTGCAAAGTCGTGCAGATCAAAACTCAGGAAACCGACAATTACCAGGCTGTTCAGCTTGGTTATCTGGAAAAGAAAGAAAAACGATCGAATAAACCCGAAATCGGTCATTTTAAACGCGCTGGTCTCCCCCCGATGCGCTTCCTCCGAGAGTTCCGCAATTACACCCTTCAGGACGTAAAAGTCGGCGATGAAATCAAAGCCGGCATATTTTCAAATGGTGATAAACTCGATATAACCGCTAAAACCAAAGGCAAGGGATTCGCCGGGGTAATGAAAAGACACGGATTTCATGGTCATAAAGCCTCCCATGGTACCCATGAATCTTTCCGTGGTGCGGGATCCATCGGTCAATGCGCCTGGCCCGGCAAAGTCTGGAAAGGCAAAAGAATGGCCGGCCGTATGGGAAATGAGCGCTTCACCGCCAGAAACCTCGAAATCGTCCGCCTCGAAGCGGAGAAGAACCTGATTATGGTCAGAGGCGCGGTTCCCGGACCCAACGGCGGTATCCTTGAAGTCCGTCTGACCAATAAAAAGTAAGCTCCCGGTCGATTATTTGAAATACTTGTTCTAATGAAGGCTCTAAATATTGATTATTTGATAAGTTTTTATTAAATTTGTTGGTCTGTAGAAATTTACGCCCTCTACGCATAAATTTACTTGAAAAATGGAATTACTGCCGTATCGCGGGCCATTAATTTTCATTATTCGCGGTGAATAAACGCGATAAAAGCCATCGATGATGGTTGATCTTCAAAATTACATAACTGCTGAATCGCACACTTCTTTTATCACGATATTGATGCGGAAGACCGCGAAAGATACCATCCCGGATGGTTCAACAGAATTTAGATTTTTGGGCATTTTTAAAAGTGTCAATTGGCTTCCACCGAAAATGTTTCCTACTTAACGAGCGGGCCGAGTGACGCTTTTCATTATACGAAAGTGATACTCAGGGTTCAAACCTATGAAATTGAAAGTTTACGATACAGACGGTAATCCTACCGGCGAAGAAATTGAACTGGAGTCTTCGGTCTTCGAAATCGAACCGAACGACCATGCCATTGCCCTCGCCGTTACTGCCGAAATGACTAATCGCAGACAGGGCACCAGGATGACCAAAAGTCGCTCTCTGGTAGCCGGCGGCGGCAGAAAGCCGTGGCGTCAAAAGGGAAGAGGAGCTGCCCGCGCGGGAACCATCCGGTCACCGATATGGCGCGGAGGCGGAATCATCTTCGGACCTCAGCCTCAGGACTTCAAAATGAGGATTAACAAGAAGGTCAACAAGCTCGCAAGACGTTCTGCATTGTCATATAAAATTAAGGCCGGCGCCGTTAAGATCATCGCCGATTTTAACTGGGAAGACGGGAAAACCGTCAACGCCCGCAAACTGATGAAATCCTTCGAGATCACCAAAGGCCATACCCTGCTGCTGACAGATGATTACAAATCTTCGGTTTACCAGGCCAGCCGCAATATGCCCGGACTCGAAGTCGATAAAGCGGCAGCAGCTTCGACTCGTCAAATTGTTAGGTGCAATCTTCTCTTCATCCAGAAAAGCGCTTTGACCTCATTACAGGAGGTGCTGGGATAATGACTGCAAATTTAAAAGTGTTGAAAAGGCCCCTGATCACTGAAAAAATCAGCAATCAAACCGACGAATTTGGCAAATACGCTTTTGAAGTCGATAAACGGGCTAACAAAATCGAAATTAAGAAAGCTGTCGAAAGCAGATTCGACGTCGATGTCACTAACGTTAGAACCATGAACGTCCGTGGAAAAATGAAGAGAATGGGAAAATTTCAAGGGCGTCAGTCTTCCTGGAAAAAAGCCGTCATAACCCTCAAAGAGGGACAGGCGATCGACTTCTTCGACAATATCTAATTCGATGTCTCTGCCGCTATAAATCGGCAGGGTAAGCTTTTGTAAATATCCGTTTTATACGAAACTTGAAAAATGGCGCTAAAAAAATATAACCCGACAACGCCCGGTCAAAGATTTAAGACCAATATCGATTTCTCTGATTATACCAAGAAATCGCCGGAAAAATCCTTGACTGCGCCCCTGAATAAAACAGGCGGCAGAAATAATCATGGCAGGATAACCTCCCGCCATATCGGCGGCGGTCATAAACGTAAATACCGCATCATCGACTTCAAACGGGACAAATTCGATATCCCCGCTAAAGTTGCGGCCATCGAATATGATCCCAACCGCAGCGGCCCGATTGCTCTGCTGTTCTACGTCGATGGAGAAAAACGTTATATCGTCTCGCCCGTAGGTTTGAAAGTCGGCGATACCGTGATATCCACCCTGGGCGGTGACATTGACATCCGGCCCGGCAATACCATGCCGCTGGAAAGTATCCCCATGGGTACCGCCATCTATAATCTTGAAATGAAACGCGGTAAAGGCGGACAGTTGGCGAGAAGCGCCGGTGCATCTGCCCAGTTGATGGCCAAAGACGGTCCCCATGCGCACATCAAAATGCCCTCCGGGGAAGTCCGCATGATCCGCCTCGAATGCCTCGCCACCATCGGCCAGGTGGGCAACGTCGAACATGAAAATATTACCGTCGGTAAAGCCGGCAAAAGCCGCTGGCTCGGAAAACGCCCCCATGTCCGCGGAGTCGCCATGAATCCCGTTGACCATCCCATGGGCGGCGGTGAAGGTAAATCCTCCGGCGGACGACATCCCTGCACGCCCTGGGGTAAACCCACCAAAGGTTACCGCACCCGGCCCAAAAAAGCCTCGGATAAATACATTGTCCGACGCCGAAATAAGAAGTAATTACGCATCAGCGTTTGATAATAGAATTGAAATTGCCTATCGGAGTGTTTAATGCCTCGTTCCGTAAAAAAAGGTCCGTATATAGATGAAAAGCTGTCCCTCAGGATTCAGGCTATGAATCAGGGCGGCGGTAAAAAAGTGATCAAAACCTGGTCGCGCCGCAGTACCATTTCGCCCGATTTCGTGGGACATACCATCGCTGTTCATAACGGAAAAAAATTCCTGCCCATTTTCGTCACCGAAAATATGGTTGGACATAAATTGGGTGAATTCTCTCCCACCCGCAACTTCCGCGGTCATGGCGGTAAAAAAGTTGACAAGGGAGCCCGCAGGAGCTAATCAGTGAATTCACCAATTGGAGTAGATAAGATGGAAAGCATTGCAAAATTAAGATATTTGCGGATCTCTCCGCGAAAAGTGAGACTGGTAGCCGATCAAATCCGCGGCCGGAAACTGGAAGAAGCTCTGACCATACTCGAGTATTCTCTCAAAGGCGCCGCCAAACCGATCGAAAAAACCCTGAAAAGCGCTGCCGCAAACATGCTCAGCAGCGAAAAAGCCCAGAAAATCAACACCGATACCATCTGGATCAAAGCCATCACCGTTGATGAAGGCCCCACCGCCAAACGATGGAGACCCCGCGCCATGGGCCGCGCCACCAGAATCTTAAAGAGAACCAGCCATCTCCGGGTGGTTCTGGCATCTGAATAACTTAAAATAATGAAATCAACCGGTAAGTAATCCGTCATTTATACAGGTTTCTTATGGTCTGCAATTTTAACAAAATCCGGCATGGGAGGTTATAAGCTTGGGTCAAAAGACTCACCCTGTAGGTATTAGACTGGGTATCAATAAAACCTGGAGCTCGCATTGGTTTGACAGCAAAAACACCGCTGAAAAAGTCCAGGAAGATTTGATGCTGAGAAGATACCTCAAGCAGAGACTCGGTAACGCCAGTGTTGCCCGCGTGCAAATTGGCAGGACTCCCAAACAGATCGACCTCACTATCTTCACCGCGAGGCCGGGGATTGTCATCGGCCGCAAAGGTTCCGAAGTCGATAAGCTCAAGGAAGAATTGAAAAAACTGACTTCCAAAGAAGTCCAGATTAATATCGTCGAAGTCAAAAGACCCGAACTCGAAGCTTCACTGGTCGCCGAAAGTATCGCCCGCCAGCTCGAAGGTCGTGTCTCCTTCCGAAGAGTCATGAAAAAAGCCCTCCAGTCCGCCATGCGGATGGGAGCCGAAGGTATCAAAATCCAGTGTAAAGGACGACTCGGCGGCGCTGAAATGGCTCGAAAAGAAGGATATAAAGAAGGTCGTATTCCATTGCACACTTTCCGCGCAGATATCGACTACTCAATCGCAACTGCCTTCACTACCTACGGCGCCATCGGAGTCAAAGTCTGGATCTGTAAAGGTGAAGTCCTCGGAAAACCCGCGATCGAAGTATAATTACGGAAATTCTAACAGCGGGCTGCGGACTCTTCATGTCTCCGCCAATCTTCCGCAAAAGAAAAAGAATAGACCGAAATGTTAGCTCCAAAAAGGATAAAAAGACGTAAACAACACCGTGGACGTCTCACCGGAAAAGCCCTGCGAGGATCCAAAGTGTCTTTCGGACAATTTGGACTCAAAGCGCTGCAACCATGCTGGATGACAAACCGCCAGATTGAAGCGGCCCGTATCGCCATGACCAGATATATCAAAAGAGGCGGTAAGGTTTGGATTCGTATCTTCCCTGACAAACCCGTAACCCAAAAACCCGCAGAAACAAGAATGGGTAAAGGTAAAGGCGCCCCCGAATATTGGGTGGCCGTTGTGAAACCGGGTAGAGTAATGTTTGAAATCGCCGGAGTTGAACGCGATGTCGCAAAGGAAGCCCTGAGACTGGCCTCCTCCAAACTCCCCATAAGAACTAAATTTGTCGAGGCGGAATAGGAGTCTGTTAATGATAAAAATGCGCGAAATTAATAACCTGACGCTGGGTGAAATCAATCAGCGTCTGCTCGATTCGGAAGAAGAATTGTCCAATCTTGAATTCCAACTGGCTACCCACCAGCTCGACGATACTTCCCGGGTGAAACAAGCACGCAGAGACGTCGCCCGCTTGATTACGGTTCTGCATGAAATCGAAAACGGAAAGAGAACCCCGCTGAGCCAGGGTGAAAATGGGGATACCGAATAATGGAAGAAAGAGGACATAGAAAAGTCAGAACCGGTGTCGTAGTCAGCGACAAAATGGATAAAACCATTACCGTCAAAGTGGAAAGACTGGTCAAACACCCCGTCTATAAAAAATACTACCGGCTGTCTAAGAAATTCAAAGCTCACGATTTGGAAAACACCGGCAAAATTGGTGATACCGTCTCCATTATGGAAACCAGACCACTGTCCAAAACCAAACGCTGGCGTCTGCTGGAAATCGTCGAAAGAGCAAAATAAATTGCTGCGCCGATGGCCGCCGCAAACGGCCGCCCGCCATGATAATTTGAAAATAGTACTGTCTGATCGAGTTTGTTGCCGCCTGAAACTGAAGCATAAACCCGGTCAAAACCATCGCCGATGGTCATTGTTAATAGATGCAGTGATACGATCCGGGTGGTAATAAATCTACCCCGTCGATTGTAGTTTAAACCGACGCTGATGGACCAGCTGAAAGCTGGGGGCATTCAATAGAGGATTGATGGAAAATGATACAAGAATTAACCAGATTGAACGTGGCCGATAACACCGGCGCAAAAAGCATTATGTGCTTCCGAATACTTGGCGGCAGCAGAAGAAGATTTGCCACCGTTGGTGACATCATCGTCGTCTCCGTTAAATCGGCCATTCCTTCAAGCTCCGTGAAAAAAGGTGAAGTTTCAAAAGCCGTCATCGTCCGAACTAAAAAGGAAGTCCGCCGCAAAGACGGTTCCTATATCAAATTCGACGATAACGCAGCCGTCCTCCTGGACGAAAAAATGGAACCCCGGGGTACTCGTATCTTCGGACCCGTCGCAAGAGAATTGCGTGAAAAGAAATTTATGAAAATCATCTCGCTTGCCCCCGAGGTTCTGTAAACAGGGCAAGTCGATTCTGAGGAATGTATGAAAGTACTGAAAAACGATACTATTCTAGTTGTCTCCGGTAATGACCGGGGGAAAAAGGGAAAAGTCCTCAAGGTCTATCCCCGGAAAAACAGCATCATCGTTGAAGGCGTTAACTTTATCAAAAGACACTCAAAACCCTCCGGAAAAAACCCCCAAGGCGGAATCATGGAAAAAGAATCCATGATTAACGTGTCCAACGTTATGGTGATCTGTAATAAATGCGGCCTGCCCGCCAGGGTCGGGTTCAAAACTCTTCAAGATGGTGATAAAAAAGTCCGCGCAAGGCACTGTCGTAAATGTGATGAAGTTCTGTAAAAAGCAGCGGCATAAAGCAGGAGAAAATTAGATTGTCGGATAAAGTAAAATATATACCGCGCCTGAAAACGGATTACGAGCAGAGAATAATACCCGCTCTGGTCAAACATTTTAATTACAAAAATGTAATGATGGCGCCCAAACTGGAAAAAATCGTCGTCAATGTCGGAGTCGGAGAAGCTTCCCAGAATCCTAAACTTCTGGCCGGAGTCACCAAAGAAATCGGCGCTATCACCGGACAAAAACCAGTGATTACCAAAGCCAAGAAGTCCATCTCTAACTTCAAACTCCGCGAAGGAATGGCCATCGGTTGTAAAGTCACCCTCCGCGCGGATATGATGTACGAATTCTTCGACCGCTTGATCAACGTCTCCATACCCCGTATCAGGGACTTCCGCGGAATTTCTGACCGCGCCTTTGACGGCAGAGGTAACTATTCCCTCGGTATCAAAGAACAGATCATCTTCCCCGAAATCGACTATGATAAAGTCGATCGCATCCGGGGAATGGATATAGTGCTTGTCACCTCAGCCAAAACCGACGAAGAAGCCAGAGCACTCTTCAGAGAATTCGGCATGCCCTTCAAGAAAAAAGAAGAAGCAGCGGCCTGATCTTCAGGAAATAGCAGCAATGCGGCTCTCTTAGCCGTACGGCTGATGAATTTTCATCATTCGTTGTGGATGGCCGCGATAAAAGCCGTTCACGATGGTTTACCATAGAAGAACTTATAATGGCAAAAAGATCCTTAATAGTTAAGCAGCAGAAAACACCGAAATTCCGTGTCCGCGGATATAACCGCTGCCAGAGATGCGGCCGGCCCCGTGCATACATCAGAGATTTCGGTATGTGCAGAATCTGTTTCCGTGAACTGGCCCTCCTGGGCGAACTGCCCGGAGTTACCAAAGCCAGCTGGTAACGGTCTAGAATTGTAACCGCCGCCAGGCTAAGTGCAATTCTCAATGTTGGAATTTTACTCATTCAGGGGATGAATACAGTATGTCAATGACTGACCCTATAGCTGATTACCTGACCAGAATTAGAAATGCGTCACGCGCCAAACATCCGAGAGTTGACATCCCGGATACCCGGATTAAAAGAGATATTACCAAAATTCTCATGCGTGAAGGCTTCATCAAGGGATATAATATCATCGAATTTGAAGGAAGACTTTACATCAGAATCGTCCTGAAATTCCAGGAAAACGGACTCGGTGTGATCGAAGGAATCCAGAGAATCTCGAAACCCGGGCTCAGGAATTATGTTAAAAAAGACGAAATACCGCGAGTCCTCGACGGACTCGGTATTACCATCATCACTACCTCCAAAGGTGTGATGACCGGTAAGAAAGCCCAGCGGGAAGGCCTCGGTGGTGAAATTATCTGCAATGTTTGGTGATCGTTCGCAAGGAGTTTTAAATGTCAAGGATTGGTAAAGAACCCGTAGCGATTACGGAAGGTGTAAAAATCACCCTCGGTGATGAAAACGAAATTACCGTGAAAGGTCCCAAAGGGGAACTGACACGCAAATTCCATCCCGATATGAAATTCGCGATGGAAGATGATAAAGTGCTGGTGACCAGGCCGGATGACGCCAAACACAATAAGGCGCTCCACGGTCTCTCGAGGTCGCTGCTCTTCAACATGGTCCTCGGGGTTTCCCAGGGCTACTCCAAAAATCTCGAAATTGTCGGGATCGGATACAAATCCGAATTGAAAGGGAAAAACCTCCTGATGACTTTGGGATATTCTCATCCCATTCTCTTCGTCCCCCCGCAAGGCATCCAGGTGACCATCAACAATAAGCAGGGCACCGACCTGACCGTTTCGGGCGTCGATAAAGAAGTCGTCGGCGACAGCGCCGCTAAAATTCGTTCCTTTAAAAAACCTGAACCCTATAAAGGAAAAGGTATCCGGTATAAAGGCGAATACGTACCCCGAAAAGCCGGGAAATACGCCGGATAATTTCTAACGAAATTTATTCTTTCTAATAAATTATCGCTTAACGCTAAGGAAACCGCTAACCATCCTGTGCGCTGCGATGATCGAAAACCTGACCATCGGAAGATGGTCCTTAAGATAAAGTTTGTCCCCCAATGGCTGATAAAAATACTGTTAAACGTCAGGCGCGCCATCGCCGTAAACGGCATATCCGCAAAACCATTTCCGGATCCGCCGAAAGACCGCGGCTGGTTGTCTTCAGAAGCCTCAAACATATTTACGCTCAAATCATCAACGACGATGCCCAGGTTACCCTTGCTTCCATAACCTCGAACTCAAAAAACGCCGCCGAATTCCTGAGCGATGCCAAAAACAATACCGACGCCGCCTTTAAAGCAGGACGGAAAATCGGTGAATTGGCCAGGGAAAAAGGCGTCGAAAAAGTCGTCTTCGACCGCAATGGCTATATTTATCACGGACGGGTGAAAGCCCTCGCCGATGGAGCCAGAAAAGCCGGCTTGAGCTTCTGATTGTTTCAAATTTAGTCATACGTAATTGTGAATATAATATAGCGGGTTGACTTTGGATCACAAATCCCCGGGTGATATCACCCTGATCGAAAAGGTTGTTCATATTAACCGCGTCGCCAAAGTTGTCAAAGGCGGCCGGAACTTCAGCTTCAACGCCCTGGTGGTCGTAGGCGACGGTAAAGGTAAAGCCGGATTCGGCCTCGGAAAAGCGAACGAAGTTACCGATGCCATCGCCAAAGGTACCGAACTGGCGAAAAGAGCCATGAAACGATACCCCATCATCAAGAACACCATTCCACACCCGGTTCGAGGTAAATTCGGAGCTGGAAAAGTGGTCATGAGACCGGCTTCCCCCGGTACCGGCGTCATCGCCGGAGGCCCTCTCCGCGCGATCATGGAATGCCTCGGCGTTACCGATATCCTTACCAAATCCCTCGGTTCCGCTAATCCTCATAACGCCGTGAAAGCGGCTTTTGCAGGGTTGGATAAATGTATGGACGCGGTCATGATGGCCAAAAAACGCGGCCGCAGAGTCGCCGATCTTTTCTATTAATCGATTTGAACAAAATCTGTTGATCACCGGAGCTTAACCCGGAAGGTCATTCTTAAAACGAGATCTACAAATGGCTGATATGCTGCGTATAACATATGTCAGAAGCGCCGGCGGACATCCTTCCAAACAGGCTAAAACTGTGGAAGCTCTGGGCCTGCGAAAACTTAACCAGACTATTGAAAAACCGGACAATCCCAACATCAGAGGAATGGTTTTTAAAGTCAAACACCTCCTGAAAGTCGAAGAATTTAAAGGCGAGTAAAAACGCCTCTCCTAAATCAAAGACATTAATCAATTTTAGATAAATTAGTCTTAGATATGAACCTCTCATCGCTGAAATTTGCCGAAGGCTCAAAGAAAAAACCGAAAAGAATCGGACGCGGCCAGGGCTCCGGCCACGGTGGAACCTCCTGCAGAGGCCATAAAGGCCAGCACAGCCGCTCAGGCTCAGGACATGCCGCCTATTTCGAAGGCGGCCAGATGCCTATCCACCGCAGACTGCCTAAACGCGGTTTTAAAAACATCTTCCGGATTCCATTTCAGGTTGTCAATCTGACCCAGATCGCTAACTTTGAAGAAAATGAAATCGATTCTGAACTGCTGAAGAACAAGGGCCTGATAAACAAGGCTGAGAAACCGGTAAAGCTGTTGGGAGATGGAATAATTGACCGTCCGGTAAAGATCACCGTCAACGCCGTTTCCGCTTCGGCGAAGTCGAAGATTGAAGCCGCGGGCGGCGAGGTTATTATCCTATGATTAAGAGCTTTCAGTCTGCCTTTCGCATCCCTGAACTGAAAAAACGAATACTGTTTACTCTTGGTATTTTTATCATTGTCCGCGTCGGCGGACACGTCCCGGTGCCCGGCATCAATGCCTCCGCCCTCGGAGAATTCTTTGCCATGCAGCAAGGGACGCTTTTCGGACTGTACGATATGTTTGTCGGCGGAGCTTTCGCCAAAGCGACCGTTTTCGCCATCGGCATCATGCCCTATATCTCGGCTTCCATTATCATACAGCTCCTCGGCTCTGTCGTTCCTTACTTCCAGAAACTTCAAAAAGAAGGCGAAGAAGGAAGGAAGAAAATTACTCAGCTCACCCGCTATGGCACGGTCGGTATTGCGGCTATGCAAGCTACGGGTGTCGGC
>JACKQG010007147.1_pt1 | contig 11398 bp, 8 predicted proteins | sample 8237621 | NCBI WGS metagenome assembly JACKQG01 (sample SAMN15677084, study PRJNA649215) | marine metagenome | biome: marine; feature: Black Sea; material: saline water; isolation source: suspended particulate matter (SPM) from the Black Sea western gyre | collected 2013-06-09/2013-06-10 | depth... | reverse complement strand
CGCTGATGATGCGGCGGCAGGTGTTGGATTTTCCGCTGCCGGTGATGCCGGTGATGAAAATGTGACGAGTGAGGGAGTCGAGGTCAACATCATAACCCAGTCCAGCGATTTCCTCGCCGCCCTCTAACAGGTTGCCAAGGCCAAGCACATTGGTCGGTTCTTCAGGAACCGGGGGATTGAGACTAAAAAAAGCCGTCGGCTGCATGGGCATCCCGGGCATCTCGCGCAAGGGCAGGTTGGCCAATAACGAGAGTTCTTCGGTGTTCATGGGAGTGGTCAAGCCCTCGAAAGCCGCGCCGATGGGATGTTGGATGGCTGTGCCACCCTCGGGCGCGAATAATTTCAACGGCGGCTGATAGAAAGTGTCTAAGGCCACCTGGGCCTGGCCGTCCCACACCGGGGAAAGGTCATGGACACGCATCGGCTCAAAGGAAGTCTTCTCACCGGAAACCAGGGCCTTGAGTTGCGCCTGACCTTGAGCAGCGGTCTCACCCTGGTCGCTGATCAAATAAACGCCCACATTCCAGCATCCCTGGGATTTGGCTGTCTCAAATCGCTCTACGGTTTGGGTAAGCAGTTTCTCGCAGGCTTCGGCGTGCCGGTTGAGATATTCACGCCCAAAGGAGAGCGATTCGCTGGATGAAGTGCCCTCCGACCGGGATTCTCCAGTCGTACGGCCAGTAGTCTCCGACTCGCTGCTGGAAGTTCCCCGCACCCCGGAATTGCTGGTGGAAGGCAAAAGCTGGCCGAACATGCCCAACATTCCTGAAAGCAAAAAGGGGCCGCCAGTGGCAACCAATAACGCGGATACTGCCCCCAGGCCGACTCCTTTGAGCCCTTTGGCCAGGCCGGTGGATTTTGCCATCTCTGTACCCAGCACACCTTTGCTGGCGCCTTCAGTTTCGCTTTCTGATGTGCCCGATGTTTTACCTGTCGACAATGATTCGCTCTCCGTCTGAGAGAGAGACTCCGTGGAACTGCTGCTATGGCTGCGATTTAGGGTAGCTTTTGTAAAAGCGTGCACCTGCCCCGAGAGGGTGTGACAAGATGAGATGATCTCCCCAACTTCGCTCTCCGGCATCGGCTCGGCGACGACCATGTAGACATAGGGCTTGCCGCGCAGTCCGCGCATGAAGCGATCCAGGCTTTGAGGGTGAGAGGCTGGTTTATCGGATTTCTTGATTGAAGGGATTCCTGTAAAAGCGCGCGCGTGGCGATAGGTGCTCAGTGGAACATGAACGCGCTCAGCAATCTGTTGATAATCTTCGACCAGCTTAACGCGAGTCCCGGGCCAATTGGAGCACAGGAACTGCCCTAACTGATCGGCGAACAAGCGCGGCTGCGTGCCGTGCTCGCGCGCCACAACCCCAATGTAGATACGGTTGCGCATGCCATCGCTGGAGATCATGAAGATCAGGGCGTAGCGCGGGTCGTGACAGGCTGCCAAAGATGTCTGAATGGCGGTGAAGTATTCGCTCATGTCCTCTGTGACGGGCTTGCCAACCTGCTCCAACTCCAGGATAGCGAGGTCGGGCTGTTGAGGAATATCATCGTCAGTCATACGCATATAGTCATTGGCGAAAATGGGACCATCCAAATAGTCGCGTCCCAAAGTAAAGAGCAGCGACTTCGACAAAGCGTCGCCGGCCTCCATGAGCATTTCGGGAGTCAGTTCGGGGTCAGCTGGAATCAAATTGGTTTCGTCAGTCATGAAAAGATCCAATATTCAAATCACGAAATTGGGCGAATAACACTAATCCCACGAATTTGTATTTTGTTATTCGTGCTATTCGTTCATTCGTGTCATTCGTGATAACCTTATACCCTCTTGTTTAGGCTATCCGAGTTTAATGGTAAATACCTGATCTCCAAAGCGCAACTCATCTCCAACGTGTAACATTAGGGTCTGATTCGCGGTGAGTCGTTCATCATTCAAAAAAGTACCGTTGGTGCTGCCCAAATCTATGAGTTCTATAGATTCATCAGTCCTGTGCAGTTCGGCGTGGATGCGAGATACTTTGTCGCTCTCCAACCAAACCAGGCATTCGCGGGCGCGACCCACCTTGGTCACGCCGATGTTCAAGGGATAGGCCTTGCCCTCCTCGGGCGAGACTAACTGCAACCCAACCTCAGAAACAGAATCGGCATCTTGGGTGGTATCAGCATTGCTTACAGGTTCAGCATCCTCTTCTAGTTCGGCCACCGGCGGCAGCTCGATCACCAGGCTAACGCCTGGTTTCAACGTCCCCATCGCAGCGCCAAACGCCAGTCCAACCCCGCGTACCACGATCTCATCGGGATTATCCGCCAGCACTACCTTTTCATCCCCAAAACGCTCCCGCAGATGGCGTACAATACTGAACAACTGTACACCGCCTCCAACCAGCGCAACCTGGTTGATATCCTGATCCGTCAGCCCGATGGCTTTGATAGCCCTGGCGATCAAATCTTGGAAAGACTGATTTAAATGACCTGCCACTTTACTGAACGTAGTTTGGTCAATCTTCATCAGACTGCGATAAACCTGGCCATCGCGCATTACCAGGGTGATCATGCGCTGGGCGCTGATATCATCACCCGAATTTCCATTTTGCATCAGACGACGGCTGAGCGATTCCTTCAATCGCAGCGCGTAAATGCGCAAGGTCGCCATTGCCGAAGGATCATCAGCCAAAGCAGATGCGGGCACATTTAACTCATCAGCCAGATACTTGGCCATCTCGGCATCATACAGGCCGCCGCCGAAAGGTTCACCGTAACGGCCAAGGTATAGAAGTTCACCAGTTCGGGGATCAATCTGACCAGCAATAATGTCTGTTGTACTGCCGCCAACATCAACGATCAGCGTCACGCCACCATGGGCGTTGCTCAAGAGGCCCTGCCTTCTCAGGCTCAGGATGGCACCTTCAGGCTCAGGAACAAACTCTATTTGCGTATGAATTTTTTCGGGGAAACAGCCCAATACCAGGGCTTTAAAATCTTCCAGGATCACGCCACCGTGATCATAGCCCCAATGAACCGGGTAGGCAAATGCAAAGCGTACGCTTTCATCAAAAGCGCTCGCCCGCCACTTCTCCCCCCGGATCTGTTCGACCACGGCTTCGAGCAGCATTCGAGTGAAATCTAAAGCCTGAGCATGGGTGTAGCGCTTCTGGTGCGGCAAGGGGTTAGGCTCCAGATGCGAGCCAATACAAGGTTTGAAATATTCACGCACGCGTTCGCGGGCGTTCTCGTCCTCGAGCTGTCCTTGGGATACTTCACCAAAACTCTCAATAGCTGATCCATCTGGGGTATGTGTGAAAATGGCGGGGAGTTTTCGCTCGGAGAAGCTGGTTAACGGCGAGGGTTGAGGATCCCCCATAATACGGATCAGATTGCCATTAAGACGGTAGCCCACTCTGTATAAACGCCAATTAGTCGCCCCGCAATCCAAGGCGAAGAGTGTTACTTGTTTGCCATTGCCCATGGAAGCTCGCTCTTTGAAGATGTCATTGCGAGCGGACGCCTATGGTGGTAGCGAAGCAATCTCATAATCAGAAACTGGGGATTGCTTCGCAACCTATGGTTGCTCACAAAAACAGTAAAGGTATGTAGTAATCTTATTATACACACAGATTCGCTAATCCCTGCCCATTCACCCATCAAATTGCTTTCAAATTCTGAATCGGGTTCACTGGGAATCGCCGGGGTTGGCTCCCAAATTTGACCATTACCACGGGAATTTCTAGAGATCCCTGAATCATACAGATCGTTACGAGACAAATTCCTGTATAATAGCAATGTCGTTCTCATTAATCTTCGGGAGGCACGTACATGGCAAGTTTATCCGGGAAAACGCTGGGCAAGTACCAGATCACCGAACGCCTGGGCCGCGGGGGCATGGCAGAAGTCTATAAAGCATATCATCCCCAACTCGAGCGCTACGCCGCGGTAAAGGTTTTGCACGGATTTCTGGCCGAGGGGCAGGATTTCCAGGCCCGTTTCCAACGTGAGGCCAAGGCCATCGCTGCACTGCGTCACCCTAATATCGTGCAAATCTACGACATCGATACCGATGAAGATAATTATTATATGGTCATGGAGTTCATCGATGGGGGCACACTCAAAGATCGCCTGATCCAGTCCAGCGGACCCCTCACCATCCAAGAAATGGCGCATATCTTCCGTGAAATCGCCTCAGCCCTCGACTATGCTCACCGTCAGGGTGTCCTTCACCGCGATATAAAACCTGCCAATGTGCTGCTGGATGATTCTGGCCGTGTGGTATTGACTGATTTCGGTATCGCCCGCATTGTCAGCGAGACACAGTTCACAGTCACTGGAACTTTGGTCGGAACGCCTGCCTATATGTCTCCCGAACAGGGTAAGGGCATGCCGATCGCATCATCCAGCGACATCTATTCTTTGGGCATCATCCTCTACGAGATGGTAACGGGCAAAGTTCCATTCGATGCTGATACCCCATTGGCGGTGATCCATAAACACATCAACGAGCCGCTGCCCTCGCCGCGCACCATCAGGGATGATATTCCCAGGGTTTTAGAAGCAGTGATTGTCAAAGCGCTGGCTAAAGAGGCTGAAGATCGCTATCAATCCGCTGCGGAGATGGTCGATGCCGCTGAGAATGCATTTCTCGATTTTGCTAAAGTGACTATGGCCGAGACGATGTTCGATCCCCCTGACCCCTCTACAAGCTCAGTGGAAACACAACCCGACCTCGAAGCTGCTCCTGCACCCGAGCCGACGATTGCTTCCAAAGCGACTGTGGCTATGGAACCTGATGATGAACCAAAACCAACGGTGGCAATGAAACCCGAAGATGAAGACATTGCAATCAAGGCAACAGTTGCCATGGAGCCGGAACCTTCACCCAAGCCCCCGGTAGTGAAACCAATTCCAAAACCCAAACCGAAAACAATACCGAAACCCAAGCCTAAAGTAAAAGTCAAACCGCTGCCTATCATTCTGAGCATTGTGGGGTTAGCAGTTATTGCTGCATTTCTCGTTTGGGGAATTCCAAAATTGTCTGGGAGCGGGGGTGGTGCTGATTGTACATCCATCGATGAATGCCAGGCCTTAGCTGAAGAACGCTGGGGGACTGGCGACATCGAAGGTGTGATCATAGCCCTGGAAACAGCTCTCGGATACGTTCCCAATAATGAACATCCACCTAACGCCCATTTGTGGTGCCAAAAGGGAGAGGCCCTTGTCGCAATGGTTCGATTTGAGGAAGCCGTATCGAGCTTTGAAGATTGCATGAACTGGACGGAAGATAACCCCGACTTAGAAGATATCCGCAACTTTGCGCAAGTCCAAATCGAGTCCCTTCCCACCGGCTCATCAGAATGTGGTTCACCTGAAGAATGCCACGGCCTAGCCGAAGAGTTGCGAAACAACGGTGATATCCAAGGAGCTTTGGAAGCAATCAATACGGCTATCCACCTCGTCCCTGAGGGAGAATATCTCGCTTTTCACTATATAGTTTGTCTCGAAGGGGAACTGTATAATCAAGATGGAGATTGGGAAGAGGCCATCCGAAGTTTTGAATCCTGCATCGAATGGACAGAAGGCGATCCTGGTCTTGAAGATGTGCGGATTTACGCCCAAGAACAGATCGATATGATTAATAACCGCTAAATGTTTCTGCTAACGCGGGGAGAAAAATGAAGAAAATAGTCATTCAAAGAAAGACAGCAAAGGTTTCTCTCGCTGTCTTTCTAACCATACTCTTCTGCTGTGCAATACCAATGCCTGTCAGCGCGGATATTGCGCCCCCCGAGATGCCGCCAGGAGCCAATCCACATCCTGGCAGCGAGATCACTCAGGTACGTATGGTCGCAGAAACGGTGCTCATCGAGGTACTGGATGAATCTCCCGATGAGAGTCTAGGACAAGCGCGCGTTACTGCACAATTTCAAATGCAGAATCTGGGCAGTGAACCTGAAGCCTTGATGGTGCGCTTCCCGATCAGCTCAAATGATGGCTTTTATAACTTCACAGAAATTCGTGATTTTCAAGTGAGTGTGGATGGTACCCTAATCTCCACTTCGCCAACTGAATATGTTGGTGGTGAATTCGGGGATCTGATCCAATGGGCCGAATTTGAAGTCATCTTCCCCCCGGGCCAGGATGTACTCGTTGAAGTAGCTTACACCCTCGAGGGTAGCGGAGAATACCCATTTATTTCGTTCAAGTATATCCTTGAAACCGGCGCCGGCTGGAAGGATACTATCGGCAGCGTCGACCTGATCGTACGCCTGCCCTATGAAGCCAACCACCACAACGTGTTCATTGATTCATCTCCAGGGTGGGGTCAAACTTCCCCCGGAGCAACACTGGAAGGACAAGAAATTCGCTGGCATTATGATGATCTCGAACCTGAATACCAACACAACCTATCGATTGTCATGGTAATGCCCAGCGCCTGGGATAAAGTGCTCACAGAACGCGAAAATATAACTTCTGACCCAGAAGATGGAGAAGCCTGGGGACGTCTGGGGAAAATCTATAAGGATATTTCTTTATTGCGGAGGGGGATTCGCCGTGATATTGGTGGGGAAGAGTTATACGACCTCAGCAGGGAAGCCTATGAACAATGTTTGGTTCTGCTCCCTGATGATGCCGTGTGGCATGCTGGATTCGCGGACTTGCTATATTCACGTTATTATTGGGAAGAATTTGTCGCTGGGGGATTCAACCTGAGAAATTACCAACAAGCTATCGAAGAATACCAGCTTGCCTACTTCATCTCTCCCCACAACCCGCGAGTTTACGAGATGATTCTTGATGTTTCATATGACACTGATGCCATCGAACTTGTCGCTGACAAATTCATCTTTCACTGGTTGACCACCACCCCCACCCTGGCACCCAGCAGAACACCAACCGTCGTGCCTACTCGTACAGCCAAGGCCACCGCTGCAGACACCCCCACGCTTGCTCCAACAACTACAGCCACATCGCCGCTACCAACAGCAACCAAAGAACCAACCGCCAATCTGCAACCAACAACCACGCCAAAGGGGATGAGTCAGCAACCTGAGAAGGAACCATCCTCCCCTATCTGTGGATCACTGTTGATCATTCCTCTGGGGATATCTTTGGTTTACCTTTCCTCTAAGCAATCTATGAAACGGCGGCGCTAGATGTCTTTGCTCAGGATTCTATTCGGCGCTGCTTTATTGGCTTTCGGGCGAAAACTTTATTGGTTATTCGTCGGTGCGCTGGGTTTCGCCGCAGCTTCATCAATAGCTACACAATATCTTCAAGGTATGAACGAATGGTTAGTGCTAGGGATTGCCCTGGGAGTAGGCATCCTAGGTGCGCTGCTGGCAATGTGGGTGCAGAACTTTGCTATTGGTTTAGCGGGTTTCTTCGGCGGTGGGCAAATTGCTATCAGCTTTTTGGCTTTCATTGGCATGGCTCCCCGAGGATGGTACTGGTTCCCCTTCCTGATTGGTGGGGTAATCGGTATGATGCTGGTACTCCTGTTCTTTGATTGGGCCTTGATAATCCTATCCTCTTTGGGCGGGGCATCCTTGCTGACCCAAGCCTTCACTCTTCCCCGACCAACAATGCTGCTATTTTTTATTATCCTGGCGGTTATTGGGATAATGATTCAATCGAGAATGATGAGTGCTGAGGAATAATTGTAGATCAGATAAAGAAATACGGAATCTCTCTTGCCCTGGCAAATCATCATTCTATTGTAGTTACGCTAATATTAGACGCTCTGGCTGTCGCTCTATTTCGCTCAGGGATGTCTTGGGGATTGCGCAGCCAAGGTACCCTTTATATCAAACGGATTGCCAAGGGCTGGGCACGAGGCTGGCTCTTCGTTATCACCCTCATGGTCCCCTGGTTTTATATTTTGTATATTGCACTCGTAACTTCTGCCTACTCCGGAGAGCCAGAAATTGCGTACTTTATGTTTTTTGGGAGTATCAGCGTTGTTCTTTTTTACCCCGGAGTAGAAATCGCATTACGGACGCATTCAGCACACCCAATGTTGCTCCGAAAATCATTGACCAAGACCGCGTTGGGTTGGACAGTTCCGTTCGCCATCTTATGGAGCCTGGGTTTCTGGGTCTGGTTTTCACAAGCCTTCCATGTAAATAAACTGATCAGGTCGCTGGGGATCATTCCTTCAATTGGAATCTATCTCAGTCTCGCAGCTCTGCTCATCGCACCCATGATGATCATCAGTAGAACAATTGGGATAAAAGTCATCTCCAGACAATTGAAGGACTTACCAGAACCGCCCGCGCCTCCCAAATCCCTATTTTTCCGCAAAGTCAGTGATGCCATTGCATCCCAGCTAAACAGGATATTCACTGCCCTTATCAAGATTGGGCGTTCATCCCTGCGCCCTTTGGCGCGGGCCAAGATCGGCTGGGGAGCAGCCTGGATTCTATTTGTTTGGCTGGCAACTCAACGTTACAGGGCTTACGGATTATCAACCACTGATTTTTGGCTGTACACCATGCGTTTCGCTCTCATCTCTGGGCTGCTGGTTTCGATTGGTTCAGGATTGATCGCTGCGCTGTTAATGCGAGATACGATCGCGTCGTGGGGACAAACCTTGATTTCAGCAAAACAGTGGGTTATCGCTGGCTTGCTTGGGTGGATCATCGGATTACCACTCGGTTGGGGAACTGCCTCGCTTTATGAAGGGAAAATCTTCCCGCTAATCAGAAAGGTCGCGATAAATCCAATCTTGCTGATGAAAATAATTCCATCCCAACAGACCCCTATTTTGATCAGTGGAATTTTTGCCCTGATTATTGGATATTTTGCAATACGCAGAAAGTTATCATCCTCAGAGTAGATTAGAGAGATAAGATATAATCATCCATTAACGATGAAGATAAGCAGTATTCGGGGAAGATTGGGGTACCTTTTTCTGGCTTTCGTAATGTTGGTCAGCATATCTGTTGGTGCAACATTTTGGGGAATTGACGCACAGAAGAAGGATGCACTGATTATCAATCTGGCTGGACGACAGCGCATGTTGATCCAGTTGATGACACGACTGGCGATTGAACGCCGCTATGGGGACAATTACGATGGTGTGGACGACCTAAATACAGCTATAACTACATTCGAGCAAACACTATCGGCTCTGAAATACGGAGGGGTTACACCATACCTGGAAGAATCAATCGTCGAGCTCCCTCCAACTCAAAATGAGCAAATTCAAGCTCAGTTGGATCAAGTGCAAAACAGTTGGGAAGCCTTTCAAACAGCCATCGATCAAATTGTCGAACTCCCTCCAAACGATGTCGAACTCGTAGCTGCGCTGCAAACCATTGAAGCTTTATCCCCTGTTTTAGTTGAGCAAGCCGATAGCGCAGTACGGCTTTACGAAGCCGAATCCACCCAAAAGGTGTTCCGTCTTCGCAATCTCCAAATTGGATTCTTTGTCAGCGCCTTGCTCTTTTTGGGGATTGGTATCCAAGTGATCCAGAAATCTATCTTGAAACCTTTGAAACAGTTGGGAACTAGAGCTGCAAAAATTGGCAGTGGAGATTTGAAAACGCCTGGAGGATTCATTAATCCCGCAGAAATCGCTTTACTGGATGGAACCCTTGATACCATGCAAGACCAACTCAGAGACTCGCGATTAGAACTGCTTACCTGGGCTGAAACCTTGGAAGAGCGTGTTGACCAGCGTACCAGGGTTTTAGATGCTTTATATGAAATCAGTAGAGATATCTCTTCCAGATTGGATGTTCAGTTTGTTTTGGAATCTGTCACTGAAAAGGCCAGACAACTACTAATTGGGGAAATTGCAACACTTTGTCTTTTGAACGAACAGGATGAATCATTAGTACATTTTTTGTCAAATCGATATGGCAGAAAGGTACCTCGCCATTCTGGTGTTATCTATCGAAAAGGTCATGAAGATGATATATCTTGATAATCACGCTACAACCGCTTGTGATCCAAAAGTTGTTGAAGTAATGCTCCCGTATTATTCTGAGCATTTTGGAAATCCATCTAGTACTATTCACTCGGAAGGCAGAAAAGTTGCGGATGCCATTGATATGGCCCGTAAACAAGTGGCTTTATTAATTGGGGCTAAACCAAAAGAAATTGTATTTACTTCCGGAGCCACAGAGAGCAACAACATCAGGGTTTGGTTCGTAGCTCTGATGGTACTAGAAGGAAAATTGTCGCTACTCCTATTGAACACAAGGCGATTTTAAACCAATGTAAGGCTATGGAAAAGCTGGGATACAAAATTGTTTTACTGCCCGTGGATAGGGCAGGGGAAGTTGATTTATGTGAGGCAGAAAAAATAATTGATAAAGAAACGTTAGTTGTTTCTATTCAAGCGGCTAGTAATGAAATCGGAACAATCCAGCCGATACGAAAATTAGCTGTAATTGCTCACGCTGTAGGGGCATACTTCCACACCGACGCTGCTCAAGCGGTTGGTAAAATTCTCGTTGATGTACATGAATGGGACATTGATTTGCTCTCAATAAGTGCCCACAAATTATATGGCCCAAAAGGCGTAGGAGCATTGTTTGTAAGAGATGGGGCTTATTCAATGCCGATTTCTCCTTTAGTATATGGCGGAGAACAAGAATACAATTTGCGATCTGGAACATTGAATTCTCCAGGGATTGTTGGTATTGGTAAAGCATGTGAACTATGCACTCAAGAGCTAGAAAACGAGATGAAGCGATTGTCTTCTATGAGAGATTATTTTGAAAATCAGTTATTTGAACATGAGCAACTGGAAATACAGAGAAATGGTTCTATAGCGAACCGCTTACCCCATAATAGTAGTCTAACCTTCAAGGGAATTGATGCAGAAGCCTTGATTGTAAATATGCCCGAATTAGCAATTAGCACGAGTTCGGCTTGTACTTCAGGGGCATTAGAGCCATCTATTGTCTTGCAGGCAATTGGTCTTAGTAGGGATGATGCGTATAGTACAATTAGGATTGGGTTTGGACGATTTAATACTGATGATGAGATAAAAATAGTGGCAGATATTCTGGTTAGATCAATCCAAAAATTGAGAAGCGTTTAAATATTTTCCTTGTTTCTCTTTAGGATAACGTCGCACAACCTTTCAGGTTGTTGAAAAAATGGGTGGAGTTTGAATTGAGAAAAGAAGCGAAGTCACTTATCTTCAACCAAAATAATAGAAATTAGTACTTTTTTGCAGATATCTGCGATCGGCTCATCACTTTTAGCTAGTTTATGGTGCGAAACACGGTAGGAAAGCGCGCTTCACCGGATTTTATCTTTTTTGATTGTACCTTACCAACTCATCCTGATTTAGCAACAACAGATCGTCCGATGTTTCTCAGGTTATTGGCGATAATACCCCAACCGACCCATTTATCGAAGCCAGCTTCGCCGTGATCGAGACAACGATCCA
>JACKQG010007146.1_pt1 | contig 11399 bp, 13 predicted proteins | sample 8237621 | NCBI WGS metagenome assembly JACKQG01 (sample SAMN15677084, study PRJNA649215) | marine metagenome | biome: marine; feature: Black Sea; material: saline water; isolation source: suspended particulate matter (SPM) from the Black Sea western gyre | collected 2013-06-09/2013-06-10 | depth... | reverse complement strand
TAAAAATCGGCTTGAGCCGCAATGGAGGAGTTTTGCCTAAAAAAGTCAATTTTTTATGTTGATTTTTTCCTGGTGCTCTTTGAACCCTGAACCTCTAAACATGAATAAAACAGACAGAAATATTTTAAATGAGATACAGTCAGATTTTCCTATTTCATCCCGACCTTACCATGACCTTGGAATACGGCTTAACCTGACAGAGAATGAGGTCATCGAAGCGGTGGGAAGGCTGAAAGCCGAGGGGGTTATCAGGAGAATCGGTGGCAATTTTCATTCTGCTCATCTCAACTTTGTCAGCACCCTCTGTGCCGCAAAGGTGCCGGAAGATAAGATTGACATGTTTGTCGATGTTGTAAACGCCTATCCCGGGGTTACGCACAATTATCTGAGAAAAAATGCCTATAATATCTGGTTTACGTTCATCGCAGAGGATATGGCCCATATTGATAATGCCTTAAGAGAGATCGCAGAAATGACGGGGGTAACCGAGATTTTGAACCTGCCTGCAGAGAAGATGTTCAAAATTAAGGTGGATTTTGAGGTTTAGGATGCGGGATGCTGGATACAAGATGCAGGATGCAAGATACATGATGCAAGATGCTGGTCGAAGATCCCGTTTTCAAGCGGGGATGCTCGTTGAGTTCCTTGAGCCTAACGCCTTGAGCCTTGGGCCTTCAGCACTGGATACTTGATGAGTGAAACGTGATGTGTGAAACATGAGAGTTTTTAATTCCGCATTCCGAAATCTGAAATCCGAAATGGAATAATGCTGGTGAAGAAGGGGGGGTATAAAATGGACATACCGATTGGGGCGGATGTGGAATGTTCAGATGGCAGGATTGGACGTTTGACAAACATAATACTTAACCCTGCAACGCAGACAGTGACCCATGTGGTGGTGAAAGAGCATGATTTTCCAGGTCTGGAAAGGCTGGTTCCGGAGGAGTCTATAAACAGGAGCACCCGGGACACGGTTTATCTCTCTATGGACAAGAAAAAATTTGGTGAGTTGGAGGATTTTGTTCAAACCGAATTCCTGTCTTCTGAGGTGCCTGCCTTTATGGCTGACCCCTACCTCATGTGGCCCATGGATACATGGGTTCCCCCCATACTGGAACATAAGATGATTCCTGCTGGAGAGCTTGCGTTCAGGAAGGGTGCTAAAGTGTCTGCATCGGATGGGCATGTGGGGCAGGTTGACGAGTTTCTTGTTGAGAAGGAAAGCGGGCATATTACGCATCTTGTGTTGCGGGAAGGGCATCTGTGGGGGAAAAAGAATGTCTATGTTCCCGTGGATCAGATTGAGCGATTTGAGGGGAAGGTGGTTTATCTGAAAATGGACAAGAAGTCTGTTGAAGATCTGCCCGTTATCGAGAAGGATAAGAGTGGTGAAGAATAGTCTATGCCAGAGGTGATATTCCGCTTTTATGAAGAGCTGAACGACTTTCATTTAGAAACGAAAGCCCGAGGAGGGGTTTTTTCCTTGAGATGATATAGGAAAATTGATAGTTTTTCATAAAATAGGGTTATGATGAAGAGACCTCGTTTTACCCGGGTCGACACGGGGTCTTTTTTTCAATGGCCTGATAACCTTATGGTAAAGGAGGAAGCAATGAAAGCAAAAGTGGTTGAGAAGGTAAAGTTTGCTCCTGGCAAGTGGAAAGAAGCAGGGGCCCTGATGAAAAACTTTATGGAAATGGCCCAGAAACAGGGATTTCCCCCGGTGAAGATTTATGGTTTCATCAGCGGCGGCGATGTTGTGCAGACCTTGAATTTTGTGACCGACTGGGACAGCCTTGGAAACATGGAGACCGTCATGGACAAGATGTTTTCCGATCCGAGAATGCTGGAGATGATGGAGAAATGGTCAAATGTAGTGGAAAGCCATGAGGTTTCAATATTGAAGGAGCTTTCCCCGGAAGAGCTTGGGATGTAATTAGTGCTTGACCGAAAACCCTGTTTTTTCGGTCAAGAAATTCGAAATCCGAAGCACGAAATACTAAACAATGATCAAAACACAAATGTCCTAATTACAAAAACATAGTATTTCCGAAGTGTTAAGTTTAAAACATTGAATCATTTGATATTCGGATTTGTTTCGGATTTCGGTTTTCGATATTCGGATTTTGCCTGAACAGGGGTTTTCGTTCAGGCACTAATTAGGTGAAAGCCAAGGTTTGATTCGCCTTGGAGCCCGGTCCATTTTCTTTTGTGCCGGGCTCCTTTTTTTGTATGTTAGACTGAAGTTTTGGGAGTAATAATCTTGAAGCATTTGCCACTGATAGCTATTACCATGGGTGATCCCGCAGGGGTGGGCCCGGAGATTATTGCCACAGCCCTGTCTGACAGCTCTCTTTATCAATGCTGCAGACCCGTGGTCCTGGGAGACCCCGGAATCCTCTCTTCTATCATTTTAAGTCTTCTCCCGAAGATCCCTAAGGAATTGTCTCTGAATATTATTTCAAGGCCGGACCAGGCCAGGGCCATGCCCTGCGTGATTGATCTAATTGCGATATCTGAACTGAAGCCCGGTATTATCCAACCTGGCCTGCCTGTTGTGGAGGGGGGCAGGGCCATGGTGGATTATATCGTCAGGGCGGTGGAAATGACCATGAAGGGAGAGATCGGGGCCATAGTCACCTCTCCGATCAGCAAGGTGCTGATGCATCAGGCCGGATATATTTATGATGGGCACACGCAACTGATCTCTCATCTCACCGGTACTTCTGACTATGTGATGATGTTGGCGGGACAGAGACTTCGGGTGGCCCTGGTAACGATCCACTGTGCATTGAAGGATATTCCGGGTATCCTCGACCGTGAACTAATTTATAAGACCATCGCCATAACTGCTAAGGCTCTACAGAAGGATTTTGGATTTAAGTCTCCCCGCATAGCAGTGGCAGCCCTTAATCCCCATGCGGGTGAGGCAGGGTTGTTTGGATCAGAAGAGAGGGAGATCATAGGGCCGGCAATCCAGATGGCCGCAAAAGAGGGGCTGAGAGTTGAGGGGCCATTCCCTGCTGATACCTTGTTTCATAGGGCGGCCTCAGGGCAATATGATGCGGTTGTTGCCATGTACCATGATCAGGGTCTCATTCCCCTGAAGCTCCTCCATTTTTCCGATGCAGTGAATATTACCTTAGGCCTTCCGATTATCAGGACATCGGTGGACCACGGCACTGCCTATGATATTGCCGGGACAGGTCAGGCCGATCCGTCGAGCCTGAAGGCGGCTATCCGAATGGCGGTATCCATGGCTGGGAACCGAGTCTCTGATTGATGATTGTTGATTGAAAAACCCGTAACCCGAAACTCGCAACCCGTAACCTGCAACTCGCAACTTGACCAATACCCAGTACCCAATACTCAATACCCAATAGCAATGACCGATTACATAAAAATAAGAGGCGCCAGACAGCACAACCTCAAGGGTATTTCCTTAGATATTCCGAGAAACCAGTTTGTTGTCATTACCGGTTTGTCCGGTTCTGGAAAATCTTCCCTTGCCTTTGACACCATCTATGCCGAGGGCCAGCGGAGGTATGTGGAGTCGCTTTCCGCATATGCCCGTCAGTTCTTAGAACAGATGGAAAAGCCGGATGTGGATTCCATAGAAGGGCTCTCTCCTGCCATATCTATCCAACAGCGTGGTTCCAGTCGGAATCCACGGTCCACGGTGGGAACGGTCACCGAGATATATGACTACCTTCGGGTACTTTTCGCGAGAGTAGGTCAGCCCTATTGTCCCGAATGCGATTTAGAAATAATTTCCCAGACTGTTCAGGAGATTGTAGATAAGACCATGGGGCTTAAACAAGGGACTAAGATTCAAGTCTTAGCGCCTCTGGTCGAGGGACGGAAGGGAGAACATGTCAAGCTTCTCCGGGGACTGCGCAAAGACGGGTTTACCAGGGTAATGATAGATGGGGATATAAGGCTCTTAGACGAAGACATTGTCCTCGAAAAAAACAAAAAGCATAAGATCGACGTGGTGGTGGATCGGCTGATTATAAAGAAGGATATCCTGCGACGTCTGACCGATTCAATGGAACTTACCCTCTCCCTCTCTGACGGCAAGGCCGTTGTGAAAGTTATCGGTTCAGAGGATATCTTTTTCAACCAGAAGGCCGTGTGTCCCAAGTGCGGTCTCAGCATTCCCGATCTGACCCCCCAGATGTTTTCCTTTAATAATCCCCAGGGAGCGTGCGAGGAGTGCAGCGGTTTAGGAACAAAGAGGTATTTTGATCCTGACCTTATTATCCCTGACCCTGGTCTCTCTTTGAGGGAAGGCGCCATCGCCCCCTGGGCAAACCGACACTCCGTCCATTTTCAGCAGATGCTGGATGCGCTTTGTCAACATTACGGGATAGATATTTATACCTCCTTCGGGGATCTGCCGGAAGAAATCAGGAACGCTTTCTTGCACGGCTCCGGCACGGATGAGATTAAGTTTTTCTTTGAAAGGGATGACCGGAGATATTCTTATACACGTCCCTTTGAGGGGATTATCCCTAATCTCGACAGGCGTTATCATGAAACAGATTCATATCAGGTCAGATACGAAATCGAAAATTATATGAGCATAAGACCCTGTCCCTCCTGCAAAGGTGCAAGATTGAAACCGATCAGCATATCTGTTCGAGTTGGGGCAAAGGCGATCAGCGAGATTTCGGCGCTCTCCATTGATAAGACATATAAATTTTTTAAAGATTTAGAACTGGATTCCAGGAAAGAAGTCATTGCCCGCAGGATTTTAAAGGAGATCAGGGATCGACTCGGTTTCCTTAAAAGTGTGGGGCTTGATTACCTCACAATTGGCCGTTCCTCCGGGACTCTGTCAGGCGGTGAAGATCAACGGATCAGGCTGGCTACCCAGATTAGCTCAAAACTTGCCGGTGTCCTATATGTACTGGATGAACCGAGCATAGGCCTTCATCAGAGAGACAACCTGAGGCTGCTCAGAAATCTGAAGCAGTTGAAGGAACTGGGAAACACGGTTTTGGTTGTGGAACATGATGCCGAAACCATTTTGTCTGCAGATCATGTGATCGATATGGGTCCGGGGGCGGGGATGAAAGGGGGTGAAGTGGTATTTGTCGGCCCCCCTGATGAGTTGATTGCTGATGGGACGTCTCTGACAGGAGAGTATCTTTCCGGCCGGAGGGTCATTCCTGTCCCAGATGAGAGGAGGAAGGGGAACGGGGAAGCCATCATTATCGAGGGCGCCAGAGAGAATAATTTAAAAAAGATTGTTGCTACGATCCCTCTTGGGACATTTACCTGTATAACCGGTGTTTCTGGTTCAGGGAAAAGCAGCTTGATTAACGGGACTCTCTATCCCGCCCTCAGTCAGAAACTATATCGCTCCAAGGGGAGAGTTGGCCCTGTAAAGTCTATCAAGGGGATTCAACATCTTGATAAGGTGATCAACATCGACCAGAGCCCTATTGGAAGAACCCCCCGTTCAAACCCTGCAACATACACCGGGGTATTTACTCATATCAGAGAACTGTTTTCCATGCTGCCCGAATCAAAGACCAGGGGATACAAGCCCGGTCGATTCAGTTTTAATGTAAAAGGGGGGAGGTGTGAGGCGTGCAGGGGAGACGGCATCATAAAGATCGAGATGCATTTCCTTCCGGATGTCTATGTCACGTGTGAGGCGTGTAAGGGGTTTCGATATAACAGGGATACGTTAGAGATCAAGTATAAGGGGTATACCGTTGCCGATATTCTCAGTATGACGGTTAACCAGGCCTTTCTCTTTTTTGAGAATATTCCAGTGATAAAAAGCAAGTTGAAGACACTTGTTGATGTGGGGTTAGGTTATATCAAGTTAGGCCAGCAGGCTACCACCCTTTCAGGCGGCGAGGCCCAGAGGATCAAGCTCTCCAAGGAATTGAGCAAGAGAAACACCGGGAGGACCCTTTATTTACTTGATGAGCCGACCACCGGGCTCCATTTCGCTGATATTGAAAAGCTCTTGGAGGTGTTAAACTATCTGGTAAACCTTAGAAACACGGTGGTGGTTATCGAGCATAATCTCGATGTGATAAAAGTGGCCGATCATATAATCGATTTAGGACCGGAGGGGGGTGACAAGGGAGGTTATGTGGTGGGGACAGGGACACCGGAGGAAGTGGCAGCCATAGAAGGTTCCTATACAGGACAGTTCTTGAAGAAGATCCTTGGAAGTGATTTAAAGTGATCCAAAGTTGATAGTCTGGTAAAAACATTTTTATCTCGCGCAAAGACGCAAAGCACGCCAAGATAAAATGAATAATGTCAACATATTACCTCTGTGATTTTTGCGGGCTCTGTGAGAAATCTGACCTGTTACGGGTTCATCAAAGTTACTCGAACCGAAGAGCAAGATTGAGGAACTTCGTGCCTTTAACTTTAGGCATTTTAGGCACTTCTTTTGCCCTTATAAAGTCTTTCGAGGTGATAAACGAGGTTTTCGAGTTTTACTGAAAAATCAACATTCTCAACGATACAAGATTCGGGAGTTCTTACCTGGATGGGAGCAAAATTGAGTATCGCCTTTACTCCTGCATCCGAGAGTATTTCTGTAACTCTCTGTGCCGCACGGGAGGGGGTGGTAATGACACCGATTTCGATGCCAAGCTCCCGTACCAGTTCCCCAATTTTTCTTTCAGGTTCAATGGTTAGCCCGCATGGTAATTGTCTGCCTATCTTTCTTGCGTCCGAATCAAATGTGGCCACAAATAAATAGCCTCTTTTCTTGAAATTTTCGTTTTCAACCAGGCTGATTCCGAGATTACCCATTCCCACTATGCAGAGAGCCCATTCTCTGTCCGTTGCCAAGATACCCTTAATCTCTTTCAACAGATCCCGGATTTCATATCCTACTCCACGGACCCCAAATTCGCCGAAATATGCCAGGTCCTTTCTAACCTGTGCGGGATTGACCCCGCATAATCCCGCTAATTTCTCAGAGGAGATGACCGGAGGGCCGCCCTTGAGAAGGGCTTCAAGCGGTCTTGAATAGAATGCCAAACGCTCTATGGTTGGATTCGGTATTTTGGATTCTTTAGTCATCGAGTAGCCGGACAGGCCCTAAGGGCTTAGTATTGTGAAATAATGCACATGGATGGCGCCAAAAAAGAGGGCCTTATGAAGGCCCTCTTTTTTTTAAAGGTTTATCAACCGCCTAAGGATTTCACGATAAGTTCGTGCATACCACCCAGGTCCGGAATCTTGAAAACAAGAATAAAGCAGATGACCAGGGCGTAAATACAGAGGGACTCGATCAGAGCAAGACCGATAATCATGGTGGTCATGATCTTTCCGCTTGCTTCCGGGTTCCTGGCTGTTCCCTGGAGGGCAGCACTAATTGCATTTCCCATACCAAGACCGGTTCCGAGAGCAGCCATGCCGATGCTGATACCGCAGGAAATGGCAATTCCAAAGAATACCCATAGCCCGGCGGCCTTGACTGCGCTGTCTTCACCGGCAAAGGCTAATGAACCCATCCCGAGGACAAACACCGTTGTAACAACCCCAATTAAAGTTCTCTTAGACATGTAGACCTCCTTTCTCAAAAATTTATTATGGCCTTCTTCCGAAGATTAAAAAACAGAATATAATTGAGGGATTGCGTATTTAGGAATTGAGGAATTGAATGAAACTTCCTATCTTAATTCCTAAATTCCCAAATCCCTAAATTCCTCAATTTGCCCTAATGGGCGTGCTCCATTGCACCCACAAAATACATTGTGGATAAGAGCATGAATACGACGGCCTGGATAAAGCACACCAGGATCCCTAAAAACATGATCGGCAGGGGTGCAAGGTAAAGACCTGCCAGCCCAAACAGGATCGCAAGGACCATCTCCTTGCCGAATATATTCCCGAACAGTCGAACGCTAAGGGACATGATCCTGGCGAGATGACCGATTAATTCAATGGGAAACATCAAAGGGATCAACCACCATACCGGCCCGCAAAAATGTTTAATATACTTGACACCGTGGAACTTTATTCCAATGCCGTGGGTGACAACAAATGTACACAGGGCTAAGGCAAGGGTGGTATTGAGATTGGCAGTGGGCGAAAAGAAGCCCGGTATAAGGCCGATCAGGTTGGAAACGAGAATAAAAAGGAAGATGGTGGCAATATAGGGAAAAAAGAACCTTCCCTCAGGCCCGGAAATTTCCACCATGAAGGTCTCAAGGCCGTCAATCAGGACCTCAAAGAAGTTCTGCCCTTTTTCAGGCACGAGGTTGATTTTTTTTGCAAGGAAAAAGGCGCTCGCAATAAGAATTAGCATAACTAACCATGTGTAGGTTATATGCGAATAGGACCCCGCATGCTCGACTCCCATGGCCGACAGGATTGCATCAATAAAGAAAATAGGGTGCTCCATGACTTATATTGCCTCCCGTGATGATGTTTTCCAGGCTGTGCGAATCCCAAAATTAAGGATGCTGAATACTACTATCGATAGTCCGATAGCCAAACCTATGGGATTGACCCAGCCGCTGGTGATAAGGATATAAATAATCAGGCCCATAATGGCAAGTCTAAAAAAATATTTTGCGACGATAGAGCTCTTTTTTCCCCCCATTGCCCCCTGATCAGAGAAAGCGTAGCGGATGGTGTGCTGGAGCACACTGAAATTGGCGATTATGATAAGACCGCCCAATATGACGCCGAGGGTAAAAGTGGCACTCATAAATACAGAGCTCAATGAACCTAAGATCAAAAGAAAGATCCAGTTAGTCGTTGTGATTTGCCTTAGCAGTTTTTCCCTGTCTGTCACAGATCTTTTGCCTTTTTGTATAAAATATAAAGATTTCTGAATGCGGCAGCGATGCCGAATCCAAAAAAGAGGAAAAATAACCAGGGTTTAGTCCCGAGCCACTGGTCGAGGTAGTAGCCGATCAAGGCCCCTAACGCGATGGAGAAGGCCATAGTCATGCCGATTGTACTGACATATCCTAAGTCCTTGATGGTTTTTTTCAGGTCTTTGTCCATTCAAATTAGTTTCCATTCATAAATGGCCCTTTTCCGCAATCTCGGCGTCAAACTGCAGGTTTCCTTGTGCGGCGTACTGACGTACGCCTCCGCTCAAACCCTTGTTTTTCTTAAGCTTGCGCAAAATTGCTCATTTCTGAATTGGAAACTCACAGTGCCCACAGCTACGTTATTGGATGGACACAATTTAGTTTCAGCAGCAATCGCCTTGACTTCTCAATAAAAACCCCGTGTCGTTCCTATCACAGGTTTTCCGGCAAAGTCAACAGGTTTTTGCCCGGTAAAAGCAGTTATTCCAGCATATTCCTGAAGGCCTTTGAGGCGCACCGAATGGTCTTTTCTATCATTTCATTTGTGTGGGCTGCGGACAGGAAACTGGCTTCAAAAGGGGATGGGGCCAAATATATGCCCTGTTCAAGCATGCGTCTGTAATATTTTTTAAAGAGATCCTGGTTACTCTCTTTGGCATCGGCAAAGTTCGAGACCGGTTTGGCCGTAAAAAAGAGGGTGCCCATTGATCCCACACGGTTTATAACTACCTGGATACCGGCGTCTCCTGCCGCGTTTCTAAGCCCTGAAAAGAGGGTATCACTTTTTTCCTCAAGTTCCGTGTAGAGATTCCCCTGTTTGAGGATTTCGAGTGTGGCAATTCCGGCTGCCATTGCGAGAGGGTTTCCTGAAAGGGTGCCGGCCTGGTATATTTCCCCCTCGGGAGCCATGCACATCATGATTTCTTTTTTCCCCCCGTACGCCCCGACCGGCAGACCTCCTCCTATGATCTTTCCAAGACAGGTGAGATCAGGCAGCATACCGTAGACTTCCTGCGCCCCACCCGGGGCGACCCTGAAACCACTGATTACCTCATCAAAAATGAGAAGGGCGCCGCGCGCTCGGGTAACTTCCCTGAGTTCTCTCAAGAAAGGTTTATCAGGCATGACTATGCCCATGTTGCCGGGGATCGGCTCAAGAATAATACAGGCGATCTCCGGACCGTACTTATCAAAGGCCTGATTCACTGCTTCTTTGTCATTAAAGGGGATTGAAATGGTATGTCTGGCCAAGTCGTCCGGAACTCCAGGACTGCCGGGGATGCCGAGTGTGGCCACTCCTGAGCCTGCTGATACAAGGAGACTGTCGGCATGGCCATGATAACAGCCATCGAACTTGATAAGTTTTTTTCTGCCCGTGTATCCCCTGGCAAGACGGATGGCGCTCATGGTAGCCTCGGTACCGGAATTTACCATTCGGACCATCTCCATAGATGGCACCATGTCAACAATGGTCTCTGCCATTGTCACTTCCAGTTCTGTTGGCGCACCGTAACTTGTCCCCATTGCAATCCTTTTTTCAATTGCGGCGACTACCGTTGGATGGGCATGGCCCAATATCATAGGTCCCCACGAGCCCACATAGTCTATATACTCATTTTCGTCCACATCCCGGATCAGGGCTCCATTTGCTCCGGTAATAAAGGGCGGGTTCATGCCAACCGACTTTCCTGCCCTTACCGGGCTGTTCACGCCGCCGGGGATGTATCTTTGAGCTTTTTCAAAAAGGATTTCAGATTGTTTTCCCATGACTTTTCTCCGAAAAATATTTCATGCTTGTTTTTTTGAACTCCTTTTCGCTGAAAAGGAGCTGATAGTCCTTGAGATCTGTCGACTGTGAGAGCCGGTCTGCGATCCGATAACATTCTTCCCTGTTGCTTCCATGAATCATGGTATAGAGGTTATAGGGCCAGTCACCCCGGGGCGCCCTGTGATAACAATGGGAAACCTCTCGAAATCGGGCAAAGGTCTTCCCTATTTGATCTATGCGGTTTTCCGGCGCTAACCAGGCGACCATGGCATTTGAATTAAACCCTGCCTCCTGGTGACGTAAAGTGGCCCCGAATCGCCGGATAATACCCTGTTCTTTGAGACTTTTTATCCTATCTATGAACTCATCCTCGTTCATCCCGCTTTTCTTAGCCAAGAGGGCAAACGGACGCGGGTCTAAAGGAAGATCCCCCTGGATAAGACTGATAACTTTTTTATCCTGTTCATCGATCATATATTTGTATTACCCCTACTAAGGGCTCACTTTAGTTACTTCATTCAGTGTGGGAATATCGAATAGCATATGGATTGTCAAGCGGGATCTTCGACAGGGTTCAATGTCCCATTCTTGTTTCCGGACTGCATTTGGAATGGGTATTTACGAGAAAAACGTCAGCTTTGTCAGGCCTACTCCAAAATTTGGTGCTAAACTGCAATGCTTTGGCCTTTGGGGATTTTTGTCTTCCGGGCGCATATCTTCCTATTTTAGTGGGAATTAGCAGATGAAGAACGAAGCAGAGGTGAAAATCAGAAAAAGAGCAATTTTTCAGACACGCAATGGGTTAGGACTACCAAACG
>JACKQG010007145.1_pt1 | contig 11402 bp, 15 predicted proteins | sample 8237621 | NCBI WGS metagenome assembly JACKQG01 (sample SAMN15677084, study PRJNA649215) | marine metagenome | biome: marine; feature: Black Sea; material: saline water; isolation source: suspended particulate matter (SPM) from the Black Sea western gyre | collected 2013-06-09/2013-06-10 | depth... | reverse complement strand
TGTTGCCAGTCTCATACAGGGAGAAACCGGAACTGGAAAAGAACTGATTGCACAAGTGATCCACGATAATAGCGAAAGAAAAAATGAAAACGTTGTAAAAGTTAATTGCCCTGCAATACCCCGGGAATTATTTGAGAGTGAATTTTTTGGTCATATTCGAGGTTCTTTCAGCGGGGCGGTCAGCGACCGTGTCGGAAGATTCCAGTTGGCTCACCAAGGAACCCTGTTTCTGGACGAAATCACAGAAATTCCTCTGGATCTCCAAAGTAAACTGCTACGCGTTTTGCAGGGGGGGCAGTTTGAGAGGGTGGGAGAAAGTAAAACCTGTGTCATCGATGTCCGGGTAATCTCGGCAACCAACCGAAACCTAAAAAAAGAGGTTGAAGCCGGACGTTTCCGTGAAGATCTTTATTACCGGCTGAATGTTTTCAATTTAAATATACCTCCACTAAGAGAGAGATTAGTGGATATCGATCTTCTGTTTGATTTCTACCTGAAGGTTTTTTGCGGAAAATATGGTATCCCTGTAATCTCACCTTCTCCCGAGGAACGGACCAAATTAAAAAGTTACCCCTGGCCGGGAAACGTGAGAGAACTGAAAAATATGTTGGAGCGCGCAGTGATTCTATGCCGGAAAACCCCTCTCAACTTCAGTCAGGTCCTGGATGATCTCCTGAATTCCATAGAGACTGAGTATTCCCAGTTCACAGAACCAGAAAGAATCGTTATCACAAAAGAAAGCGCCCTTCAGGATTTAAACAAGGAGAATATTCTGAAAGCCCTCAATGCCACCAACTGGAAAATTTCAGGGGACCGTAGTGCAGCTAAATTGCTGGGAGTGAAAGAAAACACCTTGTGGAAACGGATCAATAAGCTAGGATTGAAAAAATCAAAATAAGTCAATTAATAAATCAACGGATTTAAACCACTCCTTTTCGATCCAATCTATTCAGAGTGAGGTTCTTGAAGAATGGGAGGGTCGAGAAACTAAACCCTTATTGTTCTAATAAATCCTCCCCGAAAATTTCTTCGGGTGTTTTACCTTTCCATTTTAATAAAATTTTCTCGTCGACGCCGAAGGAACTGGCCATTTCCTTCAACACAGCTTCCTGGTCTTTTTGCCCCTTGGCGGGCGACGCTTCAAGACGAGCCTTTAAAATCGCGTAACGTTTTTTAAATATTTTCTTTTGTAAACGTTTTCTCATTCGTGTTTAGCTTCTCAAATTAATTTTTAAAGACACAAACTGCCCAAACTTGAACTACTCAAGAAGGAATATAGCATAACAGAATCAACAAATAGGTATTGAACTGACCATTTGCTTCTGGGAAGAACAGCTACTGAACCTGGAGACGCTGCGCCTCAGCCTCGATCTGCAACCACGCATCCACCAGTTGTGCTGTCCAGTTGGCGGCTTCCGCCGCTGTCCGAATTTGGTCCTGGCGGATTTCGATCATAACACTGGGCAAGCCACGCCCCTCCCCATGCAACGGAATCGTGTAGTCGATAGTGTCTTCGATTGCGTAGGGCTGATTGTCACCTACCTCACCATCCACACTCCCAGCGAGTGCCTTGAGCATGAGCATGGCAAGCCGCCGGTCATGTCCATAACATACACCGATTGGCCAAGGTCGACGCAGTCCATCCAGAACCGGTGTAAAGCTGTGAATGCTGAGCAACAGTGTGTTTAGTTGCGAACGGTCATCAAGGAGTTTGCTAATGGCAAGATGGTAAGGTTCAAACAGTTCTCTGCGGCGGCTGGCTCTTTGTTCCTGACTCAGCCCCTGATTACCCGGGATTGAAACCCCCGCACTTTGTTCCGCAATAGATTTCGTGTTTAAGGGTGACCGATTACAGTCGATAACCAGACGCGAATAGCTACTCAACACCAGCGGTGCATCGAGACAGGACGAAAGTCCACGTGCTACCACTGCTGCACCCGGGTCCCAGGCAATATGCTCTGCCAACTGTTTCGGTTTCAGGCCTAGATTATTAAGCCGGCGTGGAACGAGGTTGGAAGCGTGATCGCAGAGAAGGACAGTATTGCTACTCCCCTCCGCATTTATGATCTCAACCGCAGGAGGCTCTTCAGGATTCAGCAGTAACGATGACGCATTAGTGTCATTGGAACTTGTCACCTCGAATCACTTCGGGCTGGCTGACTATTTTGAATTTCCCACTTTAGCATTAGTTTTGTTCCATCACCTCATCTGCACGAACCAGAAAACTCTTGAGCAGATTTTCGCCAAAGGTGTTGCTGATGGAGACATCAGCCGCATCACGACCGCGGGCAATCAGCACACGACCTATACGACTCGCATTATTCCGGGGATCAAAAATGTACCAGCGTCCCCCAAGGTAGGCCTCAAACCAGGCCGCAAAATCCATCATCCCATGAGGGGGAGGAATTGCGACGTCGCTCAAGTAGCCTGTGCAGTAACGTGCTGGAATATTCATGGAGCGGCAGAATGCAATGGCAAGATGAGCGTAATCACGACAAACACCCGATCGCTCATTGAACGCTTCCCAGGCCGTCCTCGTAGAGCGGGCGTGTTCATAACCAAAGACAATATGTTGATTAACGAAATCGCAGATAGCCTGGACGCGTCCCCATCCGCTGGGGGAGCTTTGGAACAGATCCCAGGCCACCTCGGACAGCAGGTCGGTTTCGCAATACCGGCTTCCCAAGAGGAATACAAGAGTCTCCTCGGGAAGTTCTTGCACCAAGTGTTTATACGCCGCGGGGGCAACCTCCTCCAGTTCGCCGCTATCGTTTATGAGTGCATCGGTGGAGATTCGGATGTCACCCTGTGGGGCAACGATTCGGCTACACCAGTTGCCGAAACCATCGCGATAGGCACTAATCGGTGTGGCCGGGCTGGTGATAATGTGGTCTGCAATAACCATATCTGATGCGCGGGAATAATGGACGTTCAGCGTCAAAATCATCGGTGTTGGCTTTGGGCAGGTGTAAACTAATTCATATCCGATCCGAAGCTGCATTTTGGTCTCTTGATAGATGCACGGTAATGTAACCGTAATGGGGCTTGTTAATCACGGCGGGGGATAGTTTGCAAGCAAAGCGGTGATAGTTTGCAAGCAAAGCAATGATGTCACCGGTCCGGGTATTCATAGCACCCTTGACCAGATCCTCTAACTATACCAGATACAGTTTTTATAAGTCATAATTGTGCTTTGCATCTGGATAGTGTCCGTAGTTGGCGGTCTATACCCCAAACTTGTATTCCGAGTTCGAACTGGATTTATCCGCTTTGGATAAGACCGGGTGAAAATTATTTTCAGCGCGAGCTCTTCTTATTTATCAGGATCGACCGGCTTGCTGCAACGCGGCGATGCGTTGTTCGAGTGGAGGGTGGCTGGCGAATAGGGCCTGCACTTTGCCGGCGTTGAAAGCGAGGGCAGCCATCTCTTCCGGTAATTTTGGGTTGTCGTGAGAGGCCTTGAGTCGCTCCAGAGCATTGATCATATTTTCTCGGCCTGCGATTGCCGCTCCGCCTTTATCGGCGCGGAACTCTCTCCTTCTTGAGAACCACATAACGATCATCATGGCGAGAACACTGAACACCATCTGGGCTACCATCGACACAATCCAAAACGCCGGACCATGACCGCGTTCGACCTTGAACACCAGACGATCGACTAAAAAGCCCACGACACGAGAAATAAAAATGACAAAGGTATTGACCACTCCCTGAATCAGGGCAAGCGTCACCATATCGCCATTGGCGACGTGGCTGATCTCGTGACCCAACACGGCTTCGACTTCTTCGCGGCTCATGTTTTCATACAGTCCGGTGCTGATGGCAACCAGGGCATCATTCTTATTCCATCCGGTTGCGAAGGCATTGGGTGAAGGACTTTCAAAGATGCCCACTTCAGGTTTTTCTATTCCCGCCCAATTAGCCTGACGGCCCACGGTGGAGACCAGCCATCGTTCCATTTCGTTACTGGGCTCAGTGATCACCCGTACGCGCATGGCGGCTTTCGCCATTGTTTTGGAAAGAAGAAGCGATATAAAAGAACCCGCAAACCCAAACAGCGAGGAATATATGATTAGAGCGGTGATATTGAGGTCGATGCCGTTTTGCTGGAGCAGACCTTCAAATCCCAACAGACGAAACGTCAGGCTGATGAGAAATATAACGGCAATATTAGTCCCCAAAAATAAAGCGATGCGAAGCATTGTTTCTCCTTACTCAAATAAAAAAATTCTATCCTATTATTTTTTGCCCTTCAATCGGGCCGATCACCCGCTTTCATACACCAAAAACTGATGTAAAATAAATAAGATTCCTGTCTGAATTGTCAAGGAGACAAAGTATGAAAAAAATTCGGCAAGGTTTTCACAACTGGCTATTTTATAAAGTTTAGGCGGTTAGTGCTTCTCGGATAGAAGCTTTCTTCATGCGAAAAGAGGAAATATGGGAGGGGGCATGTCATTTTGTCACAAGCCAAACGGCGTGGATAATACCGGGAATAAAAAAGAAGAGGGTTAATATCAAGTTGAGAATAAAAGCTTTCCCAATTCCCTTTTTTAGAAAAACAGCCAAGGGAGGCAGGAGCACGGCGGCAACAATGATGATTAATTTATTATCCATTAGAGTCCTTTTTGTGAATTTAAATGGGTTGACGACTTAGCAAATTCCCTTTTGTTTTGAAACTTAGCAGTAGTATATCTTGGAGGCTAGTTATAAAAATGTCAAGTTTCGACACGTTTCCCAGGGGTGCCGAGTTGGCTTTATGATCCCAGATAAGGGTCTATATTAAATCTTTATATTACTTTTACCAGACAGTAAAATCTTCATCATAAAAGTACTTCTATTTTTTTAAACTTAGGTCATTGGAGAACAACATGGGCGATATATTCAATCCAGATATTTTATTTCAAACTGCAGTCCCTCTTTTCATGTCTTACCTGCCTTTGGTAGCTTTGGCAATAATCACTTATATCATTGGTTCCAGTCTTATAAAATGGGCGATCAATTTGCTTTCTACCCAGTGTAAAAAAATCGGCATGGAACCTTCTCTACAAGGTTTTATTGCCAGCGTAGGAACCGTATCACTAAAGGTATTATTGGTTATTTCGGTCGTGGGAATTCTGGGAGTAGAAACAACCTCTTTTATTGCCATATTGGGGGCAGCGGGTTTAGCGATCGGACTTGCCTTCCAGAATAGCTTGGGCAATTTTGCGGGAAGTTTTCTAATCCTTGCTTTCAAGCCATTTAAAACGGGAGACCTAGTCGAACTTGATGGACGCCTTGGAGTGGTACAGGAGATTCAAATGTTCTGCACCAGAATCACAACACCGGATAACAAAACCGTCATCCTTCCAAATGGTCCGGTCGCTAACGGGACCATAGTCAACCTTTCGCACGAAGCCATCAAAAGGATCGATTTGACTTTTGGCATTGGCTACAGCGACAACATTGATGAAGCAAAGAAAGCCTTACAACGAGTGATCGATGCTGACTCAAGAGTTCTCAAAGAACCCGGATCAACAGTAGCTGTATCATCATTGGGGGACAGCTCGGTAAACTTTGTTTTCCGTGTCTGGGTGAAAACTGAAGAGTATTGGGATGTTTATTTTTCCATGATAGAGCAGGTAAAACTTGAGTTAGATAAAAATAAAATATCCATTCCGTTTCCTCAACGCGATGTGCATTTATTTCAGATGTCTTAAGGAGCTGTGACTTACTTTAGTTAAAGGATTTTTTCTCTTTAACTCAAAAAGTTCTATAAAAATTTCTCAGGTTCTATAAATTCTTTATCGAGTGCAGTTGCCACCGCCGGATGGGTAATGGAGCCGAGGCAGACATTGAGTCCGCCTCGCAACGCCAGGTCGTTGGACATGGCTTTTTTATAACCCTCGTTGGCTAGTTTCAAAGCGTAGGGAAATGTCGCGTTGGTGAGTGCAAATGTAGAAGTGCGCGCCAATGCACCGGGCATATTGGCAACGCAATAATGCACCACCCCTTCGACCTCAAAAATCGGGTCGCTATGCGTGGTCGGGCGCGAGGTTTCGAGCATGCCGCCCTGATCGATCCCCACATCGACAATCACGGACCCCGGCTGCATTTCTTTCAACATAGCGCGGGTGATGAGTCGGGGCGCGCGCGCACCGGGAATGAGCACCGCACCGATGACGAGATCGGCCGTGCGCAGGGATTCTATTAAATTAACTTTATTCGACATCAGGGTTTTCAGACGGCTTCCATGAATATCATCAAGATAGCGCAGTCGCGGCAGATTGACATCGAGCAGGGTTACGGATGCACCGGTTCCTATTGCCATTTTTGCGGCGTTGGCACCCACGATACCTCCCCCCACGATGACCACATGTCCGGGATCGACACCGGGCACACCTCCCAGCAAAATGCCGCGTCCGCCATTTTCACGTTCCAGATATTTTGAGCCTTCGTGTATCGACATCCTTCCTGCCACTTCACTCATGGGAATGAGTAGCGGCAGGGATTTATCTGCCAACTGCACGGTTTCGTAAGCGATGCCCACAATTTTTCTGTCGAGCAGCGCTTGAGTCAATTCCGGTGCCGGGGCAAGGTGCAGATAGGTGTATAGGATTTGTCCTTCACGCAGCAGCGGATATTCTTCGGCAATCGGCTCTTTGACTTTCACGATCATTTCAGCCTGGGCAAACAGCTCGTCTCTGGAAAGAATTTCCGCTCCTTGATCGATATAGTCCTGATCGAGAATGCCACTCCCCTCCCCTGCCTTGTTTTCTACCAGTACCTTATGTCCACTCTCCACGAGATCGTGCACCCCTGCAGGGGTCATGGAGACTCTATATTCATCTGTTTTGATTTCTTTGGGAATTCCTACAATCATTTCAACCTCCCAACAATATTTGAGTTTATCTACCCATTATAAACGAATCCCGCATTTGATCTTTTAAATAAAATCCATTACAGTGGCCCTTCAAAAACAATAATATTTGGGATGTTCCTGCATGGAAGACGTAAGCTTTGAACAAACGATAGCGGCAAATCTCGTCGATGACGGCAAGCTGTTAGACCTCGAAGACAAAAATATCGGCATCGAAGAGTTACGCCTTTTGGCAGCAAGCGAGGACTTAACCGGTGTGGAACAACTTTATCTGAGCCAGAACCAGCTTTGTGGAGAAGCCATAGAAGTTCTCTGTCAGGTAAAATGTTTGCCGAGGCTGAGGTCGCTCTATCTCAATCACAATATCATTGGCGATGAAGAGGCGAAATCCCTTGCCGGTGCCGACCTGTTGAAAAGCCTTAAATGCATCATGTTGGAGGCAAACAATATTGGTCCGGCAGGTGCGACTGCTTTAGCCGAGTCTCCTAATTTGAAAAATCTGGAAATTATTTTTCTCGATTCGAATCCTATCGGACCCGAAGGTGCACGTGCCATTGCCGCATCAGAGCAATGGCCGAGTTTGAAGGCCCTGCATCTGGACAGTACCGGAATCGGTGATGAGGGCATTGAAGCACTTGCCCAAAGTAAATATCTGACGGATCTGGAAAAGCTGTATTTATGCTCCAACAAAATGGGCAATGCCGGTGCGATTGCCATCGCCAACTCACCTTATTTGAAGAACCTGACTGCTTTGAGCATATGGCGGAACGAAATCCGAGATAAAGGGGGGCAAGCCATCGCAGATTCGCAAACTTTCTTGAATCTCGACCGGCTTTATATGAGTCTTAATTATATAGAACGTCCCATTCGAAAAGTGATTCGGGGTTCTGAGCTGGCAAAACGTTTGACCACCCTGGTAATGGACTGACCTGTTATGACAGAAGAAAACAAAGACGATTACGAATACAGCCACTCAAAATTCTTCAATATTTTTTTTCACGTCGGAGTGATTTTTAACGTCATCCTGGTCATCTGGATGGTCCTTGTCTTCACAGAAATCATCTAGGTAAAATAAAGTCGTTGGTGGCGGATGGTCAGTCGATGATCATACTGGAAGGAGAAGCGGCTTTCACAAGAAGGTCGGAGTTTTTCCATTGCAGGCGTTTTTTAGAAATCAGGTAATCGCCAGCGGCATTTCTAAATCGACGCCATTCCCGCCCCATATAAACTTCATTAGGTCGAAAGCTCGATTTGTAGGTCAATGAAGCATTCTCAGCAATATAGTAGCCGAGATAAAAATATTTCATTCCATACTGGCTCGCATACTCCAATTGCTTTAACACGCTGTAGGTGCCGAGACTCATCCTATTATTTGGCACCTCGTAAAAAGTATAGATCGCCGAAAATGATTTTGAAGTTTTATCCCCCAAAGCTACGCCAATGAGTTTTCCATCCAGATAATATTCAAACTCGATACCGAAGGGAGTATTGACATAAAATGACATGCGAAAGTTTTGTTCGTCTTCTACATCGTCCTGTAAAGAATTAAATCTTTCTTTATGCTTCAGGTAAAGTTTGAATTTTTCTTCCGTATAGACAGGATCACCGATTTTCATTTTGACATCTTTACAGGAGGTCAACGCGCGCTTCTGGTTTCGTGTCATTCTAAATTCGTTGATACGTACGCGGATAGGAATACACAGATAGCAATTTTGACAACGGGGACGAAAATAATAGTCACCGAAATGTCGCATGCCATGTGCCAACAGATATTCAAATTCCGTTTCCGATACATCTTCCAGTAGATACTCTTCAAAAAGTGACTGACGGTCTTGAAAATAACCACACTGAAAGGATCGGGAATCTATAAAATGCGCTAACATATTCACCAGGCCCAGAATTGAGGGCATAAAAAGTGGAAAACGGGTTTAATCAATATCTATTCTATAATATATTGACGCCTGATTACAAAGGAGTAGTGGCATTTCACGAAACTGGCAAATTATTAGGAACATTCCTTGAAAATTTCTATCATCGTACCCACCTTCAATGAGGCGCGTTGTTTGAGTGAAACCTTGGCGCAAATACAACAGCTTTCGCCTCATGAGCTTATAGTGAGCGATGGCGGCAGCGATGACAACACCTTCGAAATTGCCGCTAAATTTACTCCACATTTAGTCAAGGGTCCTGCCGGGCGAGCACTTCAGATGAACGCAGGGGCTCGGATCGCTACCGGTGATCTGTTCCTTTTCCTTCACGCAGACAGTCGTATCGAACCTGCCAGCTACCAGAAAATGTTGAACTCCATGAAAAATGCCGAAGAAATTGGCGGTGCCTTTTCCCTTCTGATTGATTCCGACAGATGGGCGTTGCAGGTGATCAATCGATTTGCCAACTTACGTTCAAAATATCTGGGGAGAGCTTATGGTGATCAGGGTTTCTTCGTAAAAAAACACGTCTTCCAGCAAATGAACGGATTTACAGAGTTCCCTATTTGCGAAGATCTGGACTTCTACAAAAGGCTTAAAAAACGGGGTCCGGTAATTCTACTCAAGGAAAAAGTTCTCACTTCCCCTCGCAGATGGATAAATGAAGGTATCTGGTTCACAACATTCAGGAATATTCTCATAGCAACCCTGTTTGAATTAGGGTTCCCACCTCGCATTCTGACAAAATGGTACCAAGTCATCCGCTAGTGGCCTAGCGGCCACGGGCAATGTGTCAAACCTTAATCTGCAATAATTGACAATACTGCCTCTAAATACAATTGATAATGGAGAAAGGGAAATTTTTCTAGAAACTAAGCACTTAATTTTTTAAGGAAACCGGGCAAACTGCCTCCCGCGTTAGAGGGGATTGGCGGTTGCATCGAGGCGTAGCAGTCCATATAATTAGTATTAAACTATACAAAATAACCAACAAGGTTCATTGTAAAAAATGGCTAAAAAGAATTCAGGTCCCAAGCATTCAAATATAAACAAAAAACGTATCTCTACGATAGCCATGGCGATTTTTGTCTGCGTGGTAGTTGCAGGGGTTTATGTAGGCACAAAACCTTCGGTAAAAGTTCAGCCGGTAGCACCGGCAACTGGTTTTTTAATTGAAACTCGCCCTATCTTGACCGATGCAGTTTTTACAGGACGGGTTGCGGAAGCTTATCGAATTGCGGCTGAGATACCCAAGGTATTAGACAGTTTATTTTGCTATTGCTATTGCAAAAAAAATCACAATCACAAAACTTTATTGACGTGCTACACCAACAAGCATGGCTCGAAATGTGATATTTGTTTAAACGAAGTGTTCTACGCTTATGATTTATACAATCAGGGTAAAACCCTGGACGAAATTGTTGTGGCCGTAGACAAGAAATTCTATCGCCCTTATCGCCGGGCTTAAACCGTAATCTCTTTGAATCAATTCTAAAATGGAAAACGTATCTCAAGACAAACCCATTAGCATCTACATCCCTTATACCTTTCTGGTAGCAGCACTTCTTTCAGTGTTTGTTGTGTCGCTGAACAAGGTGGAGTTAAAACCCTTCGAGACAGAATATCCTGCAGAGGCTTTTATATCTCCCGACTTTGAACTACCGACCCTGGCAGGTGGTAAAGTAAAACTTTCGGACTATCGCGGCAAAGTGGTATTTATAAATTTTTGGGCGACTTGGTGCGGCACCTGCGAAGTTGAAATGCCTTCCATGGAAAAGTTGTATCGTAAATTCAAGGATCATGGATTCGAAATGCTCACCATTAGTGTCGACAAAGATCAGACCTTGATCGAACCTTTTATGAAAAAATTCAATCTAACTTTTCCCGTGTTGCTAGACCCGGAAAGTGTCGTCGCAAAAAAAATTTATAAAACCACGGGTGTACCCGAAACGTTTATTGTAGCCCGTGACGGGCTTATCCGGCATAAAGCCATTGGTCCCAGAGATTGGGCCAATGATGAAACATTAGAAGCGTTCACACAATTGGTAATGGGACCATGAAACAATATCCCTTCTTGTTAGCAATTATTTTCCTTTTTACAGCTCAAATTGCCATGGCGCATGGGGGTCATAAAAAAGAACCAGCTCCCATCGCAGTGACAGAAGAACCGGCTGACTCCATGTACGTAACGGAAGAAAAGGAATCTGATCCTTTAGGGGGTTCAGATTTGTTCTCTCCCAGTGACCTTTTCATGCAAGGTGAAATCGCTCCTGCTGATCCCGTTGAAAAAACCGACATGAAAATGGAAGGCAGTCATAAGGAGAATGATGACCACAATATGCCTAAAGTGGAATCGGCAAAACATAAAGCCGTAGAAGCATCTAGTAAAGGCTATGGAACAGCAGTAGGTATTACCGTATTTGCAGGATTGATTTTTGCGGGACTGACTTTCCTAAGACCGGGGGAATGACAATATGTCCAACGGACTGACAAAAATCTTGGAAGACCGGCTGGGCATTCACTTACTTGAATACGATATCCCCGAACACGCAAACTCTATAAAATATTCTCATGACGGAAGAGCGACGGTCAGGTAAGGCGTGTAGGACTTGGGT
>JACKQG010007144.1_pt1 | contig 11402 bp, 5 predicted proteins | sample 8237621 | NCBI WGS metagenome assembly JACKQG01 (sample SAMN15677084, study PRJNA649215) | marine metagenome | biome: marine; feature: Black Sea; material: saline water; isolation source: suspended particulate matter (SPM) from the Black Sea western gyre | collected 2013-06-09/2013-06-10 | depth... | reverse complement strand
ATGCCTTCATCGGGCGCCCAAGCCAGCACTGCCTTGAGACCGTCGTACGAATCCATGTCCTTCTGAGCTGCCAGGCTGTTAAGCGTCTCGGCCGCCTGCAGGACACGCCAGCGGTGGGAGTCCTCGGGCTTCGCGCCGACCTTGTTGAGCAGAGTCTGGAGTCGCTTCTCGATATCCAAAAGCAACTGCGCCGCTGCTCTGGCCTGCTCGCCTAGCACCGCCCAGAGTTGGTCCTGAGCGCCCACCGACAGGTCGGCCACTGGTGCCTGTACGCCCCATGTGCGCGCCATCTGCTTGGTCTGGGTCCACTCGGGGAGTTGCATAATCTGACCCCGCTCCAGGGTGACTCCAGCCAGCCTCCCAAAATCCACCTGGGCCGGATCCACCGATTTGCCGTTGCGCAGTACTCGGTAGCCGAGACCCTTCACCAAGTACAGGATGAAGAGGTCACACAGGTCGCGGTTGAGGCCAAAGGCCCGCTCCAGGCCCTCGCGTACGTCGTCGGCCTTGACCTGGCGCCCTGGTGTCAGTTCCTCCAGCTTGCGCAGGTACTTGGACGTCTTGGCCAGTGCCCAGGCGGTGGCTCCCTTGCCGGCCATCTCCAACGGCTCGCCCAGCCGCTCCAAGAGGTCGTCCAGATCCACGCCCCGCTTCACCGTGGCACCCGGTTGAGAGGCAGGGACGAGGAATTCCAACAGCAGTCGCCGCAAGGAGCGCTGATCCACCTCGCCCTTGAAGCGGGGATGATGGGGATGTAGCCGATCCAGGGCTGCATCTGCGATGTGGTCTAACCCCTCGCGGGCCGTCTTCACGTCCAGGTTGACGGTGATGGATGGGTCCAAGAAGAGGACCTCGCCCTCTCGCAGGTAACAGGCCTCAAGCCGGCCCAGCAGAGTCTTCTCCTTCGCCTGTTTGAAGCCGGGGATCTTGCTCTCTACGGCTTCTCTAGCTGAGCGGCTCAGGTCTTTGCCCAGATAGTAGTCAGGGTTGTCCTCTAGCTCACGGATCTTGGCATACTCCTCCAGGTCCTTCAGGTCCTCATCGCTGAGATGACCTGGCAACCAGAAGCCGACGGGGAGCGGTCCCCTGGCCTTGCGCCCTCGCTCAATAGCGGCGCGGTCCTCTGTTGGTCCATGACCAGGTTCGTCCCAGGGATAGTCTACGAAAACAGTATACTCACCGTTGAGGGTCATTTGTGCTGTGCTCATGTCTCGCGCGTTGGCGAAAGTCACACGGCCAACATGCCGGGTACCCCGCCAGAGACGGTCGTAGCCCTGTAGCTCGCCATCCTTGATGGCGCGACTCAATAGCCCCGGCCTTTGCATCAGCTTCGCAAAAGAATCGAGCCGAGACCTGTCCGTAACCGGAACCTTCTTGAGAATGGAGCGGATATCCGGCGCCGCCTCAACAGAGATGGTGACAGTGCTCTTGGCCGGATCCGCCTCGTTCTCGCCAAAGACCACTACGTCGCAGCGGTTAGCCAGTCGTTTCAACATGTCGCCGATCTGCTTGTACGTGCCCAGATCAGTCATGCCCCGCAGATCGGTGTAGTTCAGATGCAGGACGCGCTCGGCCGTGATTTGGTCGCGCATGGTCCTGGAGAGCTGGCACAGGAGCACCGTCTTGACTACTGCCTTCAGTTTATCGGCAGGCATCAGGGGGCGCGCAGCGCTGTTTCCGTTCCGGGCCGGCGGCGCGTCGGCGGGATAGATCTCCTGGATCACGGGCTGGATGCGCTCGTAATAGGTCCGGCGCACCGCCTCCAGTTCGGGGTTCACCGCTCCACCCACCAGCCCTTCTTCCAAGAAAATCACATCGAACAGCGCCGCGTAAGGCACAAAGCGCCCAATGGGTAGATCAGGATACCGCTCGATGAGAAGCTCGTAAAGCAGGCGGATGCCGGCCCGCTCCTTGCTCAAACGGTTGCTGACGTCTATCAGGGTGCGGATGAGGGCAGGATGGAAAGGGTAGACGCGGTGGAAGTCTTCCGAGGTGAAGTCCTGCATCAACGTCTGCTGCACGTGGGGGCTCAGCATCCCGATGGCCTGATCCACCGCTCGTTCCAGGACCCTTTCCTTTCCAGGCCTGCGCTTGAGCACCCGCTCCTGGGTGATGGGAATCAGCTCTACATCGGCCAACTCCGTGGTGCGGGGGAAACGATCCTTTTGCCAATCCAGATGATCGAAGATGTGCTTCTGGCTGGTGTTCTCCGGCACCGTATCCTGAATATCGCGCTGCTTGGCCACCACGATCCACAGAGGTACTGCCTGGTCGGCGCGGTGCGCGGGATCAATGATGCTCCCCAGGTCGTTCAGGTCTTGGATCCACTCTCGGCCGCTCTTGCCCGAGAGGTAGAGGATCAACTCATCCACGAAGAAGACCACGGCGGCATAATCAAGAGATTGGGCATGTCGGGTGAGCTTGAGCATACCGTCCATGAAACTGTCTGGGTAGAGATGGCGCCTTTCTGCCTCGGCCAGCTCCCCTCGCCAGGCCAGGATCTCCGCCGCCAAGTCGTCGAGTTGCTCCTGGTCACCCTGAAGCTTGCGGTCGAAGGTCCTTCGGGACTTGATCCGGCTCTCCTCGAAGAAGCGCTGATACACGACGTCGCCGAACTTCTCCGCTTCGGACCGGAGGCGTTCGATCACCTTATGGGCATCGCTGAACTCGCAGGGGGGCTTGCCCAGGCGCTGCAATCGCTCATTGGCCGCCTTGTACATGGCCTGCTGGAAGGTCTCCTGGCCTAGCATGTAGACGGGGATCACCATGACCGGGTGGCTGCCCAGCCAGTCGCCGAACTCAGTGCGAATCTCCTGGATAACGGGATGATCTTTCTGCCAGATGGCTGGATGGCTTTGCAGGACAAGGCCCAAGGTGGCCATGAAGTGGGACTTGCCGCTGCCGAAGGAACCGTGGACGAAGTGACCTCGGCCGCCCTCATGCCATTCTACGGAGCGGTGGAGTCGCCGCGCGAAGCCTTCCAACTCCTGGGCGACCCGGGGTGTGATCACGTAATCCCGCACGTTCTCCGCCAGCACATCGGGGTCGTCGAATTGGCGGATATTGACCACACATTCGGGGACTTCGTCGGGCAGATCCAGTACCTGGCGGACCAGTAGCTCTTCGGGCATAGCGTCTCCTCCTTGCCTCTCTAACGTGTATCTGCCGTGTCTGCTCTTTCGCCAATGCAATCTTCCAGCAACTTGAAGACGGGCTCCAGGCCGGCTATGCCGGCTGCGCGGATCATCTCCAGGTCATGGAGCGCGTCGCGGACGACGCCCGGCGCGGCGCAGATCTCCAGTGCTCGTTGATATTCCTCCAGCGCCGGGGCGAGTAACGCTTCCCGCTCGTCTTCCTCTGCCCAGCGCGGGTCGCAGACTGCCTGCCCTACCAGTGCTGCAGCGAGTATGTAACGTGGTTCGTACAAATCCGCCGTCTTGTGCAGCAAGGCCTGGCAGCGGGCAGCCGCGTCCGCGAAGGCCTCTCCAGCGGCCTCATCATGCTGATGCAGGAGCACAATCCCCAGCACTAGCGCCGCCTGGTAACTGGTCCGCGGCATGTCCAGGTCACGGGCTTGCTGGCAACGCTGGCTAGCTTCGTAGAGTTCTCTCTCAGCCAGCAGAGCGCTGCCCAGCCTCAGCGACTGATAGCTCTCTCCCCAACGGTCGCCTATCTCGTGGGAGATAGCCAGAGCCTCTTCGCAAAGACCGATGGCCTGCTCGACCTGCCCCAGGGCGCGGTAGGCATCACCCAGACGGCCGAACTGGGCGCCTTCCCGTCGGCGGTCGCCCATCCCACGGGCAATGGTCAGGGCTTGCTCATAGACTTCAATAGCCCGCTCGACCTGCCCCAGGGCGCAGTAGGCATCGCCCAGGTGGCCGAGCCAGATGCCTTCTCTCCGGCGGTCACTGATCTCGCGGGCGATGGTCAGGGAGTCTTCGAGGAGCTCAATGGCTCGCTCGACCTTCCCCAGGTCTTTGTAGTCACGACCCAGATTGCCGAGCTGGACACCTTCCTCCCGGCGGTCGCCGATCTCACGGGTGATGGCCAGTGCCTGTTCGTGGACTTCGATGGCCCGCTTGACCTGCCCCAGGTCACGGTAGGCAACGCCCAGACGGCCGAGCTGGCCGCCTTCCTCCCGGCGGTCGCCGGTTTCGCCGCCGATCTCGCGGGTGATGGCGAGCGCCTCTTCATAGAACTCAATGGCCCGTTCGATCTGCCCCAGGGCGCGGTAGGCTCGGCCCAGGCGGCCGAGCTGGATGCCTTCCTCCCGGCGGTCGCCGATTTCGCGGGTGATGGTCAGGGACTCTTCGAGGAGCTTAATGGCTCGCTCAATCTCCCCCAGGTCGCGGTAGGCGCTGCCTAGCCTCCCGAGATTGATGCCCTCTCTCCAGCGGTCGCTAATCTCGCGGGCGATAGCCAAGGCTTCTTGGTAGAGCTCGATGGCTCGCGCGACCTGTCCTAGGGAGTGGTAAGCGCAACCCAGGCGGCGCAGGTTGCCCGCCCGTGAGCTGGGGGCCGTCAGTCGCCCCAGGAGCTTCTCCCGCATCTCGACCAGCTGGGCATAGTGGCCCCACGGGAACAGGTAGTCATGGTCAATCAGCTCCAGCACCCGGCAGGCGCTATCGTAATCCCCAGCACGGACACGGTGCTCTAACTCGGCCAGTTGCGGAGCCAAGTCGTCTATCGTCTTCCACTCGCTTTCCGGCTTGCGAATGCCCATGTAGAAATCGGCGGCGCGTAGTTCCAGATTGCGCCGGTTGTAAGCGTCTGCCGCCTCGTTGTTGGGTAGTTTGCGATAAGCGTAGTCGCGGTCAAGGGGATGAAGGCTATACTCGCCAGTGACGCGGTTGGCACTCACGAAGTAGCCGCTGACCAGGCGGCGCAGGCCGGCCTGCACGTCCAGGCCCGGGAACCAGGGGTGCAGCAGGTAGGCAATGGCCGTCTCATCCATCGGTCGGTCAAAGGCGGCCAGGGCCTCCATTATCCGCCGTTGGTCCTCTCCCAGGCGGCGGTGGCCTTCAGCCACCAACTGTTCCACCACCTCCACCTCAAACACGGTTTCATTGGCCAACAGTTTGGGTAGGCTGGCCGTAGAGTCTTCGTGAAGGATACCGGCCAGAATCTCCAGAGCGCGCGGGATGCCCTGCGTGAGCCGGGCGGCGCGGCGCAGGTCGTCTTCGGGTGCGTCGCGCAGGCCAAGCCTCCCTTGCGGGTCCAGATCACACAGCAGGGCCACGGCGTCGTCTTCGGGCAGGCCCTCGCGCAGGGAGATACTGCGCGCGCCGGGCAGCGCGGAGGCGGCGAGCCGAACTTCCTCCCGCGAGGTAACGATCAGTCGCGCCCCGCCGGGCTGGGTCAGGCAACCTTCGACAAAGAGACGTAAGCCCTCCTCAGCGATAGCGCCATCTTCGGCCAGCGCGTCCTCCAGGTTGTCCAGCAGGATGAGGTACAGCTCATCCCGCATGGTCTCCAGCAGGTATTCGACTTTGGCAGCCAGGGGCGCGTCGCTGTCGGCCCAACAGGCCGCCAACTCGCCGGCGGCCGGCTCGCCCAGCATCCGCCCCACGTCGGCATAGATGCGCTCCAGCCCCAGGCCGGTGCTCCGAGCACTGAGGTAGAGGATACCATCTATGGGCATCTCTCTTTCCTCCTCAGGGACTGGCAATTTGCCCCGCTCCAGATCGGCCAGAACGCGGCTAGCGAGGGCCGTCTTGCCCATCCCGCCTCGCCCGACCACGCTGATCAGGCGCACGCTGGCGTCAGCCAGGTGCTCGCAAAGGGCTCGAATCTCACGGAGGCGGTCTTTGAAGGTGTGGGTTACATCCAACGGGCGGAGGTTGACCACGCGCTGGCGGTCACGCATCTCGCGGCGCTCCCTATCGACCTGGTCTCGCCTGGCCCGCAGGGATTCCATCTCGTCGTCCAATTGTGCCTGTGCCCACCTGGAGACGGACGCGGCAACCTGCCCTGCCAGTTCCTCAGAGCTCTTGAAGAATTGCAGGGTGTGAGCGGCCATGAGTTCTTGCCGCAGTGTCTTGATCTTTTGCCCTCTCTCCCCCTCTCCGGTCACCTCGTCCATGTGGTTACGGGGCCAGGGCACCCCCTCGTCCAACAGGAAGATTAGACGCGGTATGTCTTCCTCGCCTGCCTTACGGTACTCCAGTTCGGTGATGGACAGTTGCTCTGGGTTATCTTGGTCAGGGATGTGTCCGTAGCGCCAGGCGAAGATCCCGACGTATAGGTCACAAGAAGCCACGTCAGCCAGACATTTATCGAGCGGGCGTCTGTCGGTGGCGACGTAGTCCTCCATGGCGATGACGTCGTACCGCATCTTGCGCAAGATGTCATAGACCTGCTGGCGGTGCTCCACAAGGTCGCTGTAGGTTGAGGAGATGTAGATCTTGGTCATTCTTGATCAGTTGTCCTCTACTACTTCCAGCGCTGGTACAATTCCCGCGCCAACGAACTTGAAGGTGCCATGCACGCAGAGAGCGTCATCCAGTACCCTGCCGCCGGCGCAGATGACACACAATCCCCGGCTGGAGGCTGGTAGCAACTCAGCCGCCAGATCCACCTGGTAACGCACTACCAGGCTGCAATTCCCAATCACCGTGGGCCGCTCACGATCCAGGCGGTTGGCGATATCCTGTATCAAGGCCTCAGCCAACCGTCGACCTTCGCTCAAGTCGCCGGCCCGCTCGACTTCCACATGATAGTCCCAATCATCAGCTTCCATCCGGGCGATGAGTTCTCGGTCGAAGTCAACGTACTTGGCGTCGAGGGCCTGGGCCAATTCCTCGGCATCCCGGTGAGCGGTAGCAAGAGGCATAGCAACGAGGATCAGGTTGTACCGATCCGTGCGTTTGGCCCTGGCCTGCAATTGGGCAACCATTTCTGCCTGTGTCAACCGGCTACTCGCCATCTCGCCCCCGGGTGCTCTTACTTCGTTGTTAGCCTTCTGATAAGATAAACTGTGATAACGTTTCCACGGGATCCGGCCCCTTCAACGTCACCTGGGGCTGACTGCCAAAGTATTCACGGATCACCAATCCCCATCGCTCCCCCTGCTCCACCGCGAAGCGGGTGTAGGCCGCCTGCGTGCAAAAGCTGATCCGAGTCCAAGAATGCGCTACTACCCACTCCAGAGACCGCGATGTCCAACCGTGATCATGAAACTCGGCGGCCAGGCCAAACAGAAAAGCCCTGGGATCCGGCTCGGTGAAGCGAGCGTAGAAGCGCTTAGCGATGGCATTGCCCTCCACCCGCTCGGATTCCAAGACACCGAACTTGGTCAGGTGGGCAGTCAGGTGTCGTCGCGTCCGGGAGAAGGTCGTCTTCGTGTAAGATCGAAGTCTGCGCTCCAAGAAGGCGTTCCAGTCCTCAATCCTGATTTCCCAATCGCTACGCTGGGCCAGGGAGGAGTTGGCTACCTCTGCGCGAGGCAGCACCACTTCGGCCACCGCATCCCAGGCCAATGGGGTGCTGCGCAGATAATACACGTACAGCAACTCCCGCTTCAGGGTCGGCTCAACTTTCGGATCGACCATCACTCGCAAGAAAGGGGTAACCACAATCCGGTCATCATCAGTGGCCAGGAACTTGCGCAATGTGAGCCGTACCACCTCCTGGCGCCGAACCCGCGAGGTCTGGGGCAAGCGAGTCAACCCCTCTTCCTTGAAGGCGGACACGGAGCCCAACTCGTAGGCCAAGTTCAAGAGCATACAAGTCTGCTCAATGTCAATGCTCTTCGTCAGGGGGCCGTAAAGATGATCGGTAGCGATGGCATTGATGAGTTCACTCATAGCAGCACAACCTGCCCTTCGGGTTTGAGGAATGAGAGCAGAGCCTCAGCTCGGCTCTGGTTCTCCTCTCTGATACCGATAATCAAATCAAAAGCGACATCACCCTCTAGTACTCTAGCCAATGTGGGATCACAGATGATTCGCAGCTCCCGCCGGGCCGGAGCGCCTAGCTCGAAAGCGATCAGCCCAGCGAGGAGCAATTCCTGCCAGGTCGCACAGGCGATGGTGAAGTTCTCCCAGTAGTAGACAGTCGCATCGGGATGGGAGGTTAAGGTATACGCCAGCCAACCCCCGGTGCCGGTTAGTTCCAAGACGTGGTAGTGGGCTTCAAGATGGGGCAAGATATTCAGGCTCTCCGTTGAAGGCAACCTGATGCTCAAGGCCTGCGCCTGGGTCTGCAAGTAGGCTTCCTTCGGCTGATCCGCTTGGGCTATGGCTTGAGCAATGTATTCAGCGGTCTCGGTCGGGGAGATTGACCGCAACTCGTCCCCCGATGCTTCGGGCCACATCTGATTTAGCAGAAAGAATTGAGGCATGGCAACTGCAAGGTCCCGAATGGCCAGGTCGAGAAGATCGGTGTCGGTCAGTTCGTTGCGAAAGGCGGCCCAGAGCTGGGGCCCCGAGCGTGTGAATCGAGGCGGGAGCCGGCCCCCAGCTTCCGCGCGGACTAAGGCATTTGCGACAACACAGGCAAAGGTTTTGATATCGCTAGGGTTTGGTTGGGCGTGCAGAGAAACACTCATAGGCCATGTTCCTGTAGAGCTCCGCGCTGAGCTTTTTGGGCAAGTGAGACGTAGATTGCCGTAGTTGAAAGATCAGTGTGCCCCATTGTCTCCTGGATGGTCTTGAGATCTGTGCCTCGGACTTGGTGATGGACAGCAGAGATATGACGCAAAACATGGGCGTCAAAGACAAAAGAAGCCGCCTCCACTTGCCCAGGAAGCGGCTTTGTGCCACAATCTCACCAAGCCTATCTCATGGGCCGTTCAGGGGTAGGTGTTGGGATTACCAGGGGCGTGACTCGGTAATCCCTTTTTCATCTATCATAATTATACCAAATAGTTGATCAAAGTGCAATAGGGAAAACCCCTGATTTTGCATAAGGAGAAGGATAATAGTCGTGTAAGAGAACGGCTAGGGGAGCAAGGAAAAGGCTAATCTGGAGTAAGGAAAAGACCAAGTGGAGTGTGGGAGTCGAAGCGCGTGATGATGAAGTTCACCAGGTCGGCGATACGCCCAACCAGCGGAGCGCCTGGCGACTGCTCCTGCAACTGCTGGATGAAGAGCTGCGCCGCCGGGTGACCCAGCATCGGGCGATTGGCCAGGATGTAGGCCAGGTTCTTGGCAAAGGACGACTTGCCAGACCCAAAGAAGCCCGAGATCCAGACACCGAATCCATTGCTCCATTGCTCTTAACGTGCTGCTAAACTGCGGGAGTCCGTTATGCCTCCTCGATCCACTTCTGCAATCGCTCGATGAGGTCGTCGAGTAAGACCAGGAAACGATCGTCAACGATCCAAGGCACACCATCTCGATCAATGTGCCGAGGCGAAGGCGGCCTTGGAGGTTGCGGCACCCTTTCTCGCTGATACGGTGGAAGTCGCCACCAGGCATCGTACGCCTCTTGCATCTCTTTGTAACGCTGGCGATGCTCCGTCAGGAACTCCCCCAACTGGCGACGCCATGCTTTTAGTGTCGTCAATACCTGGCCTTCGCGGGTTCGCGTCAGCAGCTTGCGCAATAGGCGCGCCTCCCGTTCGCGCGTGACATCTCGTTTGCTCGAAGGCTCCGTCCGATAGCGGGCTCGCCCTTTGCCAACGTAGACAAACTCCTTATCTGGACTCGCCAACCCATGCTCGACCAGAGCGAGTCGCTGGCGCAGAAATGCGTGCTCAGAGAGCATCAGTGCATTTCTCAAATGCGCACAGAAATGCGCGCGCGCATTGTTTATTCATCCTTCTTGTTCGGCGTGTCGGTGACGAGCCGGTAAGCTCCACTTGGGCCACTTGGCTATCTCCTGACTCTAAAAACGGACAAAGAATCGGACAGTGTTTGTTTATTTGTCTGTTTCGCTCGTTTCATGTTGGGTGTATACGGTTCCGCGTCCACTCCCCTGCCGTCTCAGCTCTCCCCGGTCGGTGAGTTTTCGCAACAAATAGGTGGCTTGGCGTTCACTGACCTGACACAGTGCCATCGCCTCGCGTCGAGTGATGCGTCCGTGTGCCTGCACGTGGGCCAGGATGGTCTCCTCAGGGGAGACTGTCGCCGGTTCAAGACCGGCCTGCCGGTACACCTCCGGCGACAGGCGGTAGAGGTCCTGTGTAGCCTGCAGTAGCCCGGCCTGCGCCAGTTCCACCAGTACGTCAGCAGCGTGGGCCGCACTGCGTTGCAGCGCAGGTGCCAACGCCTGGGCCGTCGTCGCACCTTCTCGCCGGGCTTGCCACAGGGCCAGCAGTTCGTCTACCTCCAACGCCCGCCCCAGCCGCCGGCTTGCTTGCACAGCTAGCAGCACAAAGTCCAAGTCGGCCGGACCGCTGGGCAGGATGACGCTCACGCTGGCAACGGTGCTCAGCGTATAATCCGGTGGCCGCCGGCCGTTGCGCAACTGCCCCCGGTAGATGGTCTCCACGCCCCGTCCGGTGCGCTCTACCAGGCCCGCCCGCTTGAAGGCGTCGGCCAGACGCGGGTTGCGCGGGCGCGGCTCGGTGATCAGCAGGTTGTCCGGCCTGACCCCCTCCACGAAGCCGCCTGGGTTGCTCACCCGTACGTGGCGGTCGCGCAGTTGCACATGGATGGCGCCCAGCCGGCTATAGTCGCGGTGGATGAGAGCATTGTTGATGGCCTCGCGTACCCCTGCCCGGTCGTAGAGCGGCACGCCGATGCGCATGCCGCCTATCATCAATTCCTGCTCCTCGTTGCGCACCCCGATGGCCTGCATCAGCCACTCGTGGATACGCAGCAGTGGCCAGCGGCGAAACTCGTTCATGGCCACGTCGGTGCCATGCAGTACTTGGAGGGCGACCTCGTGCGCAGGCACATAGTCCTTCAGGGCGGGCTCTTTGCCCACCAACAGCAATCCGGCCAGGGTCGGCCGCGGGTGGTCCCCTTCGGAGCGGGTCAGTCCCAGGGCGCTGGCAATCTCCCGGTCCGATAACGTGAGCAGCGCCCTGTCGCCTGGATTTTCCTCTACCATCCGGCGCAGGCGGACGAACTCTAGCGGATCCAGACTGTCCCAGGTAGCGTCCGGCACCAGCAACGCCGACAGATCAACCAGTCCCCGATCCGCTCGCCAACTGTCCAGTTCGTAAGGGTAAAGAGGACGACAGCCGGGCTGGCCGTGGGTGTCAATGTAGCGAGTGAGTGCTTTGCCGTCGCTCGTCGCCACCGGCTGGCGGGCGGCAGGTACGACGATCACAGCCGTGGTTCCCTCGGAGAGGTCTACGAAGGCCGTCTCAACCGATAACGGCGGTACAGTCCGGCTGGCGACAAAGGCAGCCAACGCGCCTGGATGGGTTCGGTGTTTGGTGTGAAGACCGGTCACGGTCCCATCATCCTCCACGCCTACCAGGAGTGTGCCGCCCTGCCCATTGGCCAGGC
>JACKQG010007143.1_pt1 | contig 11403 bp, 7 predicted proteins | sample 8237621 | NCBI WGS metagenome assembly JACKQG01 (sample SAMN15677084, study PRJNA649215) | marine metagenome | biome: marine; feature: Black Sea; material: saline water; isolation source: suspended particulate matter (SPM) from the Black Sea western gyre | collected 2013-06-09/2013-06-10 | depth... | reverse complement strand
GACGACAATCATGATCGTATTGGATATAATTTTAAATTAACCAATATGCAGGCAGCCATAGGAATTGCCCAACTGGATAAACTAGTAACCCGCACAAATAAAATGAAACAAACTTATTTACAGTATTTCGATGGTTTAAAAGGTCTGGAAGAGTTGACTCTTTTCCCATTTAAAGTTGAAAAAGGGGAAATCCCTCAGTGGGTCGATGCGTTGAGCCCTCGACGGGATGAATTGGTAGAGTATCTTTTAAAACAAAACATCATTTGCAGAAAATTCTGGTTTCCCCTGCACACCCATAAACCTTATTCCTTGTCCGATGACCAGTTCCCTCAAAGCACCGCGTTATCCCTCAAAGCATTTTGGCTACCCTCCTCTTTTTTATTAACAGAAACCGAAATAGAGCAAGTTTGTCAACATATTCGCAGTTTTTTTAGAAAACCTAGCCAATAGTCCAAGTTTTCGGCAAAGTTCCTTAACTTTTTGTTTTTTAATGCCGATATAAAGCAAAAATACTGCAATTTAGGTTTAAAATAAAATGAATACTCTTTCAAAATCAGGTTCAAAGTCAACCCAAACAATCTGCTTTATGACTCCAGAACAAAATCCTGATTCTTTAGCATTAACCGTATTGATTCCGGTGCGGAATGAAGGCGTCAATATAAAGATCATGCTGAAGGTGTTGAATGGAGTAATAGAAGTACCCCATGAAGTATTATTTGTATATGATCACCCCGAAGACGATTCCATCGAAACTGCCAACAACCTGAAAGACCAATTTCCCAACACTCGCCTCATTCACAACCAATCAGGTGTGGGAGTAGTAAATGCCTTGAGAGCAGGGGTCAATGCCGCCAAAGGAGAATATATTTTAGTTTTTGCCGCAGACGAAGTGGGGCCGGTTTTAGCCATTGATGATATGCTTGAATTGATGGACCAAGGTTGTGATCTGGTGAGCTGCACCCGCTACGCACATGGCGGAAGAAGATTGGGAGGTTCTAAAATTGGACATATGTTATCTTGGTTGGCAAATAAAATGTTTCTGTATTTGTTCGACTCCGCCCTTTCGGATTGTACAACAGGAATAAAAATGTTTCGGAAATCACTTTTTAATGAGATCAAACTTGATTCCAGCCCCGTGGGTTGGGCCGTCGCCTTTGAACTGAGCATCAAAGCCCAGCTTCAAGGTTACAAGCTGGGAGAAGTCCCAATTGTCTCTATTGACCGACTCTTTGGTGGAGAATCCACATTTAAGCTGGGTCCTTGGTTTGTCGAGTATCTGAAATGGTTTATTTGGGGATTAAAAAACTTAAGAAAAGCAAAATCACAGAAGAGCGCACCTGCCAAGGTTTCTCTTCCAAATTACTATATCCACTAGACTAAAAAGTATTTTTCTGAAAAATATTTCACCCTTCAATATTTCAGACTACCAATAAATGAGCGAATCAGAATCAAATCCATATGAAAATAATACCAGCAATGTAGTTACGCATTGTCATATCTGCAAAAATGCTGATTTGCACTCTATACTTTTTTTAGGCTACCTACCCCCTGTCAATACAATGCATCCCATTGGAGCCCGACCCGCAGAGCAATCCGGCTATCCCGCTGAGTTACTGCAATGCTCCCAATGCAAGCTGGTTCAAATCGGTCTTGTGGTCGACCCCAAAATTCTTTTTCCACCTGAATACCCTTACACCAGCAGCACCACCAAAATTCTCAAAGAAAATTTTGCTGAAATGTATAGAGAATGTCGGGGCCTTATGAACCTAGATTCGAATGATTTAGTTGTGGATATCGGTTCGAATGATGGCAACTTATTAAGCAACTTCAAAGATGGGCACAAAGTTCTGGGAGTGACCCCGGAAGAAATTGGAAAAATCGCCATAGAGAGGGGAATTCCCACAATCATTTCCTACTTCGGTAAAGATGTCGTTAAAACCATTTTGGCGGAACACGGCCCTGCCAAAGTTGTTACCGCCACTAATGTCTTTGCTCATATTGACGGCGTCAACGATATAGTTAAGTGCATACTCGAATTATTAGATCAGGATGGGGTATTTATAACAGAATGTCATTATCTGGGATCTCTAATAGAAACTCTGCAATACGACACCATTTATCATGAACACCTGATGTACTATTCTTTACATTCACTAAAGTTTCTACTCGAACAACACGGATTAGAAATTTTTCACGCAAAGCAAATACCAACCCATGGAGGCTCCATTCGAGCTTATGTTTCCAGGAAGGGAAATTTTCAGGTTAAACCAACAGTGTTAGAAATATTAAACAAAGAAAATGAAATAGACCTTGAAGGAAGAGGGCTTGTAGATTTTAAAAACAAGGTTGTAGTTTCAAAACTTGAATTACATTCAATGCTTTTGGATATAAAGAAACAAGAAAAGAAAGTCTGCGGAATTGGTGCTCCATCGCGAGCAAGCACACTCATAAATTATGTGGGCATTGATGACGGCATTATAGATTGCGTACTGGAAATTAAAGGTTCGCATAAAATCGGGAAATATATTCCGGGAACCCTTATCCCGGTTTTAGACGAAACCAAACTTTATGAAGACCAACCAGAGTATGCCCTTCTGCTTTCCTGGCATATTGCAGATGAACTCGCCCCCAAAATTGCAGAAAATGGATTTAAAGGTGATTTCATTGTTCCCCTTCCCAGCCCTCGAATATTAAAAAATCCCCTAAAATAGCATTCCCCCCTCTCCTGCATTGAGCCACTCACCATCTATTATAATTTTACGGGCAAAATTTTGATAGGACGTCCAATCATCTCCTTGGGACCATAAAGACCAATGTCCGATTTGCGGAAACCATTTGTTAGAAAAAAATATTAGGATGGCGGGACCGAATAGAAGGGAAGGAGAACAGATATGACAAGAGTTTCAATCGAACCGGCCCAAGGCAAACCATCAAACCATGCTGTGGTTCCTACTGGAAGAGCAATTCCTCCCCCCCCCACAATAAAATGGACCCCAAGAAAGCACTCAACCAAAATCCATAAGATATGGTTTCATGGTAAACCTTCGAAGATTGCTTTTGAGCTAGGGTAACGATATCCATTAATCTATGGCATCAAGCTACCTATATGTGTGAATGAAATGCGAAAGTTTAATTTTTGTAAAAACGAGGTTTATTTAGAAAACAAAGAGACGTTCTACTGTTAGCAACGGTTCATCTTGGAATGGCTATCAACCAAACTTAATGAAGAGATAATTTAAAACTAGGTGTTAATGGTGGGTATAGCGGTAAGCAATTCCGAATGATCACCTTCACCATTTTCAATTTGTTCATCGTAAGTAACATTATAATAAAATGACTTCCCTTGTCTTCCATACCAAACATGATATTGCGCAAAATCTGCCAAGGATTCATATTTGTAGTTTTCTATTACCTGCATTTTTGAAGATTGAGGTTTTAATGGAATCGGGTTCAATTTAATAGCCGCTTGAAAAAACTGTGGAAGATTATAATCAAACTTCAAATTTGTTTCTGCTGGGCCTCTCAAATTTACTAAACGGGATCGTTGGTATTCAAACACTTGATTGAGAAGTTCTGGGTCACAGATCAATCCTCTTGAAGCTATAAACTCATCCACCACTAATCTTAATTCCACGTAAAATTTTTCTCGCTGGAGGGAAAGTTTTAAAAAGCTGACTTCTTCTATTGGCCACCTAACTTGGGAAATATCAAGATCCGAAAAATCCACTTTGGGATCGCCCCTAAGAAAACTGTTTAAAAAATCCTCGACACGATTCATCTCATTAAATAACAAAGGATAAGAATTAGATTTTCTATCTTTAGCCTGGTCAATAAAAAATTGGGCAAAATCTACGATTCGCTGTTTTAAGTGCCAATTTAGGAACAAACATACAAAGTACGCAGATTTAAGGCAAAAGAAGGATTGTATAAACCATGTGATCTCCATCATCCTCTTCCAGTCAGCCGTTGGCATACTGGCTGTTTTCACAATCATCTCTTCCATTTCCTTGATCAACTCGTCATCAAAATTCCCATGTTTGGCCTGCAAAGGAACCCAAATCGTCTCGATTTCATGCTCTTCTATATATTCCTTTCGAGCCATATCTGTATTGGGCAATATTCTAATAGGGTAGATTTGAAATTGGTCGTGTTCTCCATAAGAAATTGCTTGCTCAACCCCGTTCACAAAAGATTCAAACGTTTCCCCAGGAATTCCCACTAGGAGATCGGTATACGTAGCCATATTATTGGCGAGATATTTCTGACGAAGTTCTTTTGAACGCTCCAGAGTTATGTTGCTACGCTGAATATTCTCTAAAGCCACCTTATCCAAGCTTTGATAGGAAATTGTGATGGGATAGCACAAATTTGCAGCGTTCAATATTTTTGCCACTTCAAAACAGTTCTCGTTAGCATTCTTGGCCCAAGTTAAAACAATTTTCTTTGGGTAACCATATTTTTCAGCTATTTTGACAAGTCCTTCCGCCACAACTTTATCCTGCTCAACCCAACCAAAGTTGGAATCTGCAATATAAAGTAATTCAACTTTATTTTTCCCAAACCACTCCATTTCCTTTTCTAGACGACTTCTACCAGCCCTTACAATTTTAGACCTTGAAGAATGCCCCCAGTAACAAAAGCCACATGGGAACGGGCATCCACGATTCGTTTCCCAGATTGCATGAAATTTATGAGGCCCATTGACGACTCTTTCAAAGGTTCCATTAAGATAGGGAGATGCTAAATCATCCATATCTTTTGTCATTTTCCGTTCTGGCGTCTGAAAAAATTCATTACTTTCAAACCAGGATAGGCTAGGCACCTCTCTCAAATCCAAACCCTTAATTTGGGCAAGACAAAAATCTAAAAATGTCGTTTCTCCCTCACCACTGACAAGAACGTCAATAAAAGGGTATTTTCGAAGAAATTCTTCTGCCTCAATCTTTCCAGCCGGGGCACTCGGGCCTCCAAAAACTATTACAGTGTCAGGGAATTTTTTCTTCGCCAGACGTGCAACCTCTAAACTCAAATTTACGTTCCAGATGTATACAGAAAAAGCCAAAATGGAAGGATCTTCGTATCGGGCAACAATCTTTTCCGAGGCCATCCTCTCATATTGGAAATCCATTATTTCATAATGGTTATCGAATTCCTTATTTGCACGCGCATGGGCTGCAATAAGACCAATAGAAATGGGAAGCCAAGCTTCATTGCCAAAGAAATGGACAAATTGATGCAACCAAACCTTTTTTCTCATGCTATTAATCCCCGATTTCAAACCTTCTGGTTTTCTATAGTCATGTTAATAGGTTTATTCATAAAAAGTTGGGAGCTTCAGGTTTATGCCTACTACATCTTATCGGCATATTAAAATTGAGGTTAACACTTATATTTAACCTAGGTTTGTATCTATGATTCCCCATTTCCGGCAATTGATAAAAATTTAGAGAAAAATGGTTTTATCGAACTCAGATAAATCGAAAGAAACGCCAATGATACTAATGACAGAGGCAGGATATGGATACTGAAACGGGGCGCATATCCTCCCGTCCATAAAAAGAAATAGGGTGATAACAATCCTGCAAAGATAACTCCTAGACTAAGAGGAAAGTTTGCAAGGGCTTTGGGTCGCCAAACCAAAGCAAATAAGGCCATAAAAACACCTAGAGAAACAATAATACCTGATATGGAAGGAAAGGTAGGCCATTCGTTGCCAGTTAAAATCAAATAGAACTTCCCTCTTTCAAATTCTCCTATAAAGTTAGGATGATCTGTACCAGCAGGATAAAATGCACCGCCAAGATACCAATTGCGATAGCATATCAGGAGAACACTGAGAATACCCCCTCCCCAGTACAAAGCAATTCGTTTCCAGTTAATTTTAAATCGATCCCAATACCCTTCCCATCCGCCTGTCAATCCTCCCACAGGTTCTAGGGCTAAAAAAGCCAATGCCGCGATGGCACCCAAATGATCCTGTCGCATCCAATAGCCAAAGATCCCAAACAAAGTAGCTAAAGCTATTCTATAAACTCCTCCTTCACGGCTTCGATAAAGATACCAAGCTGCCAACATCATAAAAATCATGGCGTGGTTTTCGACCAGCCCCCTCCCAATATGATATCTAAAAGCACCCACCAGATTGATGACCATATAAATGGTGCTTGCTAAAAAAGCAATTCCTCCAGCCAAACGAAATCTTGAAATCAAACTTGCAATAAGAGTGACACCTCCCAGAACGCACCAGACATCTGCTATATGCTGAGCAAATGAACTTTGCCCGAATAACCAATGATAAAATCCGACAAAATAACGGTAGAGCGGTTGCATCCAGAAAACACCTTCCCCTGCGTTAAGAAAAGAATTTCCTACAGCAATCTTATGCGACACTCCCGAATAAAAATTCCACTCACTCCCTACAAATATTCTACGAGCAAAATCCTGATAAGATGACCAGTCGTCACCAGGGGTCCACAATGTCCATTTACCAATTATGGGCCACCAATTTTGTAAAAAAAATGGAAACAAGGCCATTCCGTAAAACAAGAATACCGATACAGCAACTCGCTCAGGTTGAAAATTTCTGAAATCTTTTTTCCAGAACACCCATGCAGCAAAACCCAAGCTTACTATTATGATCGAAAAACCAAGATGTGAAATATTGGTTGGATCGCGCACCCCAATGATTTTCAACATTCTTATAAAAAAAGGCCCCATAACCACAGAAATAAAAACCGCTAAAAGACTGAAAAGAGCGATTGGTAAACTGAGTATCTGTCCTTTCATTAATCCACGAGCTGCCCAAATTGCCCACATCAATAAAAATAAAATAATTCCAAAATCTGTGACGAAGCTTAGTGCTTTATAAAATCCGATCATGCTTAAAGACTTATTCAAATCGGCACCGTCTTGCCAAAGTACATCCCTGCCTAATTCAGAGGTCATTCCCCCAGCATCCAAAATAAGCATTGGAATGAGCGACCAATTAGCACCCTTGTAAGTGAGTTTCCCCGATATATTCCATAACCCATCTGTCGGGAGCTGGTACTGCTCCTGGCCGGCCTCATCGAAATTTTTTGCGAGGTTTAAAATGAAACTTTCGTTCTTCTCATTGGTGGCACGCAAACTACCTTTCTGAACCCCCTCTGCAATAATGGAAAACTTATTTTCCTCGCGCAACAAGATCGTTCCATTAATTTCAACAATAGGATTCAAATCATCGAAACAATATTTTGTATTTGGCTCGCAAGGGAGCACACTCGGCAGCACCCAATCTAATGGGAAGTCTAATTTTTCCTTCCATGGCTTTTTAAGAACACCCGAGGCTTGGGGGTTCCAGGAAGTAGCATAAGTCCTTATCCAACTGTCCCCTTCTGACATTTTAAACCATGTCAATCTGGACAATTGTTCAGGGGTTGCATTGGGATACACTTTGACCAACCAACCGCCTGCAGGACTGCCCGCAAACAAAATAATTTTAAGGAATAATAAGGCCCCTAGGGACAACACCGAAATTCGCAAGGAGAGAAACCGCCAGCCTAAGGCGAGCAAAAAAGGTACAACAACCGACAAAGCTAATGTCTCTGCGCCATTGACCCAGGGCAAGCCATCAAACTGGGCCTGTATACCTGAGGGGATAACCAATATCGTTCCCAGAAAAATTACGCCAAGTATCAACTGCAAAACTTTTCCCACAAACAAGTCCCCTTTAGTCCGGACAAACAAATTTTTGCGATATGAACCGTAATTATTCTAATCGGATAAATTTCAAAAATCCTATAGCACTTTTATTCATAAGGAAGATTCAAGGTAACTACATCAATTGAGGCGCATCGTTTTCTCAGATTGGTGAGGATTGGAAGCTAATTGCATTAACAAAAGCTTCATTATTTCAGGATCTGCGGAATTCACACTGGAAAACAATTCATCCAGTTTGGGGCGGAAATCTTCCTGAAGCAATATTTGAGATTTCACTAAACTAATTTTTTTATGACCGGTTTCGACCAGCCCCTCTTGGTCATTGGTCAATTCTTCATGGAGTTTTTCTCCAGGACGAATTCCTGTAAATTCAATTTTGATCTCTTTATCAGGGGTATAGCCTGCCAACTTAATCATTTTGTCCGCCAGGTCCATTATCCTGACGGGTTTGCCCATATCCAGCAGAAACACGTCTCTTTTAGCACCAATAGTAATGGCTTGAAGTATGAGTTGGACTGCTTCAGGAATTAGCATAAAAAAGCGAGTCATTTCTGGATGCGTTATAGTTACCGGGCCACCTTGTTGGATCTGCTTTTGAAAAAGTGGCACTACGCTGCCATTACTACCTAAAACATTGCCAAAACGAACAGTAATAAATTTTGTCTTTATCTCTTTAGAAAGAGATTGGATGTACTTTTCAGCAATATTTTTTGTTCTTCCCATGATACTTGTGGGGTTCACCACTTTATCTGTAGATATTAAAATAAAATTTTCAGCTTCAAATTTTCCAGAGAGATCAGCGGTTATTTTTGTTCCCAGAATATTATTAACTATAGCCGCATCGACATTATCTTCCATTATTGGCACATGCTTGTGGGCGGCAGCATGAAAGATCAACTGCGGCCGGTGTTGTTCAAACATTGCCTCCATTTTAGCTTCATTTGTAACAGACCCAAAAATAAAATGCGTTTCACATTTTGATGCGCTGTTCCATAAAAACATTTTCAGTTCATAAAGATAATTTTCCCCAATATCCATCATTACCAGAGAAGACGGCTCATATCCCAAAACTTGCCGACAAAGCTCACTGCCAATGGAACCTCCAGCACCCGTCACAAGCACTCTTTTCCCTTTAATTGTTCTTTTTATTAGCGACAAATCCAAAACCACGGCTTCTCTTTCCAGCAGGTCGCTGATCTCAATGTTCTTGATCTTGGTGACGACCCTTTCTTGATTAGAACGGTCTATTGTGGAAGCAACCATTTTGAATTTAGCCTGAGACCTATTGCAGCTATCTATGATTTCGCTTAATCGTTCGGAAGAAATATTATTTATGGAAATCAATATCTCATGAACTCTCTTTTCCCTAACGATCATTGAGAGATCCCGCTCATCCCCTAAAACTTTGACCCCCATGATAGAACTATTTTTTTTAGACGGGTCATCATCAATAAACCCCTCCACCAAGTACTCTGGAGAATCTGAACGTAAGTGTTTTAATAAATACACGCCCTTGTCTCCTGCACCAAAAATCAAGGCACGTATCTTTGGAGCTGCTTTTCCGACATCTTCAAAATTTTTCTTTTCGCTCCACATCCTCCATAACAAACGCGATCCACCTATCATGATAATCAACAAGAACCAATCTAGGATTAAAATGGTACGAGGGATCAGAAAAAACCTGAAATATTCCTTGGGAATTGAAATAAAACCATCGTAAAAAAACGTACTAACAAAAATCAATATGGACCCAACGCTCACTGCTTGAATAATAACTATCAGATCTTCCAGAGTAGAGTATTTCCAAAGTCTGGAATAAAAACTGAAAAAATAATAGGAGCTTAATCGACAAAAAATGATAAGAGGGGGAAGACTAAAAAATAACTTGATTTCATTTTCAGGGACATCGAAATCAAATCGGAGTAAAAAAGCCAGATACAAAGATACAATAGCGAGACAAGCATCAAAGGCAATCAAAAATGCCACTTTTAATTTATATTTAAGGGATCTCATCTTTTAAAAATGGCGAAGGGTTCTCTTAATTTACTTAAGATTTGCATAGTGGGGGGGGGGGGACCGCCCGAGCAAGATTTTTCAGCCGACCAAGAAAATCAGCTCTATCATTTTCGTGCTACTAAAGTTAAAACCTGCTGATCAACAGATTACTACAAATCAGTAATATTTCCATCTGAAATATATTTAACTTGGAATTTCAGGGATTCGTTGCTCTAAAAAAGATAAAAAAGAGGTGACTCCTTAAGGTTCATTGCAACATTTGCCATATCTCACCTCTTACATCATAAAATTTTACTAACCGGATAACTGGAACATAACCTGCAAATGTTAATTTGACTTTGATTTTGATAAATTTTCTGACGAAAAGCCACATAACGATCACCATTCCATACCTCATCAAGATTCTGGGTCAATAAATTCCCCATCACCTCTTCGCCTTTGGGATCCCGGCAGCATGGAACAACGTCTCCATTTACGTGAATGCTGAGCGAATAATTTATCCAATCACATTTATTTTGGGGTTGGAATTTTGGCTTTAGAATACCCTCTGCCAAGGCGTCAACATCATAAGCCCAATAACTTTTATTTTCTGGTAGAAACTTTTCCGCTTGTTCTTTATCGCGAACACAGGCATCAATTACAGTAGTATCGTCAACTCCTAATTCATCCATTCGTTTTTTAAAAATTTCCACTTCATGCTCATTATGCTTCATCACAATAAAACCACATAAAATTCGTATCTTTGAATTTTGAGCCCGCTTCAAACGAATGGTCTCCTTTAATGCGGTAAGAACTCGCTCCAAATTACTGTTAATCCGATAAATCTCATGAGTAGCCTGTGTCATTCCACCAATTTGGAAATTAACCTCATCTAAACCACAATCTATCAATTTTGCTGGATTAACAGGGTCCCCATTCGTACAAGTAGTGACAAATGGAACACCTATATCCTTGGCATGCCGGATCATTTTGTACGATTCCGGGTTGAGGAAGGGCTCCCCCATAAAATAAAACATCAGTGTATTGGTGTGGACTCCCAGCTTGTCAAAAATTATCTTAAATTGCTCGAGAGTCATATGACCTTCTTCTCTCCCCAGGATACCAGCTCCGGTTTCACAAATAGGACAGAGAAGATTGCAAAGGTTAGTCGGTTCAATGGTAATATTCATTGGTCGCCCTGTTATCACAGTGTCCCGACGAAGCATCGACCATGTTGATTTCATATGATCCTGCCACCCTCGTCTACCACGAAGGGCTCCCATCACTAGGCTTAAATAGGGGTAAGCCCTCTGCGCCCAATGGTAAGCAGTAGGATAGTTTTTGAGTGCAGATTTAAAGGTCATTTCAGTATTTTAAGTACACATGTCTTAAATAAATAAACGAGCTATAATCTCTCGCAATATTGACATTCATCATATCATTTGGATAAAATGAAACTGCAAGTAAAAGCTGATTAGGCCTCCAACCAATTGCATTTACCCCTCTTCTTCTATACGGGCTATTCGGAAATATTCTTTATTAATATTTGCAAGCCCGGGTTTTATTGGCTGCAGGAAAGCATTTTAGTCATAACCCAAAAAGCTAATCCATGACAAATCCTGAAATCCGCCAAGCAACAAAAGATTATCCTTTTTTGGCCTATTGTTTATCCACAATATTCATGGTTTTTGTATCCATCTATGCCATACA
>JACKQG010007142.1_pt1 | contig 11403 bp, 5 predicted proteins | sample 8237621 | NCBI WGS metagenome assembly JACKQG01 (sample SAMN15677084, study PRJNA649215) | marine metagenome | biome: marine; feature: Black Sea; material: saline water; isolation source: suspended particulate matter (SPM) from the Black Sea western gyre | collected 2013-06-09/2013-06-10 | depth... | reverse complement strand
GGTGGTCGCCTTGACGGCTTGAGCCACAGCATTCTCCAACTCGCCGGGAGCCCGTTCGACCGTTTCTCGCAACTGCTGCAATTCGACCTCGGCCGTGGCTACCGCTTTCTCCCGCTCGGAAAGGTCCTTTTCCATTTCTTCTCTCTTGAGTTGGCTTTCGCGTTCCAGCTTGGCCTTCTCATGCTCGAATTTTTCGAGCGTCAACTGTTTGTCGCGTTCGAACTGATACTTGAACTCCTCCTTCTCGCGTTCCCGCTTCTTCTTCTCGAAGTCGTTGAACTCCTTCATCATCGCTTCGTATTGCGTCTTCTCGTTCTTCCATGCCTCGCGCTGCGAACTCATCTCGCTCTCGAACGCCTCGCGGGTCGCTTGCATCTCCGCATCGTATTCGTCCTTCTTCTGCCTTTGCGCTTCCAGCAGCGCAGCAAGACTCGAAGCGGACTTCTCGATCTCGTATATTTCGGCCAGTTCGGCCTCTGCCGTCTCGACTGCCTTCTTCACTTGCGTGTACTTCGACATTTCTGCTTCGAGCCGATCGGCCAGATCGTTCAGCGCCTTGCCTATCTCCGACTTCAACACGCCGATCTGCCGGCCGATCCCTTCTGTAGACAGCGAATCGGCGATCCCCTTGGCCTCGGCTTTCTTCTTCTCCGCCGCCGTTTCCGCCGGCTTCATTTCGGCGCGACGTTTTTCCTTGAGTTGCTTCAGCAGTCGGTTGTAGGCGTCAAGCATCTCTTTCTTGGTGTTTGCCATCGTCACCGTTTCAGTTTCGGGCGTCCCATTCGTCATGGTGTGTTCCTTCATGTGGCGCGTTTCGATTGACATGCCGGACCGCCGGCATAGCTCGGCGTTTCTCTCGGAGTCCTCCAGCACTAGATTATGCCGCCCTCGGCGGTCGTCTACCAGCCTTGAAGAGAGGTCGCCGAAAGTCTTTTGGATCTCGGACCATCACAGGATACAATATACGCGAGTGGTCCAACAGATTACGCCCGCGATACGACGGGCCGAGCGGTTAACTTGGGACGTTGAAGCATGTTATCGAGACGAGTAGTCGCCGAACTCTTGTTATTTGCGTTTGCCATGACCAAGCCGCTGTTCGCGGAAGAGTCGCAGGAACGGAGGTCGGCGGGCGAAGTCGGCATCGTCGTATTGGACAGCGGGATCGCCGAGGCGGACGTCGAGAAGAAGCCGTACGCCGACTACGTGACCGAATGCGTGGATCTGTTGATGGAATATGGCACGGATCGGTATGGCAAGCGTCATAAGCCGGTCCTGGTTACGATTCTAGACGTTCGTTCTCGTGCGTGTCCCGAGTCGCCACCTGAGCAGACGGCGCACTGGCGTGGTCAGTGGCGGCCTTGCTTCTGGAAGCCGCGAGGCGCGGATCTGCTGGTCGATCAATCGACGGTCGAAGTGTTTTACCTTCTGTCCCAAATCACGGAGAATCGGAAGTACTCGGTGTTTGCCGACCGGTATCTGCGCTGCGTTACGGAATCGGTCGACGAAAAGGGGTTTTTCTGGTGGGGTTGGCACCGATTCTACGACGTGTTCGCCGACCAGATGAGCGGCTCGCACGGCAACTGTCATGAGATCCACGTCAATCTGCCGCGTTGGGAACGTCTGTGGCGAGTCGACGAAGAAGCAACGCGTCGCGAGTTGGAGGCCATCTGGCAATGGCACGTCGTTGATAAGACGACCGGCGAGTTCAATCGCCACGGCGACGGCCGCCGCGGCTGCGATTTCGCCATGAGCGGGGCCGAGTTTATCTACGCCTTCAGTTTCCTGTACACCAAGACGAAGGATCCCGTCTGGCTGGAACGTGCCGATTTGGTTGCCAACTACCTCTGGCAGAGCCGCGACCGGAAAACGAATCTGATCCCCAATCGGCCGAATGCCGGCAGGACGCGATTCGACGGCGGCCATTTGGATACGTCGGTTACTGGCCTGCTCTGCTACTACCTCTTGAAGAGCTATGAACTGACCAACGCCGAAGTATTTCGCAATCAGGCGGTGGCATATCTTGCCGCTTACGATCGCTACGGCTACGATCCGTCGACCAAGTGTTTCTGGGGCTCATTGACGCTGGACGGCAAGCCCGTACCGGGACCTCGGGTTCAAGGCGGCTACGAGCAATATGAACCGCGAGGCCATATCGACCTGTGGGAGCCCTATCAGCTTGGGTACGAGTTTCCCATCTATACCGCCCAGGCGTATGCCTATGCGTTCCAGGTAACGGGCGACCGCAAGCTGCTCGACGCGGCGACTCGTTGGGCAGACTGGATTCGCCGCTGCCCGCCGTCGGAAGGCTGTCTGGCCGAAAACGCGTGGTACGAGCGTTACGCCGAACTGTTTGCCCAGCACGGAACGTTTGCCGACATGTACGGTCGGACGATTTCATTGTTCGTCCACCTTTACGCACTCACCGGCGAACAGTCATACTTGAATGATGCACGACGTACGGCGCGCGAGTCTGTTTCCAGGCTCTACTACAAAGGACTGCTACGCGGGCACCCGGCCAAACCGTACTACTCGTCCGTAGACGGTGTTGGCTATCTGCTCTATGCGCTGCTACAACTTGACCGCGTCCTGGAAAAACCGGACGCCGCCGTCGGCGCGAAAGCGATCCCGCTGGGCAACAGCCGTGGGACGATCGGATTTGACAACTGGTAAGCTTCGACAATGTGGAGGTATCGATATGGGTCTTGGCATTCGTCGGGTTGCGACGGTCACGTTGGTGCCGATCCTGTTGGGTCTCGTGGTGGCAGGGATATCGGCAAGCTACACCCAGGCTGCCGAGCCCGGCTTTGCCTTCCTCGCTCCGGAAGCGTCCGTCGACAAGTTGGGCGCGGAGGCCAAGGCGGCTTGGCAGTTGGCCGAGCAGCTTACCGAGGCCACGCTGGTGCTGCCTGCCGAGGATGGCGAATTCGTCAACCAGCAGGGCCAGCCGGTCACATTGGAACAATTCCAAGCGGTCTGGCACCATCAGGGCGACACAGTCGCGCAAAACGGACCGATATGCCGACCCAAGGCAGTTGGCGCATTGCGTAAGTACGTTGACGAAGGCGGGGGACTTTTCCTTTCCGGCGCGGCTTTGGCCATGATTCACACGATGGGGATCGAGCCTGTTCGGCCGCGGATCGGCGCTGGCGGTAGCGATGGCTATCAAGCGAAACTGATCGCGGAATGCCGAGACCATCCGGTGTTTGCCGGGCTGGCCTTCGAGGGCATCTTCGAGGGTAACACGCTGATCCCGTTGACCAACGGCGGCTGGCCGGCTTATTCGGACTTCATGGGTTCCGGTGGTCCCGCGCGGGGGATGCTGCTGGCGCGTGCCAACGCCGGATCGGAGAATCCGCTGGCCGAGTATGAATTCGGCAAGGGCCGCGTGATCGTCCTCGGCTGGCGAGCGCCCAACTATGCCTTGGCCAACAACGCCCACCGGGACAACCTCGAACGGCTGACGGGAAACATCCTTACGTATCTGGCCGACAAGGAAACATGGCAGGAAATCGTGCTCGGCAGCGTAAGCATTGCGTCCAAAGCCGCGCCCGGCGTTTCCGCCAACGGGTGGCGGGCTCTGGATATGGCTATTCGTGATCTAATCCAGACGTTCGAGACGCGCTATCCGGACGGTCCGCAGTATCTGGATCGACTGGCGACTCTGAAGAAAGCCCATGAAGCAGTACTCGGCGAAGATCCCGCCGAAGGCGAGTCTGCTGACAAACGTACGTTCGACGGCGACCAGTTGAAGCAGCTTGACCAGATTGCCCAGCAGTTCGAGGGCTTGAAACAGGAGGCTTTGCTGGCGAATCCGCTCGTGGACTTCGACCGGCTGATGTTGGTTAGGCGCGGCGTTGGCAACCTGGGGCTGCCGGCCAATTGGCAGAGTAACTCCAGCTTGCCCACCACCGGTTTCGATAATCAAATCGCCGTGTTGTCGCCTGTCCGACCCGACGGCGAACTGACGACGTTTTTTGAACCGGACGGCGGTCGATTCGTGGGCGACGTGGATTTGCACTTCGACGCCGACCGGATGCTGTTTTCCATGCCCGGATCGAACGGACGTTGGCAGGTGTTCGAGATGGGTGCTGACGGTTCCGGCCTGCACGAATTGCCTCTGATCCACGAACCCGATGTGGATAATTACGATGCCTGTTACCTGTCCGACGGGCGGATACTCTTCACGTCTACGGCTCCCTTTGTCGGCGTGCCTTGCGTTTACGGCGGTTCACACGTCACCAACGCGTACCTGCTGGATCACGACGGTTCGATCCGCCAGTTGACCGTCGATCAGGAGCACAACTGGTGCCCGACGGTCTTGAACAACGGCCGCATTTTGTATCTGCGTTGGGAATACTCGGACCTACCGCATTCGAACTCGCGTATCCTGTTCCACATGAACCCCGACGGCACGGGACAGATGGAGTACTACGGCAGCAACTCCTTTTTTGTGAACTCGTTCTTCTATGCCCGCCCCGTGCCGGACCATCCGACGAAGGTTGTCGGCATCGCGACCGGACATCACGGCATGGCGCGTTCGGGACGCATGCTGATCCTCGATCCGGCCCTGGGTCGGCACGAAGCCGATGGCGTGGTGCAGGAGGTTCCCGGATGGGGCAAGAAGGTCGAGCCGATCATCAAAGACAACCTGGCCGACGGCATCTGGCCCCAGTTCTTGCACCCGTATCCGTTGAGCGAGAAGCATTTCCTAGTCACGGCCAAGCCCACGCCGCAATCGTTCTGGGGTATTTATCTGGTCGACGTGTTCGACAACATGCTGCTGTTGTGCGAAGAGCCCGGTTACGCGATGTTCGAGCCTGTCCCGCTGCGCAAAACTCCCAAACCGCCGGTCATCGCGGACAAGGTCGATCTGAAGCGCAAAGACGCGCTTGTCTATTTGAACGACATCTACCTTGGCGGCGGTTTGAAGGGCATACCGCGCGGCACGGTCAAGCAGTTAAGGCTAGTAACCTATCATTTCAGCTACCGCGGCATGGGTGGACTGCTGGGTGCCGTCGGCATGGATGGCCCATGGGACGTCAAACGAGTGCTAGGTACCGTGCCCGTCGAGCCCGACGGGTCTGCATTGTTCCGCGTTCCGGCCTACACGCCGGTTGCAGTACAGCCCTTGGACGAAAACGGCCAATCGCTGCAGCTTATGCGCAGTTGGTTCACGGCAATGCCGGGCGAAGTGCTTTCCTGCGTCGGTTGCCACGAGCAGCAGAACACGGTCACGGTCAATCGCGAAACGATCGCCGCTCGACGCAAGCCGTCGGAGATCGCGACTTGGCGCGGTCCGGTGCGCGGATTCAGTTTTCAACGCGAGGTCCAGCCCGTCTTGGATAAACACTGCGTCGGCTGCCACGGAGGCCAGCCCCTGGACGATGGGCGACAGTTGGCTGATCTGCGTGGTACGAAGATCATCACCGACTGGGACTCGAAAATCGCCGGCCACGTCAATGTGAACGTGGGTGGCAAGTTCTCCGACTCCTATGTCGAATTGCATCGCTTCGTGCGCCGGCCCGGCATCGAAAGCAACATCCGGCTGCTCGCGCCGATGGAGTTCCACGCCGACGCCACCGAGCTGATCCAGATGCTCCGCAAGGGACACCATGGCGTGGAACTCGACACGGAAGCCTGGGATCGGCTCGTCACCTGGATCGACCTGAACGCACCGTACCACGGAACCTGGACTGAGATCGTGGGCGAGGCCGCTGTGCGGAATGTCAGCCAGCGCGCCCGTGCAATGCGGGAGCGTTTCACTGGCATGACCGAGAATCCCGAAGAGATTCCCCAAGTGCCCGCTGCGGATATCAAGCCCGTCGTTCCCGAGTTCACATCCGAACTTACCCAGCAGCCGATCGACTGTCCTGGCTGGCCATTCAGCTCAGATGAAGCGCAGCGGCGTCAGGCGGATGGAGGCGATTGGCAGAAGACCGTCGACTTGGGCGAAGGTCTGAAACTGGAATTGGTGCGGATTCCCGCGGGTCAGTTTGTCATGGGCGACGCCGGCGGCCATCCGGACGAGTGGCCACGGACGGTAGTGAAGATCGAAAAGCCATTCTGGATGAGCCGTTTCGAGATCACCAACGAACAATTCCATTCTTTCGATCCCAAACACGACAGCGACGTCGAGCCGATGCACGGATACCAATTCGGCATTCACGGCTATCCGGTCAACCAACCGCGTCAGCCGGCGGTGCGCATCTCGTGGAGCAAGGCCACGGCCTTCTGCCGCTGGCTCAGCGGACAGATGGGGCGCGAGTGCAACTTGCCTACCGAGGCCCAATGGGAATATGCCTGCCGCGCGGGCACGGACACGCCGTTCTGGTACGGGGGCCCGGACACAGATTTCACAAAGCTGGCCAACTTGGGCGACATCAAGCTGCGAGAGTTCGCTTTAGACACCTACGTTCATGTGCGACTGGTCGCCGACCCCAATAAGTACGACGACTGGGTGCCCAAAGATGAGCGATTCAATGACGGTGGCTTCGTATCGACCGACGCGGGCCGCTACGAAGCCAATCCCTGGGGCCTTCACGACATGCACGGCAACGTCTGGGAATGGACACGCACGGCATTCCGGCCTTATCCGTACACCGAAAACGACGGACGCAACGACCCGCGCGCTTCAGGCCGGCGCGTCGTCCGAGGCGGCTCCTGGTACGATCGCCCAAAACGCTGCCGCTCCGCCTTCCGCCTGTCCTACGAACCGTACCACCCCGCCTTCAACGTCGGTTTCCGCGTGGTGATGGAGGATGATTAAGATTGCCTGCGAACGGAAACGGGCTAGTGCTTTGTCAATTCTAAAAAGTGGGGTGAGCATCCTGCTTGCCAAGTACTTGCCCCTGTCCATCGCAAGCTGGAAGCTTACGCCACGAAGGCGCCGACCACAAAACCAAGGATTAACAAAGCACTAGAGCGACAACACAAATTCCACCAAATCGTCGATTTCCTGCTCGCTGAGCGACTCGAGACGGCTGCTACTTATGCCGTGTTTGCCTTCGACGATCAACTCCTTGATCTCTATGTAGCGGCCGTCGTGCAAGTAAGGAGCCGTGCGCCAGACTTCGATCAATGTCGGAGTATCAAAGAGGTCCTTGTATTCATATTTGCCTCGCGTGCCCACGTCGTGCATCTTCAGGTCGGTGTACAGTGGCGACGGATGGCATCTGTGGCAGCCGACGCGGTGGGCTGCAAACAGCTTTTTGCCCCGTTCGGCCGCCGGGCTTAGCCGGCCGTCGACCAGGTGCGGGCTAGGCACGGGCGTGAGCGATTTGATGTACTCGTCGAGTGCCACGGCTTCGTGTTCCGGCCGGTAGGCGAACAGGATGTGCTCCAACCCCGCGCGAACGGCAGCTTCGGCCGTCGGGCGAACGGCCTCGGACATCGCCGGCGGCGTCTTGTGGGCGAGAAGCAGGCTCTTTGTGTTCTTGAAGTTGCCCACTCCATCGTTCAACAGGTCCCAGTTCAACACATCGCTGCGGCCATCCGGATGACAACTTCCGCAGCTTTGCCAATGCTGGTAGCAGATCGTGGCATCGTTGAACAGAAGCTGCCCCTGACGCCGGACGGTCAACACCGGTTTGGGGCCTAAGGCGATCGAGCGGGTCTGATCGTCGCCTTCGCCCTCGAGATCGACGACGGCCAGCGTGTCGCTGAAGTACTCGGCCACATACACCTTCGAACCAACGACGGCCAGCCCGCGGGGGCCTTTGCCCGGCAGGTCGATTCTTCGTTGCGGACTGGTCCCCATTCGTGGATCATCGGGAATGGCGCCGGCCAGCGGCGAGATGTATAGATGGACGAGCGATCCCAAGGCGGCCTCGGCCTGGACAACACTCAACTGGTGTGAGCCGGCGTGGCTGACACAGATCCACTTCCCGTCGGCCGTCAAGTCCACGCCCCAAGGATTACCCGAGCCTAGAAACGTCTCGTCCAACCCGACCGTGTTGATCAGCTTTCTCTGAGCCACGTCGATAACGCTGATCGCGTTGATGTTCATCCATCCCTGGTCCAGTTGCGAAGTGAGCAAATCGAAGTTCGACAGAATGTGCGTCACGTAGGCGTACTTGCCGTCAGGCGAGAGTCGCATGCTTCGCAGACTGTGAGTGCCGTTTTGCAGCTCGATGGCGGTCGTCTCGTTCGTCTTGGTATTGATGAACGTCACAATCGAAGAGACTTGCGGTCCGTAGATCGCGTCCGTTTTGGCGTTCGGCAAGAAGTTGGCCACCAGTACCCACTGCCCATCCGGCGTGACGACCGCTGCAACCGGCTCCCGTACCATCTTGATTCGCGTTTGTTCCTTGCCGGTCACCAGGTCGATTACCGAAACGTCGTTGTCGAATCGGTTCGAGACGTACAGCCGCCTTCCGTCAGGCGTGATCGCCGGTCCCATGGCTGTATGCCCCGCCGGGATCGTCGTGGTTGCTGTGCCCGAGACCGCGTCGATTACAACGACGGTGCTCTTCGGAGCGGCGCACGTGACGATCAGCTTCGACCCGTCGGGGCTCAGTACCATGCCGGCCGGTTCGGCCGGTACGTCGACACGCCGCGCAACACTACCGCCGGGTAGTTCGACCCAGGCGATTTGTTGCGCATCGGCATAAGCGACGTAGAGCGTCTTGGCATCCTTCGCCGCGACGACGACAGACGGCCCCAAGTACTTTGCCGTTTCTGCGGCAACGGCGGCAGTCGGCAGCAATAGGCCACAGATCGCCCAAACTACACCGCAGAGGTCGCGAATTGTTGGAGCCGCTTTCATTCCCGGAACTCATTCCACCAATTGAGAGAGACAGTCAAAACGGTCTCTTCAATCTACTGGATGACCTCAGTCGCTGGCAACCTCAAGCGTCTCGCCCTCCAGCCCGATCTTGGCCAGGATAGGATAAAGCACGAAGCCCACGATCAGATAGTTGCCTGAAACTCTATAGATCCAATTCCGCCAACATGTCGCCTAGCTCCGCCTGCGTTTGGCACGCTCGCCGAAAGACCGGCAGCAGCTTCTCATACGCGGCGGCATTCTCCGAATCTGGCTCGGCGACCGCTTCCACTTGATGCACGTCGTCGATCCGCTCATAACTGTCCCACAGTCCGGCACCAACGGCGGCAACCGCCGCGGCGCCGAGCGAACCGGCCTCCTGGCCGATGTTCGTCTTGACCACCCGAATCCGCATCGCGTCCGCGAAAATCTGCCGCCACAGACTACTCTTGCTACCGCCGCCGACCGCCACCAGTTCGTCGCCAATGTGACACAGCCGCCGCAGTTCGTCCAGCACAACGCGGAGATTCAACGCAATCCCTTCTAAGGCCGCTCGAACCACGTCGGCCTGCGTGTGCCCCAAATCCAAGCCCAGGAAGGCCCCGCGGATGTGCGGGCTGGGGTCCAAGGAAGATCCGCCTGCCATGCTGGGATTGAACAACAGCTTATTGGCGCCAACAGGCGACTGCGCGGCCAGTGAAGTCATTACGTCGTACGGGTCCCTGCCGTCTTGCTCGGCTTGCGCCACGAGATTGTGGCACATCTGGTCTCGTACCCACTTGAGCGACGTACCGGTCGAAAAGACGCCGACCGCCGATGTGAACATGCCGGGAATGACGTGCGTGAACACGTACGGTTTGCTCCGTTCATCCAAAACCGGCTGCTCCGATGAAACGGCGATCCACGACGACGAACCAAGCGAGGCATACGTGCGACCTTCGGCGATGTTCTTGGCTCCCAGCGCCATGCACGAGTTGTCCACGCCGCCGCATGCCACCTTGACCTTCTTCGGCAAACCCAACTGTGCGGCCACTTCCGGAAGTAGCTCACCCAGGATCTCGGACGACGGGGCAATCTCGGGAAACAGCTCCGGCGGCAAATCGCTGGCGGCGATCAGGCGATCGGAATAGTCCCAAGCCAACAAGTCGTACACGCCGCTGCCCGACGCATAACTGTAGTCCGTCTTAATCTGGCCGGTCAGCTTGAAATTGATGAAATCCTTGGTGCCGATGATCTTGTCGATCCGCTCGAACATCTCCGGTTCGTTGTCGCGGTACCACATGATCTTGAGCACCGTGTAATGTGGCGCTGGGAACCCGTTTCCGGTGGTACGATACCAGTCGGCGGGATCGACTTTCTCGAAGAAGCGGTCGACTTGCTCGCCGGGGCGCTTGTCCGACCAGATCGGCGTGCTCTCGCGCAACAGCGATCCTGCGTCGTCCAGCGGTACGCACCCCAGGCTGTGACCCGAGATCGCCAGGCATTCGATCGCCTGGGCGTCGATGTTCTCGCCGGCCAACAGCCGGTTTGTACTCTCGACCACCGCGCGCCACCAATCCATCGGCCGCTGTTCGTGCCAACCGGCGCGCGGGTAGGTGGTTTCATACGGCACAAACACGGCGCCCAGGCAGCGACCATCCGTGTCGTAAAGCGATGCCTTATTTCCGCCGGTCCCAAGATCGTATGCGATAATCGTCATCGTGCCTCACACCTGAACGGCCGCATCGGGCAAACTGGCGCATTCCCCGAAGATTCGAATTCCTGATTCTGTGTTGACGCCAAATCGGCGCGCGCCGAGTCGATACATCTCGACCAGCGTTTCCAGGTCGCGAACGCCACCCGATGCTTTTACCTTGGCGTCGTCACCGACGACCGATTTGATCAAGGCGATGTTGTGCAGCGTAGCTCCGGTTTCAGGCCAGCCGGTACCCGTCTTGACGAAGTCGGCGCCCGCGCGGACACAGATCTCGCTGCCGCGACGGATTTGGTCGTCCGTCAGGTAATGGGTTTCCAGTATCACTTTAACCAGTCTGCCTTCGGCCGCGTCGATCACTGCCCGGATATCCTGTTCAACGAAATCGTACTGTCCGCTGCGAAGCATGCCGACATTGATCACCATGTCCAATTCACCGGCGCCATCGGCAACACACTGCCGAGCTTCGGCTGCCTTGATCGCCGTCGCGTGAGCGCCGGAAGGAAATCCTACGGCGGCACCGACTAGCACACTCGGCGTATCCTCCAGAAGCTCCTTCAATCGCGTCACATAACCGGGCAGCACATAGGCACAGACACAGTCGAGCCGTTTCGCGTGGTCGGCCAGTTGTTGAACCGCATCAAGATCGGTGTCGGTCTTCACCGCACTAAGATCCATCATGCGAGCCACATCGGTGACAGTGAGCTGCATCGACTGTTCCCTCTTCTTGGACGGAAAGGCCAGTAGGTCCAGCCTGCCGGACGGGACCTTCGGGTTGTTGGAGTTCACGCTTTAGCGTGCGGAAAGACACGCTGAAGCGTGAACTCCAGCGATAAGATCCAGGCCCCGTCCGGCAGACGGGACCTACTTGGCCCTGTGACGGCCGAGTTCCGTCAGGACGCTCTTCAGGTCTTGAGGTAACGGTGCTTCGAACTCGATGGGCTCGTTG
>JACKQG010005673.1_pt2 | contig 11403 bp, 12 predicted proteins | sample 8237621 | NCBI WGS metagenome assembly JACKQG01 (sample SAMN15677084, study PRJNA649215) | marine metagenome | biome: marine; feature: Black Sea; material: saline water; isolation source: suspended particulate matter (SPM) from the Black Sea western gyre | collected 2013-06-09/2013-06-10 | depth... | reverse complement strand
TAACTAAACAATGATGAGATTATTCTCTGATTAAGGCTCTACAAGATATTGCAGTACCGTATATAAGTAATGAGAACTCTTCGAAAATGATAATACCATGCAAGTACCTGGGGCCGTATTGGAAATATATCAGAGATTTTTTAAAAGAAAATACCGCCCCGAAGGCGGCTATGATCTCGTTTTTTCAGGGCTAATACCAGATCCGAAATGATGTGGTCGTCTGCCCCGATTGCTCACCAAGTGAAACTTGTACATCAATCGTTACCAGCCCACCATAAGCTTGATTGGCTATGGTTAGCGGCAAAGTCGCAATCCCATTTTCATCAATTAGGACGGGAAGGGTTTTCTCTTCTCCAGTTGTCCAGATAACTTTTGCCTGCCCAATTGCCCCCTGAACAGGTTGGAAAGTCTGATCTTGAACGACAACAAAGATCAATTGTTGATCCGTTGAATAGGTAACCGCTTTCCAGGGAAAAGCACGCACCTTCAGCGACAAAACTTGTGTTCGGATACTTGGATCAAGCGGGAGAACAGGATCACGCCTTGCTGGGTCTTCACCCGTTGAATTAAAAAAGATTGCCCCTAATTCACCCATCACAACACGTTGTCCTTCCGGTTTGGAAGGATGCCATTCCAGTCGCCCATTTTGAAAGTACTGGACGACCCTGTTATCCTGATATTCAAAGGGTGAAATCGGATAACCCAAAAGAGCCAAGCCTCCATGCTCATCAAAATACTGCAAAAATGCAAAACAAACTGCATCCCCTGTTTCAAAATCCCGACAAGCCAGAGGGTTGTCAATCCTAAGTTGCACCCCGGTTTTATATGTCAACGTGCCCAATGGTGAGAGATGGACTTCTCCATTTTGCAATTCAAGACGAGCACGTTGGAAATATTGCACCAGTACGCCATCCTGGTTAATGAATTGCTCTGTAATCGGATACCCCAAAAAAGTTTCTGCTTCATTAATATTTTGGTAAAAATGCCAAAATGCCCCCTGAATATTATGCCTGGTTTGATCAAAATACTTGTTGTGATCGTCATCTTGCGCTTGAACAGGGCTGACCGCCAACAAGCTCAAAATCATCACTAAACCAATAAAACTTCGCATAGATTTCATATTTCCCATATTATACATAAAAAATGGTGAAAAAGTATGATACTCGGAAGTGGCTAAATAGGTGTATCTCAAAGTGGGAATGCTATGGCTCTGCAGGGATTTGTAATCCCTGCTTACACAGGATAATCGCTGGATTACAAATCCAGCCAGAGCAGATCATTATTTTAATTACACACGAAAATAGCCACTCCCTGATTTTTTCACCATATTATTTGCGGTACATTTTTTGAAAATATATATTTTAATCTTTATAAGCTTGCAAAACTTCAACAATATTTTTCGCCGCGTGTCCATCTCCAAAAGGATTCACTGCCTGCACCATCGCAGAGTGAGCTTTGGGATCGTTGAGCAAATAATTCGATTCATTTATTATCTTCTGTCTTTTCGTGCCAACCAGTTTCAAAGTACCTGCCTGCACACCCTCCGGGCGTTCCGTCACTTCCCGCAGAACCAGCACTGGCACACCAAAAGCAGGTGCTTCCTCTTGAATGCCGCCCGAATCCGTCAAAATGAGCGTAGACTTTTTCATCAAATGAACCAGCGGTAAATACTCCAGCGGTGGTAATAGAGTAATATTGCGAATATTTCCCAATAATCGGTGAACCGGCTTCTGTACATTAGGGTTGAGATGAACTGGATATACAATTTCTACATCACCTCGTGCCGCAATAGATTTGAGCGCAGCACATATATTCTTAAGGGGTTCGCCAAAATTTTCTCTTCGATGTGCGGTGACAAGCACCAAACGCCGCGATTCTAACCTGGAAATCAGGTCTGCTACCATTGAGGGAACATCTTCTTCAGCGACATAATAAAGCGCGTCAATGACCGGATTCCCCGTTACGTGGATGGACTCCTCAGGAACACCCTCTTTCAGCAAGTTCTGCCGGGACCATTTGGTCGGAGCGAAATGCAAGTCGGCAGTCACGCCCGCCACACGTCGATTGACCTCTTCGGGAAAAGGATGCCATTTATTATGGGTTCGCAATCCGGCTTCAACGTGCCCAATACGGATGCGACGATAATAGGCATTCAACGCCGCCGCCATAACTGTGGTGGTATCGCCCTGCACAAGCACCCAATCTGGTTGGATATCTTCCAGCACAGGGTCAAGATTGGTAAAAACTGCGGCTGTCAGTTCGGCCAGGGTTTGATTCGGGCGCATCAGATTCAGATCCATATCGGGTTTGATATTAAAAAGCGTCAATACCTGATCCAACATCTCACGGTGTTGCGCCGTCACACAAACATACGAATCGATGCCCTTCGTTTTTTCAAGCTCCCGAACAACAGGAGCCATTTTGATCGCTTCAGGACGTGTTCCAAAAATCGAGAGAATTTTCATAATTATTTTGTAGGATTGAGTCGTAAACTCGCCCTTAGGTATTGACACCCAGGCGAGCCAATTCAAAACCAGCCTTCTGCCACGCAGCTGGGTCCCACCCATTTACGGTATCCACTGCTACGCGGCCGGACATCATTTTAATAACAATATGCGCATCCAGCAATTTGAATTCGTTATGCGCAACCAGCAAAATAACTGCATCCACATCGGCAAGAACTTCCTCCAAAGTAGGGACAATGGTTAAGTTGGGCAAGGTTGCGTTCGGAGCAAATGGCTCGAAGGCTTTCACTTTTGCTCCAGCATCCTGAAGCAAAAGCACGACCTCAACAGCAGGGCTTTCGCGCAGATCATCCACATCTGGTTTATAGGCCAGACCGAGCGCGGCAATACTTTTGCCCTCCAACGAACCAAGTGCACGTTCCACCAAGTTTACAACAAATTTTGGCTGGGCGTCGTTCACTTCCCGTGCGGTGCGAATGAGCGGCGTTATTTCTGGCGCAGCTTCAACAAGGAACCAGGGGTCAACACTAATACAATGCCCTCCCACACCAGGTCCAGGTTTCAGAATATCAATCCGTGGATGCAGGTTGGCAAGCGAGATCGCTTCCCAAACATCCACGCCGAAACGGTTGGCGAGACGGGAAAATTCATTGGCTATCGCAATATTGACATCGCGGGTGGTATTTTCCATCAATTTGACCATTTCGGCGGTCGTGGCATTGGTTTTGACGATCTGGCCTTTGACGAATACAGAATACAAGTCATAGGCTGCCTGCGCCGACTCTGGTGTAACTCCACCAACTACACGGGCATTCTCGACCAACTCACGTAAAATCTGGCCGGGCAATACACGCTCGGGCGAATAGGCAAGATGAAAATCCACGCCGGCCTTCAACCCGGATTTCTCAAGGATGGGGGCAACCAGATCAATGGTTGTGCGTGGGGGTGAGGTCGACTCCAGCACAACGAGATTGCCATTTTTAAGATGCGGGGTAATTGCCTCCGCTGCAGAGATAACAGCACGCATGTCGGCACGTTTTCCATCTTCGTAGAAGGGGGTCGGCACCGCAATAATGAAAGCCTCAGCAGGCTCTGGTTGAGTCGCGACCCGCAACTTCCCTGATCGGATCGCATCTTGAACGAGGTTCAGCAATCCAGGTTCGTGGATATGCAGACCTCCATTTTGGAGCGTCTCGATAATAAGGGGGTTAGTATCAACCCCCACAACTTCTAACCCATGCGTGGCAAAAGTGCTGGCGGTGGGCAGGCCGATATATCCCAGCCCAAGAACACAAATTTTCTGAAATTTCACAATTTCTCCAAGTGGTGCAATTTTCTAGCTCGGATATTATACAACCAACGGGCGATAAAATCGTAAATTGTATTGTATAATGAATTTGGTAATTTCAGAAAAGAGGAAAAATGGATACTGTCTTGCTCAACCCCAATATTGCCTATCTGTTTTTGGTCAGTGGTGTTCTATTGACCTTTTTTGCCCTGGTTACGCCGGGCACAGGTTTTTTGGAAGTGGGCGCGTTTTTCGTGATGGCGCTGGCAGGATATGCGATCTATAATCTGCCGATTCACCTGTGGGCGTTAATATTGCTCGGGGTGAGCGTTATCCCCTTTGTGATGGCGATCCGCAGCACGACCAAACGTGGGCTATATCTCAGCTCGAGCATCGTTGGTGTGGTGATCGGATCGGCGTATCTCTTCCGAGGGGAAGGTTTGGCTCCGGCTGTCAACATTTTCCTCGTGATCATTGTTTCCCTGCTAATGGGTGGCTTTTTGTGGTTTGTCATTATCAAGACCCTCGAGGCTCTCGAAGCCCGCCCCTCGCATGACCTGGATGCCCTGACAGGTCGCATCGGCGAAGCAAAAACGGAAATTCACGACGAAGGTTCTGCTCAAATTGCAGGTGAGCTTTGGACTGCTCGAAGTGAAAACCTAATTTTAGCTGGTTCACGGGTTCGGGTGACCAAACGAAACGGTTTTATTTTGACCGTGGAAGAGATTGAAGAATAGCACATTAGAAATACTTGTTTTGTAACAATCAGTTCAATTATCAGGAGGTAGTAAAATGGCAACAGAAATTTTATGTCTTGTTGGTGGTGTTGGCGTTGTCGTCATCGCGTTCTTAGCCAGTGCAATCCGTATCATCCCCGAATATCAGCGTCTGGTCGTCTTTCGGCTGGGACGCTGTCTGGGAGAAAAAGGACCGGGCATTGTTTTCCTGATCCCCGTTGTTGACCGTGCAGCACGTGTTGATTTGCGTGAGCAGGTACGCGAGATCCCGCATCAAACCGCGATTACCAAAGATAATGCTGGTATTTCGGTAGACTTCATTTGGTATTACAAGGTTCTTGATCCCAGCGAATCGGTTTTGCAGGTCGGTAATTTCGAAGCAGCAGCCCAGGGTATGGCAACCACGACCTTGCGAGCGGTCCTTGGCGGCATCTCGCTCGATGATGCCCTCTCTGAGCGCGAACACATCAACTCAATGCTGCGCACCCGCCTCGATGAAGTCACAGAGCGCTGGGGTGTCAAAGTAACCAATGTTGAAATCCGCGAGATCATCCCGCCGCGCGAGATTCAGGAATCAATGAACCGCCAGATGACTGCCGAACGTATTCGCCGTGCTGTTGTGACAGAATCTCTCGGTACAAAAGAAGCTGCCATCACGGTAGCTGAGGGGGCAAAGAAATCTACTATTCTGGAAGCGGAAGGCAAGAAACAAGCTGCTGTTCTCGAGGCTGAAGGTCAGCAAAAGGCGCAGGAACTCAAGGCCCAAGGTTATGCTGCCGCGCTGAAAAATATCTTTGCCGCAGCCAAAACGATTGACCAGAAGACGATGACCCTGCAATACTTTGAAACCCTTAAAGAAATGGGACAGGGCGAATCGACCAAATATATTTTCCCGATGGAATTCACCAGCATGATCGAGAAATTCGTCAGCGGAAAAAAATAAAACTACATAAAGTAGGTAGTTAAAAAATCAGACACCGGGTGTCTTGAAAGCACTCGGTGTTTTTTCATTCTTAATTATGCTTTTTAAAATCATCCCCGCCACCCTCCGCGATCTGAATGCTCTCCGCACCCTGGAGGATATTTGCTTTCCGGAAGATGCCTGGTCCCTTTTTGACCTGGTCGCCGTATTAACCTTCCCTGGTGTAATTCGATTAAAATCTGTCAAGAATGGAAAGATGGTCGGATTTATTGCCGGTGATCCACGCCCATCGCAAGGATTCTCATGGATCGCCACCTTTGGAGTTTTGCCAGATTATCGACGACAAGGCATTGGGCGAGAACTTTTGCATCGGTGCGAGGAGCAACTTTCCACTCCTCGGGTACGGCTTTCCGTCCGCCTCTCGAATAAAAACGCCATCCAGCTTTACCGCCAAGAGGGCTACCAGACGATTGATATCTGGGAAAAATACTATAAAGATGGGTCAGATGCAGTCTTAATGGAAAAGAGTCGCATTGAATAGGATTATTAATTAAGAGAAGCACACACAGGGGGTATAATGGGGTCATGACGAAGAAAACCCTCCCGCCGCCGCGATGGATTGCAAGTAAGACAGATCTAAAAAAATTGCTTGAAGATCTCGCACAGGTACCACGCATTGCCATTGATACCGAATCAAATAGCCTGCACGCCTATCGCGAGCAGGTTTGTTTAATCCAGTTTTCAACACCCACACAAGATTATCTCCTTGATCCTATTGCCCTGACTGATCTCAACCTTTTGTCACCTCTGTTCGAAGACCCACAGATTGAAAAAATCTTCCACGCTGCCGAGTATGATCTGATCTGTCTAAAACGTGATTTTGGTTTTCACTTTACCAATATTTTCGATACGATGATCGCGGCACGAATTCTTGGTTATGAGGCCGTTGGCCTGGGCAAAATTCTGGATCAGAAATTTAATGTACAGGTGAATAAAAAATATCAAAAGGCAGATTGGGGCAAACGTCCACTCACCCCTAAAATGCTCAACTATGCCCGTCTTGATACTCACTATCTGATTTCCCTCAGAGAGATATTTCAAAGCGAACTGGTAGACAGAGAGCGTTGGGAATTGGCGCAGGAAGATTTTGTTTTAGCTGCCTCCCTCAACGGAATTCGTGACCGCCAACAACTTCCCGGCTGGGAGCGGATCGGGGGGCGGGCCAAACTTGCCCCGCGGCAGGCTACCATTTTGAATGAGGTTTACCTGGCCCGTGAGCAATTAGCTGAAAAGCTTAACCGACCAGTTTTCAAAATTGTTGGCAACAAAACATTATTAAAATTAGCGGTGTCTCAGCCCCGGAACAGGCGTGATCTCGAGATCGATGGTTTCACCTCTCGACAGATCAACCGCTTTGGGAAAAGCCTTCTTGCAGCAGTAGAACAAGGGCGGTGCGCTGATCTCGTCCATCGCACATCCTCCCCTCGCCCAAGTGATGCTTATCTCTTCCGTCTCGACAACATGCGCGAGTGGCGCAAGGAAAAAGCCAAAACGATGGGGGTAGAATCCGATATCATCCTGCCGCGCTATATGATGGAGACTATCGCCAAAGAAAACCCCTGCGACAATAAATCTTTAGCAACAATTATGGATAAATCCCCCTGGCGAATGAGGCAATTTGGGGACGAGATTCTTATTACAATGTCAAAATCATAACTGAGATGTTGTGACAATATGATTTCATTGAAGGATATTCCCAGCCTCCAGTAATGGGAGTTTATTTTATCTCTCTAAAATTATTTGCGTAAGCTTTCTTTCTTTATTCACATCTGAATAGAAAACCAAACAGGAGGCTTTATGAAAATCAAATTTCATGGTGCAGCCCGCACAGTAACAGGGTCCATGCACCTGCTTGAAATTAACGGTTCACGCATCCTGCTCGACTGTGGTCTCTTTCAAGGCAAGCGTAAAGAAACCTATGAGCGCAACCGAAACTTCCCCTTTGATCCCTCAAAAATTGACGCGGTTCTACTTTCTCATGCCCATATTGATCACAGCGGCAATCTGCCAAATCTTGTAAAACAAGGGTATCCCGGAAAGATCATTGCGACTCGAGCAACCACCCACCTCGTTAAACTTATGTTACGTGATTCTGGTCATATCCAGGAGAGCGATGCGGCTTTCGTTAATAAAAAGCGTGCCAAAAAAGGGCTGCCTCCTGTTGAGCCCCTATATACATTGGAAGATGCTGAGATCGTCGCCGGGCATTTTCAATCGGTCGAATATGATGCCCCTAGTCAGGTTGCTGAGGGTGTCCGGGCGACCTTCATGGATGCGGGGCATATACTTGGCTCCGCAGGAATCGCTCTGGATATAGAAGAAGATGGGCGCAAATTTCGTCTCTGGTTCTCAGGCGATATTGGCCGCCGTGACCTGCCCCTCCTCCGCGATCCGGTTCTGCCAGTCAACGCCGACTATCTCATTATGGAATCAACCTATGGGGATAAGGCTCACCGCTCACCAGAAAAGGCTTATGAAGAGCTGCGCGCGGTCATCCAGGAAACGATTGAGCGCGGTGGCAAGGTCATCATCCCGGCCTTCGCGGTGGGACGTACCCAGGAATTGGCCGTTTTCCTCCACGAAATGATCACAGCGGGTGAAATCCCCACTGTGCCGATCTATGTCGATAGCCCCCTGGCGATCAACGCCTCCCAAATTTTCAATGAACATCCTGAGGTAATGGATGAAGAAACCATCAATCATATTCGAGAGCACGGCCACGCTGCCCTGGATTTCGCTCAAATTAACTACACTCGTTCAGTCGAAGAATCCAAAGCGATTAACGACTATAAAAAACCCGCCGTTATCATCTCTGCCTCAGGGATGGCAGAGGCTGGACGCATTTTGCATCACTTGCGCAATAATATCGAAGATCCCTCCAATACTATTCTTATAGTCGGTTGGCAGGCCCCACATACGCTTGGACGTCGACTTGCCGATCGTGAGACAAAGATCAAAATATTTGGTGAAAAATTTAACCGCAAAGCCAGGGTAGAGACTATCGGCGGTCTTTCTGCCCACGCAGGGCGTGACCTGCTCTTTGAATACGCTTCAGCAGTTAAAGATCAGGTTCAAAAAATCTTCCTCGTCCACGCGGAAGAACGCGGCGCATTGCCTCTCAAAAAAGAATTGGAGATGAATGGTTTCAAGGCAGTTTATTATCCCGAACCACATTCTGTCTTTGAAATTTAAGAGTATAATACAGGCCGCCCAATGGAGAGGTGCCAGAGTGGACGATTGGGGCGGTCTCGAAAACCGCTGTGGCTTTAGGGTCACCGTGGGTTCGAATCCCACCCTCTCCGCTAAACCGCCGAACCTTCTCTCGGCGGTTATTTTTTTGGTAAGATTAGGTGAAATCAATCAGCTGGCCGAAAATCAAACCAATGACTATATTAAAACTTGCCCTCGCACAAATTAATACCAAGCTCGGGGATGTGGATGCGAATCTCGAAAAACATCTCGACCTGATCGGTCGCGCCCGCGAACAGGACGCAGGCTTGATCCTCTTTCCCGAACTTTCTCTGACGGGATATACCCTTCAGGACCTGACCCCAAGCGTAGCCCACTCTCCCACAAAAGATGACCCCATCTTTCGCCCCCTTCTCGAAGCCAGCCAAGAGATCGATATCGTGGTCGGCTTTGTTAATGAAGACAACCGTCATCGCTTCTATATTGCAGATGCATATCTTTCAGAAGGTGAGGTTCTCCACGTCCATCACAAGGTCTATCTGCCCACTTATGGACTTTTCGACGAAGGGCGCTTTTTCGCCCTGGGCGACTCCATTCGTGCCTTTGATACTCGCTTTGGCCGGGTCGGAATGCTGATCTGCGAAGATTTTTGGCATATCTCCCCTCCCTATCTGCTCTGGCTGGATGGGGCGGATATTCTCCTGCTGACCTCTGCCTCCCCAGGACGAGGTCTGAAAGATGATGACCGGCTTGAATCCGCGCGCTGGGTGGAGCATACCAATCGTGCCTACGCCAATCTATTCACCTCCTTTGTCGCCCATAGCAATCGTGTCGGCTATGAAGATGGGCTGAATTTCTGGGGTGGTGGGACGGTGTATGATCCCAACGGCGAATTAATTGCCAAAGGACCCTATCATGAAGAGGCGCTCACCTTTGCTGAATTGGATTTAAACCAACTCCACCGCACCCGGGCGCGCCTGCCCCTTCTGCGTGATGAACGGACCGCTTTGGTACAGCGCGAGTTGAGACGAATTCTCGAGGCAAACGATGGGACTGCTCATACAGGACGGTAACTATGCATCCATGGAAAGAAACCCTAACTGAAGAAGTTCTAGAATGAATGACAAGCGAAATATACCCACAAGCCAAAAACCTGATAGCAATGCTCCGCGTTGCGGATTTTCACAGAAATACACCAACGCAGAGCGTTTGGGTAAGGATGAAAAATAAAAGCGCTAAGCGGTAATTATGCCCAAGTGTACGAGGAGATTGGGAATGGTTCTGGACAAAATGACAATATCTGACTTATCCATCAATACTGACCTGGCACGAAAAATATTAACCGGTTTCATTAAATCGGAATTAAACCGCGTTGGGTTTACGCGTGCTGTGGTCGGGCTTTCGGGCGGAATTGATTCAGCATTATCCTGCGTATTGGCCGCGGAAGCAATTGGAAAGGAGAATGTCCTCGCTGTGCGGATGCCGTATAAGGCCTCCAGCCAGGATTCTCTCGACCATGCTCAATTGGTGATAGAGAAATTTGGCGTCCAATCGTTAACCATCCCGATCACAGAGATGGCTGATCCACTGATCGCCCTTGATCCTGAAATGTCAAAAACGCGCAAAGGCAATATTATGGCGCGCTGCCGGATGATCGTCTTATATGATCAGTCGGAATCTTTTGGCGGGCTGGTGATCGGGACTGGCAATAAAACCGAGATTTTGCTGGGATACTCAACGATTTATGGTGATGCGGCTTCTGCGATCAATCCAATTGGCGATCTCTACAAAACACAGGTGCGCCAGCTTTCACGCGCATTGGGTATTCCGGAGGAAATTGTAGACAAAGCCCCCTCTGCAGATCTGTGGGTAAATCAGACCGATGAAGATGAGCTTGGTTTCACTTACGAAGATGTGGATAAGTTATTCTATTTGCTGATTGACCAGCGTTATCGACTGGAAGAGTGTGTGGAGGCCGGCTTTGACCAGAATTTTGTGCGCTCCGTTATGCGGCGAGTGCAACGCAATCAGTTCAAACGAATGATGCCGCCAATCGCAAAAGTCAGCAACCGCACGATTGGGTATGATTTCCTTTATTTGCGCGATTGGGGAACATAGATATATTACAAATTTGTTAGAATTTGAGAATATCTGTTGACTTCATCCTGATTCCACTATATACTGATAGGACAGGATAAAAAATCTTATGCGAGTTCAGACGACATATCCCCCTTTTGCAATCAAAAACACGCGATTTTCGCGTGTTTTTTTGTATCTATTCACTAAAGGAGATAAAAAATGGATTCTGGTATGATCGGTAAAATTCAGAAAGCAAAACGCTATGCAGAAGAGCGGGAACGTTTTACAGTTGAAACACTTGAAATCTCGGTAGATGGAACAAATAATGGTCATCGCGTGAAGCTAAAAGACGGAAAATTAAGCTGTACATGCGATTTTTACCAGTCACGCGAATTTTGCAGCCATACAATGGCAATTGAAGAGATCATGAAGGGTATGACACCCCTAAACTAATCATAAATTGATCCAAACAGAAAAGACAACCTTCACCATTAATGAAGGCTGTCTTTTTTTGTAAGAAATGATTTCCAGGGATCATCCCATACAATAAGTAATTTATGCAAATTATAATCATTCTCAAATTAGGGTAAAATTCAGCCACAATGACTAATATTTCAAGAAGAGATTTTCTCAAACTCAGCGCGCTCGCTTTTGGCAGTATGG
>JACKQG010007141.1_pt1 | contig 11404 bp, 10 predicted proteins | sample 8237621 | NCBI WGS metagenome assembly JACKQG01 (sample SAMN15677084, study PRJNA649215) | marine metagenome | biome: marine; feature: Black Sea; material: saline water; isolation source: suspended particulate matter (SPM) from the Black Sea western gyre | collected 2013-06-09/2013-06-10 | depth... | reverse complement strand
AGAAAGAAAAAAGGAAAAAGAGTGATAGTGGTTTCCCCTGGAATAGATCCTAGCTGGTTCGAAGTGAAAAGGCAGGCCGTGGGTTCCAGGGACTTGGTGTTGTGGGGGCGGATGGCAGACCAGAAGGGCATTCCTGAACTTCTCCGTGCGTTAAGGGAAGTTGCGGGGCGAATCCCGGAGGTTCGGCTTCACCTGATTGGAGAAGGCAACATGACGGTGTCCTATCGGAAACAGGCGGAGGATCTGGGAGTGCTGGATCGGGTAAATTTTCATGGCTGGATGGATGTCGATGCCATTCAGGAATTCATCGCCAAATGTGCGGTTGGGGTTTTCCCCTCGCGCGTTGAGAGCTTTGGTTTGTCCATGGCGGAGGCGATGGGGGCGGGGTTGCCCATCATCGCGACCCGGGTGGGAGCATTGCCGGAGTTTATTGAAGATGGCGTGACAGGGACTCTGGTGCCACCGGGTAATGTCCCTGCGCTTTACCGGGCCATCCTCGAAAAACTGGAAAATCCGGATCGGACCCAGGCCCTGGCAGTCGCCGGGCGAGAAGCGGTGCGCCAGCGTTTTTCCTGGGATCAGTCGGCTCAGAAAATGACAGAAATATACCAGGCTGTTCTGGATGAATTATAAATGACGGCATTCCAATTCAAAGAACGGCTTGATCTTTCCATTATCATTGTCAGCTTCAATACGCGCGATGTTCTTTTGGATTGCCTGACATCTGTTTATGCGCAAACAGAAGGCATCTCTTATGAGGTCATCGTGGTGGACAATGCTTCCAGCGATGACACCCCCGCCGCTGTTTCAGAAAACTTTCCCGATGTCCGTCTGATAAGCAATGATGTGAATGGAGGTTTCTCTTCCGCCAACAATCAAGGCATTCGCGAGTCAACAGGGAAATGCGTTGCTCTGCTGAATCCGGATACACGTTTGATCGAAAACAGTTTTCAAAAAATATGCGGATATTTGCAGGAGCATAAAGAGTTTTCCATTCTTGGGCCTGGCATCATTGACGAGTCCAGTCAGCAAAGCTCAACTCGACTTTGGGAAGACACTCCGCTTGACGCGGCACGGAAAATTCTTGGTTTCTATAATCCAGGCGATGAGTTGCAAAGAATGGGCGATGAGGAGGAAGCTCTGGTGATTTCGGGTTGTTGTTTTGTGGTCCATCGCGAATTATTTGAAGAGATTGGCTTGCTCGATGAAAATTATTTTTTATACAACGAAGAAGATGATTTTTGTCGTCGAGCCAGAAAACATGGGAAGCGAATCTGCTTTTTCCCGGAAACATCGATTCAGCACCTACAGGGTAAAAGCACGCATCAACCGGAGCATCGGGAAAAGGTCATTGTAGAAGCCTATAAAAGTAACCTTTATTTCTATTCCAAATATTATTCCTGCGGTTGGAATTTCACTTTACGTTCCTTATACAAGTTGACATTTTTAGCGGGGTTGATCCGATCCGCGTTCAGGCACTTGACAGGCTCCGCCACCTCGGGAGCAGAAGATTCCCTCAGGCTCAAACTCAAACTTCTGTTTTTGCTCTGAATTGTTGTAATATAGAAAGTTCATTCACCAGTCCGGTTTAAACTTGATGAAAATGGTTGACGTAATTGTTATTGGCGGTGGGCATGCGGGTTGCGAGGCGGCCCTGGCTTCAGCGCGTATGGGGTGTTCTACTGTGATGATCACCCTGGAAGCGGACAAAATCGCCTTGATGCCGTGTAATCCGGCTATTGGCGGAGTGGGCAAAGGCCATATTGTGCGTGAAATAGACGCGCTCGGCGGTGAGATGGCCAAAATCATTGATGAGACGGGGATCCAGTTCAGAGTTTTGAACTCATCTAAAGGTCCGGCTGTGCACGGGTTCCGGGCTCAGGCCGACAAGGACCGCTACAAAAATGCCATGCGCCGGGTTCTGGAGAATACCGACAACCTCGACCTGATCTTTGACGAGGTCGATGAACTGATTATTGAAAATGCAACGGTTAAAGGGGTACGAACTGCGACGGGGACTGAAATTAAGGCCGCCTCCGTGGTCATCACAACAGGAACCTTTTTAAACGGACTCATCCACCTCGGACTGACAAGCAGACCGGCTGGACGGGTAGGAGAAAAACCTTCCACTAAATTATCGCAATCGTTTCTGGCTGCCGGATTTGAACTGGGTCGTCTAAAAACGGGAACTCCGCCGCGTTTAAAACGGGATAGTATCGACTTCAGCCAATGTATCCCACAGCCTGGGGATGAGGTGCCACGGCCTTTTTCGTTTTCTACCCCCGGCATTGACCGGGAGCAGGTGCCTTGTTATCTCACCGCGACCAATGAACGAACGGCACAGGTCATTCGTGACAATTTGCATTTATCTCCATTATACAGCGGCGTGATAGATGGGGTGGGTCCGCGCTATTGTCCTTCCATAGAAGATAAGGTTATTAAGTTTCCCGATAAGAATTCGCATAATATTTTTCTGGAGCCGGAAGGTTTGGAGTCGGATTGGATTTATCCGAACGGCATTTCCACCAGCCTTGCTGAAGAAGTGCAGTTACAGTTAGTGCGAACGATTCCGGGTCTGGAACAGGCCGAGATTGTTTTGCCGGGTTACGCCGTGGAATACGATTATGTTCCACCCACGCAACTCACCCCGGCTTTGGAAACCAAACGGGTCAGTGGCTTGTTCCACGCCGGTCAAATTAATGGTACCTCCGGTTATGAAGAAGCGGCGGGCCAGGGCATCATGGCAGGGATCAATGCTGCTCTCAAGGCACAAAAACGCAGGCCGTTTCTGCTCACTCGTATGGATAGTTATATCGGTGTGCTCATTGACGACCTGGTGACCAAGGGCACGTTGGAGCCCTACCGTATGTTCACCTCACGCGCCGAATATCGACTGATTCTAAGGCAGGATAACGCCGATGAACGACTGATGCAAAAGGGCCATGAGCTGGGTCTGGTGAATAAAGTCTTGCTTGAAAAGTGTATGGAAAAATACCGGGCTGTAGACAGAGAGATCAAAAGACTGGAAGAGACACCGGTCGCACCCAATCCAGAAACACTTGTCCGGTTATCCAAACTGGGTATTCAGGAATTGAGAAACCCCACCACCTTGGGGGGGTTGCTCCGTCGCCCCGAAGTGTCGCATGATAGTTTGCTGAGAGCTTTTGATGGCGGTGAGGTTCCGCAGTTGGTCGGTGAGCAGGTAGAGATCCGAGTGAAATATGAAGGATTCATCAATAGGCAGAACCAGATGGTGGCCCGACAAAAGAAACTGGAACACTACCGCATACCCGCTGAGTTTGAGTATCAAGGAATATCCGGGCTGTCCTGCGAAGTGGTGCAGAAACTGGAAGAAATTCGACCGGTCACGTTGGGTCAGGCAGGGCGCATCTCTGGAGTCACTCCTTCAGCCATCAGCCTGATCATGATCTTATTAGAGAAACTCCACTCCCCGCCAGTTGCCGAGGGTAAGGGGCGATAAATTTATCTGACGAGAAAAAGTTATCTCGGCTTGAAGGAAAGCATGCATACTGATTCTATTCAATGGCAGATCGAAGTCGATAAAAAAGACATCGCATACATAGTCAGCATTTTTGACGGATATGAAAGCCTGGCGGTGGTGCGAACGCTGGACGCTTCCCGTGGGCTCATTGAACTGCTGGTTTCTCCCGACTACCTGGAAGATACTCAGAAACTCATCGAAGTTCTCGCAAAAGAAATCCCCTTCCGCCGGCTTGCCGCCGGAGGCAATGAGCAATAGCTTTGATTGGCTGGCAGAGAGCTGTCTCGGCTGGAACCGGCTGGCCGCTGGCCGCTGGGAGCAAAGAGCAATAGCTTTCATTGACTGGCAAAGAGTCGTCCCGGCTTAAAACTATTTCCTGTTACCCCCACAGCGAGCAACCACTCGGTGTCAGTTTGAGTTGAACTCAGCTTAAAACAGTTGGGTTATCTCGGTACAATTGGCCGAGATAAATTCTAGACACGCCAAACGGTCTATAGCTAGTTGCCCCCACGGCGAGTGGCGCTGGTCAATAATGAATCATTGAGTGTACTGGGGTGTCTTTGAGTTTTTCCCGGCCTTTCAGGAAGTCGAGTTCGATCAGGAAAGCGGCTTCAATAACTTTTACATCTTTAAAATTTTTCTGTATCAAATCAAGGGTGGCGGACAGAGTTCCTCCTGTAGCCAGCACATCATCTATGACGAGGATGTTTTGTCCCGACCGAAATGCATCCTGATGAACTTCGACGGTATCGGTTCCGTATTCCAGAGAGTAGGTTTCCTGGAATGTTTTGTAAGGCAGTTTACCCGGTTTACGAATCATGACCACTCCCGTCCCCAACGCATAGGCCAGGGCTGAGGCAAAGATAAATCCGCGTGCTTCCACACCAACCACTGCATCCACTCGTTTATCTGCGTAACGATCTTTCAGGGTATTAATCGTTTTCTGAAATGCAACAGGGTCGCCGAGAAGCGGTGTTATATCTTTAAAGATGATTCCTTCTTTAGGAAAATCTGGAACATCGCGGATGATTTGTTTTACGGTTTCCATGGTTCCGCCTTTCTGAAATTTCACATTAGGCCTGAATGGCAATATTGGCTTTTTAGCAAAGATCAGGAAAAAAGAAAACTTTATCTTTTAATGGGCAGATATTTTATTGGGTCTTTGGGATGTGTGTTGTTCCGCACTTCAAAATGAAGATGAGGTCCGGTGGATCGACCGGTGCTTCCCATAAGAGAAATTTTTTGTCCCTGCTTTACCCGGCTTCCTTTTTTGACAATAAGTTTTGAGTTGTGCGCGTAAAGGGTGGTCAGATGATGCGGGTGTTTGATGATGACCATTTTCCCATAGCCGGTGGGCCCCCATCCACTAAACACCACTTCACCCCCTGCGGCAGCATGAACGGGGGTTCCTTTTGGGCCGGCAATATCTATTCCTTCATGCTTGCTCCCGTTTCGAATTCCGAATCGTGAAGTCAAAGATCCCTTCGTTGGCCAGATGAGAAATCCCTTGCGAGGCTTGACCGTGGGCGATGATTGTTTTTTTGTGGTACGGGGGGTAGACTCATCGGTTGCCGGTACCGACAAAACTCTTCGGGCCCCCGGTATCCATAACCGAATTCCCTTCGGAAGTTTTTTTGGGTCTCTAATGTGGTTGGCGCGGCGCAGAACTTCCACATCCAGATCATAGGTCAAGGCAATGCGGTACAGGGTCTGACCTTTTTGCACCGTGTGGTACACCCCTTCCCCATTATCGGGCCAGGGGTCAAACTGAAAACCCTGGCATCCTGTGAGGAATAAAATGGTAATAAAAAAAACTGATTTGCAATAATATTGGAAGGACATTTTATAGGGGTTTGAATATGCTATAACTTATTGAAAATTGTAGCATTTTTTCAAATTCGTTTACAAGTTTCGAGGCATCCTGTATAAACGAAAAATCGTTTTAATTCTGAATTGGGAAAAACCGCAATGAAAAAGTTGGTACGGTTGAAAATAAAATTTCTGGTTTCCATATTAGGCGCACTTCTACTATTTGGTTGCGGACAAAGCCAGCCTTCGCCAGATTTGTTCGCCTTGCCGGTTTCCTATATGGTCGGGAAAAAACCCGAAGTGGTGTTGGCCCACGACATGAATAACGATGAGTTCCCCGATCTGTTGGTGGTCAACTCAGGGGGCAATTCCCTGAATTTTCTGGAAGGCATCGGGGATGGCACCTTCAAAGACCCGCAAACTATTGAGACCGGGCGCGAACCTTTTGCTCTGGATGTGGCGGACTTTAATGGCGACCGCATTCCCGATATCGCTTTGTGCAATTATGGCGATGGAAATGTTTCCATCATTCTCGGGCAGAAAGACGGATTATTTAAACTGAAGACCGATGTGAAGGTGGGGCGGCTTCCCATTGCAATTGCGGCGGGTGATTTCAATAACGATGAAAAAACCGATCTCGCTGTGACTCTGCGCTTCAATAAACTGATAATTCTTCTTGGAGTGGGAGACGGCACTTTTAAAGTTGCCGAGGCTTATCAGGCAGGTCCCACTCCCGCATACATCACCATTGACGATTACAACAAAGATGGCAATCAGGATATTGCCATGGCACTCAACGCTGTCAAGGTGAAACATATCAAAATGTTTTTAGGTAATGGGGACGGCACTTTCCTGCCGCCCAAAAAAATTACCGGCGGCAACCAGTCCTCGTTCATTGTTCATCACGATATGAACCTGGATGGAAAGACAGACCTGATTGCGTCCAGTCCGATGAGAGACAGCCTCAGTATTTATGTGGGAGACGGAAAAGGCACGTTCTTTAAGCTGGAAGACTTTGCCGGAGAAAAAGGGCCGCATAATATTGTGGTGGGGGACTTCACTGGCGACAAGGTTCCCGATATTGTCGTGTGCAACCGCAGAGGGGGGAGTATATCCGTGATTCCCGGAAGAGGCGATGGAACATTTATTTATCCACATTATAACTATGTTGTGGGCTCCCAGCCCCGTTCCATCACTGGAGCGGACTTCAACCGCGATGGCATGATGGATATCGCCGTCGTGCTTTACCAGAAACAAATCCTCGAAGTATTTTTAAGGAAGGCCAATGCCCCACTGAACGATGTCTAGCCATTGATCGTGAGGGGCAACTGGCAAGAGTTCGTTAAGCCGAGAAGAACAGTTGAACGATGTGCGGCAAAAACCACTTTCTACCCTTAAGTAGATTCCCTTTATTTGCCTGACCTTTGATTGCCCGGCTCAAAGCTCCGGGTCCTGAATGGACTCGTCTCCCTCGATGACATATTTTCCATCCAGCCATTTTCCCAGATCGATGGTTCGGCATCGGTCGGAACAAAAGGGTAAAAACGGATTCTTGGTTTTATCCCGTTCAGAAGGTTTTTTGCAGATCGGACATTTGAGTTGTTTTTGTAAGGGTTCGTTCACGGTTTTCAGCCTCAAAATTTGCCTTTTTCAATCCTAGCATAATCGGGATTCCCCCCCTCCTCCACTCCGATGTGGAATTTTTGTTTACATTCTCAACAACTATTTGTATATTAAGGCGTTATGGCACTATATTTGGGCCGTGCAGGATCTTATGTTTTTAGGGTAAAATTTCAACCCGTTGTTTTTATTGAGGTTGGTTGTTTTTTTAAATTTTTTTAAAACTTTAGCAATAAAAAAATTAAGCGCAAAAAATCAATAGGTTATTGAGACTTGGTTGAAAGGTCTTGTTGAAGACAAATAGAGAAGATAGGTAGAAATTGGTTATCAACCCGATGGGATGAAACGCTTATGATTACAGAAGTTCAATTACCGGATTATTACCAGTTGCTCGGTGTTCAACCTGAGGCGACCCAGAAGGAAATTGATCTGGCTTATCAAAAATTGATCAGCAAGTTTGATTCCTCAGGAGAAAAAACTCCTTCTCCGGATGAGCCCACGCTCAAGGATCGGATAGAGACGGCACAAGAAGCTTATGACACGCTTTCTCATAAACAGAAGCGCGAAGCTTATGATGCGGTTGTTGAGGTCAAAAAAGGCCATGTGGTTTCTGACGAAGCAAAGAATACCAGAACGGGACCGCTCAGGTTTCTCGGAGTAAAAGAGAATGCCAGAAAACCCAGACACCAGAATGTGTATCAGGATTTTTTCGGGTTTTCCGAGAAACCCTTTGACTTGACCCCGGATCCTAAATACCTGTACCTGAGCCCCAAGCATAAGGAAGTGCTCGCGCATCTGGTTTATGGTTTGCAGGAAAACAACGGATTTTTGAAAATCATCGGAGAAGTGGGAACGGGAAAAACAATGATCTGTCGAAGTTTTCTTCGGGAGCTTCGCGCCGATTTTAATATCGCTTACATATTCAACCCTTGCATCAACGAATTGGAATTACTGCAAACGATCAATACGGAATTGGGAATTCCGGGAAAAAGTAAGAGCAAAAAGAAACTGGTCGATGTTCTGAATGGCTTCCTGTTGGAAGAAAGGTCAAAGGGGCATCGGGTGGTGGTCATCATTGACGAAGCTCAAGACCTTCAGCCTAATGTGCTGGAGCAACTTCGCCTGCTCTCCAATCTCGAAACCGATACCGAAAAACTGATTCAGATTGTTCTGATCGGCCAGCCAGAACTGGATAAGGTTCTGGCTAAAGACGGGCTCCGCCAATTGCGTCAGCGTATCACCATCAAATGGGAACTGTTACCCTTAAATCTTGAAGAGACCCGTGGTTACATCCAGCATCGTCTCAACGTGGCACTGGGTAAGGGGAAGGTGCGTTTCTCCCGGCAGGCGGTGGAAACGGTTTTTCGTTATTCCCGGGGCATTCCTCGAATGATTAATGTGGTGGCCGACCGTACTCTGCTGATTGCCTTTACCCAAAGTACCAAGAAAATCACGCCTAAGATTGTCAAGTTGGCGGTGAGTGATATTGGTGATCTGGTTCCTCTAGAATCCTGGGCGGACAAGTTCTGGAAGCTGGTGCTCCCCTCTGCGCTGGTTGCGGGCCTGGTATTTTTCGCTCTTAATTTTTTTGCTTTGCCCGATCATAAAAAAAACACTCAGGGCGGAAAAGATATTTCTGCAATGATTAAGGAAGATCCTATGGATTTATCCGCTCCAGGGCAATTGGTGCCTCGTGCTCCTGTAGCGGAGGTTGTTCCTCCTGTGGTGTTACCCGTTGTGCCAAAAACGGAAATAGTTGAACCGCCTTCCCCACAAAGAAGGATTCCCAGCAACGGGCCCCTGACTATTTTTGACTCAGAGAAACTAGTCACCTACCTTTCCAGCCTGACGTTGGCGGAAAGCAAGCTGGAGGCGGTGAAATGGATTTTGGAAGAATGGAACGTGGAACCTGAAGAGATGCAGGGTTTGAGCGAGGCAGACCTGGAAATGATTGAAGAAGACCATAAACTGTCTTCGTTAGAAGTGAACGGCACCCTGGAGCGGTTGAAAAACCTGAACTATCCGGCTTTCCTTGAAATTGCTTTGCCCAACGCACAGGGAACCAAGTATCTGGCGCTAGTTTCTATTCGAGGTGATACCGGGGTGTTTGGCTCGGTGGACAAAATTGAAATGCCGCTTGCTATCATTGATTCCCTCTGGACTCGCAAAGCCATTATCCTTTGGAAAGATTTTGAAAATTTACCGGAATCTCTAAGGGCGGGTTTCCAGGGTAAAGAAGCAATATGGCTGCAAAAAAACCTCAGGCTCCTGGGGTATTTCCAGGGAAGAGAGGCTCTGCTATATGGCCCGAAAACCATTCGAGCGGTGAAGGAGCTTCAGCGTAACTACAGCATCAAAGATGATGGAGTCTTTAATACTGATAGCAAATTGCTCTTGTATAATTTGTTGCAGATCTATCCCACTCCGAAGCTGGTTTCCCAATAAATCTTCTTCCTTTTTATTGAAGGCGCAATGCAATGAGCACGATATTAGAGACGCTCAAAAAACTGGAAGAAGATAAAAGGTTGCTGGAAAAAGACCTGGACCTCAAGGAACTTGTCCTTCGGGAGGATCAAAAACCACTGGCGACGGTAGAAATTCCTCGCAAAAGTTTTATAGTAACGGGTCTGATCTTGGCGGGAGTCATTGTCGTTGCAGTGACTTTTTTTAGACGACCTTCTACTGAAAAAGAAATGATCCCTGTGTCTCAGGTACCACCGATCCAAAAACGGGTGCCTGTTGACAGAAAAGGGCTCGAGCCGACGGTGGGCATCCCCTTGTCCAATATTCCGGTGCACCGGCAGCGTTATGAAGAGAAGGTCAGTGAAAACCCGCTACCAGCTATAAAGGCACCTGTTCGGGTCATTCCTCAACCCATCGCAGAATTTGAACCGCCGGAAATCAATGAGATTCGTGATTTGATTCAAACCGCGACGTCAGCGGCGCAACAACCACAGCCCAACCCTTACCCTGAGGAGTTGGTTTCGCGGGGGATTTCTATCCCCAGCCTGAAAGTAAAAGGCATTATCTTTTTTTCTTCGGGCAGCCCTTCCAACCACATTTTTGTTTCCACATCAGAAAGTAAAAACCGCAAGGTCCGTGTCGGCGATACCGTTCAACAGGCCACCCTCATGAATATTGAATCTAATGGCGTAGTATTTTCTTACCAAGGCGAAACCGTCCACCTCCGCATCGGCGAATAGCTCCCTGGCGGGAGAGGCAGATAGCAAGAGCTTAAATGGGTGGCCAAAAGGCATAGGTGGCTTGAGGAGCTTTTGTTGTTTTCTTGATACTCATGGATGGTCTGGTTCAATCAGAATATCGATGGTTTGCTTGATGGCCTTGAGATGGTTCTGAGCAGATGGCATGCCATCGTGGTCAGGGTCTTCCTCTTCCAGTGAGATGATTCCTGGGCCGAGGTAATTGCAGTAAAATGCTCCCAGAGGAAGGAAATTTTCCAGCGGTTCATCTTCGGAGTTAACGACCACCATTGTTACTTTGCCATCGGGATAAACCTCGAACACCCCACCCTTCTGGATCGTGTGGTTCTGACAGTATGCGATAATGCGTTCGACATCTTCGGGGGCAAGTGCTTTATAAACGGTATGCAACAATCATCTCCTGTTCAAAGTTGGTGCAGGGATTTTAACAGACTTTCAGCATAGTCGCTGGTTGTAACAGGTTGGTGTTTGTCATTTCCACAGCCCACCACCATTTACTCCAATGCTGAGGGTCACTCATTCAGGTAAAATTATGAACGACAAGTTGACAGAAATTCTGGAGAGCATGCGCAAGCTGGAGCATCAGCTGATTCAGGAGTTACAAAAAGGCGAAGAAGAATTTTTATACACGGTCAAAAACAAGCGGGTCAAGTTTGAGCGGGAAGTGAAAATGGAACACCGCCAGATGGCTCAACGGATTCGCCAGTATATGAAGGATGCGGAGATTTTAAATATTCTGACGGCACCGGTGATCTGGTCCTGTTTATTCCCGGCTGTTTTTATGGATTTGGTGATGTCCTTTTATCAGGCGGTCTGTTTCCCCATTTATGGAATCCCTAAAGTGAACCGCAAAGATTATATTGTTATCGACAGACACTATCTCAGTTATCTGAATGGGTTGGAAAAAATGAACTGTACCTATTGTGGATATTTTAATGGCTTGATCGGGTATGTTCAGGAAATAGCCGCCAGAACCGAGCAATATTGGTGCCCGATCAAGCATGCTCGCAAAACTCGGTTTGTGCATGGCAGGTACTCCAGGTTTTTCAGTTATGGTGATGGCGTGAGTTACCGAAAAAATATTGAATCGGTTCGGCGAGCGTTTGACGATTTAAAGTAAATCGCTAACACCCGTGGGAAGGAAATAGCAAAGGCTTGTCAAGCCGATACGAATTCTTGCTTGCCAGAAAAGGCCATGCCCAGCGTGGCCCCACGCTTGGCGGGCGTTGCCTATATCCTCCCAACTGTGGCA
>JACKQG010007140.1_pt1 | contig 11405 bp, 9 predicted proteins | sample 8237621 | NCBI WGS metagenome assembly JACKQG01 (sample SAMN15677084, study PRJNA649215) | marine metagenome | biome: marine; feature: Black Sea; material: saline water; isolation source: suspended particulate matter (SPM) from the Black Sea western gyre | collected 2013-06-09/2013-06-10 | depth... | reverse complement strand
TTCAGATGATATGTGGATGTATTGAAAATGGAAAATCCGGAAACATTCGGACACCTAGCCAGTGTATATTTTGGATGATCCTACCCGCCTGAAAAACGATGGCGGGCAGGCCCTCCAAAGAACCGGCGGGCAGGCCCGCCTGCCACTGTCTTTCGGGCAGGAACTAAAATATGTTGACTTCAATTTACCGCAAGGTGGATACCATGTCAGTAAATTTGACGGAAAATTATAAGATGTTGTTATAATTATAACCATTTTATTGTGTAAGTTTCCAAATGAAATATTTCACAATCATTGGCAATCATGATGCAATTGACCCGAACCAACTGGGTATTGGCGCTGCTTTAACCATATTTTTCAAATATCAAGATGAAATTGATGGCGTTTATATTTTTACATCTCCGGACAAACCCCATTTTTCATATAAGCAAACGGCTGAAAAAACAATGCGACGAATGCAGGCAGAGAAAAGAGGATTGCCTGTCTCGATTATTGAAATGGATATTGAGAGTCCTGTTGATTTTGATCTCGTCTATAAAGCCATGTTGGATGAGACACAAACTGTTATTGAAAAGAACAATATCAAAGATGACCCCAAAATTATAAATATTACATCTGGAACGCCTACTATGTCCACCTGTTGGGTTTTGCTCCAAAAGTCCGGATTGATTTCCAATGCAAAGTTAGTACAATCATTTGAGACACGGTTTCAGCAAAAATATGGTAAAACATGTCAGGAAGTTGACTTGGATATTGATGATTTTCCTGAAATCAATACACCATCCAAAGAAAAACGAGCCCTGAATCGTGTAAACCGTGAATTAAAAATATTAAAGGATGAAAAATCAACTTCAGAAATAGATGATGCGATTCCTAAACTTATTGGAAAATCAAAACAAATCCGAGATATCAAAGAACAAATTATTGAATTAATTGACAGAGAAACTCATGTGCTAATTTTAGGCGAACCGGGGACAGGAAAAGAAGTAGTCGCTAAATCTATATGGGACGTTCATAGAAAAGATATTGACAAAGAATTTATCCCGTTTGACTGCGGACAATTTGATCCGAATTTGATTATCAGTGAATTGTTTGGTTATGAAAAAGGTGCTTTTACAGGGGCAAATCAAACAAAAAAAGGGATTGTGGAATTGGCAGACGGGAAAATGCTTTATTTGGATGAAATAGGGAATATACCGATTGAAAACCAAGGTGTTTTTCTTCGGTTTCTTCAATTTGGTGAATGGAAACGAGTGGGCTCAACAACCCCTTTTAATTCCAACATTCAAGTTGTAGCCGCAACAAATAAAGATATTTATGACAACACAAATTTTAGAGCAGATTTAAAAAATCGGTTTCATGAAGTAATTAAGTTACCCACATTAAGAGAACGGAGTGGGGATATAAGGCTGCTCACTCAATATTTTCTCAATAAAATTAATAAGAATGTTTCTTTTGACAGAAAGGTTTATGAGCAATTAGAAAAATATTCTTGGCCCGGGAATGTGCGGCAATTGGAAATGTGGGTGAATCGGATTTGTCGGAAGTACCAAAACAGACAGGTTACATGGACCGATATTCCGGACATTCTAAAACCCAATGATCAACCGAACAATGCTGAATATGAATTTCCAGAATTACCATTCGACGCCAATGATTTTATTACAAAATTGAGACTTCATGCTTTGGAAGTAGCAGATGGGAACAAGGCAAAAGCGGATCGATTATTAGGTTTAAAAGATGGAACGATGAAACAATGGATGTTTCAACGAGATAAAAAACTGAAAAATTAATACTGAAATGGAACGCTTAAATATTAGAAGACCCTAAATAGCTACCGTTATTATTGTAACTACGAATGGTTATATTTATAACGATAAATTAAATAAAAACGCCATTTACCCCTGTTTTTGGCATTGGCACAGCACTTGCATGTATAGCTGTGAAAATGAAAATTACAGAAAAATGAGTTACATCACATTATCAAACGCAATGAATATTATCAAGAGTAGTGACTTAAAAAACGCAAACATCCGAAAAGATGTATATGAAATTCCTATATACTTTTTCAATCGTTATGAAGAAAACGCCTTGTTATCTATAAAAGAATTGTTAGACTCACCTGAAAATTATTTCACAGAAATTTATAAACCCGTAAAAGTGAAGGAAAAGCATAATTTTGTTTATGTAGGGAGTCAGCCATGTTATCATACAGAGTATGACTGTCAGCGTTTAAACGCTAACTATAAAAATTATGAAATCCCAAGAGACATACGCGAAAAAGGTAAAAACGCAGTGGATGCTTTTAGAACTTGGTTTAATTCTGTTCACTATTTATTAGAAATAGATCCGGATGTTTTTGTTGCCCGATTATATGCACGCTGGGGAATTTTGACTAATGTAAAAGCAATTGAATTTAAAAATTCTGGAGCAACATATTTTGAGAATGAATCAATTGGAAATTTAAAATTTGATATTACCAGCTTAATTAAAAGTGCTGGTCGTTTTTATTATGCATCTTCAAAAAACAAAGCAATTCTAGCTGCATTTTCTAAACTTTCCTTTTTAGGAGAAAAAGATGAAGCGATCCAAAATAACAAGACAGGATTTTCGGATGAAGAAGTTAAATCGTTATTAAAGTATTATCACCAAACATTTAAAAAGCCCTTAAAACAAAAATTAATTCAATATTACCGTTTGGACTTAAACCCTGAAATTGAAATGTCAGGAAATATTTTAAATAAACTTGGATTTAATCCATGTAATACTTGTGCTAATTGAAAAAAAAATATGAAAAGATATAAAAATATAAACATTGAAAAAGCAAATGCACTTTTAAAAGAGTGGGGTTTGAGTATAACACTGCCTATAATTGAAAATGGAAAAAGTAGTATTTTTCGACCAGATGGTTTTTCGCAAGATGAAATTATTAATGCTTTTTTAAACCATATTAAATATTTAAATGATAAAAAATGGAATGATAAAAGTATAGAGAAATCAAGCTTTAAAATTTACACAGAGGGAGCAATAAAAATTAAAGGAGAGAAATTTACACATAAAGAAGCAGTTGAGCTGATAATTGGAAAACAGATTGATAATAATTTTGAGTATGCTCCTATTGATGCACTCGATACGTTTCCTGAAAAAGAAAAATTGGTGGAATTTCTAATGAATGAAAAAAAACTTTCAGATGAGAATAAAAAAAATGTTTTATACGCATTTTTAGGTGACGAGTTATCATATTTTAATGAAAAAAAAGTTGAAGATTATCTTGTTATTATTTCAAAAATAGAAAGCTATATAGGCGAAGAAAACAATAAAGTATTTTTGGAAAAGATATCAATTTCGAATAAGGCCAAAAAAAATGTGGAAATATTGCTTTTGAGTTTATTTAAAGATTTTATTTCTAATAAAGATTGTAATGAAATATATAGAACAATATTTTTATTTTTTAAAAGCTATCGCATTCATGTAAATGAGCCATCCATTACGAAAATGAATGATGTATTGACTAAAACATTGCAAAATAAAATTATATTCTTAACGCATCTTTTAGAAGTGATTATTCAATTTTTAATAAGGAGCAATAGCTCGAAAACATTCGATATTTTTAGTTTGTTGAAATGTCGCGGACTTTCAGATGACGATTATTTGCCCGAGGATGAATTTTCAATAGGGCCACCTGTGCAAGTGTATGTGGATTCAATATCATCTTACAATAATTCTCAGTTTTATGATGGAATATTTAATTTAAATCGTCCATACCGGCTATTTCAAAACCTTTTAACTTATTATGTTAAAGAATCTGCCAGAGCTGAAGCGCAAGCGGAAATTAAATATGAACGAAAACTCAAAGAATCCATCCAAGATTTAGTGCAGCAATATACACATACTTTGTCGAATACTCTTTTCCCTAATACAATTTATAATGTTGCAAAAACACTAAAGGGATCTAAAAAGTATAGAAAAGAAGTTTTGATTTTGGAAGATGCTTATCAATCAGAAGTTATGATTAAAAAGCAAGGCCAAATGCTACAACTTAAACAAACCGGCAATGCAGATGTATTTCAAAGTATCATCCGGAGTGACCGCTTATTTACAGATACCAAAGAAGAAAATATTGAAATTAATGAAATAATTAATCAATCTGCCGATAGAGTGATTTCTCGTTTTTTAAACCAAGATACCCATCGTTTGAATGATTTGAGAGAGCATATTACAAAAGTGAAAAAAGTAGATATTGATGCATGGAAAAAAGAATATGAAAATGATGTGTTTTTCGATGAAAAAATAACGGCTTTGGAGTGGACGAAATCACGATTAGGTGGAATTAAAATTTCTGCGAATAAAACCTGGGAAAATATTAGGGTTAAACGGGATGGCTATGCTCATGCATTACTTCAAAGTTATTTCATGGAATTATTTTTCAATGCTTTAAAATATCGGGATTATTCAAAAAAGGAATGGGCGAAAATACAATTGGACGAATGTGAAAAAAACGGTACAGAATATTTGCAAATGACCGTTTCGAATCCTGCGGAAAAAGGCGATGCGAAATCAATTGGAATGGGTAAAGGTTTAAATGGCTTTAAAGCAGATTTAGCATTATTAAATTCGAATGACAATAATGGTGAATTCTTATTTATCGAAAAAACAAAGACGCAATTTAGTATCAGAGCTTTATTGCAGAAAAATTTGTTTGTCATTAAAAGAAAAAAGAGAGATTATTCAAAGGCAAAGGTAGCTTTAAAAAATTCGAAATAATTTGGAGTTTATAGACTATGTCGATGTTTGAATCGAAGCATAAGATTCGATAGATTTGTTACAAACGTCAAGTGGGTTGAACGCTTCATTCTTCAGCGTAAAAATGACATCGTCAATTAACACTTAAAAAAAGGAAATACATGAATATATTATGGATTGAAGATGCTGGGAAAAAGAATCTAAACCAATTAAAACAAGATTGTTTTGATGGTTCCGGATTATTTGAAAATGATGAAAATAAATTGTTTATTGTGGATTCAATAGATGATGCATTTGGTAAAATAGGAAATGGCGATTTGGATTATGATTTTTATGTGATTGATTTGGATTTAACTCAATTTTCCATGGATGAAAAAAGTGAATCTTTGAAGAAAAATATTGACCGCAATTTATCGAATGATGAATTCAAAAAGAAAGCGGGTCATGTAATGTATTTGAAATTGTTGGAAAAAGGAGTGCAAACTAACCGCATCGTTTTTTTGACCGGGAATGCCACCGGTAATATTATTCAAAATTCATATAGACAACTCAAAGAGGCATTATATAATGGCGAGGATGATAGGGCAGATAAACTGTTAAGCGATTTAACCGATGACAAAAGTCTTGCTGAATTTAAAGATGATTTTGAAAACCACATTACAAACGGTGATTTCGGTGAAGCGGATGAAGTTATAAAACTTGTTTCATCCGATCATTATGATAAAAGTGATAATACTTTTGGAGAATTGATAGAAATAGCGAGAAAGGCTTGGATGCCAAATTATCCAGAAGCATTTAAAAAAGATGATGTTGAAAGCTTTCTTTTATGGTTAAAACAAACGTTGACCAAACAGAATCCGGATTTCGCTTATTTGGCATTACGACGTGGTATTATTGATGGGTGTGAATTTTTGGTTAAGGAATTGGAAGAAAAGAAGAAAGACAAAGAATATATTATTTTCAATAAAACAGTAAAAGGCAGAGGTCTTTCAGCTAAATATTTGATCTCTTATTTCCAAAAACTGAAATCATACCTGCCGAAAAATCCACCAACAGAAAAAGAAAAATACCGTCTTTATTATCAATTCTTGAAGGAACTTTCCGCAGAATGGGAAAGATCTGAAGGTTATTTACTTGATAAAGAAAATATTGACAGAGGATGGGTGAAGAACTATTTGGATACTTGTCAGAAACAAATGAAGCTATTACGAAATTGGACATCTCATGAATTACTTTCTAATGAAGTGGATGAAGCATTTGTATCTTATATGTTTATAACAGCTATGCGAGCAATCTTAAAATTGGATTTATCAAAAACCTTGGAATATGAAGATTATCTGGGGAAATTATTTGAAGTTGAAAAAAACCCATTTAAAGGAATAAAAAAACATTTGGCTCAATCCTATTTTGCAATCAGAAATGTTCCTGAATTCAAATTCAGGAATCCGGATAATATTGCTTTTTCAACTATTGTGAGAAACTACGGTTGGTATATTGACAATAATCAAACGATTCAAAATAAATCGGTGAAATTATTCTATCAAATGTTTTGGCATGGAATTTTCCCATGCTTTATGTCAATGCCTTCTCCAAATCAAAGGGATAGATCAGATTCTGTTCCAGCCTTTATAAAGTTCAATGATAATAAAAAACCACCACCAGAATCTTTCCCTTACACATTAGCTCAAATGATATACAGAAGGAGTTTCAAATGAGAAAAACAATTACAGGAATATTATTTAGTATCCTAATAATACTTGGTTGTAATAATACCCAACCCATAACAAACCCCGAGTTTGATTATCAAACAGAAATAATTGGAACGTGGGCATTTAAAGGAGAACCTTTTGAATTTACTTTCCTTGAAAATGAAATTGTAGAAATGAATGAAATATCACCGGACGGTATCTTATTGGATCACGAATTAATGCAATATCAAATCACTGAAGAGTCCATACATATTAATTGTTCAGAATTAAGTGAAGCAAATTGTAGGGACGACTTGACCTTGTTTTATCATCCGGTTGAAAATTTCAATAAGTTGGTTCTGACTAGAGCTATTGCAGAGTATTCGAATGGAAAGCCTGCTCAAGATATAGTTATTGATAATTTTGAGTTAGAAAAACTATTCAGTAAGAATTAATTAAATTTCTACAAAATAATGCCATTCACACCATACCACATGGGACCGGGTCTATTTATTAAATCAATATTACAAGGCAGTTTTAGTTTAATAGTGTTTGGGTGGGCTCAATTCATAATGGATCTTCAACCATTATTTGTTATGATAACTGGAGAAGGTCAACTGCATGGGATCTCACACACATTTATAGGCGCAACTGTGATTGCATTATTTTCTGCATTAACCGGAAAGTATTTATCTGAATTTCTATTATTAGCCATGGGCTTCTCTTATAAACATAACCGCGTATCATGGGCTGTGGCTGTAGCAAGTGCGTTTATTGGGACATACAGCCACGTTTTATTAGATAGCATCATGCACGCAGATGTGCAGCCTTTCTTTCCAATATCGCTTAATAACAAATTTTTAGAATTAGTTCCTGTCGATGTTTTGCACAATTATTGTCTGTTGGCTGGATTGGTAGGGCTGATGGTATTTGGAATTACGAATTGGCGGATGGTTAAGAAGGTTTTTTAACAGAATAAATTAACAGATTAAAGTTGGAGGTAAAATGAGTGATAAACATATAATCCAAAAAATCCAGGTTACTGACGGTTTTTTAAAAGACATAGAAATTAATTTTTCAGATAAAATGAATTGTATCATTGGAGCCAGAGGAACTGGTAAAACGACGATATTAGAATTTATCCGGTATGCATTAGATAATAAAGTGCATCAGAATAAAAAAATCGATGAACTTGTTGGAATAAATTTAAAAACAGGAAGAATTAAGTTAAGTATCAAGACAAACTCTGGACAAGAATACACTGTAGAACGCAGTAAAAATGAATCACCTGTTGTCTTTGATAAGGATAATAACCCCACAGAAATTTCTTTAGAAAGAGGTGAAATATTTTCTGTCGATATTTATAGCCAAAATCAGATAGAAGAGATTGCCGAAGACAAACAATTTCAAATTAAATTGATTGATAAATTTCGTAAATCAGATATTAAAAAGATAGAAAATCAAATTTCAGACTTAAGGCGTGAGCTAAAAGATAATGGTCGATTAATTGTGGAATCCAAGAGTCACGCAGGCGATTTAAAAGAAAAATTAGGAGAATTACCTGTCATCGAAGCAGAGTTAAAAAAATATGAAATTGCTACTGGAGAAGATTCTGAAAGAATGAATAAAGCACATGCTGAAAAGTCTCTTAGGCAGAGAGAAATAGTTGTGTTACAAAAAGCATTACAAAAGTTTAAGACTACCAGTGATTTAGTTACCAATATTGAAACTGAATTAAATAATGCTATTCCTGAAATAAACGTTGATGAAGTAATGAATGGACCGAACTCACAATTTTTTAATGACTTCATGTTAGAAGTTTCAACTAAAATAGAATCCCTCAATGAAAAATTAGGATTATTTAAAGGTGGAATAAATAAAAGCAAAGAATTTGTCAACTCAAAATTAACAGAATTGAATACAGTTCATAATGTCCAAGATCAAAAATTTAGTGATCTATTAGGGAAGATGGATGAATTCAAAGAGAAAGCCTCTGAAAGAATAGAGCTGGAAAAACAGAGGAATGATCTTCTTGCAATAAAAGCTGATTATGATGAGAAAAACAAATATTTATATCAATTAAAGAAAGACCGTGATGAATTAATTCAAAAATTGACAAGTTACAAGCAAGATAGATTTGAAATTCGTCAGGAAATTATAGAATATTTAAATTCAAAATTAACTGATGTGAGAATATCTATTATGCAGGAAGCCAATACGAAAACATACGAAAAAACCCTTAAAGAAGAATTAGTGGGTTCTAATACAAAATATGGAACATATGTAAATAAGATTACAGATATAATACCAACAACAGAGCTATTTGATATTTTGGAAAATGATGAGAACCCGAAGCAAAGATTACAAAATGAATCAAAAATAACCGATGCTCAGGCTGAAGCAATTATTAAAAATTTTCAGGGTAAAGAAGTTATTTACGATTTACAAATTATGGAGGTAATGGATGAACCGAAAATTGAGTTAAAAGACGGAGAAAATTATAAACCATCAAAGAATTTATCTACAGGTCAAAAATGCACCGCAATTTTACCTATATTACTGTTGGAAAATGAAGCACCGCTATTGATTGACCAACCGGAAGACAATCTTGATAACGCTTTTATTTCAGATGTTGTTGTTCCGAGTATTGAACATGTAAAAGAAAAACGGCAGTTAATTTTTATTACTCACAACCCAAATATCCCAGTTTTAAGTGAATCAGAACAAATGATTGTAATGGAATCAGATGGCATTAATGCAAAATTGATAGGTTGCGGAAATATTGACGATAGAAGAGCAGATATTGAAACCTTCCTTGAAGGAGGAAGAGCTGCATTTGACAAAAGGGCACTTCGATACAGCCAGGGGAGATAAATCATTCTAATGAAAACGATTCAAGAAATCATGGATGCGGTTGCAGGATTAGATTCTCTTAATACGGCTCAGAAAATCAAAATAGTTGATGATATAAGATTAGTTTTAATTGATGGAACATCCTCGCAAAAGCTTGAGCACTGCAATCAATGTTTAATCAGGCTGTCTGATGAAAGAGATTGGAACGTAAGGAGAGCAGTTGCAAAAACTCTAAATTATATATCAAATCCAGATCATTTTTTATTTTTAGTGGAAAAGCTAAAAAATGATAATCATAATTATGTGAAAACAGCAGCTCTGGAAGCAGAAGAAAAGCAAGAAAAGATATTTAGAAGTGTATTATTTGCTGATAAATCCAAGAAAAAACACATTGTATTAGAAGAATCTATTCGTAAAGAATTTGGTAAAAAAGGTGCTGAGGCAATTATTAAAATAGCAAATACTCGAATGATCGAAGCATTTTCCTCTACTATTCATAGATTGAAAAACATTAAATCGCCTATAATTTGGAATATAAATCACATTGAAAAACTATTAAACAATATAGATAATATTGATGATGAGATATCTGATAGTATGAAAGCGATAAAACAAAATATGGAATATTTTATTAGCATTTTGAATGAGCTTAATAAAATGACAACTTCGCATTATATTAAATTTGAAATTGTGAATTTATCATCTTTATTGGATGAAGCAATTCGGGGTGTGAAAGCTAGTATCATAGATAAAAACATTAATTGGAATGGAAAAGTAAATGTTTCAATTGACAAAACGATTGAAATTGAAATTGACAGAAACCAAATGTATGAAGTATTCGTTAACATTATTAAAAATGGCATTGAAGCGCAAAATATGGAAGGGAATATTTCCGTGATTGTCAATGCACAAAATGAGGATATCATTATATCGATCCAGGATACAGGTTGTGGAATTGAGGAATATGATAATGATTACATTTTAGATCAAGGAATAACAAGCAAGCAAGATTCAGGTGGCACAGGGTTTGGTTTATCAAATGCTCACTTATTTATTAACAATCATTCTGGTGATTTATCCTGGGACAGTACCCCAGGTGAAGGAACAGTCATGAAAATAAAAATACCTAAAAGACCAATTAATGAACGATAGAACAAAAACATATCATGCATTAATAGTTGAAGATGGTATGGATTATCAAAGAATGATATCTCTTGATTTAAAATCTTTACATCATTCGTTTGATATAGTATCAACACAGATTGACGCAGAAGAAAAGTTAAGCACAGTACGGTATGATTATGTTATTTTGGATCTTGAAATTCCTTACGAGAAAAATAGTACAGCACGTAAAGATTATGGGAAAAATGTCGCAGTATTCATTAGAGATAAAATAAAAACTAAAAAACCAGCTGTTTTGTTATTATCTAGTTTCGCAACTACAAAAGTAACTGCACAATTTATGAAAGGTGATTTATGTGATTGGGTTGTAATCAAAAGTAATTTTGAAGATGATTTTATAAGTGGCATTAATGAAATGTTCGCTAATCGGCATGATGAAAATTCAGTATGTAAGCATAAAGCAGTTTTTAGATTATATAAGGATGATTTAACTATTCAAAAGAATGGAGAATCAACTGCACCGTATATTTGTAATAATCATGATAAGATTTGGCAATTATTTAGAGGGTTGGCTCGTTATTCTAAATGTGACGAACCGAGAGGAGATTGTTCTATTGAATATCTTGCTGCGTTAGGTATGAATGATATTCCCCAAAATGTCAGAAAAATTAGAATAAGGAATAAAAACTTCAAGACTGCGCTAAGATCAATAAACATAGGTTTAGAACCAAAAGAAATTATTTTAACTAAAAGGGAAAAGAAAACAGGAGGCTATCGGCTTCACGAAGATTTTTGTATAGTGGATTTCACAGAAGGTGAGGAAGAATGATATGATTGATTTTTTTTTAAAACCATTTATGCATCTTTAAGAACTTGGAATAAATGTTTTGACCAAGAAAACAGGATATTACTGGACTATCTTATCTTTTTCTGCTTACTTTTGCATAAGCTTTCGGGCTTAATGTTATTTGACAGGATGATAGGTGTGCATTTGCGACT
>JACKQG010007139.1_pt1 | contig 11405 bp, 15 predicted proteins | sample 8237621 | NCBI WGS metagenome assembly JACKQG01 (sample SAMN15677084, study PRJNA649215) | marine metagenome | biome: marine; feature: Black Sea; material: saline water; isolation source: suspended particulate matter (SPM) from the Black Sea western gyre | collected 2013-06-09/2013-06-10 | depth... | reverse complement strand
CTTTCCATGTTTCAGGATAGCCAGAACCTTGAGCAAAAGCAGTACCAATAACATATGAACGTTTATCAGCTTGGTCAACTTGGGAATCGTTACCTATCCCAGAATCTGCTGAATCGTCGTATGTTGGTTTATATACTCCAGCTGTTTTAACAACAGAGCCAGTTAATACAACCCTCTCACTTGCTGCGGATGCGACAGCCGAAACCTTAAATACTACATAATCAGTAGCGGCTGCGCCAAGAACAGAAGCGGTTGGGATTTTAATTAATTGACCTGGAATAAAAAACGTAGGGGCAGTTCCAGAAGCCCCGATTGAGATTGCAGTTGCTCCATATACACTACCAATATTACCAGCAGACTTATAGTCACCAGCCATTGATACTTTAGTTGTACTTGCACTCAAATCTGCATCTTCTACTGGAGCTCCGCTATTAGCGGCTCCCCAACAATATGCATAACGCTTATGAAATGAAGGACGTCTCTCAGTGAATTTAAACTGAGGGTCATCCGTTGGTTTCTTCGCAAGTTTAGTTACAAAACGGAAGAAAGGGTCTTGAGCTATTGCTAGCTCAGATACTCTATCCCCGAAATTGTACTTTCTCCGAAGGTCACCTGTTGAAAGAGAGCTTCCTTGAGAGGCTGCATAGCCCTCACTCAATCCACTCTCTAGACTAAATAAATCAGCCATAGTTATCTTCTCCTATCGTATTTAGGAATTGAGCATCCAGATAATAGACTAATAAATAATTCTACTAACCAAATGCGTTGTCTAGTTGTTTGTCAATACCCAATATTTGGTCAAAAAGAGAATCGTCTTTTGATGCTTCAACTTCTGGTTGACTTCCGACGGAGGCTAAAGATTGAGGTCGCTGTTGTGTTTTCTTCATCTGGTTAGAGACTTCTTGATTAGCACTTTTTGCGATATTCTGCTCTCGTTTACCCTTATTCATAAGATAATAAATATCATCTAACTGCAAAGACTTATTTTTTGCGAAATCTACAAAATGTGACCATTGTTCATCGTTCATATCGAATTTTTTTCTAAATTCAGATTCCTTGTTTACTCTTTCGGTTTCTTTCCTCTGAATAGACAATGAATCATTTAATCTCTTCTGAACAACCCCATCAATTGTAGCCGCAAATATCTTTGCTGAATCTGAATTCGGGTTTGACATAGCTTCGTCGGGGTCAAATATAAAGTCTTCATCCAGACTTAACTGCTCTTTCATAGAAACAGGGGCTTGACCACCACCCTCAAAATAATCTCTCACATGAGTTATTAAATTGGGGTCTTCTTTCATAGCATCGAGTATAGGCATGTATGGTTCTAATCCTTTAAGCTTTTCATTTAATCTCTTAGCTTCTCGGCTCGAATCACCGTACCTTTTTTGCAGATTTTCAATATCCGTATCTTGTCCTTCAACAGGGTTCATATTCTGAGGAGAAGTGTTCTCTGATTGAGTAACATTTTCCGCAGGTTCTGAGGTTGTCTGCTCTTGAGAAGGCTGGTCTAATATTCCACCATTAACTTGGTCGTCGAGGGCCTCGAAAAAACCATCGACATCCATGTTCGCACTTTCGGGGGCTTCTTCCGAAGCGTTACCTATTTGTACATTTTCATTCATAACGTATCCTTTTGTGTTTTTATCGTTTGATTCAATTTAAAAACATTATTTACTATTATCAAAGTCTTTTTTCTGTTCATTTTGCATTTCTTTTACTGCCGACTTGACTTCCATAGATAGTTCTTTTTTTGCTAAAGCAAATTCACTTTGCATCATACCTCTAAGAAGTTTCTGCTGAGCCTCGGTTTCAAGGACATCTTTCCTAACTTCAACTCCACCCTCTTGCACCTTCGCTCTAATTCCAGATTGAACCAATTGTCTCTCAAGAGTTTCAATGGTTCCTTCTTTGTCTTTCATGGCTTCTGATAATTGCTGAATTTGAGATTGCATTTCAGAGTACATGCTTTTTCTTTGTATCAATTGTTTTTTATTTCTTATATCTGTTTCAGATACCATTGCAATATCATCTATGAGACCAGCTTGAAACCATCTAAAATATTCTTCCAATAGTGCCCATCTATTCAACGGGAGAGTCGCTCCCGCTATAATTCTTATATCAAATTTAGAAGATGAATAATCCATCCACTTCCCTATCGCTTCACCAAAATCATTATAGATAGGTATATTAATTCTTACTTCTCTATCATCCCCTGGCTCTTGGCCAGCCTCTGGTTGAACAATCCTAAATACCTTGTCAATAGAATAATGGCTCTGAGCAATCTGCTTAAACACCCGACCAAGATGTTCCAATGCGGGTTCTACAACAGTTGCCATCCAAGATTTTAATCTTCGAGTACCAAACTCATCATTTGCCAATAGTCCCCTGTATGTCTCAGATTGTTCTTGAGTAAAACCCATCATAGCAGAAGGGACACCAGAAATATACTCTGCATCAGATTTTCCCTCTTGGGTAATTGTATAAAATGCATTATTAATGGGAGCTGGCAAAACTGGAGTAGGAGGTTGGAACCCTTGCCTATACTTTAATAAAGCTCCTGGCGAAGAAGAATACTGTTCCCATTCAGATTCATCAATAGAACCCTCCTCATATTGCCACCTTAGATTAGAAGATAGATTCGCATTATGAATCATTATTTGGTGAGCCTTATTAATTTCTCTTTGCTTCCCAATTAATGGCATTACCGCAGACATTGGATATGGAGTCCCTGTGTATAAATATGGGATTGGTATAATTGGATATTCACTCACTGGCAATTCATATTCATATAAAAATACATCATCACCAACGCTACAAGTCAATTTAACCCTAGTCTCAAAGAACTCTACAAAATCAACAACTGACTTTTTAAATTCCTTATTCTCTATCATTAAATCAAATTCTTCTTTAGGCATCACAGTCTGCTCAACTTTCGATATTTCCTCTTGAGCCATAGACACCAATTCCTGATGCTTTTCCTGTATAGCAGTTTGCATCATTGACTCAGCTTTTTTCATTTCCAACTGAGCCCTTTCTTCTATAATCTCCCCAGATTGAAGTGCATTTTCTATTTGCAACATCTTCTCTTTTAATTCGACCTCTACTTCAGATTGGAACTCCTGCACTTGCACATCAACAGACTGTTTTATTTGTTCCATTTCTTCGTCTGTCGGTGGTACATTTATAAATACATTTACAAATGGGACTTTTACCTTATTATAATTTTCATAGTATGCAATAATATCATCGTCTTCCCCTTTGGGAGTATATGATGAGACAACATCTTCTGGCTGCGTTACATTGGATATTGAAGTGTCTCTTTGGGAATAAGAACCACCAAACTCACTCCCAACGGAAGTATTGGAAATTTTTCTTGCGTATTTGGGAAACAAATTCTTCAATTGAGTTTTCGACATATTCTTTTTTATAATAATGAACCCAGCGTCTCTAAATAAGAAATCTCTACTAGCTGGGTCTACAAATACATCATAAGGGTCAACCCTACTGAAAGTCACTTCTCCCTTACCGTGGTCTTGGTCTTGGTCAACGTCAATGAGAAAGTACCCAACTCCCTTTACTAAAGAATCAAGGACTACTTGTCCATAAACTGAATTACCATTTGAAGAATGCCAACAGTAATCACTAATATCAGAATGCACTTGAGCAATGTCCGTGTCATCTCCAGTCACCCCAACTGCCTTCCATCTTGGAGAATTAGCAGTCACAAAATATTTCATTATCTCAATAATGGGAAGAATGCGATTAATTGTAAAATCTGGCATCCCACTTTCTTCTAAAGACTTTTGCTCAGTAGCGGTCAACTGCTCGTCTAAATAAAAGTCATATCCAACCTGAGATTTACTTCTCCATTGGACTCTCCTAGTGTTGTTAGACCTATCCCAAAGTTGCTTGTTAATGTGTGCTTTGTTTTTTCTTCCCTTTTTTTCCATTGTTATCTCATTAATTTTTGTTCTAATTTTTTCAAAATACTTTTATCAAGATTAAATTTAACACCAGTCCCACCATTCATCTTCCCGAGTTCAAATGAACCATGCTTTGTATTAAAGTCAATCTTTCCTCCCCCGATACCCAAACCAATCTTTTTAGAATACTGATGCAACATTAAAGCACCAACAGATTGAACTGGATATTTCCCCAGAGTATCAACTGCCGTACTTGCACTAGATATATACTTATCCCAAGCACTTGAAGCATCTTCCCTCGAAAGTGTCTGAGCTATATTCTTCCCAATATCAAAAGACCTTCCATATATAGAATCAGAACCAATGTCCCTATCAAGCCCAAGACTCGGGGTCTTCATTGAAAACTTATTGCTTTTAAATGGTATTCTACCCTGTGGCATTATGATGTTATCCAAGATTTAGATTTACGTTTTGGTTTAAACCACCCATGAATACCATCTTTTTTGCTATCTTTCTTCTTCATATTTGGAGGGAATGCGTGTATTTGTGCGTAATAAAGTGTCTCAATGGTATCATCATGGCTCATTTTAGGGCCGAATGTAACAATTTCATGCGTTAAATCAAACATATTTTCTCTTAAATATACATTTCCTGTACTAAATCGGCCACTTAATCCACTATAAATGCGATTTCTCTTGTTTGAACCACCTGGTTTCTCTGGAATTACGCTAATATTGTACTTATTTTCAATTCTTCTTCTTTCATTTAGAGATTGGAATATACTTCTATTCATTGCGACGTCTTCAACTGTGGAACTTATGCAATGATATTTTTCATGCAAATCCATTATATAATCAACAACACCCTTTTTCCCAAGAATCTCATTATTCTCTCCCCTCGATGCAACGGTTGGAATACTCCTATGCCTTTCATATTCTAATACATACATATTATTATTTGGGTCGACGGCCACAACCATTATTACACTAAAGTCAGAAGTCTTTGTATCAATATCGGTAGCAGGGTCACACCCAAGAAATGTATTAACTGGTATTTTTTCCCCATCAATAACAACATAATTAATTTCATCTTCGTTTAGATAGTATCCATCCCAATGCTTAATATATTTTCTTCCCCAGACAGCTTCTTCATCATTCTGTACTTCTAACTCATATTCTTGATAATAACCATGAACACGACCAGCTTCTGTATATTCCTTTTTTATTCTATCTAATTTCTTTCTTGGAATAAAAGAATCCCACAATACACCACCTGGCATCTCTGGTTGGGTAGATTTATATGTAATAACATCCCAAGTATAATCGCTTTTATTCTCAGCCTTATTGTACCCATCTAAAATGTTTTGACATAAACTGTCAAAGTGAACAGGAGTCCCAGCGAAGATAAGTCTCCCATTAACATCGAGAGCAGGCTTAACACCATTATACACAATGTTCTTAATTTTCTCTCTCGAATCAAGAGTAACTGTATTTGTTTCACTTTCCGTGTCATCCAATGCAACAATATCATATCTTTTCCCCAAATAGTTTTCTCCACGAACACTTGACAAATTAGACCTACTAATTAACTTAGCTTTTGTGCTTGTAACAATATCATTCTCTGTCCACTTTGTCCCAACGATATCCCCAAAGTAATATTTTATCATTTCATTGGTTTCAATATGTTGTCTTATATATTGAAGGTTGAGAACTGATTTTCTATGGTTATCAGAAATCCAAGCTAAAAACATTAAGTCATCATCATTTTTAAAAAGTATTTTATGCAGAAGGAATGTTTTAAATAATTGAGTTTTCGCACTTTGTCTCGGTAGAATCAAAGCTAATGATTTTGTGGTTTTTTCCAAAAGTGCATCGGCTACCTCATAGTGGAACAATGGTGATTCAGATTTGCCGAAGTCGCCAGGAAGGAATAATTTGCCAAAAGCTATAAGGTCGTGATATGCGACCTCTAATTCTTTTTCGGCCTGAGAAACATTCTTGCTATTTAGATTCGCCACTTTTTTTAGGTTTCTTTTCTAAGTTTTTTTGCTTTTCTGCTTGACTCTCCAAAAACCCTTCAAACCTTTTACCGTTCTTTTGCATTGTAACATATTGCTCAAACACGACTTCCATTGATTGTAATCTTTGCATTAAATACATTAAAGAATTTTCAATTGTACCAATTGACTCAATTATCTCTTTTCTTTGCATTTTTCTTTTAGTTAACATTATCTTATTGCCTCGTAACTTTCACCACCATAAATAGCCTTACCATCATAGATACCAATTGTATCAACTTGGAATCTTTCATCATCATATTCAACTATTCCAATTCCCTGTTGCCAATTGTACCTTGTTCCCCCGCCTGGAACAATCCCATCTAATCTTGCAAGGGTTCCACAAGAGACTGCTTGGTATATCTTTGGTTTCCCCCTTGTCCATACAGTTTTATGTGCCATTTCCAATCTGTGCACATGACCTTGTATCATACTTACTCTTGGAGAGTCAAGAATCTTCATTACACTTTGTCCAGACTTTGCTCCTACTTTATTACCATGAATGCATACAAGATTGTTATTAACATAGAACTCACCATGAGGATAATTCCCCACATACTCTACTCCCATCTTATGTAATCCCAATATATAAGGTATTGACATTATCGGTGGAACATCTGGTTCATTCGCTGGTTTAATACCATACGCTTGTATTGTATTCTGAACAATACTATCTCTCATCCTCTTTTCATGATTCCCTTCTATATATACCATTTCATCGCAATGTTCTCTCAAGTCTCCAATCCAAGATGCTAACCAATCAATGCTTGGTTGTGTCGTGAAATAAAACTCTGGAGAGCGTACATAGTGGGTACTCCAATCTGGAAGATCAAGCATGTCACCTAACATTATTATCCTATTAGGACTAACATCCTTAATAATCGCCGTGGCTACTGCAATTGCATCTAAATCATGCAATGGTTCTAATTCGCCAGTATCTAAATTCCTCTTGTATCCGACTTGAGCGTCTGGGAGAATAATGTCAATTTTCAATTCCCTATTGGGGATTATTACATCAAATTGAAGGTCTTTAACAACAGCTCCCTTTATTGGGGGGAAATCACACTTAACAGGTCTCCTTCTTACAAGGGAAGCACTTACTTGATAGTTCGTGTGTGTATTCCATACAATCTCATCACCAACTTCTTGTTTTGCAGAAACATCCCATTGATTAACTTTGAAATGCGTTACCTTCCAAATCTCCCCATCAATATTGAATTTCTTCATTAGAGATTCTACAGTTGGTGCTTTATCCCCAGACTTATCTTCTATATAAACATAATTCAATTCTTCAGTCATAGATGAAGAAAAATCTTCTACATTTTTATCAAATAAATTATCACCCTTTGCACCAAACGACCCAGACTTACAATCAAGGCATTTGTACCTTTGCTTTCCGCTTTTCCTTAATCCGTTCTTCTTATATCTGTGAGAACCACACTTTTTACAATTCATAAATACTCCTTTTTATTATTTATCAACTATTACTTCTGACTCAGAATTAGATGCAATTTCGAGAGAAGGTCTTTCGGCCCCCTCTAATTGCTTTGGCGAGAACCCTTGAAACATTCCGACTATACCCATTTCCCTTTGTTTAATCGTATTTCCTGTAGTCCCAATTATCTTGCCCAGCTCCTTTGTCGATTGTAAAACAATATTATCATCAGAGCTCCCATCTGCAAGGCATTTTAATTTATTTAGTACATATTTATGGTCTAAACCCATTTGTTTAGCAACATCCAATACTGACTTTTCTATTTCCTTCATAACTCTATCCTGTCTTAGCAATAAGGCTGCGGCTGGCCTTGCTTTTATTTCTGGCAATTCTCTATATGCATCCATATAAGCCTTAACTGGCCCCATACCAACTGCCACATTGGTTGCAAATATCTTTTCCCTATTAGTACAACTCTTTCTTTCCTTCATGCTCTTGGGATTCTTCCCAGAAAAAGTATATCTATTAACATGCTTACTAAAGTCGGTATCCATTTTGCTCCCCTTAATCCTTAAAAAAGTACCGACAATTGTCCTTACATAACCTTGTGCATATGTATATACTTTTCTATCGTGTGGGTGTGGTATTATATCAGCAACTTTGAGAAGTTGTACTATGCGTCCATCATCTGAATAGACCCATTCTCCCTCTTTCCCATGTTTCCAATCTTTTACAATCTTGGTCTCTGGGGGGTGAACATCATAAAATTCAGATTCATCATCATATACATAATGCTTCTTATTTCTTATTGTTTGATATTCCATTGGCTCCGTTTATTGAAATAGATTTACCATCTTGATATAACCTCTCATAAAGAAACTCAATTAAATCATTAACGGCATTAGGTATATAATATACCTCACTATCTATTTCTATTGGAGAAGTGTCATCTAATGACAATATCCCCAATACCTCCTCTTGAACTCTCATTGGTAGTTTCCCAAGCTCAGTCATCCCATACCCCATTATCTTAAAAAAACTATTTCTCCACTCGAAGGAGCGGAGCTATCGGATTGGTCTCTTGCCCCCTTTGCAGTAATATGCAAAACAGTCCCAGCTGGAATAGCTTTAAAATGAACCCATCCCCCATTAATATAAAACTCATAGTTTCCAGCGACACCGACATAAACTGCCCTCGACAATGTGTTAGTTGTATTATTATTCGTAATACTCACCGCACTTGAAAATGGGGATGCTGACTCTTGTTGTGTAAACTTAAACATATTCTATTTTCCCTTGTTATCCTTTGGATAATATAAAACAAATATTATAAATAATCAAACAATTATTATATGTCCAATTTTGCTCCCCTTTAAAGCGGAGTCTCCCCCGTATGTACCGTATAAATTAAAAGTAAACTAAATAATCTAAATAAAATAACCGCCAACTACAATCAACCAAATCCCCCAGCGCAACCGCTCGAACCAAATACATCACAAAAACCAAATAAACTGTATTAATAACCGCCAGTATTATATATGCTCGAAAAGTCCAAAGTCAAGCTGTTTTTTTATTTATTTTAAAATAATATACGATTCACCCCAAAAACGTGCAAAAATATACTATATATGTACGAAAAAAAGTTAAAAATCAAATTGCCCAAGTTTTTTCCGAAAAAATAGGATGCAAATGTCGTGCGCCTTTATACACTCCTATACCCCCATTCGGGGGTTTTCCAAATTGGAATTTTACGTTATATTTCATTTTATGAATTATATGATTAGTAATTAAATTAATCAACAAAGTAAAGGAGGCATTAACATGCCAACATATCAAGAGCTTAAAGCGATGGCAATGGGAGAAGCCATGAAGGGTCTTAAACTTTCACTAAATGCACCATCTAAGCGTGGTTGGAGTCGGATGACAGGTCAGTCCATAGCTTCTAAGAATGATGTACTTCGTGCGTCTAACCAGAACATAAGGAACATCTGTGCAATGGCGGCTGAATTTTATCCAAACGAACCAGCTCTTATTGCAGATGAGGAACCAGTTAAACCTGTAACAGTAGCCAGTTAGTATCTGGGGCTTCGGCCCCTTTTACTACACTTACCCCTTCCACAGGTGGTACTATAATGCATTAATACTCTATATCTATGTATTATTGGACATAAAAGCATGGTAATAGAGGATATTTGTAGCATGATACGATATGTAAGAATCATTTATCCTTTATTACTATAATTTTTCATTAACTTGGTCAATTACTTTGGTTGCCTTACCCAAATAAGTCCCTGTAGCTGACGAGTGACAAACAAAGGAACTATCATAGTAGCTCTATGGAGAACAGATACCAGCAAGATAGCGACTTGCAAATTTTTCTTAACAAACAAAAGAAAGCGAGAAGCAATAATGTTAGAATTTATAATAATATTAATGATAACACTCACAATTCTTTATCCAATAGCAGTAATTGTTTCACACAATGCAACAAATGGTGAAGAGTGGATAAATGAAAATGTAAGACATTGTCCTTATAAATATAAATGGCAAATGGCTGATAGCTTGTCAAGGATAGACAAAACATTTAAGTTTACATATCTACTCACATTGCCAAAACATGTTGTTAAAGATTTATGGGTACATCAGGTAACATTAAGAAGAATAGCAAAAGACGCTGGTCTTACTTAGTTGTGTTAAAGCTGGGATAATCACATTAAACACGCGCTGAGACGAATTGCTCAGTCCCAGCAAATTTTAAAAAACATACAAATAAGGCATATTAAAAGAAGGGCTAAACCGAGGAAGCGAAAGCAACAGAGTTTTAGAAACTTATATGTCTTATTTATATGTTTAGTTTCCATAACACTTAGACAAGAAAAAAGGGGAGAAGGATAATCAAATGTCAAAAATATATAAATACTCAATAATTGCAGTAGTCTCTTTATTTTTGTCTGGCAGTGATGTTGGTAAAGAAGTAAGGATAATGATAGGGCCCGTTTCTGTTTCACCATACAAAATAATAAAACCTATCAAAAAAGAAATAAAAAAGACTTACAAGAAGGTAAGTAAAACAATAAACAAAATAAAAAAAAGGAAATGGAATAACAAATGAAAGTAACACGAAATCAAAAAATAGCTCTTGTAGCTTTAATATCAATAACAACTCTTTTAACATATTTGAACAATAGAAGCAAGGTAAAAATTGAATATTCAACAACTATTGTAACTCCAGTTGAGGTAGCCGAATACATAACATTTGAAGAAGCTATCCCATCTGAAGAATCAATCACATTTGAAAATGTTAATCAAGTTCAAGAGCAAACTGAAGATAATAAGATTTTTCATTATTCTGATAATGGTACTTTTATAGTCCCATATCCAGACTATGATAATTTCCCAGACGCATTTGCATATGCAAGGCAATCCATTGGAGATAGCACATCCGAAGGAAGAATCCAATTATTTTTATGGAGAGGGAACAAATATCATACTGAAACATTGAAAAATAACTAAAAACAAAAACAATCTGGCTTATCAATTGAATTTTTATTTGAATGAAAATGAAAGACAGTTGGTAAGCCATTAAAGAAAACAACTTAAAATAAAAACAAAAAAAGGAAGAGAGATGTTAAAATGCATGAAATAATATATTTATTATGGTTTTTTATTGGGATTATAATGGGAATATTATCAACAATTTTTATAGATATTTGGTTAAAATGGAAGGAAGAAGAACAAAATGGTTAACACAATGAATGAAATTGCTTATGCAATAGGATGGATAACTTTTGGTTCTGCATTGTTATTTTTAGGAATAATACTTGTAATATTTGTAATTATAGCAATACAAGAAATTTATAATCATTATAAAATACATATAAAGAATAGAAACAAATCAAAATTACCATAAAAACAAAACATTAAAGGAAAAACAAAATGTACATAAAAGTTCAAAATAGTGGTGGTGTCATAGCCGCATTTCTTAGTG
>JACKQG010007138.1_pt1 | contig 11407 bp, 21 predicted proteins | sample 8237621 | NCBI WGS metagenome assembly JACKQG01 (sample SAMN15677084, study PRJNA649215) | marine metagenome | biome: marine; feature: Black Sea; material: saline water; isolation source: suspended particulate matter (SPM) from the Black Sea western gyre | collected 2013-06-09/2013-06-10 | depth... | reverse complement strand
TAGGCGTGGTCTGGGTCGTCGACCGTTATCTCGTAAACGGGAAACTTTCCAAGGTAATTTTTGCCCAACACTATATTTACTTCTTGCCAAGAGTCATCAGCGGACAAACAAACATCAATACTTTCTGCATCACTTACCATAACCCTCTCACCGTTCTGAAATACCATGTGGTTATCAGTACCCACAAAGTTACCGCTAGGCGTTATGAATTGATAAACTTCCTTAATGCCAGTTTGCCACTTCTTGGCTACCTTAACCCAAGAATCATTGCCCCAAATGGTACTACCTACATCAATATCATCGAAGGTTCTAACGCCATCAGGCGTAAGCACTGTGGCAAAGCCCGGCTGACAGACATTGACAGTCTCAATCGGCCCATAATCATCATCCTCGAGCATGGCGTTATCCTCGTTGATCCTATCGAGGAACACCACTCCTGGGGTCCCATTCTTCCACGCCTGTCTGACGATAGCTTGCCACACAGCGCTCTCCACCGAGTCTGGTCCCTCATCTAATGAACACGACATGTTGCAGAGATCGTAATCCCCATCCTCATCCTTAGCCATGATCCACCCTATGGCGTCTGGGTGCTTGGCATTTAACAAACACATCATCCCAGAGGGTTTGCCGCTCCTGGCCGTCCCTATCAACTTCCCCGTCATAATGAAGAGCTCGAGGAATGATACAGGACCACTGGCGTGCGCCTCCATCTTGTGACTCTCGCCTATAAACCTCAGCGGTTTGCCACGTGGGGCTAACTTGGAGAATTCCAACCCCACTCCCCCTCCGCCCGACTTGAGCAGCATGGCTGTATGCTTGGCCGCCTCCCATATCTGCCTTATACTATTCTGCACCTGAATATTGTGACACGACAGCATATTGAGGGATCCAGGAGCGTTGGCATTTCTGAGTATCGGCGTCCCTGGCAGAAACAACTTCCTCTCCAACGCATCCACAGTCTCTTCCCAGAGAGGAGCAGGCATTATACCTGCCACTCTCCGACATACATCTTCCCAACACTTATCGTCACTGGTAAAATAAAAGGCCTCGTTGGCCATAGAGCGGTCTCCTCGTAAAGTGTCTCTTAATTGTCTCCTCGTGCCTATAGCCAACGAGGGATTATTCTAGGGATTATTCTATATTCTATTTAGCGCTCTCTACAACTATACTCTCTATAACTACCGATGCTACATTTGTCATCAGGTTATACCACTCCGAGGAACCTCTCTCTACTCTCTCTGCTCTACTAAGATCCTCTGCGATGTCATGTGGTGTGCCTCGCTTGAGGTAGATATTCTTGATAACCTGCTGAGCTACACGCTCGTAAGGGGCTTTATTCCTCATTATCATAGAAGGCTGCCCTTACATCAGTTAAGAACTCCTGGTGGTGTAACTGATCCATTATCTCCTCGATGAAGTATTGCCACTCCTTCAAGCGATGATCCCTGCGCTGCTTAATAATACGGCGAAGAGTTTGGTAGTTGGTACACAGGATACGCCTTTGAAGAAAACCCTCTGGTAAAGTCGCCTTTAGTTTATCGAATTGCTTCTGCCTTATAAGCATATTAATCCACGTCAATATACCAGTATGCAATGGGAGTTGAAAGTCGTCTTGCGTCAACTCTCGCTTCATCATAGTGTGCATCGTAGACTCCGACTGCTTTGTAACTCCAGTCCGATAGGTGTCCATTTGTTGCCACCAATATCGCGGCGCAGTTACATCGAGCCATACCACAATACTTTCAAGAAACTTATTGTGCCCACCTTCCTTGCAGTACAGTTTCTCCGCTACCTTGGGCATATCTCCCACTGGCTTATCGAAGCTCAGTGACAGCCCAAGCATTGCTTGCTCGTAGCCGCATTCGTGAAGTACGCGCACAATCATGTGATCGCCTCATCTTTCCCCACCTCGCTATACAAACTCTTCCCAATCCCCATTCTCTTCAAAAGACACCTGGGGCAAATCTTAGCCCTACCCTCCATGTCCTTACTAACCGTAAATGTCTCTCTGCAATTCTCACACACCTTACTCGTTAGGCGTGTACCGCGCTTGCCATTATAATCCGTCATTAATCTATCATTTACCCCCAGTTCCTCCACACGACCAGCACGTCTCTGTCCCGCTCCCGCCGCACACACACGCTCGCAAATTATCCCTATACATCTTACAGTACCTGCACTTAATCGTCCCGCTGCCGCCACACACCTTGCACGACTTGTTACCCTTAGCTATCCTCTTAGTTGACCCCTTAGTTAGCCTCTTTGCCAACTTGCAACTCCTTTCAGTAATAATGAACCCAGTAAGTAACACCCTTAATTATCTAACGCCGATACCATACTCTCAATCCTGTCCTGTACCGCCACCACCTGGTCTAGCAAATCATATAAGTCATCCGTGATAGACCTTATGGTGTTCTCTAGCCCCTCTATGTAATCTATTGAATCGTCTGTTAACTCTGCGATAACATCGTCACTTGCATCGAACGGGTCAATATCTATACCCCTCGCGTTGAGTATATTGGATATATCGATCACGTCGATCACGTCAGATATATTAGACATAAAGCTGACCTCCATTAACTGGGTAATGATTGTGCATCAAAAGACACTATAAAAGATACTACCTCCCACGCTTACTCGAACAGCTTTAACCCACCTATTCTCTGCGCTAGCTTACCCTTCGCCTCATCCAGGTGTTCTCCACAGTGTGGGCAGTACGTTATCTCCTCCATTACAACATCTGTAATGGCAGCCACCATCACCTGCAACCTATCGACAGATATACGTACCTTCAAGCCTTCCTCTCTCTCCACTATGCGTGTAACTAATCTCCCAATTGTATCCATCACCGTCGTAATGGTACGCAGAGATTCATCTGGGTCCTCGGCTAACCTGGCTCTCAGCAACCCAACCTCATCACGCAAGTCTAGCAGGTCTGGGTCGCTCATAAACTCTGCGTACTTGTCACCAAGCGTGTCTGTCAAATAATCAGCATATCTTCCCGTCACGAGTCTCGTCTCCCTTCTTCTGGCCCCATGCTCGGCGCATCGCTGTGAGTTAATGTGAACGTGTGATAACCGAGTGCAGGGGGTACCTCTCTGTGTTCTCGATCCGCAGTGCCATACACCATCATCATCCTGGTATGGCGCATAGGTATAGATTGTTTGTAATTGTCGGTTGACCCTGGTTGGCGGCCCGTCTTTAGCCTCCATCGGCTTGACCCTAGGCTTTAGATGTGATGGCGCATACGGATACCCGCAGTCGTGGCGCAAGTCGCGGAATGTCAGACCGTCCACCTCTGGGATCAAATCTGTGGTATCACAATACTTGCACTTGGCTATCATAAGGCCGTCAGAGGCTGCGAGGAGCGATTTGCTCTTAGGTGTGAGTTGCCACACGTATGCCCTGCCCCAATACCGACGTGTCACGAACTTGTCATCGTATAAGTCGTTGAGTTTTCTACCTACACGATCTCTCTGAGCGCTGATCTCCCTCGCTATATCCTTAGAGGCTGTACCATCAGGGAATGTTTCCAGAGCCCTCAATATGGCCAACTTTAGGTTTGTGAGGGGAGATATGTCTATACTCGATGCGATGGAGGTATCAGTTCTCATTGACCACCATCAACCCTCACTTTGTTGTTTCTCTAATAGATCTATAATCCTCGCTAACTCCTCGTATGGCAGATAATGCAAGCGATTACTTCGATTCCAGTAGAGATCCAATATCATACCGCACTCGCCGTCACGCTTTATAACCACTCCGTCTTTGTTATTCAGACTTGGAAGTGTCCCCTTAACGATACGATAGCATAGATCGTCTCTGTACACCGATAGCCGATTGACATAGTTTACCAACTCCATTAAACTAACCATGATTTAACTCTCCTAACCCCTATACTGCTTCCCTAGCAAATTATACATGTCGAGATGTGTCACTATGGTCGTTCTACTCCATGGCGATATGGCGGCTAGCTCGTCTAGTGTTAAGTCTCTCTCCCCCCACGAGTACAAATATTGCAGCCGATCCTCTGTCAGAACATCGCCTGGTTTAGGTGGCGACATTCTCTGCTCTTTCCACCATCGCTGTATCGTGCGCTGACTGACACCAAGGTGTATTGCTACATCCCTGGATCTCCACCTATAATATTCACTCAGTCTACGGAGCATCTTCCTGCTTATGTCCACCTAGTCGATATCCCTCGGCAGGTCTCCCAACGACTCTGCCTCGTCCTCTTTCTTGTAGGATGCCTTGACAGCCCCCACTTCCTTCCTGGCCTTCACACCACTCGCCAACGCTTTCTTAAATTGGCCTATAGGCACGCTTGGGTCTCTAAGAAGCAGCCAGTTCATATCTGTCATCATACCAGACGATATAGACTTTAGCGCAGCCTTCACCTTGTTAAACCTGCACCTAAGTATCTTGAATTCACGTGGGAGGGAGCTTTCGTTTTCCAGTATGAGCTTAAACACATCTGGCAGACCCCTCACGCTCTTTATGTGGTCGCCAGTGAGGTTCATCATAAGACCGTCGACGCTAACATAATCACGTCTCAGCTCCATAGACATCGTCTCCCAGTACTCGTAGGCGAGGTATGTCAGCAGAGCCAACTCCCACTGCTGGGAGAGGTACTCCACTTGCAGCCTCTCTGACTCTACCACCAACGCTGCCGCAAGATCGTCACCTCTTCTTCCCTTGATCTTCTTGTACAGATCGATAACTCTGCCCTCCACCCTAGCATCGACCGTGTTGTCACGATAGTTGGTCGTGTTCTCGGTTATCTTCTCTGTCATGTTTTTATTCATGTTACGTCACCGAGTAGTAAATCTAGGGCGTGTAGCATCTTACGAAGACTGGCAGAGCTTCTCCTCAATCCTGACCTATCCCTATCCATCCTTATGATTCTCAAATCCAGCTCATCTAACTCTGTCATAAGATCAGCGCGGTAGTCTTCTAGGCCTCCCTCGCGACCTTCTGACATTACGCTAGCTGTGTCACTAACTGTAGCTATACCTTTAGATCGCACCGTTGCCTCCCGTAAATTGTCAGTATTAACCCGTCGTCACCCATCCCCTTCACCATTAGACATCATCATCCCCATCTATGGCATTCAGAGCCTCTTTGTAATCAACTATATCCTCTAGCTTGTCGACACCAACTCTCTTCGCCATCTCTTCAACTGAAGCGTAACCTCTCTTAAACATCTCTGCTAAGAACTCTGCCATGTTCATCGATTCGCGTACCTGCCCCTCGACCACATCATCTCGATGCCTACTCTCCCACTCCTTAAACTCTGCAAAGTCTTCGAATACGGGGAACGGGATGGGGACGGCAGCCTTACCAACTCGCCTCATAGCTTTGGTCTCACACTTCATGGTTATGAAGTCGGGAGTCCAGCTAGGGTTATTCTCGCTAACAGACGAGTGACTCGCATGGCGGACGAATCTGGATCCATCCGCAAATGTGACAGTAGCCCTGGCCCTAGCCTCTGGCTTCTCTGTCGTTGCCCATTGCAGGATCTCAGTCTCGATAGAGCGCAGCCCTCGCGGGTCTATCTGCAACCTGAACATGACAGCGTCAGCCCCAACGTATGGCTTCATCCCCTGCTTCGTATTTATCATGTGGATTAGGTTGAGGGGGAGCTGGTACGTCTTTGCTATTTGCACAGCCTTTCTAACCCCAGCCTCATTCAGTGCCGTGGCGCAGTTAATTAACCCTCGCTGATCAGTCCACGAGAGAGATAGCTGCTCCTTGAGGTGGTTCTCTGCTTGCCTGGCTGTGATTAGGGCGGTGCTACTGAGGTTGCTACCATTGTGGGGAGTGTTATCGCTGCCTATACTACTAACATTACTAACGTTACCATTGTCACTATCGTTGCCCACTTACGACTCCTTCCTAGGTTATAGTTGCCACGTGACAGTACTGCTACCTTATTATTATTATACACCACAATCATTTTTTTGTCAAATCACGATTGTAGGCCAACTTTCCTCAAGTGTGATAAGGCCCAACCCACCACTGCGGATCGTAACGCTTCGCGTATAACATAGCTTAGCTCGACATCTGCCGCCAGCTCCGCCAGCTCGGTCGCTATGTGATACTTCCATACTACCGCGTCACCCCTCTTCGCCTCGATTACAACCGTCCACGTAGAGCTATCAGACCGAGCCTCGAACGTCAAATACGGAAACTCCCACTTCCCCACCTCCTCACGCACCATACTCAACGCCTTATTCTTACATATAGTCATCACTATCTCCCCTCACCTTCTTATCCCACTTACCATACTCGCTTCCCTCCCCCCACTTATAGTGAATAGAAGGCGCGCATATAACCCTATCCATTGGTATCTCGCATTCCATGCACCAGGCGACATCGTCCCTGTCATCAATCCCACGCATTAAATCTACCCTAGTATCGCACTCATCACATCTGTACTCGTATAGTGGCATTGCAATCCTCTCTATAAACCCAACTCCTCTTCTGTCCACACATAAAAATCCCAGCCTCTCTCTGCGGCATAACATTCTGCCGCCTCGCACTTACGTATTACTAACGGATCATCCATCCTCCACAGCGGTTTAACCTCAATCAAATCAATACTCCCATCGTCGTAGAATACCTGCAAGTCTGGCCTATACCGTCTATCCATTCCATCCTCGTTCTCATACACGATGACAACTGGGTCGATCACATAGTTGACGACATTGGCGTCTTTGTCCAGTATCTGAAACGCCTTCTTCTCATATGAGGACCTATAATAGCACCTGCCAATCTTAGGGCTATCGTGATACCCCCCTATCGCTACCGTGAAGACATTCTCCGCTGGTCTCTCGACGCTAGCCACGCTTATCTTCTGCTTAGCCACCTCTGGCATCTCCCACCCAACCTTCGACTCTCGCATCGGTATCATGTGCGACTTATCGGCAGCCATGCACTTAAGATTACAATACTTACGAATGGCTGCTATGTGACGAGGCGCGTGGTTGACCTTGTCACAGAAGGCGCACGTGAAGGTAGATTGGGCCATCTCTGAGCGGTGCAGATTAGTGCATTCCCTCCCACAATATTTGCGGTCTCGCTTACATCCCTTGGGGAGTTCTGTACCACATCTGATGCAGTGATAGACGGTACCCTTTAATGTATTATTTTCCAAGATGTCCTCCGGGGTATTATTATGACTATGCGAAGTGAGACTATTCATCTTGATCGAGTTGGACCTCTCTGGTTCTGATACCGTCCGTTATATAGACGGTGTGGCAACTGTGACATCTCATGTAGTACTAACTGGACGATCTTTTGACCTGGAGTAATTGTTAGCCTGCGATGGGCGTGCAATTCTAAGGTCAACTCCCCCTCGAATCCAGGGTCAATCCACCCAGCGAGAGCGTGATCTAGCCCTTGCCGCGCCATGGACGATTTGAGATACACTGTACCAGCAAGCCTGTCTGGCATACGAATGTATTCCATCGTTGTCGCCAGTATTGGAGCGTGCGGCCACATATCCCACGTATAGTCATCGTGTATCTCGTGAAATTCTTCTGATATCATATCATATATAATATTTCCAAGTCTAAGATCTATCGATGCAGGGTTAATACATCCTGCATCGAATGGATCTACACCCCCACTCTCTGCCCAATCCCTTATCATAAAGTCTGGTAATATCACAGCGTCACGACCTCAATATCCATCCCTAATCTGTTCGAGAACCTCTCCTCCATTATCTCGCAGTAGGCATCTGATATATCACACATAATGAAATCCCTATTGTTGATGGCGGCCATGATACCAGTGGTCCCACTGCCGCCAAATGGGTCGAAGATTAAGTCTCCCTCTACCGACCAGCTAATTATGTGGTCCTGAGCTAGTGACTCTGGGAACACAGCGGGATGGCCGAACGCTACCTCGTCACTGGTAGTATTATACTTCCCAGTGGCATACCGCCATATGTTGCGTCTAACGCCGAATGCCTGAATCTCCCTATCCTTGTCCAGCTTATAGGCAGAGTTAGGCCTCATGCTACCATCGACGTTCCTCTCCCCTGACAACCTGGCTATCTTGGCCCCAGCATATTTGTTGGGGCGGTCCTTGATGAGGTTGATGGTCTTAGGCCTGCCTTTAGAGAACACAAACATATACTCGAAGCAGCTATAGTAGCGGACCGAGTCTGGGAAGTTGATACCAGCCTTCTCGTAGATCATCGAGTCATGTATCCTGAAATTGCACTCTTTGAAGTGTAGAGCCTGCTTGAAGCTGCTCCCTGTCTCGCCCCCATCTATAGTTGCGTCTGCCACCACCCAGACGACTACCCCTCCTGGCTTCGTTATGCGATACAGCTCCTCTATTATGGGCCCCCATACATGCTCCCCCCACGTCTCGTCGACACCATCCTTATACGTGCGCATGTTGTCGTCAGTAGGGCGGGCTAGTGACAGTCAAGTCAACGCAATTGTCTGATAGGATAGCCATAAGATCTATGCAGCTCCCACATACAACACGGTTGATTAACTCGTCAGAAACCCGCCCAATCATCTCCTTGCTATTCTTTGAGCTATTCTTTGGCAATCTTAACCCCCTATTATTTGCTGCCCCGTCTTGCAATCCCACGCCTTACACATCTCGCTATACCCACACCATCCGCAAGGCCAACCCTCATTCCACGGCGAGCTGGTGGGGTAAAAGGCGTCACTCTCAATAGCATGAGCCACAGATGGGAGCAGGTGATTGACGAACCAGTCGACCTCCCCCCTCTTGACAACTCGCCTCTCTATCATTATAGATGGCGTCTTCGTCTTTAGTAGAAAGTAAAACTCAACTGTTGCCGCACCTCCCATCAGTGCCGCATACGATATGGGCTGCAAATCTCTCGCAAACTCTTTCCGCCTAAAGTCTCTGTTGGCCCACGCGCCTCCCTTGGTCTTAAAATCAATTATGAAGCCGCGATCATCTATCATATCTATGACACCGACGAATTGCACCCCTCCGAGGTCTCGCTTAAACTTCTGCTCGGTGGCCACTGGCTTGAGGGAGGTAGTGGTGACGAGGAGGCGGAGTAGATCTCTGCCCAGATCTCTCACGTCATCCTCTGGCGAACCCCATTCTATAATGGGGATACGGCCACCCCTGATTATGTATGGCTTAGTGATCCACCTCTCGTCGAAGTGAGAGATGGTGTCATCCACACTCCCCTCTCCCTTCATCATACGTGAGTAGTGATAATCTGCCGCATCGTGAACCGCAGATCCTAGGATTAGGGACTCGTTGATCGGCGTCTCAATCTTATCACGGTAGCGAAGGGAGTACTGCATAGGGCATGTCAGATAAGTGTTTATTTGGCTATAGCTCAAGTGGTCTATTTTCAATTATGATCCTCTGTCTGATCCTCTGCCTGTGCAGAATCTCTGGCTAATAACCTCTGGTTAGCAATCTCTATATAGCCACCCTCTATATCTATCCCGATGTGACGACGACCCAACTCTTTGGCGGCAATGGCTGTGGCGCCAGTTCCAATAAATGGGTCTATGATTACATCACCCTCGATCGTGAATGTTTCGATGGCCATGGCAGCTAATGCGGGGGGCTTCTCTGTAGGGTGACGTAACGCAGAGCCGCTTATTCTCGGCACGTACCATATATTTGGCAGCCTCTTGCCTCTAATTAAGGGCCTACCCTTTACCCCAAAGTAGATCAGCTCATGTCTATACCCAAAGTTGCCTCTCAGATCCCCCGCCGTGTGGTTCATCTTATCCCACACGATCATATTCTTAGGCACCCAGGGACGCATGGCAACTAACAGCTTATCCCACTGATCCCACCGAGTGAACACGAAACAGGTGCTGTGTGGTTTAGCTATCCTCCACAACTGCTCGGCAACAAATGGCAGTATATCCCATATAGATTCATCGTCGTTGATGATAGGGACGTTACTCTCGTGCGGGAGGGTACGATAGTTGGTGAGGTAGCTGATGCCATATGGGGGGTCAAAGAATGCCATATCGATAGTGTTGTCAGGTATCAATGGTAATATATCGAGGCAGTCTCCCACTATGAGTCTATCCAGGAACTCATCAGCACTCAATTGTCATCATAATCATTCACTAATCATTCACTAATTCCAGCTGCATCTCTTGCCACCTTCTATCCCCAACCTTATACACATACATCCCAATATAATTCTTCCACCAGCAGCCGTCTATGATGGCAGACTTTCCAGTTGGCAGCATGATTACATATTCCCCCACCCTAAACTTAGCTACAGCCCTGTCGCCACCTCTATCACCACCCGCCTCGAATATCACATTCCTGACTCGCCTGCAATCTATACACATAGCGGTTTCGAGGGAGGCCAGGGTGCGCAGTGGCGCTATCCCACACTCTTGGCATAGGGGTATAGATATACCGTTGTCATAGTTGTCACCCAAGAGATGTCTCCTCGTTAATCATCACCACACATTATAGTAGATGGCTCGTGATATTCACTGTGGGATTGAAGAACATCATTCCATCTCTTCCACAGAACGTGCGCCATGTCATCCCAAAACGATGGCATCTCGACTATCCTTCTAGCATAATCCTCTGGGAGACCGAAAGCGCTCGCGAGATTAACCACCGACTCTACATCGTTATCGCTTATCAACCAATCACCAACATGCTTGAAACTAGACTTATCGCAATGCATATTCCCTCCACACCTATATTTTTACCCCACGCATCCCACACTGTGGACACGTCCTTCCATCAAATGTACCGTGCCTCTCGCACCACCTCAGAGCGGTGGCGGTAGGGCGTGTTAGCTTTGACCACACACCTCTCTTAGAGAGAGACATCTCTATATCTTTCCTTGACCTCGACTCTCTTTTAGCCACAACAACCTCCCTTACCGCTTGAACTGAGCCGCCGCGCTTTTTGCGGTCGGCCCCAGTGATTGGTTAGGCCGCTGGCGGATGATCGGTGCCCTTGCCGATATGCCAGCCAACGACCTTTCCCGATGAGGAATCCTTGTGCAAAACCAGCACGCGGTTGCAGATCCACGCTAACAATGTGTTGAATATCCCCAAGGGGGTCAACCCCCGTAGGTAAAACCGATTGCGAAGTTCTCTCTCTGCAATTGGTCTCATAGCTCTTCCACCTCCATATCTACACAAAAGTGACAATTATCACACCAGTGTCCCATCTCCCCTCCGCCATCACATTGAGTAGAATGATTACTGAACACCACCTTTTGATACTCTGTCAAATCATCCCAGTCGCAATTGAAATAGGTATCATCTAACTCGCACTCGATGTCGAGACGAAGATTCACTACACCTTTACGAGACATAATTCCCTACTTAGCCTCCCTTGTAGCTCAGATTAATAACCTTGAACGATAGTCGCTCCCCATCCACCATCATCTCTCTAACTG
>JACKQG010007137.1_pt1 | contig 11408 bp, 9 predicted proteins | sample 8237621 | NCBI WGS metagenome assembly JACKQG01 (sample SAMN15677084, study PRJNA649215) | marine metagenome | biome: marine; feature: Black Sea; material: saline water; isolation source: suspended particulate matter (SPM) from the Black Sea western gyre | collected 2013-06-09/2013-06-10 | depth... | reverse complement strand
TGATGAAGTGATTGTCCTAACTGCTACTGCAACCAATACTGAAGGCTCTGATGATAATTCCATTGAGCTTAGTTGGGGATGTGATGAAGAACCCCCTTCTGAAGGTGAACCTCCAGATGATGAAAGTGTAATTTTTAAATCCCCTGATGAAGAACTAACTTATACACCCGGCAGGCAATTGCTAAACCCTTCTGATATCGGTTATGTTATAAAAGATTTGGGATTTACCTGGTCTGAACTGTGCATAGGTGATTTAACTAATGATACGGATGCTAGAGGATTTTTCGCTTTTGATTTAAGCAGCTTTGCTGGAAAAGAGATAACTTCAGCTACTCTAATATTAGATAGACCTGGTGATGAGACTAGAGGAGATCCTGCTTTTAAAGAGAAGATATTTTTATATTTTAATGATTATTTGCCCTTAGGTAGAGACGACTATGAAATACATCCATACAAAAGTCCGATTACCTTTGAAAATAATGAGATTCCATTAGAATATAGCAGTGAATACTTGGCAAGTATTATACAGGAAAGAGCAAATGAAGGAAAAAAATTAGAGTTTGCCCTAGCATATGAAAATTCAGGTTCCGATGACGATGGTGATATGGATGGAAGATTTTATAGTAGTGATAATATCAGTTTAATAGTAATGTGTAGTGATTAGATTTTATAACGTGAATACTTTAGCTGCAATTAATGAGTATTGACGGTATTTATTTGAAGAAATACTTGTGGGATGATTAAGCATAGTATAAAATCTAATGACAATTTGTAATATTTTATTAAATTTTTTATAGTATAGTATTTTACATAGCTAAATAACAATATAACAAGGAGGAAAAATGATAATTCTTGGAATACTGCCAATAATTGCTGCAATTGTTTTATTTATAATAGGACTTAATTGGCTAGGAATAATTTTAGCAATAGTAGGTGCAGCAATAATATTATTCTCAGGTTTTAGGACAGTTAGACCTGTTGAGCGAGGTGTAATCGAGAGATTTGGTAAATACATCAGAACAAAAGATGCTGGACTAACCTGGATTATTCCGTCATTTGATAAGATGTATCGTGTAAATATTACTGAGCAAATGGTAGATGTTCCTCCTCAGATGGTGATAACTAAAGACAAATTAAATGCTCAGGTAGATGCTGTAGTTTACTATCAAATAAAAGATGTTAAGGCCAGCATTTATAATGTTGACGATCATAGAATACAGCTTACCAGCCTGGCAAGAACTACTCTGAGAGCAGTTGTCGGCAATATGACTTTGACTGATGCAAATGAAAAAAGAAGCGATATAAATGAAAAAGTAGAAGCAGTTTTAGATAAGGAAACAAACAGTTATGGAGTAGAAGTATTAAGAGTTGAGATTCAAAAAATAGAACCCCCTACAGATGTTCAAGATGCAATGAACAAGGTAGTAAAGGCAGAACAAGAAAAAATTGCAGCCATGGATATAGCAACTGCCACTGAGACCAAAGCAGATGGTGAAAAGAGAGCAGAAATTAAAAGAGCTGAAGGTTTAAAGCGGGGGCTTATTTTATCAGCAGAAGGAAGAGCTGAAGCTATAAGAGCAGTTGCAAACGCAGATGCAGATAAAATTAAAGTAGTAAACGAATCTGCACAAAAATATTTTGTTGGTAATGCTCAGATTCTAAGAAAGTTAGAAGCTACAGAGGAATCATTGAAGCAAAATGCTAAGTTTCTAGTGGATACAAATAAAGTTCAAACCATTGTGACTGACGCTTCAGGAGTTACTCCTGTATCTCCGAAAAAACCGACAAAAACTTAAGAGTGTCTTTTAAGTATTCAAACATAATTTAGGAGGTGATCCTATGCTTGAACAAGTACATAAGCATATTATATCTGAACTTCAACAAAATACACGCACTGATATCATCTTTATCATTACTGCTATTTTCCTAAACCTGTTAGCTTTAGGAATAAATGCAGCAACAGCAGAAAGATCCCAAGAAGATACCAGCCTACTTATTGTAATGTTTATAATTGTAGCTTTAGTAATAGTAGTAAATATTATTGTAATAATCGGACTTCTTAAAGGAAAGCAGACTAGGGGTAAATTAATAGGTGGACTTCTAAAAATGTATAAAGACCAGAAAGTAGATAAATACTACGATGCCTCTTTGCTGATAAACTACAATATCAGATATAATCTGTTCATTTTGGTAGTAGTTTTTATTGGAGCAATTGCTATTGCTATTCCTTTTATAATTAGATAGCAGTAAACTAGAAACGTAAAAAAAGTCAAAGAAACAATTAAGAATAGATATCCCCTTAAGTTACCTTATAATTAAATTAATCAAATTGTGTAATGTGTTTAAAGACCCTTACATAGTAGGGTTTTTCCTCTCAATTTTAAGTTCGAAAGTAAAAAAATAATCAGTTATCGTTTTTGTTCAACTTTCGAACTTTCAAATAGTTCATAGGTTCTTGAAGCAAGGTTTAGTAGGTAATTTGTGGTAATTATAAACTCTTTATCTTCTTCTGCATGTTGCCCTAATTTGAGATCCAGATCATACTGTTTTTGCTTAAGCTCATATGCTTTTTTGCCATATTCATCTTGAGTACTTCTCAGCAGATTTAAATCTTTTTTCAGCAGATTTTAAAATCATTAAGAGCATTTTAATATATGATATTCCTTTAATTTCAGCCATTTTAGCTAGATGTCCATCCCAGCACCATCCTGGATTAGGATTAACTTCTAATAATTTTGGTTCTTCTTCTGATTTTAATCGCCAGTCAAATCGTGTATAATCTCTACACTCAAGCCTTTCAAATAACTTCAATGAGAAATCAATAATAAATTTCTCTATATCCTCAGGTAATTTAGCAGCAATAGATTTGATACTCCAGTAAGGTGAATCTGATAGCCACTTCGCTTCATATCCACAAATCTTAGGAAGTGTAGGTGGCAGTTCTGAATAATCCTCTTCGATTATTGGCAGAACAGTGTAAGAATCAGGAAAATTTCCAATTATTCCAACACTTAAATCTTTTCCTGAAAGAAATTCTTCAATAAGAATGGGCTTATCATAACCAAATTTATCTCTGATTTCAGAAATTACGTTTAAAATCTTTTCAATGCTACAAACAACACTTCTATGAGTTATACCAAAACTTGAATCACCAAAATTTGGTTTAACGATTACTGGGAAATCAAATGGAATTTCAAATATGGCATCTTCAGGCTTTATGAAAAAAGCCTGCGGAATAGGGACCCCCATTTCTTTTGCAATCCCTCTTATTAGTGATTTATCATAGCAATAGGCAAGGCACTGTGGTTCAGATCCAGTATAAGGAATTCCTAAAATATCCAGTAAGGCTGGTAAATGAAGCTCTTTTCTTGCATCATTAAAGTAACCCTCGTCACAAAGATTAAATACAAAATCTATTTTTCCTTTTTCTTGTGTTTTAATTAGATCTTTAACCATGGTATCGTGATTAGTAAAATAATGAAATTTGTAATTATAATTTTTTTCAATTTCCCGTAAAGAGCTAATTAGCCGGTCAATTGTATATAAATCATCATCATCAAACATATAAAGCGGTTTTAGAATATCAATTTTATTTGGATCCCCTAGTAAAACAACAACATTTTTTAAATGAGTTTTCTTGATTTTAATAGGTGACCAATCTTTCTTTACAATAGCTGATATAATAATTCGTCTTTCAGTCATTCCTAAATCCTGATTTCTTTTCGAATCCGTTGTTATTGTGCCATGCGATGAAATATTGCTGAATTCAGTTTGCTTTAGGAGTTCAATTAATTCTTCCTGGGTGTAAAGCCTTTCTGCATAAAACTGATCTGCAATTACACCTTTATTAACATTGCTAACTATTTCTCTAGAGATTAAACGAGTTTTATCTAAAGACAATGAACGTTCACGACAAACAAAATATTTTTTATCTATCCATTCCCATGATCTGGGTTTAAAATTTTCTTTTAAATAGTTGCCATCTGCTGCATCAATCAAAAATCGCCCCCAGGGTTTTAGTACTCTGAAAACTTCTTTAAGAATTATCATATCTTCTTTGACAGTTTCAAAATATCCAAAACTGTTTCCCAGAATCATTATTACATCAAAAGTATCAGGCGAATATGGCAATTTTCTTGCATCACCTTCTCTAAGTTTAATTTTTAAACCTTCTTTTTTTGCTTTTTGTATCAAATAGTGAGAGCGATCCAGTCCTTCAACATGCTTAAATCCTCTATTTGCTAACTCTATGCAATGTCGGCCTTGCCCACAACATAAATCCAATATTTTATCTTCTGGAGATAAGCTTATAATTTCTGTAAACAAATCTACTTCTTTTTTTGTAATCTGTTTGTCCTCTACTATATCACCATCCGTTTTTAAATAGATTGAATTAAAAATATTTTGCCACCAGTCTGGCTCTAAATATTCTTCCAAATTGGATACAGGGCCAAGTGTCTTTTTGCAAGAAATAGAATTCCTATTTTTTTGGGGAGGTTTACAGTTTGAAGGTTCCTCTTTCATCATTTTTTGCAGTTCCTTATTTTATATATAGATAGTTTTAATTTATCGGAATTATTCTTATATTTTTTTCTAAGATTTAATTATATTATCACATTAGACGTTAAGTGAAATAAAAGTTTTATATTTTAAAAAAATATCAATTTTCTAGTAGAAATATACTTTCATCTAAAAATAAATAAAGAAGCAACTATTTTGATTATTGATGATACGGGTGCTGGAAAAACAGAAATGCTGGAACCATTTCCAAATAGTATTACGTGAACAACCAATTTCCTTAGCAATCTCCACCATAGACATCTTTTCCCACCATACAAGGTATATTTCAGCGAATTTAATCTGTTTTGGAGCTGGCTCAAAACGGACATTTTGTTATCCTCTGCTTATAACACTCTTTAAGACCCTAATTCACCCAATCCTAACTGCTTCTAACTAGGACTGACAATCAGGTGGTAAAGTAAAAATACTGTATAGGCTTCTTTTGCGTTAGGGTTCGCAAAATTTTTATTCATCTTTTTTTACGATCTATATAATGGAGATGTTTTACAGTTCTCGAAGAATAAAATATAGCACTGACTAATGACCATACAGATATTGCAACTAATGACCAGAAAGGTGCATTTAGCAAAACACCTATTAAGATAAAGATTATATAACTGTTCTTTCTACCGTCAAATTTTCTGAATAGCCGTTCAATTCGTCCATAATCTGCTAATGGGAGTTCCTTTATTCCCTTCCCAAAAGCCTGTGCGCAATATTGAGAGAAACCATCAAACAGGAGTATGAATGTACACAGCAAAATTGCAGATGTTCCGTAGGCTTTTGATAAGTATATAGCTAAGGCGATATACCATGAATGCTCAAAAAGAAAATCAAATGCATGCTCCATTTTTCCAATATTTGAAAAAGATAATTTCACTCTTGAAAGTTTTCCGTCCACACCGTCCATAAACGAAACAATAAAGGTGAGGATAGAGGCAAACAATAGATACCCTTTGAAGAATAAAAATGTGGATGTAAAAGCAATTATGTTTGTTAGTATAGTAACCTGGTTTGGTGTAACCTGCGTGTTTGCCAATCTGCTTACAATAAAATTTTCTATTGGCTTATTCAAATAAGTTGCAAGCAAGTCATTTCTTCCTTTACAGGCATTCTCAATTAAAAGCTCCCTCGTTTTGATTAAATCTCTTTCTGTGTCAATATCTATCCAGAAAGCTTTGGTCTCCTTCCGCATGTTCGGGATATAGCTGTTAATTTGTGTGATGTCAAAAACTTGAGCATCTCTGTTCTTAGCAGCTTCAGCAATACCATGTGCAAGCTCAGTTTTTTCTTCTTTTATTACTTTCTCAATGTAAAAAAATATTTTTGGAGAGCAGAGAAATATACCAGTATCTATGCAATTTGATTCCTCTATTTTTTTGCCTATATCAACAATTATTCCTTCTTTTTCTAAAACTTTTGTATCGCCTGGCGTCGGTTCTTTTCTATCTACAGCTAATGCAACAGATTTTTTTAAATCCTGGCTGATAAGTTCTTTCAGGATCCTGATATCAATAATGTGGTCTGACATTAACAATACAAAATTTTCATTTAATGATTCTTTTGCCTTTAAGACAGAAATCCCGTTTCCTTTTTGCCATTCGGTATTTTCAATATAAATTATCTTTACATCGTATCTATTTCCATCACCCAGTTTTTCTTTTATTTTTTCTCCCAGATAACCGATAATTATTATAAATTCGTAAATACCAGCTTGTTTTGCGGTAATTATAACTCTTTCAATTAAAGAAAGGCCCAAAAGTTTAATTAGAGGTTTAGGTTTATTTTTAGTTAAACTTCCAAACCTGCTACCTTTTCCAGCAGCAATTATTATAGCTTTCATAATTGTATTTCGCACTTTTTAAAATGAGCGATCTTCTTTAGTCCAGATATCTTATATTAAAATAAATATTCTAGGTTAAACTTTAGCAAATTCCAGTAGCATTTTTCTAGCTTGATCATCATCAAATTGCTTAACTGGAGACTTGAAAAGATAGGCACTCGCTTCAATAATAGGTCCAGATAATTTTTTATCAAGAGCTACCTTTGCCGCCCTAACCCCATCCATAATTACTCCCGCAGAATTAGGAGAATCTTCAACAGACAGCCTTAATTCAAGATCCATAGGTACACCCCCAAACTGCTCAGCTTCAATTCTTATAAAGCATATTTTCCTATCATTTAGCCAGGGAATATAATCACTTGGACCGATATAAACATTATCGCTTGAAATTTGATGATCACCCATCTGGCTGGTTACTGCTTTAGTTTTGCTAATTCTTTTACTTTCCAATCTTTCCTTATTTAGCATATTTAAAAAGTCTGTATTTCCTCCTACATTAATTTGATAGGTACGTTTTACCGGCTCACCCCTATCTTCAAATAGTTTTGTCAGAACCCTGTGTATAATAGTTGCTCCTGCTTGAGATTTGATATCATCTCCTATTATTGGAAGGCCTGCTTCCCTAAATTTGTCCCCATATATCTTTGAAACAAACACAGGTATAGCATTAACAAAAGCTACCTTTGATTCGAGAGCACAATCTGCATAAAATAAAGTATTTTTTTCACTGCCCACAGGCAAATAGTTTACCAGTACATCAACTTTTGCTTTCTTGAGTATATCTACAATAGCTTTTTTAGCTTCATCCTCTGAGCTGTAAACATTTTTTCTGGGCTTAAATCTCACCTCTTCATTATATAATTTGGTATGCTCAGAGATACTATCAATCACATATCCCATGTTAACCTTACAATTAAGATCAGGGATATCTTTTTGAAAGATTGTAGTACAATTTGGTAGGGAAAATATAGCCTTACTAAGGTCAAGTCCTACTTTTCTTTCATCTACATCAAAAGCTGCCACAAAATTGATATCACTGGCGAAATATCCTCCGAAATTTTTAGTAATAAGGCCAGGAATATCTGCCTCCTTGTCACTGTAATAGAAACGTCCCTGTACTAGTGAGCTAGCACAATTTCCAATACCTATTAGTGCTGTTCTAATTTCAACCATTGTTGTCTCCTTTCCTATAATTTCTTAAAAGTTATATGTTATAGATAAAAAATTTTCCTATTACAATTATCGTTAGTCTATATTATGTTTTTACACATGGATATAAAGATGGATTAGCACTCTACCACTAAGACTGCTGATATTTAGAATAATAAAATAAAAAAGATAAAAAATCAAGATGCAGATGTTAGTTGTTGCTTGTTAATTTAGGGTTTAAAAAATTGCATTATAATTTTTAAACTCAGGATTTATAAAATCCTTGCCCACATCTAAGGTATAAATTTCAGGACTTATACTTAAAATATTAATAAGCTTAGAATGATGTAATGTGGTACTGCATGAAAATATACTTGAAATGATAATTGATAATACTTAGTATCATATTATAAAATATTAGAAGTAACTCTTTGATCCAACTAATAAAATTTATTGGATTATGAAGAATTATTTAAAGAAAATACTTTAATTAAAAAGACCCTAGCAATCTTTTATTATTTAACATATGGTGATTGAACTTATTATTAAGGGAGCTCTTGCTACTTTTAAGGTTTAGTTTTATAAATTATATAAAACTTATAGAATTATATTTAATAGTAGAATGAAAATAAGAAAAGTAGGATTGGTTAAGTAAAGGTCATTAATTTTTCATATGTTGGATAAATTAAATTTTGAAGGAAAACTAAAAGATGATGTTTGAAGATAGAAAAGATGCAGGCAAGAGACTTGCAAAAGCTTTAACTAAATATAGGAATAAGGATGTTTTAATTTTAGCTATTCCAAGAGGTGGTGTTGAAGTAGCCTATAAAGTAGCTGAATATTTAAATGCAGAATTAAACCTTTTAGTTTCAAGGAAGTTACCTTTCCCCAATAATAAAGAAGCAGGGTTTGGGGCAATTGCTGAAGATGGCAGTACTTTTATTTTTAAGGATGCCTACATGTGGCTATCTGAAGAGAAAATTGAGGAAATAAAGATGGAACAGATAGATGAAGTAAGAAGAAGAATAGAAATACTGAGACAGGGTAAAAAACTACCAGGGATTAAGGGCAGGATTGTGATATTGATTGATGATGGTCTTGCAATGGGTTCTACTATTAGGGCAGCTATAATGCTCTGCAAAAATAAGGGAGCAAAGAAAGTAGTAGTGGCAGCACCTGTTTCTGGAGAGGATATTGCAAGAGAAATAGAAGAAATAGTTGATGAGATTGTAATTTTGGAAAAACCAGTATCTTTTCAAGCAGTAGCTCAAGTTTATAAAAATTGGCATGATGTTACAGATAGCGAAGTGATTGAAATATTAAATAGTTGGCAAAGCAGGCAACAGAGATAAAGACAGTAATATAGATTAAGAATGAATACTAGTAAAGCAAAAATAATAGCCAAAAATATTTTGGAAAGCAAAAAAACAAGTGTGCTCACTGGTGCAGGGATTTCAACTGAGAGTGGTATTCCAGATTTTAGAAGCCCAGGTACTGGACTTTGGAGTAGGTTTGACCCAAATATGTTATCCAGTGACGTTCTTTATAATAAGCCTGTTAAATTTTACAAGCAGGGTATAAAAATTTTAAAGTTTATAGCCTCTATTAAAAAGGCAAAACCTAACAGAGCCCATTATATACTGGCTGAAATGGAAAAAGAGGAGTTAGTATCTGCTATTATAACTCAGAATATTGATGGACTTCACCTAAAAGCAGGTTCAAAAAAAATTTATGAAGTTCATGGAAATTTAAGAGAAGGATACTGTATCAGTTGTGAAAAAAGAGTAACATTTGGCACACTTATTAGTAAAGTAATAAGGGGTCAAATACCTCCTATTTGTAATAGTTGTGGAGGTGTTTTAAGACCAAATGTTGTCCTTTTTGGTAACGAGCTTCCCCAGAGTTATATTGAAGCTATAAAGGAAGTAGAAAAAAGTGATTTACTGTTAGTAGTTGGCTCCAGTCTTGAAGTAAGTCCTGTAAATAATCTTCCTTCTATATGTAAGAGATTTATAATTATAAATAAGGGAAGAACTGATTTTGATAGCATGGCTTATGTTGTGTGGAATGAAAAAGCAAGTGTTGCACTGAATATGATTTATAAAGAAATAAAAAAATAGGCAAATTGCTAATAATACCGGATTTGATTATATGACACCAGAAGGGTTTGTTATATGGATTAGAAAAAAAATGGCAAAAAAATATTTAAAAAAGAATGCAAATGGAAATTTTTAATAATGATCAAGAATTACTTGAAGTTCTTTCAAACAAACAAGGTATTATTTTCTTTTTAGGCCAGACTGATACTGGCAAAACTACTTTTGCTAAAGAATTAATAAATAAAAACGTTGATAAAAATAAAAAAGTTGCTTTTCTTGATAGTGCTGTTGGGCAATCAACTGTAGGACCCCCAGCTACTGGAATTGGAATATTTTTGGATTTTGAGGAGAATAATAAAATTAAGATATTTACTCCAATATACGATATAAAAGAAATTAATTTTTTAAAGCTAAGTTTTATTAAAATAACTAAAACAGGGCAAAGAATATAATTTACTAAGCTTACCTGAAAATTATATTAACTTATATATGTGGTTCCTGTTGGGTATCTTGAATAACAATTATTGAGGGGTATTAAAAATGTTTGTTGGCGCGGATGGTTGCAGAGCAGGGTGGTTTGCTGTTCTGCTTGCTGAGAACAGCGACTGGAAAATAGATGTTTTTCCAGATGTGTTCAGCCTTTGGAATAGATACAAAAGCACTTCGGTAATACTTATTGATATTCCTATTGGTTTAAGGGAAAGAGGATACAAAGAGCGGAAGTGTGATAAGAAGGCTCGGCAGTTGCTTGGCCCCAGGCGGGCCTCTGGTGTATTTCCAGCTCCCTGCCGAACTACAATTTATACCGAGAGTTATGAGAAAGCAAACGTAATCAATAAGCAAATGACAGGAAGAGGATTGTCCCTCCAGACATGGAATATAATTCCTAAAATTCGTGAGGTAGATATTCTTCTTTCAAATGATGAATCTACCAGACTGAAAGTAAGAGAAATCTATCCAGAGATATGCTTATGGGCACTGGCTGTCCGCATCAAGCAATTATAAAAGTTTTTAAGTTAAAAGCAAAAGCAAATTCTTAACTTCATCTCGTTTAGTTGTTCACTTTATTCAATGTCAGAACCAGGATAATGACTTTAAGTAAGGATATCTTTATCCCTGAATTAGTTCTCAACAATTAATAAACCTTCTATTACTACTAAATTCTGCTTTTATTATTGAAATACATAGTTTCCGTTCTGATTATAAAGAGTGGTGGGCCACTGTTTACAGAATTGGAACCAGATATTAAAGGATTTAGTAGAATTTAATAAACTGAAATTTGCTTAACAATAAATACTGCAATTTACCTTTGATGCCCCGATGTTTACAATTTCGAACTGGATTTTAAAGGAATTAACAGAAATCAAGAATCATATAAAATAATTTAAATTTGATAGCAAAGTAAAAATAATCTGAGCACCTATATTTTATTTAAAAATTGTGCCTTTATGAAAGGCAACCTCATTCTATTAAACTTACTTGATTTTTTTTGAATCTTTAAAGCTATATCATAACATCTTTTAGCTTCTTTAACTTGCCCAAGTTCAATAAGAGCTGCACCTTTGTAATACCATGACCTGTAATAAAAGGGATTTATCTTTATAGCTTCATTAAAGCAATCCATTTCTTCATCGTATTTCCCAAGTTTGTCAAAAGTTATACCTTTGTTGCACCAAGCATCTTCAAATTCTGGATTAATCTTTATAGCTTCATTAAAGCAATCCAATGCCTCATTATGTTGCCCAAGTTTATCAAGA
>JACKQG010007136.1_pt1 | contig 11408 bp, 10 predicted proteins | sample 8237621 | NCBI WGS metagenome assembly JACKQG01 (sample SAMN15677084, study PRJNA649215) | marine metagenome | biome: marine; feature: Black Sea; material: saline water; isolation source: suspended particulate matter (SPM) from the Black Sea western gyre | collected 2013-06-09/2013-06-10 | depth... | reverse complement strand
ACAGCAGCATGTCGGGGTGTTCTGCCTTGATGCTCAGAAATTGCTGCATCATCGGCGTGTGATCGGGTTTTACAGGGCTGGGGCTGGCCGGGTTAGTCGTCATTCAAATCGATTCGTGTTGATGGTTCAGGGCTTGTTGCTGCCGGGTCTGCAAGTGTACCTTAGGAGGCTGGCGGAATCAGGCTGAATCTACTGTGGGGAAGGTATTTTGAACAGATTCTGTCATCATCGCTGGTTCATTAGAGAGTCGGTTTAGCTTAGGATGGGAGCAAGGTATCACGCAACCAGACAGACCACGTTGCATATTAGTGACTTCCGCTCGTTCAACTGGTTGACAGGGATATGCATACACCGACTTTTACTGAAGCCGCCACTAATTCCGAAATCGAATTAGGATTATCCACGTTAATCTAGCGAGTTTTTAAACAGGGGTTCCCTGGGGTTAAATAAACTGGCTTAATGGGCTGGTTCCAGATACTTTAAAAAACTAAAAACAACTATTGTCAGCATCGCATGGAAAACCATGAAAAGTCATTTCTTCGCCTATATCAGTAAAATCCGCTGGCTACAACGCTGGGGCCTGAAGCGCAATACAGTCAATGAAAATGTGATGGAGCACAGCTGGGAAGTGTCGGTGATTGCGCATGCGTTGGGGTTGATCCGTAACCGCTTTTATCAGGGCAATCTGGATGTGAACGCGATCGTGGTGGCGGCGCTGTATCACGACTGTAGCGAAGTGATCACCGGCGATATGCCGTCTCCGATCAAGTATCATTCGGCCGAAATTACCCAGGCCTACAAAACTATCGAGCGCAAGGCCGAGCACGAGCTGTTGAATCTGTTACCGGCGCAGCTGAAGGAGGATTATCGTCCATCGATGATCGAACAGGAGTTACCGCCTGAGCATAAGCAGATCATCAAGGCGGCGGATACGATTGCGGCGTATGTGAAGTGCAAGATGGAAGTGGCGGCAGGCAATTATGAGTTTTCCACCGCTGAAAAAGAAATCGAGGCGAAATTAAAAGCCTATGATTTACCCGAGGTTGAGTATTTTCTGCAGACCTTCACGGCCAGTTATGAGTTGACGCTGGATGAACTGTTTCGCAGCTGAGAATCTCCGCGCTTGTTGCGTCACCCAAACAGGAGTGCTCTGGATGAAACAGAATTACCTTGTTGATACAAATGGCATCACGCTAGAATGTTTGGGTTATTTGAGCCTGAGTTATTCCCATTTTGATGCATTTCACCTGCCTTAGCTGTTTTCGGGTTCGTTTTCCTTTATCTGCAGCCGGTTGCCCTCGATTTGACGCAATCGGAGTTTCTCTCGCATGAGCGGAGCGTTTACTCTGCGTGTGGCAAGCCCCAACGATCTTGAGCGCCTGCTACTGATCGAAAATACCTGCTTCAGCAGTGATTTCCTGTCGCGACGTAGTTTTCAGCGTTTTCTACGCCCGGGCGCGCACGACATGCTGGTGGCCGATGTCGAGGTTCGAGGCAAGCCACAGTTGATTGGCTATGTGCTGGCGCTGTACCGTACCGGCACCAGTCTGGCACGCTTATATTCGATCGCCATTCTGCCGGATTATCAGGGTCAGGGGCTGGCTCAGCAATTGGTACTGGCAATCGAGCAGGCGGGGCGCGAGCGACAGTGTGCCTATATGCGCCTCGAAGTGCATGTGAATAATGAAGCTGCCATCAAGACTTACAACAAGCTGCGTTATCAGATGATCGATGAAATCGAGAATTACTACGACGATGGCAGCAATGCGTTGCGCATGGAAAAACGTATCTATGCGACCAAGTTAAAACAGGGGAAAATGACCCCGTATTACCAGCAGACGACCGATTTCACCTGTGGACCGGCATCGCTGATGATGGCGCTGAAAACACTCCGCCCCGAGTATGAAATGCAACGCCGCGAAGAACTGCAGATCTGGCGCGAAGCCACCACCATCTTTATGACCTCCGGACACGGCGGCTGCTCACCCTATGGTCTCGCCCTGAGTGCCTGGCAGCGCGGTCTGCAGGTGACGCTGAATATCAATCAGACCGGAGTACCGTTCATCGACGGAGTGCGCAACCCGGATAAAAAAGCAGTGATCGAGCAGGTACATGAAGATTTTCTGCAGCGTATACAGGACACGGATATCCAGATCGTTACGCATAGCATCAAGGCCGACGAAATGATGAAAACCCTGCGCGGTGGGCATGTGATCCTGGCGTTGATCAGTACCTGGCGGCTGAATAACAACAAGACCCCGCACTGGGTGTATGTGACCGGGGCAGATGATGACTTCGTGTACATCAATGATCCGGATACCACCGATGGCCCCTGGCAGTCGGAAACTGATTACATGCTGGTACCGATCAACGTGCGTGAATTTGTCAAGATGGCCAGTTTTGGGCAGAGTCGCTTACGGGCACTGCTGATACTCGATATTAAACCACGTGGCCGGCGCAAGCCACAGCCTCGTCAAGTTAAGGCTAATAAGAATGAACAAGAAAATTGAAAAGTTAACTCTCGAACTCTCCACATTACTGCTGGAGACCCGCAGTATGATCAGTACCGCGGAATCCTGTACCGGCGGGTTGATTGCCGGGACCCTGACCGATCTGGCCGGCAGTTCGGAATGGTTTGAGCGTGGGTTTGTTAGCTATAGTAATCAGTCCAAGATCGACATGCTGGGTGTGCGTGCTGACACGCTGCAAAAGTATGGTGCGGTGAGTGAGCAGGTGGTCGACGAAATGGTGAAAGGCGCGCTACGCCACAGTCTGGCACAGCTGTCGATCGGCGTTAGCGGTATTGCGGGTCCGGGGGGTGGCAGCGAAAACAGGCCGGTGGGTACGGTGTGTTTTGGTTTTATGCTGTGGGGTGAGTGTGTGACCGAAACCCATCACTTTGAGGGTGATCGCAAGCAGGTACGTCTGAGTAGTCTGGTGTATGCGCTAACGCGACTGATCGAGCTGATCAAATTACAGGGTTGAAGTTGTAGTACAGTCTAAGAACACATGAAAATATCCATTTAGTGGCTCACGTCATGAGCTACAGGGTCTGTATAATGCTCCAGAATACAGCTACAGTCTGACTTCGGAATCGATATCCGGTTTGAAATCAGGGGCCACGAATTAAAAGTCGAAACTGAAAAGTTCTCTTTATGTTCTCGTGGAGCTGTGTGATAATCAGCCACTCATCAGCAAATTCAGACAACGGGAGACACGATGGACGATAACAAGAAAAAAGCACTGGCAGCAGCACTCGGGCAGATTGAAAAGCAATTTGGCAAGGGCTCCGTCATGCGTATGGGCGATGGCATGATCGATCGCAACATGGAAGTTATTTCCACCGGTTCGCTGTCTCTCGACATAGCGCTGGGTATAGGTGGCCTACCGAAAGGCCGCGTGGTCGAAATCTACGGGCCGGAGTCCTCCGGTAAAACGACGTTGGCGCTGCAGGTAGTTGCACAGTGTCAGAAAGCTGGCGGAATCGCTGCTTTCGTCGATGCAGAGCATGCGCTTGACCCGGTCTATGCAGAAAAACTCGGAGTTAATCTGGATGAATTGCTGATCTCTCAACCAGATACCGGTGAACAGTCTCTCGAAATCACCGATATGCTGGTGCGTTCGGCGGCGGTTGACGTCATTGTCATCGACTCGGTGGCGGCTTTAACCCCGCGCGCTGAAATCGAGGGTGATATGGGTGATTCGCATGTCGGGCTTCAGGCACGTCTGATGTCGCAGGCACTGCGTAAGTTAACCGGTAGCATCAAGCGCTCTAATTCCATGGTGATTTTTATCAACCAGATCCGCATGAAGATCGGGGTGATGTTTGGTAATCCGGAAACCACCACCGGTGGTAACGCGCTCAAGTTTTATTCCTCGGTGCGTCTGGATATCAGACGCATTGGCGCGATCAAGAAGGGTGATGAAGTTATCGGTAACGAAACCCGCGTCAAAGTCGTCAAGAATAAGGTGGCCCCGCCCTTTAAACAGTGTGAGTTTGAAATTCTGTACGGTGAGGGCACTTCACTGGAGGGCGAGCTAATCGATCTGGGCGTCAAACTCGGCTTTGTCGATAAGGCGGGTGCCTGGTATAGCTATAAAGAAGAGCGTATTGGACAGGGTAAGGATAATGTGAAAAATTATCTGAAGGAGCATCCTGACATGGCAAAAGATATCGAGAGCAGAATCCGGGCCGAACTGTTACCTGAGCTGGGTAGCAGAAATAAAGTAGTGGCGGATGAAGTGCCAGAAAAAAAGCCTAAAAAGGAAAAGCTGGTCGAAGCCTGAAGAATAACGCACTTCGGGAAGTGCTGTCTGGAGCAGTACTTCCCTGAATCACTGAGAGCGCCGGAGTTTCGATGACGTCAGGCAACATAATTCGCAGTACTCGCAACACGGCGATGGATCTGTTATCGCGCCGTGAGCATTCACGCCAGGAGCTGAGCAACAAGTTGCTGCAGCGTGAATATACACCCTCTGAAATTTCACTGGCACTCGATCGACTGGAGCAGGACGGTCTACTCAGCGACCAACGCTTTGCAGAATGTTTTGTGTCACAACGCGTCGCCAGAGGCTATGGCCCGATTCGTATCCGCCATGAAATGCAGCAAAGAGGCATCGATGAAACCATTGTCGAAACATTGCTGTCCAGCAGTGAGTTAGACTGGACTGATGCGATGCAACAGCAGCGAAAAAAGAAATTCGGTGCAGAATTACCCCGCGAATATAAAGAAAAGACCAAACAGGCCCGTTTTTTACAAAATAGGGGTTTTTCTCCTGAGTCAGTCATGAGATTATTCCGCTGACTTTTTTAACTGCCCAGTTTAACGATTTTTAATGACAACCAGTGCCGAACTACGTGAAAAATTCCTGACTTTTTTTAACCAGAAAGGCCATGAAATTATACCCTCCAGCTCTCTGGTGCCTGCTAATGATCCGACCCTGTTGTTCACCAACGCGGGTATGGTGCAGTTCAAGGAGTTATTCCTGGGGCAGGAAAAGCGCCCCTATGTTCGAGCGACAACGTCGCAACGCTGTGTGCGTGCCGGTGGCAAGCATAACGACCTGGAAAATGTTGGTTATACCGCACGTCATCACACCTTTTTTGAAATGCTGGGTAATTTTAGCTTTGGAGATTACTTCAAGCGCGAAGCGATTCAGTATGCCTGGGAGTTTCTGACCGAAGTGATTGGTCTGCCGCCGGAAAAGCTGTGGGTTACGGTTTTCGAAGAGGATGACGAAGCCGCCGATATCTGGCTCAAGGAAATGAAGATTGATCCGGCAAAATTCACTCGAATAGGTGCCAAAGATAATTTCTGGTCGATGGGTGATACCGGCCCTTGCGGTCCCTGTAGTGAAATCTTTTATGATCATGGTGAATCGATTCCGGGCGGTCCTCCAGGTTCACCCGATGAAGACGGTGATCGTTACATTGAAATCTGGAATCTGGTGTTCATGCAATATGATCGCGATGCCAGTGGCACGTTGACACCTTTACCCAAGCCTTCGGTCGATACCGGAATGGGACTGGAACGGCTGGCGGCGATTTTACAGAATGTACACAGTAATTACGAAATCGATCTGTTTCAGGTACTGATCAAACAGGCTGCTGCTCACACCGGTATCGGTGATCTGCAGAATAAATCCTTACGCGTAATTGCCGATCACATCCGCTCCTGCGCGTTTATGATCGTGGATGGTGTACTGCCATCCAACGAAGGGCGTGGCTATGTACTACGTCGTATCATTCGTCGTGCATCACGTCATGGTCATCAGTTGGGCTGTGATGAGCCATTCTTTTATAAGTTGGTAGAGACCTTGTCTGAATTGATGGGTGATGCCTATCCTGAGCTCAGTAAAAACCGTGAACATGTGGCTCGGGTGTTATTGAAAGAAGAGCAGCGCTTTGCCGAAACGCTGGAGCACGGGATGAAGATTCTGCAGGAAACGATTAACAATCTGCAGGGCCAGATGATTGATGGGGAAACCGTATTCAAGTTGTATGATACCTATGGATTTCCAGTTGATTTGACCGCCGATGTGGCGAGAGAGCAGAATCTTGAAGTGGATCATGCCGGGTTTGAGCAGGCGATGGCGCAACAGAAAGAGCGTGCACGTGCCGCCAGCCAGTTTAGTACCAGTAGCGATCAACTGGCACTGGATGATCTTGCGGAGACCGGTTTTCAGGGTTATGAAGAAAACACTTACGCCGCGCAAGTGGTCCGGATTCTAAAAGCTGGACAGGATGTCGCAGAACTTGAGGCCGGCGAGGAAGCCATTATTGTACTGGATAACACCCCATTCTATGCCGAGTCGGGTGGTCAGGTCGGTGATAGCGGACAGTTGAGTTTTGCTTCCGGTCGCTTTACGGTAACCGATACCCAGAAGCAGAAAGGTGTCTTTTTACACATCGGAAAACTTGAGTCTGGCAAGCTGCAACTGGGGAGTTCGGTGAATGCGCATATCGATGAAGCGCGCCGTCAGGCGATCAAACTGAATCACTCTGCCACACACCTGATGCATGAAGTATTGCGCAGTATTCTGGGCGATCATGTGCAGCAGAAAGGCTCACTGGTGGATGATGAAAAGTTGCGTTTTGACTTTTCACATTTTCAACCACTGACAGCTGCTGAGTTACGTCAGATCGAGGATCTGGTGAATGAACAGATTCGCATGAACCTGGCGAGTAGTTCTCGTGTAATGTCGATCGATGATGCACGTGAAACCGGTGCGATGATGCTGTTTGGGGAAAAGTATGGCGAAACCGTACGTGTACTCGGTATCGGCTCCAGATCGGTTGAGCTGTGCGGTGGTACCCATGTTGCACGCGCAGGAGATATCGGCCTGTTCAAGATTACACTGGAAACTGGCGTCGCTGCGGGTGTCAGACGGATCGAAGCGGTAACTGGTAACAACGCGATGGAGCGTTTTCATCAGGATGAGATGCAGTTGAATCAGCTGGCCCAGCAACTCAAGGGCGGTCGAGATGATGTGTTGCAGAAGGTGGAGCAGTTACAGTCAACCCATAAAAAGCTGGAAAAAGAGCTCGATCAACTGAAAGCAAAACTGGCCGCACAGGCCGGTGGTGATCTGGAATCGGAAGCGATCGAAATCAATGGCATTAAGGTGCTGGCGGCGATGCTGCAAGGTGCCGATGTAAAAACCCTGCGTGATACGGTTGATCAGCTGAAAAATAAACTGGGTAAAGCCGCTATCCTGCTGGCCAGTAGTGAAGGCGACAAAATTACCCTGATTGCCGGAGTTAGCAAACAGGAAACTAGCCTGATCAAGGCCGGTGATCTGGTAAAACTGGTTGCAGAACAGTGTGGTGGCAAGGGCGGTGGTCGTCCAGATATGGCTCAGGGTGGTGGAAATCTCCCGGATAAACTGCCTGCTGCTTTAAAATCGGTTGCTGATTGGGTAAAAAGTCAGCTTTCGTAAAAAAAACTGCCGTATAGGTGATGACTTGTACGGCATAAATCTCCTATAATCCTCGGCCTTTTAAGGCATTACGTTTTCCCGGCATCATTAATTTGGTATTTCCTCAGGTATGGCACTTTTAGTTCAGAAATATGGTGGAACATCGGTAGGCAGCATCGAGCGCATCAAAGCGGTCGCTGAAAAAATTATTGCCTATAAAAATCAGGGTAACGATATGGTGATCGTGGTTTCTGCGATGAGTGGTGAAACCAATCGCCTGACCGATATGGCCAAACAGATCGACCCGGCTGTACGTGGCCGTGAACTGGATGTGTTGCTGACGACGGGTGAACAGGTGACGATTGCACTGTTATCCATGGCCTTACACAAACTGGGACAACCGGCAGTTTCCTATACTGGAGCGCAGGTAAAAATTCTGACTGATAACGCTTACAACAAGGCGCGTATCCTGTCGATCGATTCCGGTAATATCCAGCAGGATCTGGCGGGTGGAAATGTTGTCGTGGTTGCCGGTTTTCAGGGCGTTGATGAAAAGGGTAATATTACCACCCTCGGGCGCGGTGGCTCGGATACCACCGGTGTAGCACTGGCGGCGGCTTTGAAAGCGGATGAATGTCAGATCTTTACCGATGTCGACGGAGTCTATACGACCGATCCACGTGTGGTTCCTGAAGCCCGGCGACTGAAGAAAATTACGTTTGAAGAAATGCTGGAAATGGCCAGTCTGGGTTCAAAGGTTCTGCAAATTCGCTCGGTCGAGTTTGCCGGCAAATATGGAGTACCACTGCGTGTTCTTTCATCTTTCGTGGAAGGGGAAGGCACATTAATAACATCAGAAAATAACGAGGATGACACCGTGGAACAAGCTGTAATCTCCGGCATAGCTTTTAATCGCGATGAGGCTCAATTAACCATCAACGGTGTGCCCGATACACCGGGTGTAGCTTACCAGATACTCGGTCCGATTTCGGACGCGAATATTGAAGTAGATATGATCCTGCAGAATGTGGGCGCAGATGGCACCACCGATTTTACCTTCACGGTAAATCGCAATGACTATGACATGGCTTTTTCCATTTTAAGGAAAACGCTGGAAAAACTGGGTGCGCGTGTTGCCTCGGGCAACAATAAAATTGTTAAACTGTCGATCGTCGGTGTGGGCATGCGTTCTCATGCAGGTATTGCCAGTAAAATGTTTCAGATTCTCGCAAAAGAGGGTATCAACATTCTGATGATTTCAACCTCAGAAATAAAAATATCGGTTGTGGTGGAAGAGAAATATCTTGAACTGGGCGTGCGTGCATTGCATGAAGGTTTTGATCTGGCGGAAAAATAATTAGCCAGTGAATTAGAGCAAGCTGTGCTAGCTCTAAGTATTAATGTCGGGTAAAATCCTTCTATTCGACATTGGAAATGTCGGATAGAAGTTTAAAGCAGGCGCAGTTGGATAGTCTGCTTTTTGATTGACTTAATTGGAGAAGTAAAATGCTTATATTAACAAGGCGAGTAGGTGAGACCCTGATGATCGGTGACGAAGTTACTGTAACCGTATTAGGTGTTAAAGGTAATCAGGTAAGAATTGGCGTAAATGCCCCGCGTGAAGTTGCAGTTCACCGTGAAGAAATTTATGACCGCATCAAGGCAGAGCAGAACCAGGAAAACCTCGGTAATACTTACTAGGAAGTAAGAAATATAAAGATACGGAGAGATGGCCGAGTGGCTGAAGGCGCGCCCCTGCTAAGGGCGTATACGTTAATAGCGTATCGAGGGTTCGAATCCCTCTCTCTCCGCCATAAAAAATAACCGCCCTAAAGGCGGTTTTTTTTGCCTGCAATATACTGTTTCTAATCAATCAAGGAGATCAGATAAAAATAATGAACTGTTTTCAGGCAAAAAAAAGCCTGCTGAAATTGTGAACTTTTAATTTCAGCAGGCGATTTGTTCGGGTTGCAACAGTTATTAAATAACAGGCCCTGCCTGTACCAGTGACGCACCTTCATCGGTGTCGGTAAAGGCGTTAAAATTATTTATAAACAGGCCGGCTAAATGCAGTGCCTTATTTTCCCACTCGGTTACATCGGCATAGGTTTTACGTGGATCCAGGATCGCAGGGTCGACACCGGCTACCTCCACCGGAACCGATAGATTGAACACCGGTAATTGAATGGTTGCTGCATTATCCATGCTGCCATCTAGAATAGCATCTATGATAGCGCGCGTATCCTTCAGCGAGATGCGTTTGCCCGTGCCATTCCAGCCTGTATTTACCAGGTAAGCCTTGGCGCCGGCAGCGCGCATCCTTTTTGCCAGTACCGAGGCATACTGGGTTGGATGCAGGAGCAGAAACGCTGCGCCAAAACAGGCAGAAAAAGTCGGAGTAGGCTCGGTAATACCACGTTCAGTTCCTGCCAGTTTGGCGGTAAAGCCGGATAGGAAATGATATTCAGCCTGTTGATCTGTGAGGCAGGAAACCGGCGGAAAAACACCGAAAGCATCAGCGGTCAGAAAGATGACTTTTTGTGCATGACCGGCACGTGATACCGGTTTCACAATGTTATCGATATGATAGATTGGATAGGAAACCCGGGTGTTTTCGGTGCAGGAACGATCTGAAAAATCGACCTGTCCATCTTCATCGATGGTAACATTTTCGAGTAGAGCATCACGTCGTATGGCTTTGAAAATATCCGGTTCCTGTACCGGGTCAAGATCAATCACCTTGGCATAGCAACCACCTTCAAAATTAAATACGCCCTCATCATCCCAGCCATGTTCATCATCACCAATCAGACGCCGTTTAGGGTCAGCAGACAGGGTTGTTTTACCAGTTCCAGATAAACCAAAAAAGATAGCGACATCATCGGCTTTACCCAGATTGGCGGAACAGTGCATGGACGCGATATCACGCAGTGGCAGCAGATAGTTCATGACCGAAAACATGCCTTTCTTCATTTCGCCGCCGTACCAGGTGCCGCCAATCAACTGAATATTTTCAGTCAGATTAAAGGCGACAAAAGTCTCGGAGTTTTTGCCATGACGTTTCCAGTCGGGATTGGAGGTTTTGGAGCCGTTGATCACGACAAAATCGGGTTCGAAATCGACCAGCTCTTCAGCGCTGGGGCGGATGAACATGTTTTTCACAAAATGAGCCTGCCAGGCGACTTCCATGATAAAGCGTACACGCAGACAGCTGTTTTTATTCGCGCCGCAGAAACCATCGACGACATACAGTTTTTGTCCGGATAAATGATCGGTAACGACCGCTTTCAAATCGTTCCAGACTTCAGCTGATATGGGCTTGTTGTCATTCTTATGGCCAGCACCGGACCACCACAGGGTGTCTCGTGTGGTATCGTCCTTAACGATGTATTTATCTTTCGGTGAACGCCCTGTATACACTCCGGTATAGACATTTACCGCATCGCAGTTGGTGATATGGCCTTTTTCATAGCCGCTAAGATCATCACTGCACTCATCTTCGAAGAGTCTTTCATAGGACGGGTTATACACCACTTGTTTCGGCTGTTTGATTCCAATCGTCTCAAGATAGTGAATAATTTTCTGCTCAGTCATCAGATTTCTCTATAGATAGTGGTTATCAAACACCGGCTTTTCTGCACGCGCCAGGGCGGGTTTATGCCGCTGTTTGCTAGACAGTTCAATGTGCTGAGTAAGTGGATAGATTGAACCTGCTCAGCAATAACAATAGCTTGCGTCATGCTACTTAAAATTAACGGAGCGTCTATTAATTGTTCCTATTAAGCTTATATAATTATTCCTTCTGATTATTGAAAAGTTAATTATCTATTTTTTTACCCGCCAGAAAATTCAGCCTGTTTGTAATACAAAGTTACAAAAATATCCATCAGCTGCATATTAGTTTGATTAATTGCAATTTATGTCATGTTTATGTCTATTTAAGATGATATAGAATGGTTTTGATATTTGATTTCAAGGAAAAATGCCAT
>JACKQG010007135.1_pt1 | contig 11409 bp, 12 predicted proteins | sample 8237621 | NCBI WGS metagenome assembly JACKQG01 (sample SAMN15677084, study PRJNA649215) | marine metagenome | biome: marine; feature: Black Sea; material: saline water; isolation source: suspended particulate matter (SPM) from the Black Sea western gyre | collected 2013-06-09/2013-06-10 | depth... | reverse complement strand
ATAAAAAAATGGAGAAGAGGAGATAGTGGGAAGGGAGCAAGGGTGAAAAGGAGAAAAGAAGACCTGGAGAGAGTGCCTTCCTGTCTTTGAAAAACCCTGCAGCAGGACGCTTCGTCCTGCAAATGTCATTAGTGATACAGGACAAAGTGTCCTGTAAAGATTGTATAAGTTAGACAACTTTGAAAGCTCATCCAACAAAGGACAGCCAAATCTTAATTCTTAAATTTGAACTGTTCCGTCTTTATAAAACGGAGGTTTTACGATAACGGCAGATTTATGCTTTCCACGTATGTCCACAGATATTTCCGTTCCGGATTTTGTAAACGGACGATTAACATATCCAAGGGCAATCCCTTTTTTTAGTGACGGCGACTGTGTGCCACTCGTGACGTAACCTACTTCTTTATCACCGAGATAAAGTGAATATCCTTTCCGTGGAATTGCTCTATCAGTCATTTCAAAACACACCAAACGGCGCGACATCGTTTCTTTTCGATTAATAATAGCATCTCTGCCAACAAAACTACCTTTATCCGGTTTTGTTATCCACCCCAATCCGGCTTCATACGGATGCGTTGTGGCATCGATGTCATTTCCGTAAAGACAATATTTCATTTCGAGTCGAAGGGTATCTCTGGCACCAAGTCCAATCGGGATTAACCCATCTTTATGTCCTGCATCCAGCAGCTCATCCCAAATTGCCGGAATATCTTGTGGTTTTCCGTAAATTTCGTACCCCAATTCTCCGGTGTAGCCGGTTCGTGCCAGCGTAACTGTACTATTTCCTACTTCCCCGTTTGTGAAATGATAAAAAGCCAGCGATTGTAAATCAATGTTTGTGAGTTTTTGCAATATCTCGCGTGACTTTGGACCTTGCAGGGCAATGAGATTCACTTCGTTACTGATGTCCTCTAAGACAACTCCTTCGATGAGATGGTTTTCCATCCATTGAAAATCTTTTTGAAGATTAGCAGCATTTACGACAAGGACATAGTATTCTTCATGTCGATAAATAAGTAGATCATCTACGATCCCCCCATCATCATAGCACATTGCAGAATACTGCGCTTGCCCCGGAGACAACTTTGTTACGTCATTAATCGTAACGAATTGCAAAAAGGGTTCTGCATTTTCCCCGGAGATGCGAAACTCGCCCATATGACTGACATCGAACATTCCGGCAGCCGTTCTCACTGCGTTATGTTCGTTTGTAATTCCGGAGTATTGAATAGGCATCATAAAGCCAGAAAACTCGACCATTTTTGCGCCTAAGTCAATATGGCGTTGATATAAGGATGATTTTTTTATTTCCATAGGTTTATTAGCTTAGAGCCTGGAGCCCCGTAGAAAACACGAGATGCCCCGTAAAAAACGCGGGATGTAAACACAAGCACACGGGATGCAGACACGAAGAGCGCGGAGAAAAAAACAAAGTTACACGCTTCTTCCTCCTCACCCTTACATACTCACTATTTTTCACTTTTGATTTTACAGACTTTTGACTACGATTAATGTCGTTTTCGGAAATCAGAAATAAATTCTGCAACTTTTTCAGCACCTTCCAATGGCATCGCATTGTACATCGATACGCGAACCCCGCCGACACTCCGGTGACCTTTCAATCCGACAAAGCCCGTTGCTTTTGCTTCAGATATCAGTTTCTGTTCCAATTCTTCTGACGGAAGCCGTAATGTAACATTCATCCAGCTTCTGTCTTCTACTTTGGCAGTTCCAGTGAAAAAGTCCGGATCAGAATCAATTAAGGAATATATTGTATCCTTTTTCTTGCGATTGATTTCCTCTACCGCTTTAAGTCCGCCCTGCCCTTTTATCCATTCCAAGACCAGTTTGATGACGTACACCCCAAATGCCGGCGGTGTATTGAATAACGACCGTTTACTCGCGTGCGTTCTGTAATCAAACATGGTTGGGATTCCATCCGGAATTGTATCAAGTAAAGACTGATGAATTACCACCATCGTCACACCTGAAGGACCTAGGTTTTTTTGAGCACCGGCGTAGATCATCGAGAATTTTGAGAAGTCGATTTCCCTTGATAAAATATCCGAAGACATATCGCAAATTAACGGTACATTCCCGGTTTCCGGGAAGACGTGGTACTGTGTTCCTTTGATGGTGTTATTTGACGTAATATGTAAATACGCCGCATTCGATGGGAGGTCAATATCTCTGGGAATATAATTGTACCCCGACTCTTTAGAAGAACCAGCTAAATGCATATTTCCAAGATTCTGCGCCTCTTTTATCGCCTTAGTCGACCATGTACCGGTATCGATGTATGCAGCAGTTTTATCTTCGGGAAGAAGGTTGATTGGGATGTGCGCAAATTGCGTGGATGCACCGCCGCCAACAAACAGCACATGGTAATCGTCTCCAATTCCCATCATCTCTTTTGTGAGTGCGATTGCAGTATCGTTAATCGCATCATATTCAGGCGAACGATGGGAAGACTCCATAATCGACATGCCGGTTCCTTTGTAATCCAGAAGTTCATCCCGGACAATTTTCAGGACATCCAGCGGGAGTGTTGAAGGTCCTGCATTAAAATTAAATACTCGTTTTGTCATGATTTTTCTCCAATGGTTATATTATTGTGAAATAAATTCTTCAATCGTTTCCTCGACAATATCGCCAATACGAAGAAGATTCTCTTTTGATGAAGCACCCAAATGCGGAAGCATCGTAACATTTGGTGCATCAACCAGTACCGTATTTTCCGGTGGATCAGAATACCACACATCATTTCCAAATGCTTTGAGCTTTCCGCTACGGAGTGCATCCGCAACATCCTCTTCAACAATCGTTTTTCCGCGACCGGTATTAATGAGGAATGCCTCATCTTTAAACTCTTTAAGCGTTTCAGAATTGATTAAGCCTTTTGTTTCATCTGTCAATGGCATGTGCATCGAAACATAATCTGAAGCATTCAGAACATCCTTCATGGTCGGTTTCATTGTTGCGACATCACTGGAGGTCACATACGGATCATAGGCTATGACATCCATACCAAAGGCGATGGCTCTTTTTGCCAATTCGGTTCCTATTCGACCAAGCCCTAAGATTCCTAATGTTTTTCCGTAAAGTTCCGTTCGTTTCATTTGTTTTTTGAGCCACTCTCCGTTGTGCATGGTTCTGTCTGCCCACGCGACGTGGTTCGTGATAGAGATCATGAGCGTAAATGCAAGTTCTGCAACAGCAATCGATGATGCGGCAGGCGTATTTTTTACGATAATCCCTTTTTCTTTTGCATAGTCGAGATCAACGTTATCCAAGCCTACACCGCCACGAATGACCAGTTTTAGGTTTGGCGCGTTATCGATATAGTCCTTACGAACTTTTGTTTTGCTTCGGATGAGAACAACGTCAGCTTCCGCAACTCTGGATTTATCATCAGTCACTTCTCCGAATTTTTCAAGCTTTGCAGTTAAACCTGCGTCAAATGCATCTGAGATTAAAATAAGCATTTTTCTTCCTTTCAGTTATTGTGTTAATACGTTTACAATTATGCCACTTCGGAGTTTTGGTTCAAACCACGTTGATTTTGGTGGCATAACCTGCCCCGCATCGGCGACATTCAGTAGTTGCCGGATAGATGTCGGATATAGCGAAAATGCTATTTTGTATTCTCCCGAATCCACCAACTTTACTAATTCTTTTGTTCCTCGGATTCCTCCGACAAAATTGATTCGTTTATCCGTTTTTGGATCAGTAATTCCAAGAATCGGATCGATAAAATTATTCCCGAGGATGGCTGCATCTATCGAGCCTGTCGGGTCTTCAGGATTAAACGTGTCTTCCTTCGCTATTAATGAGTACCACTGCCCGTCGCAATATATTCCAAATGTATGGGGTTTCTCCGGACTTATTTCACCTTCATGAGGTTCAATATCAAAAAATTCTGACGCCTTTTCCACCAACTGTTCAACCGTCAATCCATTCATGTCGGAGACGACCCGATTGTAGGGGAAAATATTCAGTTCGGAATCCGGAAATATCACATTGAGAAAATAGTTGAAGCTTTCTGCACCCGTGTAATTTGGGTTCTCTTCGCGATTTCGGCGACATACTTCTGAAGCAGCCTGACTACGATGGTGACCATCTGCGATATACATGTGCGGTAATGTTGAAAAGTCCGATATTATCTTTTGGATACTCTCATCATCAGACACTACCCAAAACTCATGACGAATTCCATCGTCAGCTGTGAAATCAACATCAGATGGTCGAGTGGTAATCATACTGAATGTTCTCTTTATTGTTTTATCTTGACGGAATGTCGAAAATATGGGTCCGACTTGTGCATCTAAAAACGAAATGTGATTCGCTCTGTCGTTGACTTTTTCCGGACGGGTATGTTCATGTTTTTTTATCAATCCGTTATCATACTCATCCACAGATGTCAACGCTACCAATCCGGTCTGTGCACGTCCATGCATGGTCAGGCGATAGAGATAAAAACACGGTTTTTCATCGCGAATCATTAATTGTTCATCGACGAACCGGTTCAAATTATCTTTTCCTCGTTGGTAGACTTCTTCGCTGTAAGAACTAACATTGTCATCAAATTCCAACTCAGCTTTATTTACACGTAAAAAAGAGTTTGGGTTTTGCTTGACAATTTCACGAGCCTCTTTAGCATTTAAAACATCATAAGGCGGTGAGGCGACTTGCTTAGCATATTTTGGTTGAGGTCTTAATCCTCTAAAAGGTTTTACGATCGACATTTTTTTCTCCAGTATTAAAGTGGTAAAGTATTAGGGTGTTAATGTGCTTGCTTTTGGCGGGTTTGAGTCCCATTACTTCTGCTCCTACATTTTCGCCAGAGCTTTTTTGATCAGCACCTCTACGGTCCCGGTAAGCTCCCCGGCTTTTTCAAGTTTTTTCATTGCTGCATGAGCTTTGGCACGTTTGTATCCCAAGGATATTAACGCTTCCACCGCATCCTTCATATCATCGGGAACGTCATCGCTACCAAAAATCACAGACATATCTTCGTCTTTTTCCGTAACAAATTTTTCTTTCAGTTCAATGATGATTCGCTTCGCTGTTTTTGTCCCAATCCCCGGGATGACGGTCAGGGATTTTACATCCCCTGCAATAATACGTTTTTTGAACTCCGCCACCGATGCCCCGGACATAATCCCCATTGCCGATCGCGGGCCGATTCCGCTGATACCGATTAACAGCATAAACATATCCCGTTGTTCTTCATGACTGAATCCGTACAAATCCAAAATGTCTTCCCGGACATGTAAATACGTCAGGACTTCTGCTTGGGAGCCGACAGCCGGCAACCGTTCGTATGTACTCACACTGATATGGACTCGTAAGCGAACGCCGTTCACATCCAGCACTACAAATGTCGGTGATTTTTTTTTGAGTTTTCCGGTAATGGAATCGATCATAAATTTATTCCTATCAATTGATTAAGATGGCACAACCCAATCGCTAATGCATCGGAAGCATCGGTCGGAGATGGTAATTCCTTCAGTTCTAGAATTCTTTGCACCATAAATTGAACTTGTTCTTTTGTGGCAGCGCCATTCCCAACCACCGATTGTTTCACTTTCCGCGGGGCATATTCCATGCAGGAGAGGTCGGCGTTTGCGCCTGCCAGCAGCAACGCACCGCGTGCTTGCCCAAGTTTCATTGCGGACTTAACATTCTTCTGATAAAATGTATCTTCAATGGCTATTACGTCGGGGTTATATATCTTTATCAACTTTGTTGCTTCCGAATATAAATGTTTTAATCGTTCCGGTAATGCCACATTTTTAGGCGGTCGAATTGTCCCGTAACAAATCGCCTGTACTTGCGACCTGTATTTTTCCAGTACTCCAAACCCCGTTACACTTAATCCGGGATCAAATCCGATGACGCGCATGTTGCGTTACGTACTTCCTAATGTTTCTTCATCGATGTCAAAATTAGAGTACACATTGCTGATATCGTCATTATCTTCCAGTGCTTCCATAAGATTCAGTAACCGTTCAGAATCTTTGCCTTCAACTTTTTGAAGATTCTTCGGCACCATTTCCACTTCTGCAGATTCGATGGAGTAACTTTTCGCTTCCAGAGCTTCTTTTACCTCTATCATGGAGGACGGATCCGTAGAAATCAAGTACATATCTTCCTCTAGTTCAAAGTCTTCTGCTCCGCTTTCTAATGCAGCGTCTAAAACTTCGTCTTCAGCTCCGGTAGATGCAAGAATCTGTATTTGTCCTTTTTTATCGAACATCCACGCCACGCTTCCATTTTCACCCAAATTGCCACCGTACTTCACCATAAGATGCCGAATATCTGCGACGGTTCGTTTTTTATTGTCGGTCATGATTTCCATAAAAATGGCGACGCCCCCCGGACCATATCCTTCATAAGTGTATTCTTCATAATGGACGCCCGGAAGTTCACCCGTTCCTTTTTGGATGGCTCTTTTTACATTATCCGCAGGCATATTATTGGCTTTTGCTTTTTGGACTGCCGTACGTAATCGCGGATTGGAACTTTCGTCTCCACCTCCCATACGAGCGGCGATGGTGATTTCTTTGATGATAACCGTAAATATTTTGCCCCGTTTTGCATCGGCGACACCTTTTTTACGCTTAATTGTTGACCATTTACTATGTCCGGACATATACTTCCTCAATATTACAGTGTTAAATTTACGGTGAATTTACCGTGTCTACCAAGAAATGTCGATTGGAACAAAACGTGAGGTTTCTTGTAAAGGTTTTTAAGAACTTCGTGGAATCTGTCCAAGTTTCAAGTAATTTCTGTGGTATGCATAAAGTAATTTCAACCATATTTCTGTTCATATTGCTCACTGAAATAGTTTTCGGGCGTCGTTGGGATATAGTTTCAACCACAGATGAAGCACTAATCGTTGACATCCAATTTGACGTGAATTATCCCGCCGACATGGAACCGGAATACATTACTGTCGGGCTTCCGATTGACGAATTCCCGGAAATTGCGACGACGTTTTCCACGGATAAGACTTTTAATTTCGATGTACTTCCGAATCTATTTATTGGGGCAGAGTGGGTCTCCAAACAAATTATACATTCGTTGCATACAGCCACGCTAAGAATTTCGCCATTCGCCGGTGGAGACAAGTACTATTCAAAAGTACGTATCACTTTTCACATGGGTGAAACGCCCCAAAAGAATCCGATCTCTTTATCAAAACTTCAACAAGGGTTTTTACGTCATACCGTCATCAACTGGGACATAGCTCAGCACTGGATATTTGCAAAAGATGGATTATTTAAAACCACAGAAACCGGATCCGAACACCTTATCATTGGACCAAGCGAATTTGAATCATCTTCACTTCCACTTGTGATTCACCGCGGAAATTCAAGGTACGTTCATCTCGATAGTATTTACACACAATTCAACAACGGAAATCCAACACCGGAAGCAATTCGCGAGTTTATCTTGTGGGCGCATGATACTTGGGAAACACCGCCCATCTGTATTTTACTCATGGGCGATATTGAATGGATCCCAACACTTTATTATTCCGGAGATTATGCAGCTGATGACCTTTTTACTTCTCGAACAAATGATTCACCGCCCATTGCTGCCATTGGACGATATCCCGCTCATAATACCACAGATGTAGAAGCGTTTGTCTCGAAGTTAATTGAATACGAGGTCAACCCTGTTTTTGGACCTTGGCGGCAACGAATAACACTGGTCGCAGATGATGCTGCAAGACCGGAGCACAACATAAATGAAGTTTTAACAGGGAAGAGTCACACATTAAATTCAGAATTGGTCGCGGGACGGATACCAGATCTAATAGATGTACAAAAAATCTACATGATGGAATATCCGGAAGTCAGCAACGCATCGGCGTATGGGGTTATCAAACCAGATGCTACAGACGCTCTATTTTCAGCACTACGGAACGGAACTGCAATCATTAATTATATCGGTCACGGCGACCCCACTAAATGGGCGCAGGAGCAATTACTGTCTAAAAACCGGGGGGATATTCATTCCATCCAAACCGGAATGAAACTCCCAATTTGGATCGCAGGAACATGCTCTTGGGGACATTTTGACGACCCTCACACCGATGCGTTTTCCGAAGATATTATTCGGGAGCCGGAGAATGGTGCCGCTGCCATCATTACCACATCGAGAGCCATTGGTATTAGCTCAAATGCTCATTTTTTACAAAATATTTTTTCCGCGATATTCCCGGATGGTCAGCCGACAAATGATCCTATCGGTATCGTGTTGCAATCTGTAAAAACCGGAAGCTATCCCGGAAGATTATTTCATTTGTTTGGCGACCCCGCAATGCCACTGCCCTTCCCAACCGGAATCACATCGGTCGACTCACTTTCTACCGATACGTTAATCACCTTAGAACCTGCCAGGTATTACGGATCGCAACCTTTTGATCAAAACGGAACCGGATACGTTTCATTGACAGAGGGCAATCGATTGGTGACTCGCCATTATACCATTGCCGGGTCTAATGAAGAAATATCATATTTTTTACCCGGTCCGTCTTTATTCCGCGGGCAATTTAGATTTACAGATGATCAATTTACCGGTGAGTTGATTGTCCCCAAAGATATTTCGGACACAGAAAATCCCGGTAATCTTCGAGTGTATCTCCTATCCGATAACGGACGTGAGGCCATGGGCGCTGTTCATTCTATCTACTACTCCGCAGGTGGAACCAATACCGATACAGAAGGACCGATAATCCAATTTACAACATCTGATGGACGGTACTTGCAAACAGGTGACCATCTGACACCGGAAGAAAGTCTCATTTTAACCGTTTCTGATTTAAGTGGAATTAATCTTACTGAGGAAATTGGTCATGAAATTATGCTGACGAATATAACTAGAAACCTACGAACAGACCTCACTCATCAATTTGTTTATGATGTTGATAAAATCACTTCCGGAACGATCACCATTCCGTTGGATGATTTCAATACGGAAATTCACATGAACATAAAGGTGTGGGATAATGCCAATAATCCGTCTGAGCGTGAGATCAGACTCACACGCTCAGAATCTACGCAACTCAATGTGTTTCAAGTACTGAATTTTCCGAACCCATTTCGAACCGGGACACAATTTGCATTCGAAATCAGTTCTCCCGCTGATGTTAAAATTAACGTGTACACATTAGGCGGGAAACGGATTTACTCCACGGATAATTTTTACTTCCCCAATGCCGGTTATCATACAATAGACTGGGACGGCAGAGATGCGTACGGTCAATTGATTGCCAATGGCGTCTATCTGTATCGTCTCAAAGCAACAGATTTGGAGCGAAGTGTTTCCGTCATTGAACGAATGGCAAAATTTCGATGACTCAACCTCCAATAATTTTGGCATCAAATTCTCCACGGCGACAACAACTTTTGTCACAAATCGGGCTGGATTTTGAGGTCATTCCCGGTAACGTGAATGAAGATTTCTCCATAGATTTGTCTCCGAGGAACTTCGCAGAACATTATGCAACAAAGAAAGCGAAAGATGTCGCAAAACATTATCCGGATCACTTGGTTATCGGAGCAGATACGATCGTAGTTTTAAACGGTCAGATTTTGGGAAAACCTGCGGATGAATCCGAAAGTTATACAATGCTGTCATCCCTCTCAGGGGAAACACATACGGTTGTAACGGGAGTATCACTTCAGTGGATTTCAAAAAATATAGATATCATATTTAGTGAAAATACATTGGTAACATTTAACTCATTATCTTCACAAGAAATTCATTATTACATCGACAATTACCATCCGTTAGATAAAGCCGGGTCTTACGGAATTCAAGATTGGTTTGCAGTCTGTGTGAACAATATTGACGGGTGCTTCTATAACGTAATGGGTTTTCCGCTTTCAGCTTTTTACCAACAGTATAAAAAAATCACAGCCAACGATTCACCATGAAACAACTTCTCTTATTGAGTAATTCTACAATGAGAGGACACTCATTCTTAGCGTGGCCGGAAGAGCACATCAAAACATTCCTTGGGAGTGAGATCCAAGAGATACTCTTCATTCCGTATGCAGCAGTCCATATCGCCTGGGCAGGATACAAAAAAGCCATCCAAAAACGGTTTGACGAAATGGGGTACGCCATAGAATCTGTTTATGACAAAGGCGACCCTGTTGAAAAAATCCATCGCGCGGATGCAATTGTTGTTGGCGGCGGAAATACGTTTGCACTGCTCTATCATGTGTACAGATATCAATTATTGAAACCCATTCAAGAGCGAGTTGCAGAGGGAATTCCGTATATCGGCTGGAGTGCCGGGTCAAATCTCGCGTGTCCGTCAATTCGTACGACTAACGATATGCCGATTATCGAACCGCCGTCTATGGATGCATTAAATTTGATCCCGTTTCAACTGAATCCGCATTACACGGATTTTGTCCAGCCTGATCATGGTGGCGAAAGCAGGGATGACAGAATCAACGAATTTTTGACTATAAATAAAGATATGCCCGTTGTCGGACTTCGGGAAGGTTCAGGGTTGATTGTTAAAGACGAACACATACAATTAGTCGGGAATAATCCGGTGAAAATATTTCGCCATGGTGAAAAACCACTAGAAACAACGGATGTCGCAAATCTTTTTCCTAACTTCCGTATATTTTTGACTTAAAAAGCTAAAATGGTTTGGTTTGAAAAACGTCTTACCGTAATTTTCCCGCCGTAATGAGTAAGGAAAAACAAAATCATGATATCCATTTCCTTGAAGGATGGGCATTTACAAGAGTAAATTACCTGCTCTTTGGATTTGGACTGTTACTCATTATTTTTGGGTACATTGTGATGGCAACGGGAAGTGTGAACAGTTTTCAAAGCTTGACTCTTGCTCCCGTCATGCTCTTTGCAGGATATATTGTGCTGATTCCTTTGGCGTTAATCGTCCAAAAGAAAAAAGACACACCCTCATAAAATTGGGATCGTAGTTTCCGCCAAAGGCGGACAGGCAGTTGGTTAGAACGCCGGCCTGTTAAGTCATTTGAATTTGATTACGCTCTTTGAAAATAATTTATGTAATTGGGATCGTAGTTTCCGCCAAAGGCGGACAGGCAGTTGGTTAGAACGCCGGCCTGTTAAGTCATTTGAATTTGATTACGCTCTTTGAAAATAATTTATGTAATTGGGATCGTAGTTTCCGCCAAAGGCGGACAGGCAGTTGGTTAGAACGCCGGCCTGTTAAGTCATTTGAATTTGATTACGCTCTTTGAAAATAATTTATGTAATTGGGATCGTAGTTCAGTTGGTTAGAACGCCGGCCTGTCAAGCCGGAGGTCGCGAGTTCGAGTCTCGTCGGTCCCGCTGAAAGATATCATTTCTTTCTGACGATAAAACCCCGTTTCACGACGGGGTTTT
>JACKQG010003964.1_pt1 | contig 11415 bp, 3 predicted proteins | sample 8237621 | NCBI WGS metagenome assembly JACKQG01 (sample SAMN15677084, study PRJNA649215) | marine metagenome | biome: marine; feature: Black Sea; material: saline water; isolation source: suspended particulate matter (SPM) from the Black Sea western gyre | collected 2013-06-09/2013-06-10 | depth... | reverse complement strand
CGTCATCCGGGAGATTGTATTGAATGGTCGTTACAGGGTTGAACGGATTCGGATAGTTCGGTGAAAGAGCATACGTCTCAGGAAGCTGTTTGAAAGTCAAACTTACTTTCGTGAGATTCATCGATCCTGTGAACGTTATATTCACCGGTTCAGATTCAAGTTCACCAATCCTGAAGATTAACGATTCGCCAAAATTAGCACCATCAACTATATCTGTGCTGACATCATCCCCATAAACGGCACCTGTTCTTAACAGACCGCCTTCAAGGATTTCCATCTCACCAATCAGAATACCGCTTGATGCATACACATTCACTTTATTGCCAATCTTGTAATCGACATGATCGAATGTGGCTTCACCGTTGACAAACATGAAGTGGTTTGTTTTCACAATGTTCGGATTGATATTTTGAGCAAATGTCTTCGCCAAACGACCGGAAGGTGTCGGATATGTAAATCCGGCAACATCATTATTCACTTTCACCCAGTAACCTGAACCATTGTCCAGCGATGTAAGCGTGTTCATGAAGTCGGGTCCGTTCGGATCAAAGAAGACGGCTCCATAAGCATTATATCCGGTAACATAAACAAGATTACCGTCTGAGATAATATCTGCAAACGCTTCACTTGGCGTCATACTTCCTTGCGGTGTGTACGCTATCAAATTCCATCCTGAGCTAAGGTCAAAGGAGGAACCAACAAGGCTTACACCATTTTGAGCTACAGAAGCTGATGTATTGGATTTTACCCAGTATCCAAAATTCGCATCAACAGAGGTCAATGTATTCAAGAATGGAAGACCGTTAGGGTCAAAGAAGGTAGCTCCACCTTCACCAAACCCGGTTACGTACTGTAGGTTTTCATCAGCGATTAGGTCAGCAAATACCGTAGCCGGAGCATTATTCTCAATATTCACATCGAAGGATACAAGGTTCCAGTTAGCGGCTAAACTTATTTCATCTGTCAATTCAAGAACAGACAAAAAGTCATAAACAACCGTCGGGTCATTGTATGGAGGAATCGGAGCACCGTTATTATTGAACCATCCGTCAAATGCAACACCATAGTCAAAGTAAGCATTTTCAGATTCATCATATAGTTTCAATGTAAAGGCTTCTCCAGCATTCATTCCTTCATCAATATCTGAAGTCGAAGGATCGTCTCCATAAATTGAGAGATTGATGTAAGCAATTCCGGCATCCAAAGTGAGCTGAACTGATCCGGCACAATTGCCATCGGCATCGAATGCTGCTACCCAGTCACATTCATTAGCTTGCAATCCGTCAACAGTTGCCTGTCCCTGGAATACACCGGAGAACGGAGTTTCAGTAAACTCAAATCCGTTCGGTACTTCATCGCAGTTGGTTTCCGGTGTGATTGCTGTTACCCAGAGTTTTAGTGTATTGTATGCGTTGTCATCCAGGATCAGACTGGATTCTTCTGTCATATCTACATCAACTCCCAATGCACCATCAAAGGCGTCTGTGAGTCTAAACAGACCCAGATCAGCCAGACCTGTGTTATCCCATTCCAACGTGATGAGGTTATCAGATGCATATTGAAGCTGAATTGTATAGACTCTTTCTTCATCACAGGCTGTTTCAAGGATTTGCTTGAAGTACCGATCACCTTCCCAGCCAAGTGCAGCGTCAAATGACGGTGGTGGTGGTGGCGGCGGTGCGTACTGGTCAATCCCGGCATCATATCCATCCGTTGCATAGGATGCGAATCCAAATGTCAGGTCATAGGTAATTCCATTTCCGGTGACATCAATGGTTCGCGCAAATTCACACGGACCGGGTTCTGCGGTTACGGTAATATAGTCTTCTTTCACTTCCGTTGCGGAAGTTCCACCAAGATCCATAATCATAAAGGTGACCGTGTAAGACCCCATCATTTCGTAAACATGTGTCGGGTTCTGTTCGTTGCTGGATTCTCCATCACCAAATTCCCAGTACCATGCGACAACCGGTGAGCCAAACTCCGTAGATTCATCTGTAAAGTTCACAGACAACGGAGAAGCACCTTCTGTCACATCTGATGAGAAATCAGCAATTAGCGGAGCATCTACAATGACTTCAACCGTAGCCGGCTCAGAAATTCCGGAGGAGTATACAGCCTTAACACCATAGATATATGTACCATTTGCAACATTGTCATTAACGTAGGTTGTATCACTGATATCTTCGGCAATAAGGTTGTTATTCCGATATACGTTGTACCCGAGGAATTCCCGGTTTCTTTCTGTCCAGTTATATTCTGTTGTTTCAGTGACTATCGGTAAATCCTGGTAATTTTCAGGTAATTCACCTTTTACAGCATCGTGTTGTTCAGCATAGGATGAACGTGAAATTGCATTGACCATCCCGCTTGTATTGAACGTAACACTTTCTTCTGTGGCAAACTCACCGCCGGTGGCAATCAAATCACCATTGATAAGAAGGTTGTAATATCCCTCACCGTAGGAGCAGCAAATCCCATCACCAAACGCATCATAAATTGTAAAGGTGTATGTTCCGCTTTCTAAAACAAGAGGCCATTCATAAAGCGTTCCTGCTTCAGATAGACTTCCGGGTTCTATGCCATCAATAAAGGTTCCATCCTCACTGATGATATCCCAGCTGGTTTCACCGGGGTAGTTATCGGTTAGGATCTGGATGAGCAATTCCGCATCTCCACCACCGGGTACCGGTGAATTCCATGCAAGGTGTACATCATTGTAGTTCTGGACTTCAGCAGTAAGGTTTAACGGTGGATCTGCATGTTCTTGCATTGTCATATCTACAATGTTCATTGCATCCTGGCTTACGTTGGTCTCGGCAGATGCATCTTCGTAGGCATCATGTTCACCTAAGAGTTCATATGTCCCTTCTATGATTCCTAAGAATTCATAGTGACCGCTGCCATCCGTTACGTCTGACATTTCCATACCAACAAGCGTAATCGTTGCGCCTGGAACCGGAATCCCGGTTCCGTATTCAGTCACCGTTCCGGACAGACCTGCCATCAGACAGTTCAAATCGAAGTTCACACCGGATGTCTCAGCACCTTCTTCAACAACGACGGTTCCGATTACGGCATCTTCATATCCGACCAATGAAGCGGTAGCTTCGTATGTTCCCGGATAAACTGCAAAAAAGTAACTTCCGTCATCATTAGGTGTGGTCGCATACGGTCCGATTGTGATCAATACATCACTCATATTTCCTGTGCTGTAAGGAGTATTTTCGAGAGAAACTGTTCCAGACACAGATCCAAATTCCATTGTCCCAACGACCAGGGTAACCGGGACAACGACATCCCCGACCTCAGGTGTTGGTGCAAAGGTAATGTCTGCAATCAATGTTGTGCCCGGAAGAATATCTGTCCCGTCAAACGTTGCAACGACGGTTCCGCTTGCACCTGCGTCAAGTACGCCTGCATTGGGCTCAATCGTTAACCATGTATCCGGTCTACCGGGGATTGCAAATCCTGTGGCTTCCAATCCTCCAGGGAATGGTCCAACCAGAGACGCAGCACCGGTTTCTAAATCAACGGTAACAAGTTCTCCACCAAGCGCTACATCATATGCAGCCCAGTATAAGGTGTTGGTTGCGTGATCAAATGAAGCATCCTGAGCGTAACTGAAATCGAATCCTACCGACCCGATTACTGTCCACTCTCCGGTGACCTTATCGATCATACCAAAAGTGTCTGCATCTAAGTCAAATCCATAGAGAATTCCGTCATTGCTACACACCATGGTAATCATATTACCTTGCGTTGTTGCAATTTGGTCATAAGCACCGGTTTCAAGGTCAATTGTATATAGTTCTCCGCCAAAGGCGACGCCGTACATGGTTTCAGTTGTCCAGTCATAAGCCATTCCCATGACATCTGCTGTGCTTCCGATGGTCGTATACTCACCGGTTTCCATATCAATTGTAATCAGAGTACCACCATAGATAACTCCATACCAAACGTCATCCACCCAATCAGCTGTGGCAATAAAGTTAGAGGCCTCTGAACCGAATGGAGTCACACTACCAGGACTTTCCAGATAAAAACTAATAGGTCCGGCAGGAATAGATCCCGTTGGATCATAAGCATTATACGCGTATGATTCTGTGTCTCGATCAAGGAGCACAGTGTGATCTAATGGTGGATTCAACGGTGCTTCAGGAGCAAGTCCTGAAGATCGATAACTCTTAGGAATATTAAGGTTCAACGCTTCCCGTAAGTCTGAAACTAGCGGTAAGTCTGCATCAAACTCTTCGCGATCCTGAGTCGCAATGCTTCCACGCCATTCCAGTAACCCGTTTCCGTTATTGGTAATCGTTATTGATTCCGTATAAATTTCATTCGGATCAATCACAACACTTAACGATTGCGGATCAATATCCATAGTTGGGGCTGTCAAACCAAAATCAAGAGTCGTCGTGACATCAGGAAGAACCTCCACCTCAGAGACAACGATATTATATCCTGTGGCTTCACAGACAGCATTGTACGTAAATGCTACAATATTGTTAATCGTATAGTACCCGTCTGAGTTTGTTGTGCCGGTTAACCCACCAACCGTTACAACAGCGCCGGAAATCGCAGCTCCTGTGGAGAGTTCTGTCACAGTTCCATCCAATGAACCAAACGTTTGTTCATAGACACGAACATCATCAATATACCAACCTGGATATTGGACAGATCCATCCGTGCCGAAATGCCATCTGAAGAACACGATTTGCCCGGCATATGCAGAGAGATCAAATTCTGCTTTTATCCATCCATCTGAGTTATCGGTAAAACATGGTTCGTCAGGGATTCCTGCATTAGCACTTGAAGCAGCGTCTTCAGGATATCCGTTTGTTGGTTCAATAATTTCCCAACTGTTTCCATTGTCGGTGGAAATCTTTACGTTTCCGCCATCCCAGTAGTTTTCAATATCATAATAATGCCAGAATTCCAGCATATAGCCACTATTCGAAATAAGGATTTCTTCAGTAGTCTCTAATGTATAGTTGGCATTGTTATCATAGTCACCGCTTAGGTTCGTCCCCCAAAGATTGACCCCGGAATATGCACCCGAAGGACCGGCAGAAGGAGATCCCCAACCCCAGCCTCCATTTGCGGTTAGTCCGCCGTCATTGTCTTCAAAGTCATTCCAGTAATCCACAGGAAACGTATAGACTTCCATTGCAAAATCAAGTGTAACCGTTTCATCTTCAACAATCGTTACATCATCTGCTGTTTGAGTGAAATATCCGTCGATCGAAGCTGTAACATCGTAAGTGCCTTCAAATACTTCCTCAAAAAGGTAAGCACCTGCTTCATCCGTTAACGTACTGTAATCTGTGCCATTAATGACAATATTCACACCCGCCATCGGGGAAGAATCTTCAGCATCTGTCACGGTACCGGCAAGTGTTCCTGTTCCGGCAGGTGTTAATACAAAGTCCACGATTGTTGTAGAATCTTGTACAACACCAACATCCGCAACCGTTGAACTGACATACCCAAATTTTGCAGCAGTGACATCGTAGGTTTCCGGGAAAATATCAAAGGAATAACTTCCGTTTCCGGATGTCGTGGCATACACTTCGTCATTAACCAAAATCGAAACATTGCCAACCGGGCTTCCGGTATCATCGGTTACGGTACCATTTACAGTACCAAAGATTAAAGATTCAACAATGATATTTACGCTTTCATCGGTAGTAAACTCTCCACCGGTTCCTAACAACTCTCCATTGAGGTAAATCTCATAATATCCTTCACCATAGGCACAGCAAATGCCATCACCCCACGCATCAAAAATCGTCCAAGTGTAATCACCCACGAAGACCTGTACTTCCCATTCGTACAATGTACCGGGATCCGTAATGACACCTTCATCGGTGGCTACAATATTTCCGCCTGCGTCTGCTAGTTGCCATGTGGTTTCAGTAGGATAATTATCCGTAAAGATGACAACTTCAAGTACTTGAAAATTCGGATCGAAGTAAATATTAACATCGACCGTGTTTGTCGGATCAGATTCACCGCCATCGTAAAAAGCTGTCACGTAGTACTCATAATCGCCATTTGCCAATCCAAGGTCTTCGTAAGATTCGTTGTAAGAGTTTCCAATCCATTCGCCGTTTCGGTACACTTTGTAATTCTGAAAATCGCGTGTATGAACTGAACGAGTATGGTCAACAATTCCAAGCCCACCTTTTTCAAACGGACCGTCATGTTTCACAGTGTTTAAGACCGTCATTCCCGGCATAATATCATCCGGTATGTCAGCCAGCATTAAACTCCGTCCATCCAGTGTCAAGTGGCCCTGGATGTTCCAGTTATAGTTCAATCCGTAAGCATTTGCCATAGATTCCCAGGCAACTCCGTCCATACTAAGCATATCTCCATACTCGGCTTCAGCGGGTCCGGCATCACATCCTGCAGGAAACTCTCCACCGGCATGGGTAAGTTCATATCCGATCCATAGTTCTTGTGTGGCATCAATTTCTATTGCGCTTGACAGAGTAATCTCGTTCCAAGCTTCCGGAATATAATCTGTTACGGCTTGTTCATGAACTAAGGTTCCGGCATTTGCGCCATACCATACTTTGATGGTGAACTCAGCAGTGGCACTTCTCGGGAAAAACTTGACTAAGTCAAGATACATTCCGTCATATGGAGTTAATTGAAATGGCTCCCATCGTGCAGCAACATAGAATGTTCCGCCGTCGGTAAGACCAATCCCGTCATTATTTTCACCACTATCATAATTCAGCCACATGTTGTTCGGATCAATCGGTTCATCCCATTCCAGAGATACATCAACCTGATTGCTTACACTTGCGGAAAGATTGACTGGAGCATAGAGTGGTTCAATGACCGCATGAATATAGTTATCGCGAACCAACGTGTCTGTGAATCCATTTTCGTCAACCACAGCAAGAGACACTGTGTATTGACCTTCGTTTTCAAAAAGGTGGGTCGGATTCTGTTCTGTACTTGTTCCTCCGTCGCCAAAATCCCACGCCCAAGAAACGATGCTAAATCCTTCATCCGTTGCGGAAAGATCCGTAAAGTTCACCGTTAACGGCGGTGGTCCTGAAGTGACATCGGCACTAAAATCTGCAGTGGCTCCTTCAAAGGGGTTCACCACAATAAAGTCAGTTTTTGTCTCAGTGGATGTAAATCCAACAACATCTGTGACCGTCAAACCAACGGTGTAAGAGCCTTCTGTCTCATAAATATGTACCGGATTCTGTTCTGTACTTGTTCCGCCGTCGCCAAAATCCCATGCCCATGAGACAAGGTCACCTGAACCAGGAACGGTTGCATCTGAAAAGGTCACCGTCATTCCCGGGAAACCTGTGGTTACATCCGCAGTAAAATCTGCATTAGGAGCAGAAACACCGCTGGGAGTTACCCATAATTTCAAGGAAGTGTATGCATTGTTATCAAGGATTAAAGATGTTTGTTGGGTCATGTCAATATCAATTCCCAATGCTCCATCGAATGCATCAGTCAAACGGAATGAACCAAGCATATCCCAATCTGTGTTATCCCACGTGATAGTAATCAGGTTATCAGAAGCATATTGAAGCGATATACCATAAATATGCTCTGTCAGATCATCAACAGATCCGTTTAAAATTTGTGTAAAGTACCGCTCGCTATTCAGTGGCCATGTCAACGCGGCATCAAAAGATGGCGGTGGAGGTGCCGGAGGAGCATATTGGTCAATTCCTTCATCATATCCATCCGTTGCATTCGGAGAAAAACCAAATCCAAGATTGTATCCAAAATCCGGCCCTTCTACGAACATAGACAGTGCAATATTCGGGTCACCAATCGGAATGTCGGAGACCAAAATAAAATCAGTGGCCGTTTTTGTATCCGTGCCAGTGGCATCGGTTACGGTAAGTGAAACCGTATAAGAACCATTTTCTGCATACTCATGTGCCGGGTTTTGATCTGTGCTGGTTGATCCATCGCCAAATTCCCAAGCCCATGCGGTTATTTCATATCCGGTGGTCGGATAGGAAAGGTCGGTAAACTGTACAGTTAACGGTGCCGTACCAAACGTAGGATTCGCGGAGAAATCCGCCGTAAGATCCACAGGATCATTCACGACAATATATGCATCTTTTTCTTCAGCATCCGTGAGTCCATTTTCATCGGTTGCTGTAAGCGAGACCGTATATTCGCCTGCAGCCTGATATGTGTAGGTCGGATTCGCATCTGTACTGGTTCCGCCGTCTCCAAAATCCCACACATAGGATACAATCGTTGCATCTCCTTCTGTTGACGCATTTGAAAAACTCACAGCAAGTGGGGTAAATCCACTCAAAGGATCTCCCGTAAAGTCGGCGGTTGGTCCTTGTAGAGGAGGTGTCGCCGTTACAAATAGTTTTAATGTGTTCAATGCCGGGTTTGTTAACACTACGCTCGTTTCTTCAAGCATATTAACGTTAACCATTATACCGCCAAATGCATCCTGTAAGACAAAACTGCCCAGAGCTGCCCAGCCGGTGTTGTCCCAGCTGAGGGTGATAATGTTTTCTTCAGGGTATTGAAGTTGGATATCGAACTCAACCGTTTCTGTCGTTGTCGTAACAATTTGTCGGTAATACCGGTCTCCACCCCATCCTATTGCGGCATCAAATGCAGGTGGCGGGGGTGCCGGAGGTGCATACAGATCAATCCCTTCATCATATCCATCTGTTGCGGTCGGTGACATTCCGACAGTTAAATTATAGTTACCTGAACCTCCCGCTGCAGTTAAAGAAACAGCGAAATCTTGTCCAAATGAAAAGGTACTTAGTGCAAGAACTGCAACCAAAAATACCATCTGTTTTTTAAAGAATGAACCCATCATTTATCTCCTTTTTTCTATTTGTATCGTAACGAAACTTTTTCACTCTGAGATATTGGCCAGAGAAACCTCCATCATAATCGCATTAAATGCCGCTATGACAGAAGGAGATTTTACACCCTGCCGATTAATTATCCCATAAAAAATTGTATCTACTTTGTATTCCATGTATTTCTTTCGCAATTCTACTCAATATTTCAGCCGGAATCAAGCTTGCTCTTATTGCGTGTGCGCCGAATCACATTTTCTGCCAGAGAAAATCTTTTTTCCTGATTTGGCGTCAGACAATGTAACACCCCCCTGCAAAATAGAGCAAGGATTATTTATCATTTTACATATATTCTGTATATTTATGCATACTTTGACTTATTGTTAGCGTCCGCCAGCGGGTTTGTGCGCCTTTGCATATGGATAAATGTTCACGTATAAGCGTTCATGGTTTTTATCGTAGTTTTTCATTCCATTCCTTTCGATATGTGTGAACTTCGTATTAAATTCAGGTTAGATATTTGAGATAATCTAAAGTAAATAATACAATTAACTAAAGAAGTACCAATGAAATCACACATGATATTACTGACCTCTTCACTCCTTCTATTCAATTTACTTACGGCTACTGAAGACCATTCTGAATACTTTGAAGGCGAAGGTCCTTTCGAATCTGTCCATGAAGTCACAGAAATGTGTTTGGATTGTCACGATGATGCTGCGTTCTCATTTATGCAAAATGTTCATTGGACATGGGGGTCTGATCCGACAACTATTCCGAGTAAATCAGGTGAACACGTCCTTGGAAAGAAAACGGTGCTTAACAATTTTTGTATTGGACTAAAAGGAAATGAAGCACGATGCACCAGTTGCCACGCAGGCTACGGATGGAAAGATGACTCTTTTGATTTTTCTGATCCAATGAACATAGACTGTCTTGTTTGTCATGACCATACAGGGACGTATAAAAAATTCCCGACGGCGGCCGGTTATCCTGCCATGGAACGAAAGGAGTTCCCACCAAAAAGCGGGAAGTATTTCGAAGCTGTTGAGCTTGAAGCTGTTGCAAGTTCTGTTGGCGGCACTCCAACGCGTATGGCGTGCGGAAGCTGCCACTTTTACGGCGGGGGAGGAAACAACGTTAAACACGGCGATTTAGAAAAAGCTCTGGTTAATCCTTCCGAAGAATTAGATGTTCACATGGGTGGCGAAGATTTTACATGTGTGGATTGCCATGAATCTACCGACCATTCCATTTCCGGAAATGCATTATCTGTTTCTTCTCACCGTGGGACATTATCCTGCACAAATTGCCATGATGAAGATCCGCATGATAAATATGCCGTCTTCTATGATCAGCACGCCAAAACAATCGCTTGCCAAACCTGTCACATCCCTGAATTTGCCCGTGAAAATCCGACGAAAATGGAATGGGACTGGTCCCAAGCCGGTGAGTCTAGACCTCACGAAGAAGATCAATATGGTATGCCAACGTACCATAAGAAAAAAGGGGCATTTGTCTGGGGAAAAAATGTCGTTCCGCAGTATGCATGGTATAATGGAGCATCAGAACATATGGTGGTCGGAGACAAAATCAATTTGGATTCCTCCAATAAAATCACAGCTCCTGTTGGAAGCATAGAGGATAACTCCGCTCTCATCTATCCGTTCAAAATTCATCGCGGTAAACAAATTGCCGACAAAAAGAACTTGTATTTACTCCCGACTCATCTGTTTGGCGGTGGGTACTGGAAACATTTTGACTGGGATAAATCTGTTTCCGTCGGTGCTGCCAATTATGGATTAGATTACAGTGGTAAATACACATTTGTAGAAACCGAAATGTGGTGGAAGATTAATCATATGGTCGCCCCAAAAGAAAAAGCGCTTGGATGCAAAGATTGCCACAGCAAAATCGAAGAAACTAGATTTGACTGGAAAGCATTGGGATATAAAGAAGGAGATCCGCGATATAACCGCGGCACTTCACGTTTCCCGCGTGTAAAATAAATTGTAGTATATCAATAAAAAACAGAACCCTCAAGCTTGAGGGTTCTGTTTTAGTAGTTGAACTAATTACGACCTAATCAATCACTGCAATCGTGAGGGGTTTGACAGCCAACACCTGAATCACTAACTTCACCTTCCAGCCACGAGTTGAATACATCCGAAATACTGCCATAACAACCCCGCACAACGGATATCCCTGAAGTCGTTAATTTATTGAAAGCACCATTTCCCATGCTCCCGGCAAGCATTATACTGACACCTTCATCCATCAATAATGGTATCACATTGGATTTACATCCGCATCCGACAGGAGAGTCAAACCTCTGCCTCGAAACAACATTCTTCTCATCATCTATTTCAAAAATCGTGTAATATTCGCAATGACCAAAGTGATCATCAACTTTATTACCCCTCGTTGGTATAGCAATTTTCATGGTTTAGCCTTTCGTTTTTTTAGTTAAAATTAAATCGTGATGATGAGAACCTTCTCTCACCTTAAACTAGTGTATAAAACTGAACTCCCAACACAAAATTAAGTAGATTCCTCATTCGTACCTCATTTCGGAATGACACAT
>JACKQG010007133.1_pt1 | contig 11417 bp, 13 predicted proteins | sample 8237621 | NCBI WGS metagenome assembly JACKQG01 (sample SAMN15677084, study PRJNA649215) | marine metagenome | biome: marine; feature: Black Sea; material: saline water; isolation source: suspended particulate matter (SPM) from the Black Sea western gyre | collected 2013-06-09/2013-06-10 | depth... | reverse complement strand
CCCGCTTGCTGCGTGGTGTGGGGGCTGGGGGAGAAAGACCCCCGGCTACCCGATTAGCTGATGTGCATCGCAGCTACTTCACCAACTCGATCTCTCCGAGTCGCCAGACTCTATCGTACCAAGCGTCGAGTGGTCCATAGAGGCGAAAGATTACGCTCCAGGTCTTGCCGGGAACAGTCTGAATCCAGTTGTTCCCCTGGCCTTTCGGCGCCTTGGGGCCGAAGTAGACATCGTAGGACCCATCACCATTCTTGATCATGCCGGGCTTGTTGTTGTCAATCCCCGGAAACCGTGCGTCGGTCTGCAACATCGAGCGGGTTTGGTTATCGTAGAGCGTGAAGGACCAGAAATCTTTGGCCGGCACGTTGGGCGGCACGTGAACCTTGTAGGTCTTGCCGCCGTCCAATGTGTTGCTGTTGGCATCTTTGTATGCATAAGCGTATTTCGAGCCTTTCCCTATAATCCTAAAGGCCATGGCGGGGGTAATCCCGGTCGCGTAAAAATGGAAGCCAGCCCTCGCATCCAGTAGTGTGGCCCCCTCATTTACCCAGTCGTAGCTCCCTCCTGGGAACGGATTCAGCCAATTGCTTTCACCCGGATGGAAATAGAACATCTCGTCGCGGGGAGCCGACCAGATGGTCTTCACCGTGACCGCTCCCGCATTGGCGGCATCGGTCAGGATCTTCTTCATTCGAGCATCGGGATTGAAGGGCTGTTCCTTCTTGATGCCGATGGAGGCCAGCACCCCCAGGATCTCCGGGTTCTCTCCATCGCTGGGCTCAGCCTGGACCACTTCGTTCATTTCATTGAATATCTCGAAGTCCATGCGGTGAATCGTGTTGACGAATTTGCCGGATGCGTTGACGAAGGTCATCTTTGGCGGATTGTCCTTTTGGGACAGCGGATAAACGCGGACGATCTTCTTTGTGATATCAACGGCCGGTTTCGGGGAGCCGTCCACCTGGAAGCCACGCCAGATCACCCAGTTGCCGTAGGTCTTGGTGCGGGTCACGTGATAACCCTCCGGTATGGCACCCTCATATCCTGGGGGAATGATCAGGAACTTGCCGCCCTGGCTTTTGTCCGGCCCGAGGCGCCCGAAGTCTGCGACGTATCTGAACCAGTGATCGTCAATGATTCCCAGAACATCAGGCGGGGTTTCGATGACCATCGGCTCATCCTTCAACTCGAGCCACAGCATCATGTAGACACTGGTCGTGTTCGCGGTCAGGAACAACGCCTTGGAGTCCATCAGATCCTCGAAGAGAACCGCCGTGGTATTGGCCGGCCCGAATTCCAGAAGCCCTTTCCGAATCGCATCCATGGAAGCAATCTGGATACCGCTCAGGAAGGCCTGAAACGCATGCTGGTAGTCCAGATTGTCGTAGACTTTCTGTACTGTATCCTTGTCTGGCACACCATCAAAGAAATTCAGTTCGCCGAAGCGGGTCTCAAGTTTGTCGGGGGTCGCGATTCCAGGCGGGACTTCCGTCGTCATCTTCATTTTTTGGGGTTCTTTTGCCCAAGCCAGATTGGCTGCCATCAGCACGGCCAGGCTACTCATTAAAAAAAGTTGATTTGCTTTCATTTTGCTTTTCCTCCTGGTTTATCTTTGGATCCTCGACGTTCAGATTAGAGGATGTGAGTTCTTGTGCAGCTAACGTGGAACTGAGGTGACGTGGAAACGCGCCAGCGTTTTCACGTCACCTCCAGTGATTTGTTATGCCCTTTCCATGAGTGAATCTATTCCTTTCATCTCACCTTTACGGATAGATTTTAAAAGGATAATTCCACCAAATGAAAAATAAATCCCAAAGATAACATTAAAGAGTTTTAGTATGTATTGTGCAACAGGTACTGCGAATATCCCGAAAAAGAGGATGCTTATCCCAGACAAGAAAAGAAAAATAACCATCGCCCATGCAGCAATTATATTTCGTCTGTAAGTCAAGTAGGACAAAATAAAACATGATACGAGAGCAAGACTTTTACCTGCGATCAGAAATGAGCTTTCGGATGTATATACGATTGAGTATATAAGTTGGACACTCCGCAACAACAAAAAAACTATTAATACCGCCGAGATTGTTGCAAAGAATCTGGGAAATTTAGTCCAAGCCATCGTCATCACGGAAAATGTTGTTTAATATATTTTTGAGGCATAACTAGTGAGTGACCGGAAGTTTTTCCAGGCGAATGGGTAAATTTGGAAAATTTGCAGAGTGATTGGGATATTTGGAAAATTTTCCAGTCGATTGAATATTATTGAATTTCTAAAATTCACTGCAAGCATATACGCTTAAAGTGCACACAAAAATGGGCACCTTGCCCATAAAAATGTGCGCAAATGCCGCCTGTTTGTTAATATGCTCACAAGAAATATTATAATATCAACATATTATAATATGGCACGATTTGTGCTCAACAATAACATCAAGTCAAATACGAATTTAGGCTTTTGATTGCTAATATATGGTTTGATACTGGTATTTCGATAGTTTCGACAAAAGAAGCGTCATTGTGTCGGACCTTACACGGTCAGAAAGTTATTTCTGCATATATACAACTTATTAACCGAAATCAATAGAAAAAATGGATAAGCCACCAAAGAGACTATTAGACCGGGTCAGAGATATCATCCGCTTAAAGCATTACTCAATCCGCACGGAAAAATCGTATATTTCATGGATGAAACGATACATTATTTATCACAATAAGCGCCACCCAAAAGAGATGGGCAAGCAGGAAATAGAATCATTTCTTACCCATTTGGCCGTAGACTTAAACGTCGCTGCTTCGACGCAAAACCAGGCCTTCAATGCATTATTATTCCTCTATAGACATGTACTCAATTTCGACATGAATTTCGAAATTAATGCTGTAAGGGCCAAAAGACCAAAAAGACTCCCCACGGTGATGACGCGGTCTGAAACCTTAAGATTACTTGGCGCCATGACCGGTATTTACAAATTGATGGCCATGTTGCTTTAAACCAAATGGTGTCACATCTTGAATAGTGAATAAAATATTGATAAAAAATTATATTAACTGATATATCAGAGCATTAGCACGGGGAGCTTCACACACAAAATTGCACATAAAACGCTTTTATTCACAATTCAAGATGTGACACCATTTGCACCACGGGGATACCGAAACCGAGACCGACGGAAAAGAGACGTCTGCATCAGTGCGCGTTGGGATAAACCGATGCGGAAGCGAGTACAACCGAGGAACCGGATGCGGGAAAACCGCACGTCCGGGACTGTGTGGGGGGTGTCGGGCAACCGGCATTCCTACCACGACTGGACATAAAAACCATATAAATAGCAATATAATTATATTGACATATATCTTGCCCTACCGTATCTTATTCGCATGACAAAACGATCTGATTTTGAGTGGAATTCCTCCAAAGACAAACTGAATCAAAAGAAACACGGTGTCTCCTTTGCACTAGCGCAGCTTGCTTTTTTGGATCACTATCGTGTCATCTTGGAGGACCTGGAACACAGTGATGATGAAAAACGATATTATTGCCTTGGCAAAGTTACGGGTGGAGTTATGACCGTAAGGTTTACCTATCGAAAAAACAAAATCAGGATTATTGGCGCCGGATACTGGCGGAAAGGAAAAAAGATATATGAACGGGAAAATAAAATATACGGATGAGCCTATCGGAAAGGTGAAGGTTATTCCCGACTTCCTTCCTTCCCCTAAAGAGCTTGCCCTGAAAGACGAAACAGTGAAGGTCACTATTGCTCTGAGCAAAACGAGCATTGATTTTTTTAAAAAAGAGGCAAAAAAATATAATACGCAATATCAAAAGATGATTCGCCGGCTATTAGATGAATATACGGCTCATCAATAGCAACGAATCCATAACATGCTGCTGGTAGAGACGCGCAAAAGACCGCGTGCTCCACAGCAGCGGTTCGGTGTATAAAAAATATACGGCAACCATTTTTTGTTTTTACACTTCAATTGTGATATGATTTATTAACTTGCCTAAAACCAACTTGCATGAGGTGAATATTATGAAACAATTTAAGATAGTTGTTGAGAAACATCCCGATATATATGTCGCTTATCCACTTGGCCTAAAAGGCGTTGTTGTTGGTCAGGGTGATACCTACGAAGCGGCGTTGGCTGATGTCAAATCGGCAATTAAATTTCATATTGAGACATTCGGGCCTGAACAAATTGATGTTGACCCACCAATTCTGGAAGCCTTCATTGCAGAAGCAGGAGTAGCTGTCTGATGTTGAAGTTTCCTGCTGATGCTCCAATTCGAAAAGTTGTTTAGTCCTTTGAGTTTCTTGGATTCGATATCGTTCGTGAGGGCAATCATATTGCAATGTTAAGAGAAAATCCAAATGGAACCCGAACTCCCCTAACGATGCCAAACCATCCAACAATCAAGAAATCAACTCTGAGAACTATCCTTACACAAACACGAATACCAAGGAATGAATTCTTGGATGCGTATTATAAATAATTTGTTGTAATTTTATTTCACCTTCACCGAACATGGCGCTGCACCAGACTGCATTCCGCTGCGCTCCATGCAGTCTGGTGAGCTTTTCGTTCACTGAAAGATATATGGATATACAAAAGATTCTCGATGATCACGATTTTATATTAACGGAAGCGGCCGTCATTGAATCGTTAAGACGGTCCGGAGATGTTAACCTACATCCTCGCCTTGAAAATGCACTCCTGATTTATGAGGAAGCCGGTAAAAGAGCATTATCTAATCTTTATCAGGATTTTATTAATGTTGCCCGCAAGGGAGGCGTTCCTATTACCATCTGCACGCCGACGTGGCGGGCCAATCAAGAACGCATTTCCACAGCTCATATTACAAATGATGTGAACGGCGATGCCGTAAAATTTCTGAAGCATCTGAAGGACAGATGGGGATCTTGGGCTGCAAATATTTTTATCGGTGGTCTTGTCGGTTGTAGAAACGACTGCTACAAGCCCGATGAAGGGCTTGCAAAAAATGATGCGAAAGCATTTCATTTCTGGCAAATCCATCAGCTTGCTAAAGCAGGCGTGGATTTTCTTATAGGAGCAACGTTGCCGGCTTTACCTGAAGCAACCGGCATAGCCCTAACCATGGCGGAAGCCAATATTCCGTATATCATCAGTTTCGTCATTAACAGAGAAGGGAGAATTCTCGACGGAAACAGCCTTGAGCATTCCTCTCGTGAGATTGATGCTGTTTGCAGCAGACCACCTCTCGGCTACATGATTAATTGTGCTTATCCATCGTTTCTCAATGCGCATAAACAGCCCCAATTGGTCCTGTCCCGTCTAATCGGTTTTCAGGCCAACGCGTCGTCTCTCGACCACTCGAAATTGGATGGCGCTGGAACGCTCCAAACCGATGACATATCTGACTGGGGCAACCTGATGATTGAGTTGAATAAAAAATTTGGTGTAAAAATATTAGGTGGGTGTTGCGGAACAAACTATGAACATCTGCAATATATTGTTCAGAACGTTCAGAACATAAACAGCGCACAAATGCGTGGAGCAGACACCTAAAGCTGAGGCGCTTTTTCGGGCATGCCTCTAATCGATAATTATCATATATTACAATATATTGTACCTTCTATGCGGCGCTGCAACACATGACATTCGCACTCAAAAAACACTTGATTATTACCAAATATAGTTAGAATATAACCTTAGAGGAGGAGGGCCACGCGTTGCTTTTAAAAAGCGCTAAAAATGAGTTTGCATCATCTGAGTACTTTCCAACTGAAATGTTGGCACAAGGACTCCTAACTACTGTTTGAAGAAGGATTGGTCATTCCGCTGCGCTCCATGACCAACTAAGGAGAGTTATAATGCAGGACCTTTCTACTGTGTTGACTTCCCTCACTATCGCTGCCGGACTCGCGCTCGGGGTGGAACGCACCCTGGAAATGCTCAAGAACATTATGGAGTCCGAAACCGGCTTCTTGCGCCGGAGCGAATACAAAGATGCCGTTGATCGCACAAAAGAAGCCATCAACAAAGCCAAAACAGGCATAGACAAAGACGCCTCGGATACCGCCGTACCGTTGTCGGCCGACAGGACAGGACCGACCGATCCAACCCCTGCTGCAGGCGTATCGCCCATACAAAAGATAGATACAGATCTATCACCTGCGGATTCAGAGGGTGAAGAACGTTTCCCGGCCCCACAGATTCCGGTTATTCCGGCAACGCCAAAACCGCCTTTTGCGGCAACCAAAACTCTATTTCTGCAGCTTGCTGCGGCCGGGCTGGGGATGATTCTGGCGCATATTTTCAATATCAAACTCCTGTCTGTATTTTTGAAAGGATATGGTTTTCCCATAACAGACCCATTTTCAGCACTGGATATTCTCTTTACAGGGCTTGTGATTGGCGGCGGCAGCCAGCCCATCCACTTGTTGATTCGTTTTCTGACCGAACGCAAGGTCTTGGTGAAAACCGAAGATGCTGCCGAAACACAATTACCCATTGCAAAGACCGTTGCCACCGCTGAATTGGTCGAGACCGCCAAAGGGGTATTGGAAACGGTGTGGAAAGATATCGATTACCGTGGCGGCGTGCATCCGGAACGATTGGAAAATGCCCATCGCCGAATCGATGAGCCCAACCTGATTGTGTATCATCATACCGCCATGGCTACCTCTAAGCCGTTCCAGGATATCGTGGATGAATTTTTGGTCACCAAGAAATGGCTGACCGGATACCACTGCGTGATTATGCCGGACGGTGCAATTCGCCCTTTCTGCCGCTGGGATCGTTATGGCAACCATGCCAAAGGTAAAAACGCCCGCAGCCTGGGACTCGCTATACATGGGAATTTCCATACCGAGCCTACCGATAAGTACTCCAATGCCGACGGGCGTTACGGCAACCAGAGTCCGACAGATGCCCAACTGCACGCAGGAGCACGGGTGGCGGCACTATGGGCTTATCTGTATGACGATATTGCACTCGATTTTAATGCATCCATTCTACCGCACCGGGAAGCGATACCGCGGCATACTGTTTGCCCGGGATCCAATTTTCCTATTGACGATTTTCAACGCTTAATTCGCTACTATTATGAAGCCTGGGCCGAACCGAAAGTCGCCCAAGAGGGTATTGCAGCGTTCAAGAAACTTCCAAAGATATATGCCACTTAAGGAGGACCCATGGAAGCATTGACCCAACCTGTCCTGCTCCTCGGTTTAGCGATGATCTTAGCCATAATCATTGAACGCTTGCTCGAAATCGCTAAAAGTATTTATGACTACATCGAGGCCTGCTCAAATTCAACAGATCGCTGGACAGAGCGTGCCGAACAGTTGCGCAACCGCCTCGAAGTCCGACTCGATAATGCCAAGGCCGGCAATGGTCGCGATTTCGACCTTGTTGTCGCCATGGCCTCCCGGTACTTAAGCGTATCAGGCCCCAGCCAGAGCGGTCTCTGGGCTGTATCAACAGACAAAATGCGGGCAATAACCATCAAAGCCTGGTTTAAAACCATTGCCATCATACTCGGTATCTTCTGTGCCTGGTTGTTCGACATCGACATTTTAAAACTGGTTGAACTCTCTTTGGAAAATAAAGAACCAACTTATCAATCGAGCTGGTTCGGCATCCTCATGGCCGGCATTGCAATGGGGTTCGGTGCGGGCCCCATGCACAAGTTGATCGCCGCACTTGAAAAAGCACGCGGGTTGCGGCGGCAAAAGGAGGGAAGCAAAAATGGCTGAAGTTTCAATCGCCAAATTTATCTTGGGAAACCTTGGTTTGCTCGTTGGCCTTGCACTTGTGCTCGTTGCTACATGGATATTGCCTGCTCGCGTTCGGTGGTATGTGCTTACAGCGGGTCTTGCAGTGGTTGCGTTTCGCACCTACCAGGTTATCAGCGCCAACAAACGTTTGAGAGAAGCCGATGAGGAGCGCGAACGTCTTCGAGGTGAGTTGGATGACCTCGGCAAACAACGCGAGCAGACGGCAGAGGAACTTCAAACGCTGAATAATGAACTCAATGAAATCAAAACAAAACAGAACAAGCTGGCCCAGCGGGCAAAAGAACTCGACGCGACCGGCAATAATTTAGTTAAAGAGAAAGCGCAGTTTGACAGCGACATGGAAGAGCTTAAAAAGGAAGACCAAGCTCTCATGAAAGATATCGACCAAAGAGAATCGGCATTGGCGCTCTTTAGTCAGGCAGAGGAAGCTTACCGGGAATTGGAAAGAGTGGCGCATTAAAGCGGTGGCTGCGTGAACGGATTTTATTTGTATAAATCTCGGATTAACAATATGGGGAGTCTTTTGATGAAACGCTTATTTGTCTTTTTATTGCTGGTTGCAAGTGTCGTAACAGCAAATGCTCAAGAAGTCACCACCTGCAAAGTAACAGGGCCAAAGGACGGCTATTTTTGGGTAGAAATAGACGGTAAGAAGTATCCCGCCATGTCTTTGCATAACTTTAATGCACTTAAAGCGCGAAGTGAACAGGACGCTGATACAATCGATAAACTCAAAGCCCTGCTTGAGAAATATCGCCGGAAGGCGGGAGATTATCAAGAGCTGTCCGACAAATATGAAAAGCTGCGCCAGGATCACGTCGCCCTTACCGAAAACTATAGCCATTCCCTTTCTGATGCGGTTGCACTGAATGAAAAGTATAAAGAAAGCTCTGAAAAGCTGTTGGAGCTGACCGGCGGGTACGAAAAGCTTGCCGAAGATTTTGACAAACTGGCAGGTAAATACCGCGATGTGGCTGTGGACAAAACCTCATTTATCACAATCGATTTGGGTGCCGGCGTAACAGATAAGAGCGGTAAAGCCGAAGGGGCAGCGCTGCTGGGTGTGGGCATAAGCAAGCTGAAAGTTTGGGGCTTTTTCCAAGATAATAACAGCGGTATACTCGCGGGCGCCTCATTTAGGTTTTGATCTTAACCTGGATTTGCTTCAAACTCTTTTTTTAGCATCAAATTCTTAACGTTCGCTTTGGTAATCATCACGTCCTGTTAGCCGATAAGGGCAGCCCGCTGCACGGCCGTAGGGCAGGGCATTGGATCCGGTGCCGTGTTATCCTTTGCATTCCATTTTAAAAATAGATCTACACAATCAGGACATAACTGGGTACAGCGGGCATCTTCAATAATTTGCAAAGCTTTATCATGCGTCATTTTTCCGCGATAGGGCCTGTCGCTGGTTAGAGCGTCATAAATGTCGGCAACAGCAGTCATCCGGGCCCATAAAGGTATTTGATCTCCTTTGAGACCGTGTGGGTATCCCTTACCGTCTAGACGTTCATGATGAGACAATACCATTGGAAGGACCTCTGAAAAACTTGGTATAGACTCTAGAATTTTGATTCCGATAAGGGGATGCTGCTTAATATGGGAGTACTCTTCCGCCGTTAGTGAGCCGGGTTTTAAAAGTATTTTATCCCTTACTCCGATTTTGCCGATATCATGCAGGCGGCCGCCCATGGTTACCGTTTCGATCTCCTTACGGCTCGCTCCGGTCATACTCAGCATTCCGGAGACTATGCGGCCAACGGCCTCAGAATGCCCCTTGGTGTATTTATCTCGAGCTTCCAGTGCGGTAATAAGACTGGTTATGCTCGCAACCATTGAATTCCGCTCCGATTCCAGGCGTTCCTTCTCCTTCAGCAGCAGTAGAAACTGATCTGACAGAATCTTTTCAATCAGAATAACCAGTTCATCGATATTATACGGTTTGCAAATGAATGCCGATGCACCGCTTTGGATCATCCGTTGCATATAACTGCGATCGGTTTTAGCACTCATTACGATAAACGGAATCATCGCTAAATCCGGATCGCTCTGAACCGCTTCACAAAAATCAAAGCCGTTCATACAAGGCATTGTAATGTCGCTTATAATCAGATCAGGCCTGTACGTATCTAACAGGGCTAAAGCTTTTTTACCATCCTCGGCAGTGATTACTTTGAATCCAGCCTTTGCCAGGCCGTTTTCGACAATATGACGTACGATTGATGAGTCATCAACCACCAAGATAAGTCGATCACGATTAAACCTGGATTTTGACAAGATGTTTTCTACGGTCTCAAGTAAACTATTCTTTATTTCATGCTTTGAAATGTACGCTGCCGCACCTGCCTGAAATCCTTTATCGATATCACTGTCAGAGTCGAAAAGACTTACCATAACGACAGGTACACTCTGAGTTGCCGGGTTATTTTTCAGCCTTTGGCATAATTTAATACCGTTGATTTTTGGCATTTCGATATCGCTGATGACAATATCGAAATGTTCACGCAGCGCAAGATCAAGCCCCTCCTGCCCGTCACTTGCAAGGATAATTTCCGAGTCTAAAGGTCCTAATATTTTTTTAATGCTTTTTCGAAATAAAGCACTGTCGTCAATAATCAGAATACGAATGGCAGGCATTATGTGCTTCTTTCATCCATACAGACAAGTCTATTAATCTAATTTTAATTCCCCGTATTATATACACCTGTTTAAAACCTTATCGGTACGATTGGCTTGAAACTTAAATCGCAACATCGAGTGCATCCGCCGTCGCCCGAAAAAGGGCTATAGCGGGACAAGCAAGGGTTTGCGGTCTCCGCAAAGCGGGACAGGAAGGCATACGCCTGTACGCCGCAGCCGGAAACCCGCGAAGAACGCCGAGCAGGGCGAAAAGGGCCATTTATGGAGGGACACTAACTTATTGAAAACTTGCCGGGATAAGCTCTAACTCGTCGGGAACATTTGAAAAGCATCACGCTGCGGCGGAATACATCTTGACAAAAGCTGCCGGTCTTGTGAAGAATGAATCTTGACGGGCTGTTGCCCAAATCGGGATTTGACACCATTTGCATGTAATAGATAAAACATTTGAAATTCGCGTTCAATAAGGCCTTAGAAGGATATTTTGAGGGTGAAAAGGATAGCTTCCCGACCCCGATTAAACCTACTCAGACAAGCCGAACCCCGCGGAAATCCCGCCAGCGGGGCTGCGGGGTTAGCGAGCGAATCAAAAAATTGATAGAATGCCTTACAGTCTAAGATTCCCTGCAAGCTTGTTGGAGCGGAGCGGAAATCCCGCTCAGCGGGGCTGCAGGGTTCTTTAATCCTATAATATATGATAGGTGAAAAGATGGAAAAAAAATTTGATGGAAAAAAGAATGTGAAATTAGGCACTTCAAAGCATCCTGCTGTTGTTAATGTAAAAACAAAAAAAAGAATGCAGGAAGTCGCAAAGATTTTCGAAAAAAACGGCTGGAAACATACAATTGAAGTAGCACGGGACAAGCCGGAAGATATTACCGATTTAGAAATATTATTGAATTGGCCGCAACCAAGGGAAGCCGAGAAGAAAGTCAGACGCAACGATCCCTGCCCGTGTGGAAGCGGAAATAAGTATAAAAAATGCTGTGG
>JACKQG010007132.1_pt1 | contig 11417 bp, 11 predicted proteins | sample 8237621 | NCBI WGS metagenome assembly JACKQG01 (sample SAMN15677084, study PRJNA649215) | marine metagenome | biome: marine; feature: Black Sea; material: saline water; isolation source: suspended particulate matter (SPM) from the Black Sea western gyre | collected 2013-06-09/2013-06-10 | depth... | reverse complement strand
AAAAGCACAGATACTATGCTAAGCATAGTATTTTATTTTGTATACTTTATCTTTGTCCCAGAATTAATTAAAATAAAAAAAATGAAAAAACTAATCACAACAATTGTATTTGGCCTAATCATAATTAGTGCCAATGCCCAAATTCAAAAACTAGCAGGGCCAAGAATTGGAATCACCTTGCTAACTCCAGGGTGGAGTGCCGACATAATTAATGAGGGTTTTGATGTTGATGATGAAGCTGCTTATAAGGTTGGCTCATCTGGAAGTGCTTTTATAAGCCAATATGGGTGGCAATGGGAAAGTAGATTTGCTGATGGAGAAAAAGTAGTTGGTATTGTAGAGTGGATTGCATTAGTAGGGGGTATTGAAAAAGGGTTATTTCTACCATCAGCATCCTCATTAGTTGGCTTACGTTCTGATGCTGGAATTGAATTTGCAGCAGGTCCTAATATATCTTTAAGTGGTTTTTCCATGTTAATAAGTGCTGGGTATAATTTTAAGTTTGGTAATTTGAACGTTCCTTTAAATATAATATTTGTTCCTAATAAATCTGGAGCATGGGGCAATGACAACAAAACAGGAGCTAGAATTTCTCTAATGGCTGGATTTAATATGACTAAATAATGGTAGGATTAATTAAAATATAAAAAATGAAAAAAATAATCACAACAATTGTATTTGGCCTAATCATAATTAGTGCCAATGCGCAAATTCAAAAACTAGCAGGTCCAAGAATTGGAATTACTATGGTTCAACCAGGTACATTGGCATCTATTTTAAGAAAAGATGTCGGTTTTTTTAATGGTGAATTTAGAGAAGAATGGTCTGGTTCAACTGGAAAATATGGAGCTGTAATGTCACAATATGGGTGGCAATGGGAAAGTAGATTTGCTGATGGAGGTAATGTTACAGGTATTGTAGAATGGATTGCTTTAGTAGGAGGAATGGAAAAAGGTATGTTTTTACCTTCAGTATCTTCTATGGTAGGCGTGCGCACTGAAAAAGGAATTGAATTTGCAGTTGGACCAAATTTGTCATTAGGAGGAATTGCTATGGTAATAGGAGCGGGATATAACTTTAAGTTTGGAAAGTTAAACCTTCCTGTAAATATTGCCTATGTGCCTAGTATAAATAAAACTTATAAACATCCTGAAGAGTATCTTTATTCTGACATACCTATTGATCCTGACGGCATCCCAAATTCAGGTGATGAATATTGGGAAGAGCCTACTATTCTGCCTGAATATTCAGTAACTCATCCAACAGGAGCGAGAGTTTCTATATTGGTTGGGTTTAATTTGTCTAAATAAAACAATCTAAAATTATCAGTAAGGGCTAATCATTTGGTTAGTCCTTTTTTCTTTTCTTTGCAAAATGGAGCACAAAGCAGGATATGTAAATATTATTGGCAACCCTAATGTAGGAAAGTCCACTTTGATGAATGCTTTAATTGGGCAAAAACTCTCCATTATTACTCCAAAAGCTCAGACAACCCGCCATAGAATTTTAGGTATTTTGAATGAAGAAGACTATCAAATTGTTTTTTCCGATACGCCCGGAATAATCAAGCCGGCTTATAAGCTGCAAGAAAGTATGATGAACTTTGTTCGTTCTGCTTTCCAAGATGCAGATGTGCTTATTTATATGGTAGAGATGGGAGAAAAACAGCTGAAAGATGAGGTGCTTTTCGAAAAAATAAAAAACACTAAAATCCCACTTTTACTTCTGCTAAACAAAATAGATTTGGCTGGGCAGAAGGAAGTAGAAACCCAAATTAACCATTGGAAAGAGAGGGTGCCTAATGCAGAGATTTTGCCTATTTCAGCGCTCAACAAATTTAATATGGACAAGATTTTGGAACGAATAATAGAACTCTTACCTGTGGCTCCACCATATTATGAAAAGGATGCCATTACCGATAAATCAGAACGATTTTTTGTTTCCGAAAGTATCCGTGAAAAGATTTTAAAGCATTACAAAAAAGAGGTGCCTTATTCTGTTGAGGTGGAAGTAGAAGAGTTTGAGGATGAAAAAGATATCATTAGAATACGAGCCATTATTTATGTGTTAAGAGAAAGCCAGAGAGGAATTATCATTGGGCACAAAGGGGCTGGAATAAAAAGAATTGGCACAGAAGCAAGAAGAGAATTAGAACGATTTTTCGACAAGAAAATATTTTTGGAAACAGTGGTAAAAGTCAAAAAGAATTGGCGAGATGATAATAGACAACTAAAATCTTTTGGTTATGAATAATATAGTCGCCATAGTCGGCAGACCAAATGTGGGTAAGTCCACTATTTTTAATCGGCTTACACAAACAAGGCAAGCCATTACAGATGAGGTAAGTGGGGTAACCAGAGATAGACATTATGGAAAATCCGAATGGAATGGTAAAGAGTTTTCCGTGATTGATACCGGTGGCTATGTAGAGGGAAGTGATGATATTTTTGAAAAGGAAATCCGAAAGCAAGTTGAGCTTGCCATTGATGAGGCAAATGTGATTTTATTTTTGGTGGATGCCAAAGATGGTATTACAGATTTGGATCAATCGGTAGCGCAATTGCTAAGAAAAACTGATAAAAAAGTAATTCTTGTTGCCAATAAAGTGGATAATACTCAACTGCTAAATGAGGCGGTGGAATTTTATAATTTAGGAATGGGTGATTATATTCCTATTGCCTCCATTAGCGGAAGTGGAACAGGAGAATTGCTGGATGAATTAGTAAAACATTTTGTGGAAGACACACCAGAAGAAGATTTTGGAATTCCAAAATTTGCAGTTATTGGCCGCCCAAATGTGGGTAAGTCCTCTTTTATAAATGCACTAATTGGTAAAGAGCAAAACATTGTAACCGAAATTGCTGGAACCACTAGAGATTCCTTAAACACCCCTTACAACAAATTTGGCTTTGATTTCATTTTGGTAGATACAGCAGGGCTCAGGAAGAAAAGAAATGTACATGAAGATTTGGAGTTTTATTCGGTGATGCGTTCTGTTCGTGCTATTGAGCATGCGGATGTTTGTGTGCTTATTATTGATGCAACAAGGGGCTTTCAGGCACAAGATCAACGCATATTTCATATTGCAGATAGAAATAAAAAAGGCATTGTAATATTGGTGAATAAATGGGATTTGGTAGAGAAAGATACTCAAACTACAAAAGAGGTAGAAGAGCATATAAGAAAAAAAATTGCACCATTTTCGGATGTGCCAATTGTGTTTGTTTCGGCACTAAACAAACAAAGATTATTGAAAGGATTGGAAACGGCCATCCATGTGTACAACAATAGAATGCAAAAAATCACTACTTCTAAATTAAATGATGTGATGTTACCTCTGATTGAGCAAAATCCGCCACCTGCACTCAAAGGAAAATACATTAGAATAAAATTTTGCACACAACTGCCAACAGCTACCCCAACTTTTGCATTTTTTGCTAATCTTCCTCAGTATATAAAAGATCCTTACAAACGATTTATTGAAAATAAGTTGCGCGAGAATTTTGATTTTTCAGGGGTGCCTATTCAGATATATTTCCGAAAAAAATAAACGCTCTAACACTTTACTATCTTCATCCTAGCTTTTAAAAGGGAAATGTATTTTTCTTGTAAATCGGAACTTAGAAAAGAGTTTTGAATGAGTTCAATCATTTCATTTATCTTCTGTTCAAACCTAAAAAATACGCCAGCAATTTGCTTCTGATTTAATCCTAAATTTTTACCAAAACTTTCAAAATGGTTTTTACTAAATCGACTCTTTTTTCCTTCCAAACTTAAAGCCAATTCTTCTTTATCCTCTGGCAACAAAATACTTACATTTAATAAATCGTATGCAGGAGCAAGTACCCATTGATCATTTTCATTTATCATGGAAAAATTCTTTAAATGCATATCATTATTTCCAGTTAAGTAGGAGAAAACTGTAATCTCAAAAAGAATTAATTTGTCCAATAAAGTATTAGCTGAACACTTATCAATTGCTTTACCTACCTTTTCCATTGAGCTTTTATACTTATCTACCGCTTCAGTAATTTGAAACATGTCAAGCATATGGATTTTATCCCCACTATTGGTTCTATCAATTCTTTTAGTAATGTACGAAAGTTCACCAGATTTTAATCTTATTAATGCAGAGCTCACAACTTTAATACCACACAATTCCGCTAACCTCATTGTTAAATGCTCATTTTCTGGCATCTCAGGGTACTGAATTGTTGGAGGCTTTAAAATATAATTACCACCTAAAGCATCTACAACAGTAAGTCTACTTTGCACTTTCTCTTTTACAACTGACATAGAGAGTTTTGATTGCACACCAGGAACAGAAACCCTTCTCTCAACAACATGTTTTGCCAATTCATGCATTTCATCAATTAAGTAAGGTAATTGAGGTGGAACCTTTACTCCAAAAAATTGAAAAGAGCAAGTCTGATGAAAATCAATCTCTCCATTTAATTCCTTATAACAATACAAACATTTATTTTTCATACTCTTCAGATAATGGCACTATACTTACCGCACCGATACAGTTTTGGCAACATGCCAACAACAAACCCATTCTATCATTTTGATTTATCTTCCAACTTTTTGCCGCTATTTCCAAAAGCCACCCTTCAGGAATCAATCCTTCAAAAAATGAAAACAACCTATTACTAACATAAGGAGTAGCAACAACAGGAAGAGTAAAACAAATAAACTGATTTGGAAATTCTTTAACATACTCTTTAGCATAAGAGAATATGTATTCCCCATCAGCAGTCTCTTGCAATATTCCAGCAAGAATTTCTTTATAATAAACTTTAGCTTTTCTCATTTGAAACTTCTTTAATATCAACAGGAACTAAAACGCTTCCAAACATTGACAATACATGATTAACAACACTCATATTCAAATTAGTTTTACCCTGTTCTATCTTACGAATAACCGTTATAGAAACGCCTGCCTTTTGAGCAAACATTTCTTGGGTTAAACCAACTGCCTTTCGTTTCTTTTTTATAAAATTAGATAATCCCTCCATTATATGTATGTAAATATAGTTTCTGCAAAAATAACATTATTATACGCATAAGCATATAGTTTTCAATAAATCTTTATTTTTATACGCAAATACATATAATATACTCATCATCTACACTTAATACTTTGTCCAAAGCATCATCCGTTTCTTTATTCATAAATGCTTGCTGATAATTCACAGCTCTGCAGCTGTGCCTATATAACTTCTGTAGCATTTGGATAGGTATTTTATCACCCTGATAAATTTCCAAAAGTATGTCGAGCAATATGGAATGTTATTTTCTTATCAACATTTAACTCATCAGCCATTTTACCTAACCAAAAATTCTGTATTTTTAGCATTCAAAAAATATACATAATGAACTATTTATCACCCTTAGAAATGCTCTATAAATGGGAGCAGGAAAAACCAAACGAAATATATTTAAGTCAACCAATTAATGGGGTTTGGCACAACTGGACATGGAAAGAAGTAGGAGAGGAGGTTAGGAAAATGGCAGCTTATATTAAGAATCAAAACTTCCCAAAGGACAGTAAGATAGCTCTTTTGTCTAAAAACTGTGCACATTGGATGATGACTGATTTGGCTATTATGATGAGTGGTCATATTTCGGTTCCATTGTATCCAAACCTGAATGCTGAAACCTTAGGTAAAATTTTAAAACATAGTCAGGCAAACTTATTATTTGTTGGGAAGTTGGATAATTATGCTGATATGAAGCCAGGCGTTCCTTCTGATATGAATTGTATTACCTTTCCTTTTTATAGTGAGGATTATCCAAAGTGGGATGATTTAACAACTGATGTTGAGCCAATAACAGAGAATGTTATTCGTGATTCAAATGAACTAGCTACTATCATCTATACTTCAGGAACTACTGGAGATCCCAAAGGAGTGATGCATAAGTTTTATAACTTTTCCTTTGCAACAACTAATGCAGTAAATTCATTGCATTTGGAAAATGAAGTATTCTTTTCTTATTTACCGCTTTGTCATATTGCAGAAAGGTTATTAGTACAAATGGGAAGTATGTATAGCGGAGGAAAAGTTTGTTTTGCTGAAAGCTTAGATACTTTTGCTGCTAACTTATCAGAAGCATCTCCAACAGTATTTTTAGGAGTGCCTAGGATATGGACCAAATTCCAACAAGGGATTTTAACTAAACTCCCTCAAAAGAAATTAAATATTCTTTTAAGTATTCCACTGATTTCATCATTGATTAAAAAGAAAATTCAAAAAGGACTAGGTTTAAGTAAAGCAAGAAACATATTTACTGGAGCAGCCCCAACTCCAGTTGCATTAATCAATTGGTTTGCTCGATTGGGAATTAATATTCAGGAGGCATATGCAATGACGGAAAACACTTGTTATTCTCATGTGAGTTATAATGATAATATAAATGTGGGCTCTGTTGGACAAGCTTTGCCTCTTTGTGATGTGAAACTTTCTTCAAAAAATGAAATTTTGATTAAGCATGATGCCCTTATGGATGGTTATTATAAGGATGAGGAAGAAACTGCTAAAACAATTATTGATGGTTGGCTACATACAGGAGATGAGGGGGTAATTGATGCTGATGGATTTTTGAAAATTACGGGTAGAGTTAAAGATTTGTTCAAGACTTCCAAAGGAAAATATGTCGCTCCTTCACCTATAGAAATGAAGCTTTCAGCCAATAAAAATATTGAGCAGGTTTGTGTTGTGGGTACAGAGTTGCCTCAGCCAATTGCTATTATTGTACTTTCTGAAAGAGGGAAATTAAAATCTCAGGAAGATTTAATTTCATCATTAACTACTACCTTGGAAGTTGTAAACCCTAAGCTTGAAGGTCATGAAAAGGTTCATAACTTTATTGTTGTAAAAGAGGAATGGACAGTAGAGAATAAACTGTTAACTCCAACAATGAAAATTAAGCGTAATGCAATTGAGAAATTATACCAAGCTAATTATAAAGGTTGGTATGAGGGGGAGAGGGTTGTTTTAGTTTAAGTCTTCAATTTTTTCTTTTTTGCAGCAGGGAAAAGAATGTTAATTAAAATTATGGATTAAGCTCTGCACCACATTTCTTACAAAATTCAGCATCTATTTCATGTCCTTCCCTAGAGCAATCTGGACAGGATTGTGTGCTTATCTGTTCATCTGTTTTTCTTGCAAATTCTGCTGCAAATATACCTGTTGGCACAGCAATTATTCCATAACCCAAAATCATTATAAAAGAAGCTAAAAACTTCCCTAAAACAGTATGAGGAACTATATCGCCATAACCAACTGTAGTAAGGGTTACAATGGCCCAATAAATACTTTGAGGAATGCTAGTGAATCCATTAGTTTTTCCTTCTACTAAATACATTAAAGTTCCCATAAAAATCACAAGGGTGAGCACTGCCGTTAAGAAAACTACAATTTTTCCTCTGCTTTGTTTTAAGGCAGTTACTAAAACTTTAGAACCCCTTACATACCTTGCTAATTTTAAAATCCTAAAAACACGCAACAATCTAAAAGTTCTAACTACAACAAAATACTGAGATTGATTAAACAGTGGCATAAAATAAGTAGGTACAAAAGATATAAAATCTATTATACCATAAAAGCTAAAAATATACTTCCAGGGTTTTCCGATAGCGTAAATTCTAAGGAGATATTCAATAGTAAATAAAATGGTTACAGTCCACTCAAAAATTCGGAGAATAGTGCCGTATTTTTGCTGAAAAGAATTAATGCTTTCAAGCATTACAGCAATTAAACTTGACACAATAGCCACTAATAAAAGGATGTCAAAAAGCTTGCCGTAAAAAGTGTCGGCTTCAAAAATAATTTCGTGAACCTTGTTTCTGAATGATTTGTTGTCGCTTTTTTGCATAATAAACGATTAATCTAATTTAGTCAATTCTTCTTTTATAAAGTTGGCCAATTCTTTTACATAGTCAGCTGAGAAATTAAATTTTATTCCAGCAGTTTCATATATTTCTGAAATGCTTTTGGTATAACCCAATTTCAGTGCTTCCATATAATTATCTAATCCTTGTTCACCTAATTGTTTATAAGAACGCCACATAGCAATTGCTCCTAATTGTGCCATTCCGTATTCAATATAATAGAAAGGAACTTCATATAAATGTAATTGTCTTTGCCAAAGGTTAGCATGTGCATTTTCATTTCCTGACCAATCTATAATCTGATTTCCTAGTTCAGCAGAAATTGCTAACCATTTTTCTTTTCTTTGCTGTGCCGTGTGCTTTGTTGTATAAATCCAATGTTGGAATTTATCAATAGCGGCAACCCAAGGCAAAGTTTCTAATGCTTTTTCTAACTGTTCTAGTTTTGCTCTTTTTAACTCTTTTTCATCTTCATAAAATACATCCCAATTGTCCATAGTTAAAAGCTCCATAGACATAGATGCCAATTCTGCTACTTCAGATGGGGTGGATTTAAATTCAGTCATTTCTAAATCTCTACTTAAAAATGAGTGAACAGCATGACCTCCTTCATGAACCATAGTTACTAAATCTCTTTGAGAACCAACTGCATTCATGTAAATAAATGGAACTCCAATTTCGTAAAGGGGATACATAAACCCTCCTGGTGCTTTTCCATTTTTTGATTCTAAATCCAAGTGCTTCATTGCTTTCATGGTAGAAAGACATTCTCCAAAGTAAGGTCTTAATCGGTTAAAACATTCAATAGATAAATCTGTTAATTGTTCTCCTCCTTCAAATGGTTTTAATGGGGGTAACCCATTAACATCAACTGCTGTATCCCAAGGTTTGTAGTTGTTATTTCTGAGCTTATCTTTTCTTTTTTGTTCAAAAGAGGAAATTATTGGAACAATTTCTTTTTCGATAGCATCATGAAAATCAAAACAATCTTCAGGAGTGTAATCAAAGCGACCCATTGCTGCAAACATATAATCTCTGTAATTATCAAAGTCAGCATTTTTTGCAATTTTTTGTCTGAGTGCAATTAACTCATCAAATAAATCATCTAAAGCTTTTTCATCTTGTAATCTTCTTTTACTTATTTTATGAAAAACTTCCTCTCTTTTATTTCTATTAGTATCTTTTAATAATTGTGCAGCTTTTTGCATGGTTAATTTCTTGCCATCCACTTCCACACTCATTTTTGCAGAAATAGCACCATACTCCTGTTGTTTAGCTTCCATCTCAGTAAATAGTGGAATATTTTCTTCTCTAAAAATCTCAATTTGTTTATTTACACTTCTTAAATAAATACGATATTTTTCGGTATCCAAATTTTTTAAAAAAGGGCTTTTAACCAATTTTACATTTAATTTATGAGAATAAGGAGCCATTTTTGGTGAAATTTCTTTTATCCAAAAGGTGAATCTTTCTCCCAATTCTTTATCGGTTGTGTCGATATTCATTTTAATATATCGCCATGCTATGTCTTCTTCTAGTACAGCCTCCAATTCTGATCGGTCAAGCATCCATTTTTCTAATTCATCAACAGATTTGAGGTCTCTTTCAACTAAATTATCAAAAAGTGATTTGATTTTATCCCAAGAATCAATTACTAGCTTTTCTGGGACAAATTTTCTTGTAGGCCTAGTTGGTAGTGCAATAGTTGTTTCCATTATTTCTTTAGAGTTTTAGTTGCTTTTTCTTTTTTTCTTTAGGAGGTATAATTAAACCAACAGTTTGCAAGGCATTGTACCACTGAACTACTTTCTTAATATCAGAAATATAGACTCGCTCTGTATCGTAATCAGGTATAATTTCTTCAAAATAAGTTACCAATTCCTCTTTTGAAGATTTATGACTAATTGTTTGTTTGCAGTCCTCTCTTTTTGCAATATTATCAAAAATTTCTGATAAGGGTTTAGTGTCATCTTGGGTGTATATTCCTATTTCTTCTAAAGTGTTTGCTTGATAGCGTGCTGTAATTGGCATTCTTTTTTTATCAGTTAGACTTTCTACAATTACTGCATTTTTTCCTTGCGATATTACTTTATATAGTCCCGCTTTTCCAGCTATACTTATTATTCCTTCTAAGTTCATTTTTTGTTTTTAAAGGTGCAAACTTACATTTTTTTAAGCGATATTAGTTAGAAACGGTATTAGTAATAAAAATTGTATTATTGGCTTTTGTAATTACATGCTTTTATCAAAAATAAAAAATAGGAAAGAGGTGTTGGCTTGGTCGCTTTACGATTTTGCTAATCAGCCCTTCACTACTATTATTGTTACTTTTGTATATAGTGCTTTTTTTGTAAAAGTAATAGCTCCAAATCCACAAATTGGTACAACAATGTGGGCAAATGCAATTGCATTATCAGCAATTATAGTATCTGTATTGTCGCCTATTTTAGGGGCTATTGCCGATAGCGGTGGTTACCGAAAATTCTTTCTTATTTTGTTTAGTTGGATTTGTGCGGTGTTTTCTTGCTTACTCTACTTTCCAGAGGCAGGTGATGTGATAATGGCGCTTACATTTTTTGTTATTGCAAATGTTGCTTTTGAAATGGGAACAGTATTTTGCAATTCCTATTTGCCGGATTTATCCGATAAAAATAATAGTGGAAGTATTTCTGGTTTTGCTTGGGGATTAGGGTTTGTTGGTGGTTTGATTGCTCTGTTTTTAGCATTGTTTTTGTTTCCTGACTTGAATTCTGTTGGTATTAGAAAAATTAACATTATAGTTGGCGTTTGGTTCTTGATTTTTTCAATTCCCACTTTTTTATTTGTGAGAGACAGAAAGAAAGAAAAGTTTAAAAGAAAACATATTTCTAATTCGTTTTCAGCTATTAGAAAAACTTTTAAGTCTATTTCCAAATACAAAGAAATTTCTCGGTTTTTAATTGCACGATTATTTTTTAATGATGGTTTGGTTACTATTTTTGCTTTTGGAGGAATTTATGCAGTAGGGACTTTGGATTTTAGTTTTGATGAGGTAATGCAATTAGGCATTGTGCTTAATATTGCGGCTGGAATTGGTGCTTTTGTATTTGGATATTTTGAGGATAAGGTAGGAGTTAAGCTAGTAATTAACCTCACTTTATTTGTTTTGATCTTTGCGACACTACTTGCTATTTTAGCTCCTGAAACCAATTATCCAAAAGAAATATTTTGGGTAGCTGGAGTGCTTATTGGGTTAATGGTTGGGCCTAATCAATCCTGTAGCAGATCGCTTATGGCTCAACTTACTCCTAAAGAAAAAATAAACGAATTTTTTGGCTTTTTTGCTCTTTCAGGAAAAGCAACTTCTTTTATTGGACCACTACTTTTTGGGATAATTACCACACTTTATAGCCAACAAATCGCTCTTTTTGTAGTTTTGTTGTTGTTTATTATTGGACTTTTTCTATTCAAAAAAGTTAAAATAAACTAATCTAACTAACTAACTAACTAACTAACTAACTAACTAACTAACTAACTAACTAAC
>JACKQG010007131.1_pt1 | contig 11418 bp, 14 predicted proteins | sample 8237621 | NCBI WGS metagenome assembly JACKQG01 (sample SAMN15677084, study PRJNA649215) | marine metagenome | biome: marine; feature: Black Sea; material: saline water; isolation source: suspended particulate matter (SPM) from the Black Sea western gyre | collected 2013-06-09/2013-06-10 | depth... | reverse complement strand
TATCGACGAGAAATATAAGACTATCAGCAACTTTTTAGTTGATGAATACAAGAAAATGCCTCCCCGAGGCCATGAGATAAAAATAGGAAACTATTTATACCTTATAGAAGAAGTCGGTGAGGATCATATAGAGAGGGTGTTGATAAGAAAAAAATGAGACCAAACTTTATATTCATACATAGCACTGGTGGTTATCCTGATGAGTGCTGGTATTTGTGGCTCAGAGAGGAGATTGAGAAGCTGGGTTGCAAAGTAACTGTTCCAAGATTCCCAACTCCACATGGTCAGAGCCTTGACAGCTGGATGAAGGTTTTCGAGCCATACTTCAAACAGATTGATGAGAATACAATACTCATTGGTCGTAGTGTCGGCGCACCTTTCATATTAAAGATTCTTGAAAGAATAGACAAACCTGTAAAAGCAGTGTTTCTCGTCGCTGGTTTCTGCTCTGACCTGGAAATCCCTGAATTTGTTCCTCTTTTGAACTCTTTCATAGACAAACCTTTTGACTGGGAGAAGATAAGGATTAACTGTAAAAAATTCTTTGTCTACCACAGTGATGATGACATCATAGTTCCACTGAGTTATGGGAAAGAATTAGCTGATAAAGTAGGAGCTAATCTTAGAGTTATAAAAGATGGCGGACACTTCAATCTAAGCACCCGTTTTGCAGAAAGGTTTGATGAGATATTTGAAGAAATAAAGAAAGAATTATAATTTCTTGCTAACATAAACCCCGTCATCCTTATATCCTAATTTTCTATAGTATTCCTTAGTTCCTACCCCGCTTATTACTAATATTTTATCTTTTTTGTTCTTTTTCGCTATCTCCTCTGCTTTTTTGACGAGCTGCTTACCAAGTCCTTTGTGTTGCACATTTCCTTTCTCAGCAAGGCCAAGTGCTGTTCCGTAGATATGAAGCTCTCTAATTATTGCACTGTTCTTTGTTATCTCTGTTCTCAGGCTCTGGCTTACAAATCTCAACCTGCAAAAGCCCAATAGCCTGTCGTTGTCGTCGACAAATGATATGAAGAACTCCTTTCCTTTCGATGCTTCATATTCTAAAATGTCGAGCTTTGGTTTTCCTTTTATTGTTTTTCCTCTTATTTCTCGACATCTTATGCAGTTGCACACAACTCCTTTCTCCTTCTGCAGTTTTTCAACGTACTGCCTGAAATTTGTCTTGTCAACTCCTGCCTTGGTAAACTTTGTCGGTATGTCTCTCTGTATCCTCATGATACGGCAGTACTTTGGAACTATCTTCTTCATCTCGATTATTATATCTGCAGCGTCCTTTGCATCTAATGGCTTGTATTTCCCTGTCTTGTAGTCTGCATAAAGCGATGTTCCTAGCATGACCAATGTCGGGTAGACCTTGAGCATGTCTGGCTTGTAATCATCATCTTCGAATATTCTTTTCAGTGACTCTATATCTTTCTCTTTGCTAACCCCTGGCAGGCCTGGCATCACATGGTAGTTTATCTTGAATCCAAGATCTTTCAATGTTCTTATTGAATTTATAGAATCCTTCAAATCATGCCCTCTACGGGTTGCTTTCAAGACATCATCATAAGTTGTTTGTATTCCTAATTCAACTCTTGTACAGCCATAGTTAAGCATCTCATTGCCATGCTTTAACAATCCCCAGTCAGGCTTTGTTTCTATTGTCAATCCTATGCATCTTATCTCTGCCGTCTCGTTTATCTTTTTTTCTTCTTCCAGGCTCTTGATATTAGTTTTCTTCAGTTTCAACACTTTCTTTTTTATTTTCTCTTCTCTCTTCTTATCTGAAACTTTTCCAGGCAACTCAAAGAACTCTCTGAAACTTTTAACGTCCAACTTTCCGTCTTTGTAGAATGTTCTGGAGAAATCATTCATTGCTTTGAATATGTTCATCACAAAGTCTTCTTTGTACTTCTTGTCAAATGATAGAAAAGTTCCACCCATTACAATAACATCTGCTTTCTCTGGATTTTGTCCTAAGACAATGTACTGCTCCAATCGGTTGAACACTATCCTGTAGGCATCGTATTCATTCCTAATCCCTCTCATCGTCGAGGGCTCGTTGCCTGTATACGACTGTGGTACATCGCCAAAAGGACTTTTCAACCCGCCTGGGCAGAATACACATTTTCCGTGCGGACATGGGAATGGAGCGCTCATGACTGCTATTACAGCCACTCCGCTTATTGTTCTTGTTGGTTTTGTTATCAAGTATTTCTTTAAGAATTCAAGGTCTTCTTTCTTTGCATTACACAACACTTCGATGTCTGTTGGTATGATTTTTATTTTGTGTTTTGCGCATAGCTCTATTTTCTTGTTATTTAATTTTCTCTTGTTCGATTTTTCTTTTTTTATGAATTCTATAAGTTCATCGAAGTAAATTCGCATGTTTTGAGAAAAAGAGCGTCGTTTTAAAAACTTTTTTAGGATAATCCTCTTACATCACATACATCTAGTAAGATGTGGTGTATATGCCTAAAATGGAAGAATACTAGGTCTTCTTCACCCATATCTGTATTTGGTCTTGTATAATTGTAGATTATCTTTTCAACTTCATATCTTATGTTGTTTAGGTCTTTGACAATGGTTGATTTCTTTGTGTATATGAATTTATGGAACAATCTTAAAGATTCGACTGTTCTCTCCATGACCTTGATCAGTTCTTTTGAAGCTCTTTTTTCCTGTCTTAGTAGTCTTTTTGCCGAGGACCTGAGCAGGTGGACTATTCTGTCAAATGTTGCTAATCTATGATATTCCGCTTTTGTAATCGGGTTTTCATTATCTAGTTCTTTTGCTCCGCTTCTCAGACAGTAGTTTATGAATCTTATGATTGTCTCGTGCTTCTCGCGAATGGTGCTTAGCAACGCCTTATCATTTCTTCTAGCCGCTTCAGTTAATGTTTCAGCTATATCTATTAAGAGAAGGTGTACTCTTCTAATAATGGTTGGTAGTTCCTCAGTTATCCCTTCACTTATACTTTCTATTATGCAATTATTCTTTTTCTCTCTTGTAATCTCATATCCTAGAAGTCTTCTTGTTTCTTGATGTATTATCTCTGTTACTAGGAATGATCCTTTGATTTTGTCATAAGGCACTCTTTCCTTGTCAAACTCGATGTTTATTTTATCATAACCTGCTCTGTATAGGTTTCTTATCACGTGTAGAATTGTTGTTTTGTCAAGGGCACTGATGTCAATATTTACTTCCAACAGTTCTTTGTGTTTTAAGCCTTTTCTTATTATTATTTCACTGCTGTTCTCAATTAAGTCTATTTCTTCTCCTTTTTTCACGTAGTTTTTCTTAGCCCATCTCGCCGGTAATGTAACGACAAGAGATGTCGGGCTGTGCTGTATAACTTTTCGCTTCACCTTTACCCCCTTGCAAAGTAATTAAAACATATGCCTTTATATATTTTTTCATTCTTATGTATATTAACATATGTTACATATGGCAAAAGTATATATGCAACATAACCTTCCATATAAACTGGGAGAGCAGGGTTATCTTAAGTTGAAAACCTAAAAACTCATCCCGGAGGTTTTGGTTTGGCTTGGAAGATAGATAATGACGGATTTATGTATGAAGAAGAGGAGGAAGAATAAGGAGGAAAAATGGTTTACTCAGACCAATACGGAAGGCTTTATAGCGAAGAAGAACTGAACAAGATGCCTATGGTTGTTTTCGAGAACAAGAACTTCCACGTGGTGAACCTAGAATAAACATGAAGATAATACTTACAAACAACATAGATACATTTATTCACGCAAGAAATTCTTTTTCTAGATAAGATTAGTTATAAGAACACTTTCTATAAAATATTCTGGATGGTTATCAAAGAAAAGATTTAAATATAGTTGACACTAAGAAAATCCTATGCCAGAGGGACAACCTACAGAAGAAGAACTCCAGAACATGAGTCCTGAACAGATCGCAGAGATGCAAAAGAAGAACTGCGTGTTCTGCAAGATAATAGCTGGAGAGGTGCCATCGCACAAGGTGTATGGCGATGATAAGATGATAGCACTTCTAGATATCTATCCAGCTGCGAAAGGCCATACATTGGTTCTTCCAAAGGAGCACACTCCTATAATGCCTCTGATAAAGCCAGAGATATTCAAGCACATGTTCAGGAATGTTAAGTATCTAGCAAGAGGAGTTAAACGAGGAGCGCCATCAGGAAGATGCACTATCTTTATTGCTAATGGTGCAGCTGCAGGCCAGCAAAGCCCGCACTTCTTATTCCACATCATACCAAGGGATGACGATGACGGTCTTAATAATTTGGAGGTTCCTTCAAATGATATTTCACAAGACGATATTCTGGAATCTTTGAAAACAAACATTACGAAAATGATGCAGGCTCATCTCCAAAAAGAGGGTAAAGTACTAGTGAAGCCGCCATCAAAAAACGAGTTAGCCAAGATTCTAGATGATAACCCTCAGCTAAGAGAGATGATTATGAAAAATCCTGACCAGCTAAAGCTTACGATAGAGACAAACCCACAATTGAAAGTGTTATTCCAAGGAACAGATATTGATAAGTTGTCTGAGAAACTAAAGGAAGTAGAAATTAAGGACGTGTCGAAGAAAGAGAAAAAAGAGGAAGAGAAAGCTAAGGAGGAGAAAAAAGAACCCCCAAAAGAAGAGAAGAAAGAGGAAAAAAAAGAGGACAGAGAGTCCTTGCTTGATAAAGTATCGAAGATGTTCACAAAATGAAACGAGAACTGTTGGATGAAAAGGAAAGAGTGCTGTACGAGGATGACATAGCAGTTGCAATCTTAGTTAAGGAACCTGCTGCAAAAGGACATATACTCATCCTTCCGAAGAAAGAAGCAAAATATATTGAAGACTTATCAGAGGACGACTTAGAGCATATTTTTCATCTTGCAAACTACACAGCCACTGTTCTCTTTGAAAGTCTCGGCGCGCAAGGAACCAATGTAATCACAACAGAAGGCGAGGAGTTCTACATAGAAGTCATTGCCAGGAAGCAAGGTGACGACTTGAACTTTCAATGGAAGCCGAAACAACTGCCAACCAATGAGATGGATAGTGTTGTAAGTTCTATCTCTAGCAATATGGTGATTGGAAAACAAAAGGAAGAGCCCAAACACCCACCAAAGATAGAAGACCAGCCAGAAGACATAATTGGAGAAGACGAAGATAGCTACCTCTTAGAACAGCTAAAAAGGATACCTTAATAGTTCTCTATTACATTTTTATAAAATTCTGTTTGGAATTTGAATTCTTCAGGATTGCTCTCGTTTAGCTGGCTGCTTAAGATGTCTGATAAAACGAGAATGATCAGTTCTAAAAAAACATTTGAAGTTTTTTTTCTGAGTTTTTCGTAATCCTCTTCAAGATTTTTGTTCTTCAGATTTATTGTTTGGTGTAGGTCTCCATGGTATTTTACTATATCAGTTATTATATTTTTTTCTTTATCTGATAATTCGAACCTCTCAAGAATCTTTTTAGATTTTATAGCTCCTATTTCTTCATGGTTGAGACAGGAAGTGGTGCCATCTTCACGCTTAACAATTGTATCTTTCTTGGCAATGTCATGAAGCACTGCTCCCAAAAATAACAATTCTTTCCTTGTTGCATAATCAATCTTTTGTTTAAGATAGTTCTTTATCCTCTCGTTAGCAGATTCTGTCACTCTTTGAAGACTCTTTAAAACATTGAGCACATGATTGAAAACAGGGTCATTTATATGTCCCAAACAATTCTCAACAACATCCTTTAATTCATAGAATTCCGGCAATTCTTTTTCTAACTCGTTGTTTTCAAGTTTTTTAACAGATATGTCAGATATTCTCATAATAACCACATCAGCCAGTTACCAAGCAACAGCAACATTACAAATGCTATGAAGAAGCTTGGCAGGAATGGTATTCCTTCCTTGATTTTTATCTTTGACCTTTTATGATATTTTTTCAACTCTAGTAACTTAGCTATCTGTTTCTTTGTAACGCCGTAGTCCTTTGGACTGCATATCTTCTTCTTGTTGGCGTATATCTCCTCTAACACCCAGTCTCCTTCTGTCAGCTTCTCTATTGGAATGTACTTCTCCATTGCTGCTTTCTCAACTGCTTTGCTGTATACGTAGAAATAAAACACAAAGAAAACAAAAGCAGCTATCCCGAGTATGAATGGTTTTACAAGTGTTGGAGTTATTAGTAGGGATAATAACAATAAAACCACTATAATTAAAATAGTCTTTCTTATAATTAAGATATTCTTTTCCCTGATTATTTCCTTAAAGCTTTTCTTGAACTGCTTTTTATGTTTAATAGCTAAGAAAACGCTCCACACAGTTCCGTAGATAGCGCCAATAATAAAGATGTTTAATAGCAGGATTATGAAGATAGGTAGTTCTCCTGTGAACTCCAATCCAATCAACGCTCCTAAACCCATCATAGCCTTTGCATCGCCGCCACCCCACTGTCCTGCCTTGTAGAATATCATCGCTATCAACAACGCAAGCAGGAATCCGAGAACTGCTGAGACTAAGAACCTAAAAGTGAGAAAAATTGTTGAATAAATAACTGCTGTTCCAAAACCAAGCCCAATCATCGAATAATTCAACCAGTCAGGTATCTCACGTGTTTTTATATCAAAGATAGATGCGAAAAGAAGACCAAAAAAAGCAAAGACATAGTTGACTGGAATCATAGAAGAGAAATTAAGATAAATGATTTAAATAATTTTTTGTTGCAAATCTTTTAAAGGAAAGTATATAAATGAATTCATTTTCCCTAAAGTTCTAGCATGGATTTAACTGCAGAAATAAAAACGGAACTTAGCGAAAAAACAACAGAAGATAAGCGAGAAGCTTTAACAAGTCTTCACCAAAAAGGTTACGATATAAAGCCTTATTTAGAAGAGATGCTTGCTTGTCCAGATGGAGTTAATTGTGATCCTAGAGATAGTGGTTTTAAATCCACTTTTTTTGCAGGTGATAAAATCTGGATATATTACTTGAATATTGAGAAAACTTCCTTTTTCTATCAGGAATTGCCAGATGAAACTTATAAACCTTGGCCAAAATAAATTTATTTCTTTCAATAACAATGAATAAAACTTTTCATCCTAACAACAACCTTTATATATTTCTATAAATCCTCTAATTTTATGGAATTAAAACTCCCAAAGATTGATTTGGATTTTCTAAAGCAGAAGAAGAGGCCTTTACATGTAGCTATCAATGGAAGCTCTATCGAGGGTTGGGCTGAGAAGCACGGCAAGGAGGAGAAGGACGCTATCAAGAAACATATAGAGCAGATAAAGACCTTTATGAACTATCAGATAAAGAATGAATTGCCTATCCTTACACTGCACATATCTGTAGACACTGATGAGGAGATTGCTGAGCTAACAAAACTCTTCCAAGAGTTAATAACAAATGAGGATATTCACAAGAAAAAGGTCAGGGTTTTCATAATTGGCAGATGGTTTGATTTAGAGACTGATTTAACTGATGCTTTCAAGAAGGTAATGGAAGAGACAAAGGACTATGACAACTTATTTCTCAACTTCTGTGTCAAATATGACGGTCAGGAAGAGGTTTTGGGCGTGATAAAACTCCTAGCCACAAAGGCAAAGCTTGGAAAACTTAACTTGGAAGAACTAAAAATAGAGATTGTCAAGGAAAACCTTTACACTTCATATTTCACACCGCCTGAAATCATTATCGAGCCTAGCAAGGTTTACTCTGGATTACTGCTCTGGGACTCGAAAGGAGCAAAGATCTATCAGACCAGAAAGCCATGGCTCGACCTTACAACTGATGATGTTGACATGGCGATAAAATGGGCTAATAGGAAGGAATAATCATCTATATCTGGCGACTTCTCTTCTTATATATTTCCTTACAATGTTGATGCTGTCCGTGGATCCTTGTCTTCTCTGGAGCTGTTCGGCTTCTCTAAGACCAGTCATCACATCACCCACATCCTTTAGTAAAGGGAAACTTCTTACAGAGACACCTTTATACAAAGAGTTTATCGCATTCATGTATTTTTTCCTGCTCTCATAACCAAGTTCTGAGCTTACAGCTGCCAGTTGTCTGTAGAGGTCACCTTCTATCTTCAATGTTTTGTTACGTAGGAATCTGCTTTTAGATTCTGTAAAGAAACCTCTGTTCAAGGAAAGGTAGTTGTTCAACACAGTTTCAATGTCACCAGTAATTTCTACTGGTTCAGGCTCAAGTGCTACATCTATTCTCTCTGGTTCTTCTAGTAATTTGTGTTCTAAATTCGCGTAGTGATTGTCATAAACAGCCCATTTCCTAACTGCTTCTTTAACGATTTTTCCGTGAACCTCTGCACCGTATCTTCCAACTTTATCATCACCTGTTGCAAAACAGGTAAGCACGATGTCTCCGTGTTTTTTTGTTCTCATAAACACATTGTACCATGTAGAGTTGGTTTTTTTTCCGTGGATTGTGTATATCTGCTGGCTTGTTCCTGTCTTTCCAAAAGCATGATATCCCCCAACGCGAAGAGCTGTCCACATAGCTGTCTGCAGGTAAGGAATGTCTTCTTCATCCAACACTTGCTTGTATTCAGCTCCGTTCTGGACTTCAAACTCTTTTCCTAAGATGTTGATATTTTTTATCAATAGTGAATGTATGTTAGTAGGATTCATAATTATCCTGCCTTCATCGAAAACTGCGAAGCCATAGGCGACTTCCAGCGGTGTCTGTTCAAATGTTCCTAGGACTGATGAATATATGTCATCCCTAGTTCCATACCTTGACAAGTCTGTTCCTAACAATGAAACGACTTCCATCACCATTGTAGGCCCTGTTTTATTACCATTGTGTAGGTCCTGGATAAGCTTTGCAGCTATTATGTTGTTTGAATTGGCAAGGTGTTGATGCCATGGTTGTCTTCCTTGGAAAAAGTCTTCGGTGGAATTATGGACTGTCCAGGCGGTTGTATCGTCAATAGCGAATGTAACACCTAATCCTTTGTCATCTGAAACAATGTTGGCTGCGAATCTATCATCCAGCTCAGAATCATATCTTAGTTTGTCGTGCTTAAACGCAAAACCGTACACAAGAGGTTTGACAAATGAAGAACCTGTCTGCATCCTCCAGTTTAAAGTGCTGTTCTCACCTAGACCTGTGCTTGTGTATACTGCTTTGATTTCTCCGTTATCCGCGCCTATAACAATATATGCAAAGTCTTGGCTACTTCCTAAACCTCTACTGTCAACGATTCTTTTCAAGTCTCTCATCAAATCAAGGTTGAGAGTTGTGTATATCTGAGCATTTCCTGCCTGTCTTACAAGCGCGTCTTTGTCTATCAGGTTAAGTTCATCAGTTGGTATCTTTTCCTGTTCTAATGCTTGAAGTAGTCTCTGATTAATAACATCAACTATGTATGTGTACTCTGATTGTATTATGTTTGTTTTTCTCTTGAATCTGAAACTCTCTGTTTCTTCAATTATCTGACTCCTTTCTTCTTCAGTAAGTTTTTCTGCTTTAACCAGTTGTTCTAGAAGTCTTTCTTGATTGCTTCTTATTGTTTTTATACCACTACTCCTATATGGGTGTTGTGCAGGATTGTTTGGGATGACTGCTAGAAATGTCATCTCTGCTTTTGTTAAGTCTTCAAGACTTTTGTTGAAGTAGAACTCTGCTGCATCTCCAAAACCTACCACGCGGTTTCCGAATTCACATATGTTGTTCATGTAAAACTCAAAAAGCTCTTTTTTCGTGTATAATCGTTCAAGCTCTATGGCTGTGAGTATCTCCTTTGATTTTCTGAAGATAGACCTGCTGTAATTAGCCCCTTTTCTCTTGTAGAAGTGCTTTGCCACTTGCATTGTTATTGTGCTTCCACCTTGTTTTCTACTCATGCTCATAATGTCTTTTGCAAAAGCTCTTGCAAGCGCGGTCCAGCTGACTCCATAGTGTTTTAAGAAACGCCTGTCCTCTTTGACTATAATCGTGCTTTTTAGGAATGGTGGGAACTCCTCAAGGGAGTAACTTTCATGTGTCGATCTTATTGTAGCAAGAGACCTGTTTTCTTCGTCGAGTATAGTTATGTTTTTTCCAGTACTCTTAGGAAATTCTTGGATTGCAGTTGCGCTTGGAAGTAAGAATCCTGAACTCGTAGTGCTTTCTCCAGTTCCGTTCAAGACAATATTTTCCAAGGTATTGTAAGCACGTATTTGGTCCCATAAATATCCGCTCGTGGTAAAAAAACCGTTTTCATCACACCAAACCATGGCTTTTCCTAAGTTTTTCTCTATGAAACGGGTTTCGTTATTAGCATAAGAAATAAGTGCAAGACTTCCTACAGCGACGCTACTATAAAAAGCTATATTCTTAAGCCATTTCTTGACTCTGTCAGAAAGTTCCACAATAATCCCTCTTTTACTACTAAATAGTACTCATTATATATAAATATTTCGGTTTTTTGATTTTTTCTAACAAAATCTTTATAAACCCTTTATTTTTCCCTCACAACACCAGTGATTAATGACGTCCTGACTGAGGCTCAAGCCAAAGGAGGGAGACCAGAAAATCCAAGATTTTCTGATGACCCGCAGGGCTGAATGAGGTGCTTATTCTCTAAGTATCTCGGTTAAATACAAAAAGTGGAGGTTTTTGAAAATGTCTGAAAAAGCATATGAAGCCGTCGAACTCGCAAGAAAGACAGGCAAGGTAAGAAAAGGATGCAACGAGGTAACAAAAGAGATTGAAAGAGGAACTCCTAAACTAGTCATAATTGCAAGGGATGTTCAACCGCCTGAGATAACCATGCACCTGCCATTGCTTTGCAAGGAAAAAGATATAAACTATGTCGAAGTGGACAGCAAAGAACAGCTAGGCGCAGCAGTAGGTTTACCAGTAGGGACAGCTGCAGTGGCGATAATACAAGAAGGAGAATCAAAAGACATTCTGAAACAGCTAAAATCAGAATAAGGTGTAAAAAATGGCTGAACAAGAAACAAAAGGTCAGGTAAGATTTTCACAAGCATTTCCTGCAAGAGTAGACGAGATAGTAGGCAGGACAGGAACAAGAGGAGAAGCTATCCAAGTAAGATGCAAGATCCTGGATGGAAGAGACAAGAACAAAACCATCAGGAGAAACGTTAAAGGACCTGTACAGATAGGAGATATACTAATGCTCAGAGAAACAGAGATAGAAGCCCAGGCATTAAACAGGGCAGGGAGAGGAAGCTCATAGGTGAGATAAGATGGTCAGATGTGATTTTTGCAAAAAAACAATTCCTGCAGGAACAGGAAAGAAATATGTCTTTAAAACAGGAAAAATAATAGATTTTTGCTCGATGAAATGCGAGAAAAACATGTTAAAACTAAGAAGAAAACCCAGAACAACAAAGTGGACAAACGAGTTTCACAGGGTAATAGTAGGAAAGAAAGCATAAAGGTGCTAA
>JACKQG010007130.1_pt1 | contig 11419 bp, 10 predicted proteins | sample 8237621 | NCBI WGS metagenome assembly JACKQG01 (sample SAMN15677084, study PRJNA649215) | marine metagenome | biome: marine; feature: Black Sea; material: saline water; isolation source: suspended particulate matter (SPM) from the Black Sea western gyre | collected 2013-06-09/2013-06-10 | depth... | reverse complement strand
ATAAATATAGAATGAAGGAGAAAATACCATGCACCAAAAACTAACCTTTAAATTATTTTTTATACTCGCAATTTCAACACTCACAATAATTCTCTTCCAATGCGCTGCACTACAGGAAATGGTCAACATCCAAAAACCAAGAGTCTCGGTGAACGACGTCCGGTTAACCGGATTAAATCTGCAAAAAATTAACCTGGTTTTTGATGTGAATATTCAGAATCCAAATGCACTCTCTGCAACATTAGCTGGTTTTGATTATGATTTCCAATTAGGAGGATCATCTTTTATCACTGGCAGGCAGGACAAACAACTTATAATTGAAAGCATGGGACAAAGCCAGGTGGAAATTCCGGTTTCATTGACTTTCAAAGAAATTTACCAGACTTACCAGTCGCTTAAAAACCAGGACAGCACAAATTACAAACTTGCCTGTGGATTAATGTTTGATCTGCCTGTTTTAGGAAGAACGCGAATTCCGGTCAGTAAAAGCGGCGATGTCCCGTTGATCAAAATTCCCAAAGTAAATATCGGTTCTTTAAAATTAAAAAAATTATCTTTCTCTGGCGCTGATCTCCTATTGAATTTAGAATTAGACAATCCCAACAATTTTTCTTTTGTTTTGGATAAATTAAATTATGATTTTGCAATTAATAGCAAAACATGGGCAAAAGGATTGACGCAGGAAAAATTATCGATCAAGAAAAAAGGAAAGAGTACAGTAAGTATCCCTCTAACCCTAAACTTTATGCAAATGGGGAGAACGATTTATAATATCATAACAAGCAACAAAACCTTGAATTATAATTTGATAGGCGATGTTGATTTAAATAGTTCTATTCCAATGATGAAGAATGTTAATTTGCCAATAAACAGATCGGGGCAAATAAAAATACTGAAATAAAATTTGTTAATAAAAAGATTAATTTCAGCGAGGTGATTCGCAAAACAAAGAAATCGAACCACTAATTACACGAATTATCACTAATTTTTTATAAGTTAAAAATTTAAACTTTTCTCCCACCAAGAAAGAACTTGGAAATAAATAGCAATATGATTATTTATTCTGTGACCTGTTTTTTCAAGTAAGCCTTTTTTGCATTTAGACCATAACCATCTGATCACATATACATAATAATTGGTGTAATTAGTGAAATTAGTGGTTCAAAATCTTTAATTTTTTCACTAAAACAAAAATAAAGCATATCAAAGAAAATGAATCTAAAAAAATTACAACCAATTGAAAAACTCTCAAACAAACTACAGACCAATTATAAAAAAGGTCTGAACTTCTATCAACGTTACCAAAAATATTTACCCATTATTGGTTTTTTTGGTGGTTTCACCTGGGACAGTTTCACCATGACCCGCATAGATCGTCTTTCTGATAATATCATTTTATTTTTCTACCTAATGCTGGCAGGTGGGGGAATTATTCTCCTTCAATTTTCTCAAAACAATATGCTTAAAAAAAACTGGCTGATCAAATACCAGGACTGGTACCCCATGGCACTGCAGTTCTTTTTAGGTGGTCTTTTCAGCGGTTATGTTGTTTTCTATTTTCAAAGCGCAACCCTGACAAAAAATTGGCTGTTTTTGGGATTGCTAATTATTTTATTAGTTTCCAATGAATTTTTAGAAAAAAGGTTGAATAACCTGTATCTCACTTCAGCGCTTTATTTCCTGGCAGCTTTTTCATTTTTTATCTTTTTCATTCCGGTTGTTTTTAAAGTAATGAATGTTTACACATTTTTCATTGGCGCCTTTTTAGGATTATTAATAGCCATCGGTTGTTTATTCATCCTTTATAAAAAAATCGATTCGGTTACTCGAAATAGGTTTATTAAAATTAGCCTGCCGGCAGTTTTACTATTTTTCTTTCTGATCTTCTCATATTTTAAAAATTGGATCCCACCGGTTCCGCTCTCATTAAAATACGGCGCAATTTACCATCATGCGGAAAAGCAGGGACCAAAATACCAATTGAAATATGAAAAACCCAAATGGTATCAGCTCATGAAAAAATCAGACAACACCTACCATTACGTTAAAGGTGATACTGTCTTTTGTTTTGCCTCAATATTTGCACCGACAAAACTAACAAAAGGCTGTTATCACCAATGGCAAAAATATTTCCCCAACAGGAAAGAGTGGATAACAACCGATTCCCTCGGTTACAAAATAACCGGTGGACGTGATGGCGGTTACCGGGGTTATACGTATAAAAGGAACGTTTCGCCAGGCGATTGGCGGATCGATGTAAAAATTGAAGACGGTGCCACTTTAGGCAGGATCAATTTTGAAATTGTTGAGAGTGAAAGTACAGACAGGGAATTTAAAACAATTTTTCAATAATTTTTTTTTACTCTCACAACTTACTATTTCTTGTCTTTGCTGAAAGGGACTCTTATGAAAGCCTTGACATACATAAGTTTTATTCTTTTGCTATTACCATTGATGGATTTACGAAATATGATGGAAAATGTGGCACCTGGGGTTTAGCTGAATCACCACTCTTATTTGAAAATAAAATCTTTTATACCCCCGGTGGTAATAAGACCACAATGGTCGCCCTGGACAAAAATACCGGGGAAACTGTATGGCAAAGTGAGAGTCTTTTTGATCAAACGGCTTATGTGTCTCCTTTGTTGATCAAACATAGCAACAAAAATATTGTCGTGAACATAACTGCAAATTACTTATTTGGAGCGGATGTTGAAAACGGTAAAATCTTGTGGAAAACAAAATATACAGATATTGATCCACCGCTCTGGCACCCGGAAGCGCCAGCAATTAATGCTAATACCCCGTTGTTTAAAGATGGTTATATCTACGTCACCAGTGGTTACAACCATGTCGGGGCTATGTTTAAGCTTTCCTCCGATGCATCTAATATAACTCACGTTTGGACAGATACAACATTGGATGTTCATATCGGTGGTGTTGTACTCATTGATGGCTATATTTACGGCGCTAACTGGGAAAACAATCGAATGGGCAATTGGTGCTGCGTTGATTGGAAAACCGGAAACTTGATGTACGAAAAGGAATGGATTTGCAAGGGATCAATAATCAGCGCAGAAAAGATGCTTTATTGTTACGAAGAAAAGAAAGGAAATGTCGCGCTGGTAAAAGCAACTCCCGAAAATTTTGAAATTGTAAGCACATTTAAAATCGATAAAGGATCAGGTCCCCATTGGGCGCATCCGGTAATTCACAATGGTATTTTATATATCAGGCATGGAAATGTGTTGATGGCTTTTGATATTCGGGGATAATATACTTTACAGGTGAGGCAATACACACCTCACCTGTAAAAAATTTGTCGATTTTCAATAGTTAAAACGGTGCATTCTAATTTTATACAGACAATCAGATTTTTCTCAGTTTTGGTGCTCAATTGTAATTCTCGGTTTTTATACCGAAGCCTCAATCCAGGTTTCTGTCCAGCCCAAAAAGATTAAGCCTTCTAAAAAGCAAGCAATTGTAAATCGCTGACACCAGTGTGCCGCCAATGAATCCAAAAAGAAAAGTGAACCACAAATTGGGATGATATTGCGTCACCCATTCTTTCAAACCATAAGGTGGCAAATTCATCTTTGAGAATATACAAAAGAAAATCATTAGCGTCAGCCCCAGTGCAAAACCAAAGGCAACAGCTAAAAAGCCGTGTGAACGAAGCGTACGAGCGGGAAACCTGAAATCGTCATCAGGTCCGCCGCCTTCACCAGCAGAACCACCATTCACTGCGGCTACATTCAAAAATGAACCCATAATAACCTCCATTTATAGTTAAATTGTTTTTGTTAATTTGCCATTTTAAGTAGAGTATAACTACCCCAAATGTAGGGATGTGCCCGCTTATAATAATTGTCATTATTTAAATCTTGAATTGTTTTTATCTGCATAACTTGAAGCGCAAGTGCTGATTTATTATATTGAGACAATGACTCAAAAAATTTGATAACCTGGGATTTTGTTTGATATGCATCAATTCTCCATAAACTGGCTAATACTTCCCGGGCACCGGATAAAATAATGCCTTGCTGCAATCCAGCAAGACCGCTGCCTTTATATGATTTTCCCCTTGCAGTCTCACATCCAAACAGAAAAACCTTTTCAGCGTGGGACCAATTGATAGCTTTGAGATCATCAAAGGTGACCGCAAATCTTTTTGCTGTCGAATCCACCTGGTTAATCACCGAAAGTTCGATAAACGATAACTCGGGCATTCTGGTATTGGATACACTATGACCTACAAAAATATAAACATCGTAGTCCTGGTTCAATTTTAGAAGAACATCTTTTTTCTTTATATCAGGTACATTAACAGCCAATTTTTCGACAGATGGAAATTGGGCTTTTAAGTTGTTAAAAATATTTTGCGCTCCGGGGAGTCTCCAATCAATTGCACAAAGTACTTTTTTTTCTTCCTCCGACTTCATAATATTTTCATTTTTCAGTGATTGTAATAGCATAGCGCTTGGCAAATTTATAATGGCAGTCTGCTGAATTAAAAACTGCTGCAAATTTTCATTTGACACAACAAGACTTGAAAATGGAACTCCATAAAGCATATCATCCGGAATGATATATGTGACATCAACATCTTTCAGATAAGTTGACAATGCCGACCAGCCCAGAATAGAATTATATAATTTGTTTCCCAATGCGGTTACCGAATCGTAATGTGCAATAAGAGAAGATGGTTGACGATTGCTAAAAACTTGAATTGTCTCATTTATTGAATTAATATAAGCATTTGTTAGTCCGCGTAATTCTTTTCTATTGATGGTCTTTTTCAACACTTGAAGATTTTCCCGATCCAGAACAAATGCGTAAAGCGTGTCCGGAGTAACAAAATAATTAATAAGCAACTCTTTTTCACTCAATTTCGCCTTTAATTCTTCAATATCCATAACATGAGAGTATCTATTTTTCGTACCGTTTTTATTGTTGTTAGCTCTTTTCCGGTTCTTCAATGCCCTTGCTTTCATATAATCCAATTTTATAAACGCTGAATCCACTCGATTTTTTTTCAATTCATAAATAACAGCGTTTTGCAAATAGCTATGAATTTTTTGTCGGAAATAAATTAAATTATCAACATTGGTAAATCGAGTACTTAAACCTTCTATATTCCTTATTAATTGGTTGGATACTTGAATGGCTTTGTCTACATTTCCTTCCATTGCTGCAATTTCAGCTTTTTTTCCCAGCGCATTAATTTTACACTGCTCATCATGGATTTTCGTTGCCAACTTTAAAATCTTTTCCAATAGATATTTTGCTTCCTGGTAATTTGACATTCCGATAAGACACTCAACAAGGTCGCATTTTGTTTCCAAAGCTGCTCTCAATAAACCATTATCTTCATAGGCTTCTATCGCTTGTTCAAAATTTATGAATGCCTTATCATATTTTTGAAAATTGATATTTAACCTTCCTAATATACATAACCGTTCAGCTCTTTTTACAATATTTTCGTATGTTTCAAGAGCCTTTCTATTTTGTCCTGAAAGATACAATGCTTCAGCATAATTGAATAAAAAACCGGTAGCTCTTAAATGATATTTCAAGTCAGCAGTTGCTTTGATCTCTCTTTCAGCAAAAACAAACGATAAATCATACAGTTCCCTTAACCGGTAAAGGATGAAAAATAATCGTTGAACTATATCCGAACGAAGGCGGAGATCAGTTATTTGATTTGCGAGTTGCAATCCAAGCGCACCATATTTTTCTGATAAAATTGAATTCTTCCTACATAAGCTGTAGCATCTATTATAGGCGCGATCAGCGGATAGCCAAGTATTCGCTGCAGTCGGGTTAAGGCTCCCAACCTTAGTTATCCATGGAACCCAATAGTTATTGTTTGTTCCCGCATCAACTATTTCCGCCATAGTTTTGCATTGCCGTAACAATGACTTGTAAACAGAATTTTTGTTTATAATTTGGGCGATCAATACATTGCGGAGTGTTTCTCCAAGTGTTCTTTCAAGGACATAAACATTCGTTTCCCGGAAAGTGACATTTGTGTCTAACTTACTCGCTCGATGCATGATTAGGGTATCCACATCCGCTTGAACTTGTTTTCGAATGGAATCCGGAATTGACATGGTTAAATAGTATTCGTCCAATTTCAGAAGAATTTTCTGAACTCCATTTTCCGGGTCTGCAACCATAACCTCCTTTTGTAAATCGATGAGGCTGGTTCCTTGTTCAGAACAAGACAAAATTAATCCCACCATAAAAAAGAGAAGCATTGCAAAAAAGGCGGTAATTTTATTATATATTTTGTTGGTTCCCATTTTCATAGTTTATTATTTTCGTTGCGAAATATTATTTAAATCATTAACATTTTTTACCTAAAAGAGAACCGAATCACAAACAAAAAATCCAAAATCCGAAAATAACTAGCACAATTGCTGCAACTAAAATGGCAAGTTTTTTAAAAGTAAGCTGCCTAAGACTATAAGTTATTTTATTATACCACAGCCAGGGCAGGGTTTGTACCTGAACCAAACGATAATTAAAAGATTTTTTTATATAGTTCCATCCTCCTTTTGCAGTCGGAGTTATTTGTAAAAACTTGCGTTGCTCCAGTGCGTATAGCCTGGCTGCAATTTCCAGTTTATGCACTTGTTCAAAATATTTATCGGCTTTTTTATCTTCAAAAATTTTTTGTGCCTTAGCAGAAACAGTTTTAATATCATCTCCACCGACTGCAGTTACTGCCTGTTCATGTCTAATTTGGTGTCTGAAAGCAACCAGGTTTTCATATTTCCTGAGATCATATTCCGTGACCTGGGGAATATATTTTACTAGCATTTTACGAAATGTTAAGTCTAATGGCATCATGATAGAAACTCCTTTTTTTAACGGTTAATTTTAGTAATCAAACGATCATACATAAAATTATGGATCAGCTTATCCCAGCAATAGTCTGTATACCCGCTATCCATGGTGCATCTTGTATATAATGCTTGCCGTTCAGGAAAGTAACCGAGCCAGTCTTCCCTGGCAGAAGGATGATTCCTGTCCGACTCGTAGATAAGATGATCATATTGGGCAAATATCTTATGAACAGGAATCACCTTTCCCGGCAACGCTTTTACGCGCCCAATACGATTAATAATTAGTGGATCAATGGATTGACCGGCGTCGCCTGCCACTACGGTATTGTCAAAATATTCATCAACAATGGCGCCGTTATAAGCTGAAGACATGGCATGGGCAAATTCATGTATGTACGTTTTAGTGCTTGCTGTTAAGACATTTAGCGCTACTCTTCCGGGGTGAACCGCATAATCATCGTGTTTAGATATATAGCCATTAGCTTTCAAACGATCAATTATATTTATTTCTTTATTTTTAATAAGCTTACCTTCTTTTGTAAAATTCCTGCATCCATTTGCTTCTACCGTATTCTGCATTGGATCAGGATTGAATATGAAGCAGTCACCCGGTTCATTATTTTCCAATGTACGTTCAGTCTCTTTCCAATCTGAAAAATGAGCGGTTGATCGGGTATATTCTTCTGAAGCGCTTAAAGCATATATCACGTCAGTTGCTTTAATTAAATTTTCCAGGTCTTCTATTTCAAATCCTGCTTGTACATTCGCGTGCTCCATTATTTCTTTATAATTGTCGTACATTTGTTCCATTGGATCAAGCAAGTTTTCAGCAATTTCACCATTTATTTCCTGGTGATTATGATAGGGCTGTAACATTCCATATTTAACACCACTATCTTCTGCCAGGTTTTCATCAAAAACAGCAACGATTCTTACATGGGGCCAAATTTCGCGGCGACCTAATACTTCATCACGTTGGAAGCTGTATAACGCCCTGTCAATCGAACGTAGAAATAATTCCCGATTTTTTACGATTGGATCAAGTTCGTAATCATGCTCTTTGGTATTATCACCCTGATATTTCAAAATTCTCGGATTAGCAACAAATACAATTGTGTATGGATTTTTTTCGTTAGGATATTCAAGATCAAAATTATAAAGTTTTCTTTTTTTAAATTTATCCCGGTCTTCTTCATCCTTTTCAAACAACAATGTCTGAAATGCAGCTTCTTCTGTTTCCCTGGGAGATTTAATAATATTAATTTTTTTTATCAAAATCAAATGCAAAAGCAATTTTCACCCGGTCTTTACAAAAAAGGATCAGCATAAGATAGACCAGATCATTATATAATATAGCGAAAATAAACCCAAACGCATAACCAGCAAAATACCATTGAGCGATGTGGCTCAACGCTTTTATCACATCCCCTGTTGCAAAAGTAACAAATGAAAATGCCAATAGAAATAGTACAACAAGAATAACAAAAGGTCCGCCAGCAAGAGTGCCCACAATAAATAACAATCCAATTAGTGGTGGTGTGTACCAGGTAAGGTCGGTAAAAAGTGATGAATAATTAAAACAGAGTATTGAAAGCGCTATAAGCAAAGCTAATGTTAATCCAAGTTGATGGGCATGAAGTACTTTACGAGATGGGAAACGACGGACAACCACAATGTTGTCTGTTCTGGAGAATTGCAATAATTTGGTTATAGATTTTAACCATGGGATTTTACTAATCAGATCTAAAATAATACTGATAAGACTTACCATAACATTTCCTCCCTAAATTTTATACAGATTATAATTTTACTCCATCTTCTCCTCCACCAAACTAATATTAGAAATTAAGTGTTGTGCAGCATTCTTCCACTCCTCATCAGTTTCCAGTGTAACATATTTTTTTAAGATTGAAACAGCTTCTGCCATTGCACCTATTTCCTTTTTACAAAGCGCTAAATTATAACGTGCTTCTAACAAACCAGGATTTTTCTTTAACGCCAGTTGAAATTTAATTAGCGCATTTTCCCATTCTTGCTGTTGGAAAAATAACACACCCATGTCATTTAATATTTCGGCTGACATGTTTGTTTCTTCCATCTGTGCAAAAACTGAATCCGCGCTGCTAAGCTTGTTCTCAATTAAAAAAATATGCGCTAGCAGTTGGCTCGCTTTTATTGATTCGGAATTATTATTAATCGCTTTATTCAAATTAATTTTTGATTGTTCAAGATAAGCCTTGTTTTCTTCTTCATCCGAAGACAATAAAAAGCTAATGCCGGAAGATTTATAGCCACCGGAAAGACGAGCATTTTCAACAAATATTTGATAATTATTTAATAATTTATTTTCAGCTAATCTGACCTGGTAGCCGGTATTGTAATATTGAATTCCTTTGTATCCTCCAAAAACACAAACAAGCAGGATCAAAGTTGCAAACGCTGGTCTGCCCCAGGATTCGCCAATAAAAAGCCGGCTATTAAGTTTCTTAATTTTTTCAAAAAAGTTAGCAGCCCTGGAAACTGATCGCTCCACAGATGTTTCAACCACAGGTTGATTTATTTCTTCTTGATAACTAATAATTTTATCGGCTTGTTCTTCAACAGAAAGCGTTCGTAATTTTTGAATAGATGTTTTCTCATTTTTAGCCAACGGTGTGAGTGAGTTTCTGACTAACGAGGCAAACTCGGAGAGACAATTATCGCACGAATTGAGATGATTCTCAATTTTACGCGCTTTAGTCTTTGTGACATTTCCTTCAATATAATTATAAAGAAGATTTTCACTCAAACAAGTTCTTCTTTTTTTCAGGTTTTGTATGTAATTTTTGATAGCCTTCCCCTTTCCAAATAAAATTTTGTCTATATTGTCTGACATTTGTAAATTGCGGCGACACAGTTCGCATGTTGAAAGATGTGCCTTTAAAGCATTCAATTCATTTTCAGGCAATTCACTGTTTTTGTACTGAATCAATTTTTCCGCATCGATACATTTTTTTGAAGTCATAATTTAAAAACCAATCTTCAATAAACAAGACAAAATTTTTTAATATTTTTCACATCTTTTCTTTTCAAGACTATCTTTTTTTTCAGTAATTCTTTTCTCAATAGTACTTTTATTTCACTAATTAAATTTATTACCCTGCTTTCGGAGATTTCAAAATTGAATTGCGTTGAAATCTCTTCTGCTGTTAATCCTTCATAAAAATGTAATTTAAATACAATTTTATTTCTTTGTTTTGTTCGTCCTCTCAGAAATTTATCCAATATTTCATCAATTTCTTCTTCAAGAATCTTTAGTTTTAATTTATCTTCAACATTATGTTGCTTTGACTCAATTTGATCAATAACATGGATTTTTTCTCCATCATCCGAAACCACCACTACATCATCCAACGAACCATAAATTTGAGGACGTTTTTGAGCGCCCATTTTAACAAAATAATTTCGAACAACATTCTTTGCTATCGTTCCCAGGTAAAGGTAAATAGAATTTTTATAAGCGCCTTGGAAATCTCTTAATGCTTTTTTTTCGTTATCAACTAATTTCATATAGACTTCCTGCACCAGGTCTTTTACCACCTGTTTTGATAAAGAAAAGTTGTTAAAAATATTCTTTTCCTCACATTCCCTGAAAACAACCGACCAAATATGCTCATCATATCGGGAACAAAACTCAATCCAGGCGTTCCTGTTTTGTGATTCCTGACAACAAAGATTTACCAGTTCAAAATGTGAAATCTCTTTAACCTTCATGGGATAAATTCTTGATCAGTCTCAGACTCTCGAAAGTATATATACTCGTTAAGGGTTAAAATGTAACAATCAACTAAAATATTTCTTTCAACTGTTAATATCTGTTACCATAAATGCATGGCGCAAAGAGCAGAGCGCATGGCGGTAAAATATGCTCTGTGCGCCATGCTCTGTGCGCCTTGCTTTCGTTGACAGGCATTTTTACTTAAAAAAAGTAATGTTTTATATGTTACAAAATAAACCTTAACGAGTACATGTTAATGATGTTCTCTGTCTCTTATAATAATGGTTTAAAGGTATCAATGGTCTAAGATGTGAAAAATTTGCAGGATTTTTTTGAGACAGTATGTGTTGACTTTTATAACTTAATAAAATTCAATTTTGTATTCATTAATTATAATACCCCGATTTTGCATCATAATTATTTAACTTCTTTGAAATTATAAATGTTAAGTTTATCGTACTACCACCTATCCGGTTCAATACGAGACTGCTTAATTTAAGGTATATCGGGGTTTGACTATTAAGATGTTAGATTAAGGTAATAACAAAAGGTTTATAAAACAAGAACTTTTTTGTAATTGTAATATTTTATTACTGTACAATTCTTTTATCAAATATTTTGGTCACTATAATATTATATGTATTAGATTTGATACTGGTTACCGGATTCTTGATTCTCGATGCTGGAGGGTATGGGGCATAGCCGTCAACCTAAATACTGTAAGTTTTTATTATACGTAAGTTGCGTCATCTATTAATTGAAAGAAAAAACTGATTTACGAATAAAGATTAACGATTTATGATTTACGAAG
>JACKQG010007128.1_pt1 | contig 11421 bp, 6 predicted proteins | sample 8237621 | NCBI WGS metagenome assembly JACKQG01 (sample SAMN15677084, study PRJNA649215) | marine metagenome | biome: marine; feature: Black Sea; material: saline water; isolation source: suspended particulate matter (SPM) from the Black Sea western gyre | collected 2013-06-09/2013-06-10 | depth... | reverse complement strand
CGTAACCACCACGGGCTTCGGCACCGCCGACTTCGCTGTGTGGCCCAGGGCCCTCGGCCTGCTCTCCGTTGTGTTAATGTTCTGGGGAGGATGCGCGGGTTCCACCGGCGGCGGCATGAAAATGATCCGCGTGATGGTCACCTTCAAAGCCGCCTGGCGTGAACTCAAGACAGTGGTGCGCCCAAGATTGATCGCACCGCTCAAGGTGCGCCGCACGCCCATGGGTGAAGATCGTGTGGCGAACATTGTAGGTTTCTTCGTACTCTTCGTGGGGCTCTTCGTTGTCTGCTCAGTAATCATGAGCTTCTTCATTCACGACATGACCACCGCCGTATCCGCCGTTGCCGCGAGCATCGGAAACATCGGCCCGGGGCTGTCGGGTGTGGGTTCGACACAAACCTACGCGTGGATACCCATTCCCGGAAAATGGCTGCTCGTGCTTTGTATGCTGTTGGGACGTTTGGAAATCTTCACCGTGCTGGTGGTCATGCGGCCGGGCTTCTGGCGAAAGTAGAAGTTCGAAGATTCATCGGCCCTCCTTCGCGTCACCTCATCAACTGAAATTACTGATGGTGTCGAGATGCTATGGAGTTCGTCGTTGCCTCCCCATCGAAAAGGACTGTCATAACTAAATCGAACAATATTGCACAGGATCTTCAATCATCCAATTTGCAAACACTACCTCGGCAAATCTCGATTCCTGGTCGCCTTCAAAGTGACCGATGATTGCTCACCCATACTGATTTCAACATTTGCATAGAACCTAACTTCTCCATGCGCCAGTCTCACTACAGTTTCTCGACGAGTGTTCTTCTTCCTCCAATATTTCTCCCCACCTGGGATCTTTACATAGAAATCTTTGTCTCTCGATGTCACCTCTCTTAGCGAGATGAGTCCGTACTCCTTGAACACTGACAACCATTTCTCGTAGGTAATATCCTCAGAAATCCCATATGCACTTTCTTTGGAGTAATTGAACTCTGGTTCCAATTCTCCCAATTTGTATTCATAGCTGTACACTGAGGTTAAATAGTAATCCCCTGAAGGCAAATCTTTCACAATAAAATCGCCGCTTGCATCGGCATCCGCAGAGTGCATATAGGGCGATAGCACCTTCCCCAATGGTGAGTTGTAGGGATCACCAAAGCCTGCCTTTTGCTCAATGTGCGTCTTATCAAGGTAAATAGATTCAAACCATTTCTTGCTATATGTGTTCTTTGAGACGAGGTAAACGATACATTCTTCTATTTTTGGAATTTCAACCCATTTTTCCTCAACTGCTTCTTGAAGATTCCCGATTACAGATCCGTATCCTGGGGTAGATTCCCTCTCGAATTCATCCCGTATAGCATCGCCCTCTGTATCATACCGAGCGAACATAACGGAATCAACTTTGCCCACGAAACTCCCATTTGGAAACTCGAGTAAATAGAGATTCAAACCTTCCTCATCCACTGAGCATTCTTTCCAAAAATATTCTTCGAGGAGTTCAATCATTTGTGCCTTGTTCTTTTTTAGTCTTTCGGTGTTCTGCAGAGTCGGAGAATAGAAAGCCGTCTTGCCTTTAGACTTTTTAGGAGCACGCCTAACTATTGCCCCAGAATCAAGCAGCCGCTTAACCAAGCTTAATGATTCTGACTGGATTGCGTAGCTCAGAGCAGGATATCCACTTCTCTCAAACCCGACAGATACATAAGGATCTGCTTTATTTACATCCGCCCCGCCCGCGAGAAGAATTTCTACAACACCAAGAACGTCATTCTCAGATAATGGATAACGCTTGTCACAGTTTTCTCTTGATATTTCAGGATCTCTTCTACACCAAACCCCCTCCCGAAAACTACTAATACAGCAAGCTAGGGGCGTGTTACCTTCATACTCGCGAGTCCGATTTGGATCGGCATTAAACTCGATCAGTAAATCTACACAACTTGGTGAACGCGTTACTGCTCGATGGAGCAGTGTCCGCCCTTTTTTAAATGTCAGGTTAGGATCTAGTCCGTTCTCCAAATAAAATCTCAGCTCACTGCAATCATTACTCTCATTGGCCTGAATTGCTCTAAAATACTCTAGAGTGGGAACGTTCTCTAAACGCGCTCCATTTTCTATTAGCAATTTTCTTGTTTCAAAATCCTTAGCATAGTGAATTGCTGTGTTTCCATCTTCATCCAGCTTATTAACGTCTGATCCTTTTCTAAGAAGCTTCTCAATGTCTTTAACTTTTCCCCGCTTCGAGGCTTTGTGGAGCTTGCCTGCTGTCGCAGAGAAAGGGAACCCCAACATCGAAACAAGGCAAAATACCACACAAATGTTTTTACTCAGCTTCATTACTCCCCCTGATTCGTGGCACTCTATTGGGTGCCGACCCTTCCCGCGATGAGCTTGGTTTTTCTTCTTGTTTTCAACATACTCTCAACAACACAATATTTTACAAGGCCTAAACTACCGGCTTGTTTTTAAGAATATCCCATCTTTGGGTCTCCCTCTCAAGATTTCTCCATTTACGATACGTTTTCCCCTCAACCACACACTCTCCACGGCGCCCCGCACTTCCAGACCTTCATAAGGATCCCAATCACTGCCGCCATGCATTTCAGCGGCAGTCAAGGTACGGGAAGGCGCGGGATCATAGAGCACCAGGTCCGCGTCGGCATCTTCCTTGAGGGCTCCCTTGCGTGGCGCAAGCCCGAAGATGCGCGCCGGGTTTTCGGCCAGCACGCGCACTAGGCGCAGCAACCCGGCGTTGTGCTTGGGCGCTAGGCCGTTTTCACCCAAAGCGAGCAGGCGCGTAAACATAAGGGGTAGCAAGGTTTCCACGCCGCCAATTCCATTAGGCGTTGCCAGAAAATCGCCGCCGCCTGCCTGCTTTTGCGCAGAGGAGAATGGACAATGATCCGTGGCCACTACGTCGATCTCGTCGCCGAGTATGGCATCGAGTAGGCGCACACCATCGATCTTCTCGCGAAGGGGAGGGCTGGCGATGAAGCGATGGCCGTTTTCACCTTCGTAGCGCGAGCGATCCAAGAGCAAGTATTGGGGACAGGTCTCGGCGAAAATCTTCCACTCGTCTGCACGCAGACGTCGAATGGTTTCGAGCCCGCGCGCCGAACTCAGGTGCACCACATAGAGCGGGCAATCCGCAATGCGTGCGAGGGTGGCCACGCGAAAAATGGCTTCGGCTTCGAGCAAGTCGGGACGGCTTTCCCCGTGGGCTGCGGCATCGCGGCGGCCCTCGGCGGCCAAGCGTTCGGCCAAGTAATCTGCGGCATCGCCATTCTCGGCGTGCACCAATAGCAAACCACCGGCCTCGCCAACTTTTTTCGCGATGCGAAGGATCTGCCGATCCTCCATCTGCATGCCTGCTTCGCGGTAAGCCGTGAATATCTTCAAGCCAGCGGCGCCTGCGGCAAGCACTTCGGGAATCTGGGCTAGGTTCTCTTCGTTGAAGCGCGTGAAATTGGCGTGGAGAGCAATATCCACATAGGATGCGCCCTCTATGCGCGCGCGGCGGCGATGGAAGGAATCGAGTAAAGACTCGCCTTTGTCCTGCACAGTGAAATCGATCATCGTGGTCACACCGCCGAAGGCCGCGGCGCGGCTTCCCTCGGTGACGCCGTCCACCGATTCGGTGCCGCGGATGGGTACACCCAGGTGAACGTGGGCATCGATGAATCCGGGGAAGAGCAGCTTGCCGGTGGCGTCGACCTCTTCCTTGCCGGGACCGAGGTTTGGCCCGATGGCACTGATGCGCTCGCCTGTCACGCCCAAATCACCGAGGATAACCCGGTTGGGCGTCACCACACGCGCCGATCGAAATACGAGATCGTACAAGACTACTCCCTGTTTCCGTTTCGCCACTGAATCAGTTCGGCGGCGATCGCAAGGGCGATCTCCTCTGCCGTGAGCGCACCGATGGAAAGCCCTACGGGCGCGTGAAATCTTTCGCCCAGCGCTTCCGGCTGCAATCCGCCTTCCAGCAGGGCCTCTACAATAAGCTTTCGTTTGCGCGAGGAACTGAGCATGCCGATGTAGCCGGCCTCCGTTCCCGCCGCCCAAGTGAGCGCCGTCTCATCATGGCGATGTCCCCGCGTGGCAATAACCACCGCGTCGCGCTCTCCCAGGGGCATCCATCGGTCAGCCGACGCAACATCGCCCACGCGAGTCTCCGCGGCAAAGGGAAAACGCTCGGCGCTGGCGTATTTCTCGCGATCGTCGAGCACGTGCACTGCAAAGCCCACCTCGTGCGCGAAGCGGCCCAGCGAAAGCGATACGTGCCCACCACCAAAAATGAGCACGCGGTAGGGCGCTTCTTCCGGCGCGGCGGCCAAATCTTCCGCGCGGGCTAAGTCCTGCGGCGTGAAGCGTTCGGCTTCGGCAAGTATCTCACCGCCGCAAACCAGTCCCGTTTCATCGCCGGCTTCCGCGTCCAAATGAAGCGTGTCGCGAATGGCGCCCTTGCTTTCTCCGGCGCGGCGCGCGAGTTCGTAGGCGAATCCGTCCACGCATCCCCCGCCGATGGTTCCCACCTGCAGGCCCTCATCGGTGAAAAGCATTCGCGGACGATCCTTGCGCGGCACCGAGCCTTTGCTCTCGATCACCGAGACGAGCAGGGCCGGCCGGCCTTCGCGCAGCTCCGCCAGCAGTCTTTCCCAAACGCGGCGACTCATGATCCTTCGGAAATGGCGGCTAAAAGCGCGGTGAGCACTCCGCCTGCCAAGGCGCGGGTCTTCTCGGAAAGCGTGGCCGGATCGATAACTTCCCCGCGGGGATCCACGTCGGCCACCTTGGTGCCTTCGGGCACGATCTCGCCGTCGGCCAGAAGGCCGCGCACGATGCCGGGAATCTCCGCCACGATGGTGCAGGGCTCCTTGCAGTCGCCTTCGAAGACGCCGATCAGGTCGCCCTTGCGCACCATCTGCCCAATTTTCACGTGGGCCCAGAAGCGCCCCTCGCAGGGCGAGTGATAAACCCGCGTGTGGGTTTCGCCGCCCACTTCGCCGGGAACGCCGGTATTGGGCGCGGCGGATCCTTTATAGTAGACCCGACCCAGGTCGTGGCCGCGCAGAGTTTCCACCACGGCATCCACGTGTTCGCCGGCGGTGTAGCCAGGCCCGAGGGCCAAGGTAAAGGGCGCTTTGCCGAGGATGGGCCCGTCGGCCTCCTTCAACATGCGCGCATCGACAATGGCGGCGAAGTCGAAGTATTCGGTGAGCCGGATACCATCGTCGATAACCACGGCAATCTCGCCCTTCTTCCAGACCTCGCGTACGGCTTCCGCAATGGCATCATCCACCACAGGGGTGGGCGCATCGGCTGGCTCGCCATGTTCATCCGGATGCAAGCGCTCGCCGCACAGTCGCGCGATGACGCCCTCAACCATGCTCTCGCCCTTACGCGCGGCCCTTGCGAAGGCCACGTGACGGCGTACCGCCAAGGGCTCGTGCCTTTCGGTCATGACCAGCGGGAATCCCGCGCGATGCAGATGCCAAGCCACGCCGCTGGCGTGCTCGCCGGCTCCGCGTACGAGTATGGGATACTTATCCAGCTTCATCGTTCTCGCGAACCTCCATAAGATGGCACTCCACGCGATCAGCCTCGGCCGGCCGGTCCAGGTCAAGTACCACGCCCTCGTCCTCAAGGTCTAAGTAAATCGGATGCCATGACTCTAGCACATCGCGGGGGCCTCGGTCGCCGCTCAAGGCGGCGATTTCACCGAATCGCGCGCGCGGAATGTGCACGGGATGACCCGGCCTGCCCTCGAAGCGAGGACGGTGAGCGCGACCCGGGTTTTCATCGATGGCGCTTAACAATCGCTTCAGGGTGCCGGAGCTCAGGGCCGGCATATCGCCGAGGGCCAAGATGAGGCCGCTGGCCTCGCGATTGATCGCGGCCAGACCGGTGCGCAAGGACTCGCTCAACCCCCGCGCGGGGTGCTCACAGGCCACCGGGCGAAAGCCCGCCTCCAGGGCGGCCACCGCGCTTTGATCATCCCCAGGCCGATGCACCAGCACACGGTCCTCCAGGGCCGACTTTCGCCAAGCCGCCAGGCTCCACTCCAAAACGCTACGGCGACCGATCTGGGCATGCAATTTATCCCCAGGCCAGCGCGAACTGGCGCCGGCGGCGAGAAGAACCAGGGCCGGTCGCGAGGGCGCTGGCTTCTGGGCTTCAATTTCTCCAGCCTCCGCCGAACCCACAAATATGGGACCGGTCCAGCGACGCCGAAGGGCCAGGGCCAGCTCGCGAGCCCCTTCGGGAGCCGCATCGGCCTGATTCACCAGGATGTGAAGGGGCGCAGACCCCACTTTCCCGAAGTAGCCCTCTGAGTCCAAGGCCATGCGCGCCACGGCATCGGCCTTGACGGGCTCACCGGCAACTAAACCCCATCGGGGCAATGACTTAGATAATCGATGGAGACTGTTTTCGTCCACAAGACTGCCCAGGGCCGAGGCGCCAAGTACCATGATAGCCAGGTCCGTTCCGGCCGGCACCATGGGATCATGAGGCTGATGCACCTTAAGGGGTCGGCGGCGAGCGCCGTCCCCCTCGATGAGGATAAAATCGGCGAGGCGGCGGAGGGCGGGCAGATCCAGGGGCTTGGGTCCCGGCAGCTTCCCTTCGGAATTTAGCTGACGGCCCAGGAAGACCACCGGCGACGACTCAAAGGCCGCGGGCAGGGCCGAGGTATCGTCCACCATGGGAAAATCCGGGAAGGGATAAACCTTGGTGCTGGTGCTCAGGAGCACACGGGCGCCGCCCTCTGACAGTCGCCGGGCGAGAAGGGTGAGTAGGGCGGTCTTGCCGCCGCTGCCGAAGACCGTCACGACCTGCGGCAGAGGGTGGCCCAAGATTAATTTCGGGTGGATCATGGATCGAGATTAGCTCGGCGCCGCCCCTTCCTCAAGGAAGGAACGGCAGGGACTATTCGCCGAGGACTTCTTTTACCGAGGCCAGCAGGTCTTCCCGGCTGATGGGTTTTCTAAGGGCCAGAGCCGCACCAAATTTCTGGGCGGCCTCCAAGGGCTCCATGCGGCCGCTCTTGCCACCGCCGGAGATGGCGATGATCTTCACATCGGGGAAATCCCAACGAAGCTCGCGAATGGTTTCGAGCCCCTCCTGCTCCGGCATGAAGATATCCATGAGAACCAGATCGGGAGGCCAATCGCGAAACTTGGAAGCGCCCTCTTTACCGTCGGCCGCCTCCGCCACCTCATAGTCCGCCGCCTCAAGGATCCGGCGAAACACCTTCCGGATCTGAGGATCATCATCGACGATTAAAATGTTCGGCAAAACTTACCCTTTCGCCATCGGGGGCTTCTGTCCTTGTGGGTCTCCTAGGCTGTCCGTGCTCACAACCCCCGCATCGGCTTCCGGTAGGATTACTCGGAAACGCGTTCCTCTTCCAAGTTCGCTCTCAACCTCGATCATACCGCCGTGCTGCTTCACTATACCATGAACAACGGCGAGGCCAAGCCCGGTGCCTTCGCCAACATCCTTCGTAGAATAGAAGGGATCGAAGAGTTGGCCAAGTCGATCTTCGGAAACGCCGCCACCCGAATCCGTGATACAGAAACAAACATGTGCGCCCTCTGAAAGCTCAGCATGAGCGGCCGCGAATTCTTTATCTACTTTCATGTGTTCTATCTCAATTGTCAAGTCACCACCTCTGGGCATGGCTTCGCAAGCATTGATACAAAGGTTGGTGATGGCTCGATCCATGAGAGTTTTATCGACCACGGCCACCATGGGCTCATCGGACGGCTTGAATTCCAGGTATATATCTTCCCCCAGCATGGGCCGAAGTTGAGTCAGAGACTCTAAGATGATGCTACGAAGATCCATGGGTTCAAGATTCACTTCGCGCATGCGACTGAAAGTAAGCAGCTCGCGGGTCAACATGCTGGCTCGTTCAGCACCTTTTCGAACCTCGCTCAAATCCTTGCTCCGAGGGTCTTCAGGGTCCAGACCATCTTGCGCAAACCCCAGGAAGCCCGTCATGGATTGAAGTATGTTGTTAAAGTCGTGAGCGAGGCCGCCGGCCAGATGTCCCACCGCCTCCATGCGGTGCGCATGGCGAATCTGTTCCTCCAACTCAATCTGACGTGTGATGTCGTGCTTCACCGCCACGAAGTTGACGATCTCACCATCGCGATCAAGGACCGCCGAGATGGTGGCATTTTCCTGGTAGAGGCTGCCGTCTTTCCGTTTGTTGACAAATCGCCCCTCCCAGGTTTTTCCCGCCTGAATCGTATCCCACAGATTTTTGTAGAAGCCGTCGTCATGGGATCCGCTCTTGAGTATCGATGGTTTCGCCCCGAGGGCTTCCAAGCGAGAGTAGCCCGTGGTTTTTTCGAAGGCCGGGTTGACGTAGTGGATTTTCCCGTCGCGGTCGGTTACCAACACCACATCCCCCGCCTGCTCGATGGCGGTCGCGAGGCGGAGAATCTCCTCTCTCACCTCGTGGTATTCAGTAACGTCACGGGCGATACCCACCAGCCCATTAATCTCCCCGTCCGAATTTCGCATGGGCGCACGCATCACATTGAAGGCTCGTTTCTCTCCCTGGGCCTCGCTCTCGTATTCCTGCACCAAGGTTTCGCCGGCCAGAATTCGCATATCGATGCTGTCCAGGTACTCGTCGGCCTCTCTGCCGAAAGCTTCCATGTTGGTTTTGCCTAAAATATCTTCCGGAGTCTTTCCCTCAAGCTTGCACATAGCGGGATTGACCATGGTGTATCGACGATCAAGATCCTTGATAAAGATGATGTCCTGAGCGGTCTCAACTAAGGTTCTCAGTTGGGATTCACTCTTGGCTAGAGCCTCCGCCGCTTCCACTTTTTCAGTGATATCTCGTGCAATGCCACAGATACCCGTGATGTTTCCTTCCGTATCCCGCATCGGGGATTTCACCACGTCAATGTAGCTGTGCCCGCGCTCAGAGACATTTTTTTCCAACTTCCTTACCGTTTCTCCAGCTAAAACGCGCTTGTCTATATCATCAACGTACTTGGAAACCTCCTCAAGGCTTGGATCACCGGAAGGAGCGTTCCGCAGTTCTGCGAGTGTTTTAGAGAGAATTTCAGATGCAGGCTTGTTCAGGTGTTTTTCACATGCGTGGTTAACGATTGTAAATCGTCGATCTTTATCCTTCATGAAAATGATATCATTAGCTGTTTCAATAAGGCTTCGGAATCGCTCTTCACTTGCGGAAAGGGCTTTCGCGGAAACCACGGCATTGGTCACATCCCGAGATATTCCAAAGAGTCCCGTGATTTCGCCGTTTGTGTCGTAGGTGGGAACCCTGATTATGCTGCAATAACGCAGTGACCCTGAGCGCGAGTATCGTTCGGATTCCGTATGCACGGATTCTCCCGCCAATACACGATTCTCGACTTCCTCGGTTTTATCACCAGCCTCGTCGCCGAACATTTCCCTTGAAGTTTTGCCGATCATCTCTTGGGGCGCATATCCCAAGCTCTTTTCCACGGATGGATTCACCAGCGTGAAGCGCTGGTCCTTGTCCTTCATGAACACGATATCCTCGGCCGTTTCGATCAAGGTTCGGAATCGTGCTTCCGATTCAGACAATGCCTGGGTTGCGGCAACTGCTTCCGTAATGTCCCTCGACACCCCGCAAAGGCCTTCGACTTCTCCCAGTTCATTGCGCACGGGCACGCGAACCACACTATAACAAACCCATTTCCCTGCGATCATATACTCGTGATTTGTTCGAAGAATCTCTCCCGCAAAAACCCTGTCTTCCAATCTTTCGACTTCTTCGTGATTCTCCTCCGGAATCAGCTCACTCAACGTCTTGCCTAGGATTTCCTCCATAGGCAGCTCCATGCGCCTAGCAAAGGCAGGGTTCGCCACCGTGTACTTTCGGGTCATGTTTTTCATGAAGATGATATCGTCGGCCGCGTTCACCAGGGCGCGAATGCGTGCCTCGCTTCGTGCTAGGGCTTCGGCGGCCTGCATGGTCTCGGTGACATCCCGCGCGATACCGAATATGCCGGTTACCTCGCCCTTAGTATTGCGAATGGGAACTTTTACCACATTGAAACGATGTGTTTCGTCACGTATGGGCTCCGGATCCATTGAGTAGACGGTCTCACCCGCCAGAACCCGAATATCCGTTTCCTGAATTTTACTTGCAGGGCCTTCTCCAAATAGCTCTGCGTCGTCCTTGCCAATTATTTCATCCAGGGGGCGCTGAAAGAGTTTTGTCATGGCTTTGTTGACAAGGGTGTAACACCCCGCGTGATTTTTTAGAAAAATACAATCTTCAGCGGTATCGAATAAGGCCCCTAACAAGGCCTTGCTGTGACCCAGGGCTTCTTCGGCTTGTTGTAGTTCAGTAACATCCACATAGGCAACGTAGACAAGGCTTCCATCGCTATGTTCAGGGTCAACGATGAGCTTGACGATAACATCCTTAACTTTTCCATCCGGAGTGGATATTTCGCTTTTGTGCGTAAAAGCCTTGGATCCTTGGGCAAGACTGACAAGTTCTTCGACGTACAATTCGTGAGCTCTGGGTGTTAGGAGTTTGTCCAGAGATTGCAAGAGTGTTTCTTTAGAGTGAACCTCGTGCAGATCGAGGTAGGCCTGGTTAACCTCGAGAACTTCAACGAGGGATGCCGCCTTACTTTTACTCTCCGGGTTATGAAGGAAGTGCTCCCGAAAATCTTGGACACCCACTTGATGAAGCTCGTCAAAGTACCTAAAGAGACCGCTCATATCCTGCTTCCCGATACTCACGGGTACATGGTCGAAGAGGCTACGAAGCTCACTTTCACTCTTCTTAACGAATTCCTCTTTTTTCATTCTCGACATTGTGTTTGCCAGCAAGGACGCCACGGATTGGAGAAAGTTAAGATCATCCGGATTGAACTTCAGGTACTCACGACTATGGGCTCCGAGAATACCCAGAGGGGCAGATCGAGTGCCGATAAGCACGCTGATCCCGCTAATGACACTATGGTTACTGAGCAGATCCGGTCCAAGGAACCGCGTTTCCTGCCTTAAGTCCTCAACAAGAACCGGTCCTTCACTGAGAAGTGTGTATCCGGCCTGTGAGTTTTCGCCGAGGGGAATTTTGGCCTCGCCGACAAGGCCGGGTTTCCATCCGACTCCCGCTCGCAGCAGAGCGTCCCTGCCATCTGGTAAAATCTCAAGGACCTTGCAGAGTTCAGCATCTAGTGTGTCGGACACGGCTCGAACGGCTTTGTCGAAAAACTCGCCCAGATCCTCACAGGCGAGGGCCTCCTGACCAAGTTCGGCGACCACAGCCTGCTGCCTCTCTCTAGCCTGCAAGGCCCTCTTCGAGGCGCCTCTCTCGGTGATGTCCCTCATGACGCAATGGGTCTGCACGAAAAGGCCCTTGTCCTCGCCTTCCCTTTTTCCGGCGCAATCCCCGCC
>JACKQG010007127.1_pt1 | contig 11423 bp, 12 predicted proteins | sample 8237621 | NCBI WGS metagenome assembly JACKQG01 (sample SAMN15677084, study PRJNA649215) | marine metagenome | biome: marine; feature: Black Sea; material: saline water; isolation source: suspended particulate matter (SPM) from the Black Sea western gyre | collected 2013-06-09/2013-06-10 | depth... | reverse complement strand
AAGCCTCCCCTATCGCCATGATACCTCCTCCTATTTTTCATGTAACCTTTTCGCCAACACCTGTGGCCAATTTTCCAAAATCTCTGCCGGTAGGGTTCTGGAAAACCCTCAGTTCGAATCATTTTTCCTTATGTTAGTGGGTTACGGAGGCCCTGAGGCCCTACAGTTCTTCAACCCACTTATCCAAAACACTCACTGCCTGGTAAATAATATCAACGTTCGTGTAATTTCAACTTTCAATTTAAATCTCCCACGATTGCAATAATGGCAACAGATAACGCTGGGCCAGCAGATCGGAATTAACCATTCCCAAAACGAAGCCGTCCTCCACCACCGGCATGGCAGAGATTTTGTTTTGTTCAAGATCCCGTATGATATCAATAATAATATCCGAAGGAGACGCCAAGACTACCTCACTGCTCATAATTTTTTCCAGTTCTTCGTCACTAACTCCTTCAGCTATGGCACGTGTGATATCCCATGCGGTTAGCACACCGGCCAGTTTACCTTCAGAAGAGAGTACGGCAACTAAGTTGCTCCCTTCTTTCACCATCAGAGCACAGGCCTCCTGTATCTTGCTGCCGACACTGATTGTGGGAATAGCTATCATTATATCTTTCGCAGTTCGCTCACTCTCCTTGGCGGTGAGACGTCGAAGACTGATACGTTCGGCAGCCTGACAGGGTAGAATACCAGAGTCCGCTGCCAGCAGATCAACCAATTCAATCATGTTGCGACGTATCACCTTTTCCCGGTATTCCTCTCCTGCTTCCAGCCTCTTTTTAGCGAGTTCGGCAAATTCGTCCGAATGGTCGGTCAGCCAGCGATCCACAGCTTCGGTGTCCCCAATCATTTCGTCAGGAATTTGTAAGTGATCAGGGGTTTTGACAATATGTTCATGAGCAGCAAAGATCACTCCGCCCGAGTTGACCAGATAGTCGTTAGCAATCATTACCCCTTTCTGGCGATATACTATCTGCTCCATACGGGTGCGTGCAGCCTTACGGTTTGGGTCCGGTGAATAAGTATTGGCACCCTCGACGATTACAGACCAGTTTCCTATACGATCCACACTCATGGATGCCTCTTCTGAAGGAAGAAAACCCAAATAGTTAAACACAGGAGACGCCGGCACAAAGCAGAACGCTGACTCGCACAACAGGCTGTTTGCGTTGGTAGAAAACTTGGTGGGGTGTTTGTATCCCAGAGATGCTATTTTCTCTTTATAATAGTAATTGGTCACAAGACCACGCTCCTGCCACATCCTGAACAGCTTATCTATAGGCAGACCAGACTCGTCATAAAGACAGCCTTCCAGGTCACTGATTCCGATGATTTTCGCCTCAGGCAGTCTTTCTTTTATAATACGAGACGCATTAGCGCCCACAGCACCGAACCCCTGAATAAGGACAGTGACATCTCCGGGCGAGGGGACCCGTAAATTGGCAAACTGGGGGAGAACTCTCAGCCTTGGCATGATTGCCAGAAGGGTCTGAAGAGCAATGACCACGCCACCTGCCGCAGCCCCAAGTTCGTCAATGCGATTGCCGCCCATATCGGCAGGTTTGGACACTGCGCTGTCCATGCCATTTTCAACGGCGATGGTTTTCATGTCAGCGTCATTCGTACCTACGTCCGGTCCAGGCACATAGATGTCCCGGTAACGACGGATCAGACGGGCAAAGCCGCGTACCACCTCGTTATGTTTCTCAGGGGAGATCTCAGGTTGAGCAACAATCCCTGATTTGCCGCCACCATAAGGTAGGTTGGCAGCACCGTTTTTGAGAGTCATGCCGCGTGCCAGGTTGTGTATATCGCCCGGCGTGATGTCGGGCAGCATACGGATTCCCCCCATAGAGGGGCTTCCAATCGCCAGGTTATCTACCACCAGATAACCGCCAATTTCCAGGGGAGATTCCTCATCCCACACGCAGGAAACCAATCTGGGACCTAATTTGTCACAGGTAATTCCCAGCCGTGATAGGAGGACTTCATCCATATAAGTAAACTCCAGAAAGCACAATCCCCGATCCCGCTTAAGACGATTTTGAATAGCGGTTTCAGGGAGATGCTTGCGGAGATAAGCACCCATTATTCTTGGTATCATTTGATTTTTCCTCCTTTTTGAAGGTCAAAGGATCAGAGGGAGAAGTATGTCCTGTTTTGGTTCGATATTTAATGCGGCGAGATATCGAAGTTGCTGATGCGCCCATTACTTATGTAGATTCTGGGCGCAAATCACGTCGATCCCTGCTTTGGTTAATGCCTCCGCGGTTTTGTTAAGGGCATCGTGCTTGTCTAAATAGTTTCTCTCCAGAATATCCGTAAGCCCCTGTTTGATTATGTCCTCCTTGGGCAGAAAATACTCCAGAATATCGCTGGGATGCTCGCGTGTTTCTTCGATTTCAGGATCTCCGCCCTCGTGTTTGGCCGAGATATTGGGCACTTCCTTTGCGACTTCTACAAGTTCCTCACGACGGTTGTAAGGCTGTATCACGATAGACTTGTAGGTCTCAGTGATATGGTGTTCGAAGCGCACCACGTCGGTTAGCCCCATGGCCCTGCGCACCTTGTCGCTGGCCCGAATAGTGTCATTGTTTACAGAGTTGGAGAAGTTAAAACCGATCAAACTGGTGGTACCATCTTCGCGTGACAGCATTCGCGCCGCCATGAGCGTCCAGAAAACAGCGAATGGATTGTCATTGCCCATGTACACTGAAATTTTGAACTCATTGTCAATGCCCAGTTTATATAGCATATAGGCTATAAAAATGGTTCCGGAGTTGATGTTGAGCACCTGCCGGATGCCGTAATTTGTGTAGTAGTAGAGATATTCGTCGGCCCATTTGAGCGGGTAGTCATTGGGTTGCCCTATACCGCCAAAGTACCCCGTGATCGTCTCCGGTCCGCCAAGGTGGACATTGGAGCCGTCCGTTCCCCTGGTATCCAGCGTTTCCACATAACTTGCGCCCATGATCTGCATGGCCGCGGCCACGGCCAGGATATCACCGTTGTCCTCTACCTGCTCCTTCATGTTGCGCACGCGGATAAACCGGCCTGGCATCAACTGCTGTTTTTCGATGGCCATCTTTGCTTGGGGGATAAGCCACGGGAAAAAATTCAGTGCGCTTATTTCCAATGTAACTGCGTTTTTTTCATTATATACCATGCCTCGAGCGGCTTTACCCAATATCTTCTTTCTATAGTCCATAAATTTAATGAACGCTCCAGAGTCCCGTTGTTTGGTAAGCCACTCGAGATCGGCCAGATATGGGGATTTTTCTTCCTTCAGCCTATCAAGAAGATTTTCCAATTTTAGGGCTTCATTTGCCTTTTGGTTAATCTCTTCTGGTCCACCATATTTCTCTACGATCTCAAGAAGACTGTTGATCAACTCATTTTTCGGATCAAGGATAAATTCGTTGATCTCCCTCAAACGTTCCTCGCTAATTTTCAATCGTTCACGTAAATTAGTCATTCGTTTGACCTCCTTCTCTTAAATAATGATCTCACTACATTGATAACCAATTTTGATGGTCTCGTAAAAAGTCAAAAGATGTATTTTTTGTCATTCCGGCGAAAGCCGGAATCCAGCATTTTCAGGTAGTTGCAACTACTATGGACTCCGGTTTTCACCGGAGTGACGACTTTTTACGAGTTTATCAATTTTAATTATTCATATTTTTCAATCAACTCTTTAAGTTTCTCATCCTCGCCCTTGAGCATATGATAGCAGTGCTCGTCGGCCGGGAATGATGCTGACTTAACGTCTTTTAAGTATTCTTCCATGGCGCTTGTGATTACGTCGGCGATATTGGCGTACTTCTTGACAAACTTGGGCGTGAATGCCTGGAATTGACCGATGAGGTCCGACACAATCAAAAGTTGTCCATCACATTCCAGGCCAGCACCAATGCCCAATACCGGAATGGACAGTTTCTTTGTGATAAATGCAGCTACTTCCGGCGGTACAGCTTCCAACAGCAGTAGTTGAGCACCCACTTCCTCTATGGCCAACGCGTCTTCTATCACAAGCTGTGCCGACTCCACGGTCCTCCCCTGGGCCTTATGCCCACCAAGTTGGCCTGAGCTTTGAGGTGTCAAGCCGATGTGCCCGCATACAACAATACCGGCGTCCAAAATAGCCTTAATGCGGCTGACTACTCGTTTTCCGCCCTCAAGCTTGATGGCATCCATACCTGCCTCTTTAAGAAAACGCCCGGCATTTACCACCGCATCCTCGTCGGATTTCTGATAGCTCATAAATGGCATGTCACCGATGACAAATGTGTTGGGGGCCCCCCGACGAACAGCCTCGCAGTGGACAATACATTGGTCCATAGTTACCGGCACGGTGCTTTCATACCCATATACACACATCCCCATGGAATCACCAACAAGAATCATTTCAATTCCGGCGGCTTCCTCAAATTGCGCGGTTGGAAAGTCATAACACGTCAACCAGGCAATCTTTGCTCCGTCTTTCTTCATCTTGTAAAAATCCTGTATCATCATTTTTTTAGCCACAATATGCCTCCTAACCCAAAAAACTGGAAATTAGAAATTAGAAGAAAATATCTAATACGAAATATATCCAAAATTCGAATCTCTTAATGTTTGAAGATTTGCAGGCCATTATGTTTGCTCGGCCTCGGGCACTTCCTCCTCAACTGGCCAGCCTTGATCCTCTTTTATTTCCGAAAGAACAAGGAAACTTTCGAGCTTGGCAATACCGCTAATAGCAGCGATCCGCTCCTTCACCAATTCGCCCCAGTGGGCAAGATCCCGGGCAGTCACATGAAGAAGGTAGTCAAACCGGCCAGTGATATGATAGCACGCACGCACATTGGGGACTTGCTTGATCCCATTCTCGAAATCACGAATAAATCGTTTGTCATGCCGGGTTAATATGACCGCCACAAATCCCTGCAGAGTCAACCCCAGGGATATGGGATCAATCATGGCACGATAACCACGTAGCAGTCCGTTCTCCTCAAGCCTGCGAACCCGTTCTAACATGGTTGTTGGCGCAACTTCTAACTGACGCGCCAACTCTGCATTGGTTTTGCGGCCATGTTGTTGCAAGGCAATAAGGATTTTGCGGTCAAGAGCATCCATATGAGCTACATTTCTGAATAATAATTGCTTATTATGATTTATCCCGATATTTCTGTTATTGTCAAGCTATTATTTCGAATAATAATTTGGATTTTAGTAAAAAGCCGAATGTTCCTTAAATTTCCACTAACCTATTAAGGTGACAAAAGTTTAATTCTTGGGTACATTGAATTTATAAGACTCCATGCTTATAGTTTAACCAATGCTTAATTTTAGATTGCAGGGATCTTTTCGGTAAATTCATGAATCGATATTCAAAAGTCAGACACGTATGTCTCTTCTTTGGCCTTATTTTTCTTTTGCCGGCCTACAGTTCCGTACAGGCTGAACGGCCTTTTCCAAAGCCGAAGGGACTTGTCAATGACTTTGCCGGCGTGATACCCCAACCGTACGAACAAAAAATTGTCGCAATAACAAGCGAATTGCTTCAAAAAACCGGCACGGCTGTAGTGATTGTTACAATGCCTGATATCGGAGGTGCGGAGTACAACGATTATGCCAACCGCTTGTATAGTGAATGGGGGATCGGTAAAAAGGGTGAAGATAAAGGGGTTCTGATCTTTGTCACTATTAAGGAAAGAGAAATGCGCATTGAGACCGGATACGGAGTTGAGGGGATCCTCCCCGATGGTCTGGTTGGTGAGATCCGTGACCGTTATATAATCCCCTATCTCAAGCAGGACAAATATGGAGAAGGCCTGCTAAATGGGACCATTGCCGTGGCTCAGGTTATTTCCAAGCATTCAGGCATTAAATTAACCGATCAGATGCCACTCAAAACGCCTAAAAAGACCCGTTCCGGCTTCTCCTTTCTCCCTATTTTCCTGATCCTTATGATCATTATGCTTTTTTCAAGAAGACGCGGCGGGTCCTGGCTGTTATTTCCGCTCCTACTCCTTGGAATGGGAAGAGGAGGAAGATATAACAGCGGAGGTTTTGGTGGAAGTTTCGGAGGTTTTGGTGGAGGTTTCGGAGGCTTCGGCGGAGGTATGAGCGGAGGAGGAGGCGCTGGAGGAGGTTTTTAAAAGGAGCTATTATGACGAAAAGTATAAAAGATCCAAAGGAGATATTTCCGGAAATCATCTCCGATTACAAAGAGCTTTTTGGGGATGACCTTGTCGGTATTATTCTATACGGCAGCGCTACAGGCCAAGACTACCGGCCTGGGAAGTCAGACATCAATTTTATGATTGTTCTCTCGGAAACAGGGATTGAACGTCTTGACCAGGCGTTTTCAATTGTAAAAAAATGGCAAAAAAAGAATGTTGCTATCCCACTTTTTTTGACGGAAGGTTATGTAAAAACCTCTATGGACGTATTCCCCATTGAATATCTAAACTTCCAGAGGAATTATGCCCTAGTTTTTGGAAAGGACATCCTGAAAGACCTGAGCTTTGATCCTAAATTTATAAGGCTCCAGTGTGAGAGAGAAATCAAGGGAAAACTGCTTATACTCAGGGAAGGATTTCTTGAGACATCCGGAAAAGGAAAGGCATTAAAAGGGTTGATCAGTCAATCTATTCCAGCTTTTATTGCCATCTTTGAGGCCCTTCTTAACCTGAAAGAGAAAGATGTGCCCAAGGAAAAACGAGAGACCATCAGGACCACATGTAAAGCATTTGAACTGGATGCTGCTGTTTATGAAAGACTTCTCGACGTCAAGGAAGACAAAGTCAAATTAGGTGATATAGAAATTGTTAAGTTGTTCAAGGACTATTTAAGGGAATCACGCAAGCTATCAAAATTAGTAGATGAATTAGGAGGATAATATGAGTAAGGCAATGAAAACCGCGCTGATTATTGTCGGCATACTAATTTTAATTATTGTAATCCCTTTCTCCTACCTGAAAGGGACTTACAACTCACTTGTGACCATGGATGAAAGTGTTAAGGGGGCTTGGGCCCAGGTGGAAAACCAGCTTCAGCGTCGTTACGACCTAATCCCAAACTACGTGGAAACGGTTAAAGGTTATGCCAAACACGAAAAAGAGGTCTTCATCAAGGTCACCGAGGCACGATCAAAAGTAGCAGGGGCCAAAAATATCAGTGAAAAAATTGAAACCAATAATCAACTTTCCTCTGCACTTGCCCGTTTGCTGGTGGTTGTAGAACGTTACCCGGACCTAAAGGCCAACACCAATTTTATCCGCTTACAAGATGAACTGGCCGGCACTGAAAACCGCATTGCTGTGGAGCGTCGACGTTTTAATGAAGCAGTCAAGGCCTTCAATATCAAGATACGCTCCTTCCCTACTAACATGATTGCTGGCATGTTCGGTTTTGAAAAGGCAACGTTCTTTGAAGTACCTAAGGAGCGCCAAGAGGCCCCAAAAGTAAAATTTAGCAAAGAGTAAGGAGATAGGCGAATTATGATTCGAGCAAAACTATGGTTTCGCTGTGCAGCCATGCATGACCCTGTAACACCAATCATTATCCAACCAGCAGTAATCAGTTGGGACGCAAAACAAAGGGATGTGGATCTTACCATTGAACGTGCCTTTAGTGGCGATGAACTCGTCTTGAGAATGAAAGGATGGGTCACTGCTGATGTGAAAAAAGTCATAGAAATCATAAACAATTACGGTCGCCTAAAGGTTCTTGATGAGAGGGATCTTGTCGTGGAAGTGGAAACAGAAAAGAATTATGAAGAACTCAACACTGAACTCTTTGAATATTTTAAGGACCAATTAGACCTGGAAAAGATATGATATGATGAGTTCCGATGGAAAAAGAAGACCATGAAGCGATCCGTATTCCGATTAATGGAATCCTTGACCTTCACATGTTTGCACCCAAAGATGCAGCTTCGGTCGTGGATGAGTACCTCAGGGCATGTCTTGAAAAAGGCATTTATGAAGTCAGAATCATTCATGGAAAAGGAAAGGGGGTTCTTCGCAGGACTGTCCATGCACTCCTTGAAAAACATCCAAAAGTTCTAAACTACAAGATTGACTCCGGATCTTCGAGCTGGGGGGCTACTATGGTATTCCTCAGACAATAACCTTTTTATCACTTTGGCGTGTTTTACTGCTGACCCCTGGTTTTTTAGAACAGCTTTTCTACCGCGTTCTCCACATTTTTTCAATTCGTCTGGGTGACCAAAAAACCAAATTACCCTTTCTGCAACCACTTCAGGACTGGTAACAGACACGCTGGCGCCCACTTCTTCCAACAAGGCCTTGGCATCTGAAAAATCTTCCATTGAAGGACCATGTAAAACAACCTTTCCCCAAACGGCCGGCTCTAATGGATTCTGACCCCCGAGCGGAACCAGGCTGGCACCGCAAAATACAATAGTACCAACACTGTAAATATCGAAAAGCTCACTAAAGGTGTTAATAATAACAACTTGCTCGTTGCGCTTTTCTTTATCATTACCCAGATCAGTCCGTAGTTGATATCTGAATCCATGCCTTTCAACCAGAGAACCGACTACAGGTGTCCTATCAATATGCCTTGGAGCAATGATCAAGATTGTGTCTGGAAATTCTTTAAGAATTAATTCATATGCACTCAAAATCATTTCCTCTTCACCATCTCGCGTGCTTCCAGCTACAAACACATGCTGTGATCTTTTAAGGTTCAAAATCCGCCGCATTTTTATTTCAATGTCCGGGTCAGCAATACTGTCCAGAAGATCGTATTTGGCATTGCCATTTATCTCAATTTTCTCAGGATCTGCGCCCATGGCCTTGATGCGAGCAGCATCTTCTTCCAGGATCATACTAAAAACATCAAAATTGCTTAAGACTTCACGAAAAAAAGGACGTAACCTGAGATATCCCCCAATGGATCTCACAGAGATTCGACCATTGATCAATGCTGTCTTAGTGCCAAAACGCCGTGCCTCAAAAAGCCATGCAGGCCAGATTTCAGTTTCAAGGAAAATCATGACATCAGGCCTAACAATGGAAAGAGCCTTACGAACTGAGCCAACAAAATCGATAGGTGCATATACCACAGGAATCTCTTCCCCAAAGGTTTCCCTTGCCAGTTTACGCCCATGTTCAGTGAACGTTGAAAGTATGATCGAAAAGTTAGGCATTATACCCCTTAAGGCCTCGATTATGGATGATGCAACTTGAACCTCTCCTAAAGACACAGCATGAATCCAGATCCGTGGAGACCCTGAAAGGCATTTAACCGCTCTAAGAGGCACAAATCCCAAACGCTCTTTAAGATGTTGTCCATATCTTCCGGTCATGCGGGTATAGACCCAAAAGGCAGGAAAAAGACACATGAGCAGGCCGCTGGTAAGGATGCTGTATGTAGCATAAAGCATATTTATAGTTTTATCTTGTCTCATTACTGACATCTTTTCGTAACTGCGCGTGCTATGCAAGGGGGATGAATGGCATCCTTTTACTTCACCCCCACCTTAGTCCTCCCCCGTCGATGGGGAGGAGATTGTTTTAAATTAGATACCCCACACTTTGGGTGGGGTAATTCACTACAATCTTTGAATAAGGTAAATAAATGTTGGAATATGGCTTAGGATTTTCACTTCACTGAACTTTCTCAATATCCCCCTCGTACTGTTTGACCTTCCATCTTTAGCAATTCCATTGATGAGTGGTGAAAAATAAATAGCCCCTTTGCTGTAAAAATGATCCAATCTGCTTCCATTCAACTCAAAAAATGAACTTAAGTGACTTTCAGGGAGATCACTTCCAAAGATAAAGTTTGCGGTTACCTCAATCTTTTCATACCTTCTATTTATTTCTAACATCCTGGAAAAGGCCTCGTCAATCATTTCAACAGTAATAGGCTTCTTCAATACAGACAGCGTTATTGGATCAGCAGACTCAAGTCCTATGTTTATGTAAGTATAAAAAGGAAGACTATTTAACGACTCAAATAGGGCCTCTTCAGAATTTATGATGGATTCGGCGCTACCAAAAAGAAACAGCCAAGAACCCCTTAGATAAGAACGTTCAAGCTCAAGTATTTCATAGGCGCTTTCTGCTGCAAATTCAAGCAGCTCTCGACCAGCGTAAAGGGCATCATGCTGTCCTAAAAAAACTGCATTGTAGTTTTTAAGGTCTTGGGCAAGGAAATTCTTTAAGTTTTTAATCTGAGTTATGATTTCTTTTTTTGTACGAGATGTAAAGTTACTTCCTGATTTCACGCGACAAAAGCCGCAATTGTATAAACAGCCATCAGCCACAATTACCGGAATGACTTCGTAGTCCACGTGTCGGGTATCAGGTGGAAGGACGCTCAGCTTCCCTCCAATCAGATCATGCAATTTGAGGGCTTTCAACCTCAATACGTTTTCGTCGTTCTTACTAACAAGAATCAGAAAATTTTTGAGATTCCGGGGAATCGAACTTGAAATTAATGCCTTAATTTCTGCTAACAGTTCATGAAAAGACTCAATCGCGGATCTAACGGCAGCTTCTTCAAAAGGATTGCCGCCAATAATGGAGTTGCTTGGGTATGAGAGACACGGAATATAATACTCACCAAAGTAATCGTAAACACCAGTGTAACCTCCACTTGAGTAGTATACCCAATCATTGGACATTGTACGCTTCAGCCATTCCACAGGATGCGGCCAACTACGAGATCGTCCTTGAATGTATTTTATCTCTCCATTTAGGTTAAATTGAAAAACGTAATCTGGAGTCTTTATCTCAGACAAATGTCCATACCGGATTGGATAACTAACCTTTGTAAATTCCCGGGACCCTTGCTTATCAAGTGTTATCTTGAGATTATTGAACTGGTATGTTTCCATTTACAAATTCGGTGGCTAACGGCCAGCTTGAAGTCGGTTGTAATGCAATCAAGATAACAAATCCCGAAAGGAAGGGATAAAACAGAGTGTCTCATTTTCTGTTCTATTCTGCCCATAAAGTTCATTCAAAAACATTTCTGATTTAAATGTTTCAAGAGTCAAGAGTAGACTTGACCACTTTTCACTTTTACTGGACATGAAGGACTCGTCCTGCCCGTGTTTTTCCAGAAATGAGGCAAGTTGGCGAATACTTGTCGTCAGGATATCTCTCAATAGACTCTCCTGCAAGAATTGCCTCTTCAACTTCATGACGGTCTATCGTCCGTTTGATCATCCTTAGAGAATTTTTTTGTACATATCAGTTTTTTGGAATTCATACACCAATCTTTTTGAACATTTCTTCAACGGTATCTGCTGATTCAAGATTACGACTATTTTTAATGTCACCCATAGCATGTAGCGTTTCCTTGTTAGGCAGTCGCAAATCAAACGGAATCCCTCTGTAATTAATAATCTGTCTCAAAAAAAGATTAACGGCCGAGGATATATTTAATCCGAGGCCATT